>Ga0129307_1001249_pt1 | contig 28859 bp, 27 predicted proteins | sample P1105metagenome_FD_94437 | JGI IMG/M metagenome (GOLD analysis project Ga0129307, IMG submission 94437) | Capybara group fecal microbial communities from Wisconsin, USA - P1105 metagenome | ecosystem: Host-associated > Mammals > Digestive system > Large intestine > Fecal | place: USA: Wisconsin...
GATGATGCCGCAGAAGAAGAATCCGGACTCCATGGAACTGATCCGCGGAAAGTCTGGCCGTATGCTCGGCAACTTCACTTCGCTTTATACGCTCGTGAAGGGCGCTCCGCTCAGCTACAGCCGTGACTTGCAAGAAGACAAGGAACCGGTCTTTGACAGCGTCCACAACGTGAAGGTGATTCTCCGCGTGATGAAGGAAGCTCTGGAAACGGCTCGTTTCAACTTCGAGACGATGCACGCCAAGATGCTCCCGGCGCTCCTCGCTACTGACCTTGCCGACTTGCTCGTCGAAGCAGGCGTTCCGTTCCGCGACGCCCACCACGTCGTGGGAAGCCTCGTCGGCGATGCCGCACGTGCAGGCAAGCAGTTTACGGAACTTTCCGACGAGGCTTGGGCCGCCGCTGGCGTCCCGGACGTCGCCAAGATGAAGAAGACGCTTACGTTCGAATACAGCATCAGCAAGCGCAACATCGAAGGCGGAACGGGCCCGAAGTCCGTGAAGCAGCAGTTCACGAAGGCCGCAGCGATTCTCAAGAAGCTCAAGAAGTAAGAGGAACAGTGTAAGGTGATCCCGTCCCGGAACGGAGTCCGGGATGACAAGCCGGGGTGACAGCAATATAAGAAGTAACTGGGCCCTTCGCTTTGCTCAGGGTGACGAGAGTATTGCTCTGGATGACGAGATTAAAATGCCGCGCAGTTGAATGCACGGCGTTTTTGCATATATGCTTTACTTCTTCTCTTGCGGGACTAGCCGATCCACGATTCTGAACAAATCGTTGTAAATTTCGAGGAAGTCTTCAATCCAAATCGGGTCGTGTTCGCCGACAATGTGGAACGTTTCTTCGAGCGTATGGAGCGAATTGTAAAGTCCGACCACGGAACCTGCCGGCTGCACATAACTTCCGCCATAAGCGGACGAAGCGACAACGCGGGCGCGATAACTGCGACGGAGTCGCGCAATCAAGCCGCTGCGGAGCGCCAAAAGTTCATCGTGAGCGAGGAGGAATTCACCTTTTTTGATCCAGTCTTCCACATGGTTCAAGCGACGGTTAATGGAATCGCGTTCTGTCGAAGGCACGAGCATTTTCTTTGCTTCAAGCGTCGAACGGATTCGCCCCACAATGTTGTTCAGCAAATCGGCATTCCAGAAAATCATCGGCGGGCGCGCATCGACAGTATTCGTCACGGTTGCGGGTTTGTGAGCAACGACCCAGCGGTCCAGTTTCTGAGCGACTAGATTTGCCTCGGGGAACCTGTCAACGGCGACATATTCCTGGGCACGCGTGTAAAGGGTGTCCGCATAAACCATCCGCCAATGCGAAATCTTGCCAGTCTTGCGAATGGCATCGATGCTAGCCTTGATTTCGGACAGTTTTTCGGAGAGCTCTTCCATTAGCGAGTTCCCTCGACTTTAATAGCTTTATCGGTAGATTCTGCATCATTGCCATTGTTCGACTGGAGCGGCGTAACGCCGATTTCCACGCGACGGTTCAAGCGACGATGTTCTTCGCTGTCGTTCGGGTACTTCGGGCGGTGTTCGCCAAAGCCTGCTGCAAAGAGCCTGTCTGGCGGGAAACCCATTTTCACGAGCATCTTGACGACATTCACGGCACGTTCGGCAGACAAATTCCAGTTCGTATATGAAGTAGAACCACTAAACGGAATGTCGTCCGTAAAACCGCTCACCATGATGACGTCTGAAGTATCGAGCGATTCGAGAAGTCCCTTGCTGATACCGCGAATAACGCCTTCGCCTTCTTTGGTGAGATTGGCGCCGTTAATCGGGAACAAGAAACTCGCCTGAATCTGGATTTTTCCGTCTTCAAGCGCGATAAGCCCCGCCTCGATGGAAGTCTGCAAGCTCTTGGACAAAAGCGCATTGCGTTCTGCAGCAATTTTACGCATTTGTTCCTGGCAAGTGAGCACTTCTTCTTCGGTACGCGTCAGGTCTTCGGCCTTTTGCTCCTTGAGGGTCGCCATCGCCACAAACGCAAGGATAAAGAGCGAAACGAGGGCAACGCCCAAGTCCGTGTAGGCCATCCAAGGATTGCTATTTTCCTCTCTATTGCGACTCATGATTAACCTTCGGCTTTAGGCTGTTGAGCGGCAATTGCAGAACGCTGAGTCTGTTCGAGAACTTCGAGCAAGATTTCCTGGGTCTTGACCGCATTTTCCATGAGCACTTCGCTTGCGCGTTCGTGAAATGCTTCGAGAGACTGGTTGAGATGTTCGACAAAGTTGTCTTCTTCTTCGTGTTCCGCGGTATCGCCCGAGAGCTTTTCGAGAATCGTTTCGAGGCCGCTGCGCAGCATTTCGAGGTTCGCGCTGAGCTCGGACTGGTTCACGCGCATAAGCTCTGCGGTTTCCACGATGTTTCCGCCAAGAGCGTCGGTTGCTTCTTTCTCTTTGACGACACGGTTGTCGATGCTTTCGGTAAGTGCCTTTTGCGCATCGAGGAGAACGCTAGACGTTTCGGAGAGTTTCTGGAACGCGCCGAGGATATCGGAAGAAAGGGCTCCAAGCTTTTCGGAAACGTTCTGGGAGAGTTCCGCAGAACCGGCCTGAGCTTTTTCGGCCACCTGCAAAGCGACGTTCTTGAGCGTTTCGAGGCCCACGCGCTGCGAATCGACGTTGGCGGTCGTTTCGGATTCGAGGCGCTGCATAAAGTTTGTCCATTGTTCGCCAGACTGCTTGACCTGTTCGGCAACGGAGTCGGCAATGTTCTGCGTCGCTGTAGCCATGGAAGCCTGCGTCGCCGTAGCCACGCCATCGAGGCCCGACTTTACGCCAGAAGAAATACCTTCGAGGCCTGTATTCAAGGAGGCTGAAATACCGTCCAACTTTTCGTCGAGCTTTGCGGGAATCGCTTCGACCGACTTCGAAAGCGCACCGATATTTTCGTTAATCGGATTGAATGCGCTCGAAACAGAAGCTCCTACAAGTTCACCCAATTTTTGAGTCGATTCGTTCATGTTCGCGACGGCACCCGCAAGCGATTCATTCACCGTCTTGACAGACGATGTCATTTCCGTAGAAACCTTCTGGACCGATTCCACGACATCCTTGTTCAGTTTGGAAGTCATGGCAGAGAGTTCCTCACCCACCATCGAGACAACACCAGCAAGGCCTTCCTTTACAGAAACGGCAATCACGGACAAGTTCTTTTCGACGGAATCGAACAAGCGTTCCAAATCATTCTTGTTTTCTTCAATCACGCCTTCTTCGCTCACGGAATCCTGCATGTCGAGCGTAAAGGCATCGAGGTGCGCCATGAATTCATCGCGGCGGGCGCTCAAAATCGTGCGGCAGGCATTCAGCATCAAGGCGGCAAACAAACCGCAAAGGCTTGTACCGAATATGCCCTTCATGTTCTGGAACAAGACCTGAATCGTATCAAGCGTGCCCTGCGTCGTGGAGTTGTCAATCGCGCCACCGGCTGTAGCCACGGACTGCATAAGGCCGAAGAACGTACCCATAAGGCCGAGAAGAATGACCGTCGAGCCCACACTGCGGTTGAGCGGAATCGAAGAACCCGCCGAAAGCACATCAAACGCCATCGGGGAATCCAAGCGAATTTTCTTTTGCAGGAGGCGTTTCGCCAGCTCTACCCTCTTAGCGACCACACCCGAGTCCAACTCAGGATAAACGTTTTCCTTTTCGCAAGCGTCGATGATTTCGTCTTCGGCGATAATCTGCTTCATCTTGCGTATCGCAGAAATCTGTTCGACCAGGTAAACGGCGATAATGGCGATCATGATGATCCAGCCAAATGCAGGGGCGCCAAAGTAGAGAGCGCCTGCGATAAGGGTCACAAAACCCACCACCGTCAAAACAAGAATCATATTGAAAGATTTTTTCATTTGTTACCTACACATTCTGCGCCTGATATGGAGCGACTGTTTCAAACAAGTTCAACTGACCGCGAGAGAACCCGCGAAGGAATAGGGACCATTTGTTCTGGTACCATTCAATAATCTGCGTCGTAAGTCCCTGGGCGTAATCGCAAAAGTCATCCGTAAACGCCAAAAAGCAGTTTTCGTAAGCGTAATGCGGATTCCAGAAGCGGCCCACATTTCGAGCACAGGACATAGCCGAAGAATAATAACGTACCGGACCTTTCGACGAGAATGCCGCCGCAAAGCGCTTCTTGGCAAGCGAGTTCAAGGACGTACGAAGCGAAACGACCATCGCATTCTCTTTTTCGCGAAGCGAAGCCTCAAGGCACGGCAACAACTTGGATACCGGATCGACGGCACTTTCAGAAAGCCAGTACTTGCAAAGTTTTTCTTGCAACTGCATCACGCGGCCATGCATACGCACGAACAAAGGCTCGGCATCGCTCACCAACAAATGAATCGTCGCCGAATAGAAGTTATTGATGTCCTGCTTGTTGTTCTTGACCGTTAAGGCCCAGCCCTTCTCTTCGTCGTGGACCAGAAAGTCCCCGCCTTCAAGCAAAAGCCGAAGCACCTCGTCGGTCGAGAAGCGCTGGATCCACTTCGCGCGGAACTCGCTGTAAAGTTTTTCGCAATCCTTGAAAATCTGCGGGAAACCGGCTTCGCAAAGTTTCCAGGCAGACTCGCTGAACGAAATCAGTTCCGAACTGCCCACGTTTGCCGAAGGGTTGTTGAGCATGGCGTCCAAATGTTCAAAAAGGGCAATCGACCAGGTGACCATCATGGATTGAGAAAGCGTCGCGACGATAGCCGAACGATTAGGACGCACGGCCAAGCGTACGCTTGCCCCTGTCATCTTACGTATAGCTCTACGAAAAGCTTCTTCCACGAATTCCCCTTAGAAGATGGCCTCAATGTTATGCCAGACATTGCGGCGGACACGCTTTTTGTTCAATTTCAAGACTGTAGCTTCGCTGCGGATGTCGGATTCCTGATTATTGCGAATCAAGTCCGTATCGCCATCCACCTTGCCTTCGGTTTCAAGATAAAGCCCATAGACGTTTTCAGAAATATTCGTCTCGGTCGAAACAACGCGCCCTGCCCTGACCGACAGCGCATAGCGATTGTGCGACATTATGCAGCGGACCAGCGAAACATCAGGGCTTTCATCAACCCAGAGGCCGTAATAGTTATTGAGGAAACGGACATTTTCAAACGAACCGCGAGAACGGAACACCGTATTGCGGAAAGCGTTCTCGACCACAAGGTTCTTGATTTCAAACGGAACTGCACTGGACATGATATGGAAGCCGTTCCAGTTCACTACGGAATCCGAACCACAAAAAACGACAGGTTTTTCGCTCGAGCCGACAATCTTGACCGGCCCCTGAAGCATGAGCTTCGCAAACTCGCCCATCAATACAGTCACGCCAGGTTCTACGACAAACGAATCGGACGCGGCAACAACCACTCCCTGTTCGAGCACGTAGGGGCTATTCTTTTCTTGCAAAAAGACCTTGCCATTTTCAGCAGCCGGAAATGGCATACCCGCCGCAAAAACAGCACCCGCCAAAGCGGCAACCGACAAAAAAGCCAAAACGGAGGAACGAACAAAACCGCTTACACAAATCATTGCAGGTTCCTCAATGTGATTTTCTGATTGACATTCATGCTCGCAAGCGTATCGCCCGCGACAAGATCGCACACATCAATAACCGCCACGATATTCATCTCGGCAGAAGTGAGCGTTCCGTGTGTGACGTCAAAAAGAACAACGCCATCCCCGACGACGTAATCGCTGCTCTTCAATTGCAAATTCGATGTCGTGTCCGGGAGTTCCAAATACTTCATGCCCATGTGGATTTTCGCCATCCGCACGCCATCCTGCAAATAGACATCCTGTAGCGTGAACGTCTTATACACGGTCGTCGCGCTGTTGCCCTTGCCCGGAATCGCCATTTGGCGTTCCCAGGATTCGCCGAGATTGACCGGTTTTTCCGGAAGAATCGGCTGCGCCTTGAGGAACAAGGGAATCAAGTTCAGTTCATCTTCGGACGGCATATCCAAAGCATTCTCAATCGTCGGGTCCGTGATGATACCGTCGTGATTGAGCTTGAACTGGAAGTTTCGAATCGAGAGGTATTTCTCGATATTGCGGAATTCGTCAACGGAGCGCTTGTCGCTATTGTAATTGACGGAATCAATCTTCATTTCGAAACGACCGGAACCGTTATCGTAAGGCATCAACAGGCTCATGGTGCTGCGGACACTCACATGCGTATGCATGGATTCGGGAACCATGTTGGAATCGGCAGGCAAACTCGCGTTCAAAGTCGATTCGAGAAGGAACGACTGCGGAGTGACAGTCTGCGTGTTAAAGACCAGATGAACTTCGTTCCGTTCGCAGGAACAAAGAGTAAATACAGCAAAGGCGAGCGCCGGAAAAGCGCATGATTTGATAAAATTCATGCTTTGAATATAGTAATAGTGGTATAGCAACCTATACGCCTTTATTGCCGGAGTCGCCTTTTTCGAGGCGCATCTGCTGGAAAAAGCCTTTCAAAAGGCCAAGGCATTCGTCGGCCAGAACGCCGCCCGAGACTTCTACCGCGCGCTTTAGGGCATTGCCGGAGATAACGTCAATCGTGGTGCCGCAACCGCCAAAACGGGAATCCGGAGAGCCATAGACCACGCGAGAGACGCGGCTGTTGAGGATAGCCCCCGCGCACATCGGACACGGTTCGAGCGTCACGTAAAGCGTACAGCCGTCCAGACGCCAGTTGTCAAGCGTGCTTGCGGCAGTTCCAATCGCGATGATTTCGGCATGGGCGGTCGCGTCCTTGAGCTGTTCGACTTGATTGTAGCCCTTCCCTATCACCACACCGTCTTTCACGATAACGCAACCGATAGGGATTTCCTTCATGTCAAAAGCAATCTGCGCCTGACGAAGCGCCATACGCATAAAGCGAGTGTCATCAGACGAAAGTTTCGCGTTGTTATCAGTTACGTTATCCATACTAAAACCTAATACTTTACAATTTGTCAATCCATTCGCTAACGCCATCGCCGGTATAACGATGTTTTTTTACAAATTCATAATACTTTTCTTTATCAGAAGTATCCTTGCCTTCGCGTTTTTCCTTGCCTATTTTCATCGCCACATCAAAAGGATCCTCACCCACAATATCGTATATATCCGTTTTTTCTACCATTTTGGAAGCTTCTTCATAAGTCGCTTCTTTTCCAGAGGTATCCATCCCTTCGCGCTTTTCTTTGCCAACCTTCATCGCTATATCGAAAAGGTCATCAGAAATTCTTTGCGTTCTTTCAGGATCAGGATTTTTAAAGCGAGCCCATGTAACGAGACCCGTAACAACTACAAGAAATAAAACATACAGTATATAAAGCACCGTCTACTTCAACCCTCTCCCGTAGGCGCAGTAGCTATCTTCCTGCATGTAGTCGCCGTCGTGGTAGTATGCAGCACGGGCACGGCAGCCGCCGCAGCGGTCGTTGAACTTGCACTTGCCGCAAGCCCCGGCATACGCCTTGGTGCGGAGTTTCTTGAACACTTCGGCATTCGCCCAAATTTCGTCGAACGGCGTATCGTGAACATCGCCCGCTTCTTCCATCATGTAGGCGCACGGACGCACCTTGCCAATCGGGCTTACGATACAGTAGTCGAGGCCGGCGAGGCAACCGCGGCTGTAACGAGTCTTGATATCGAGCTGATCTGCAATGCGCAGAAACTGCGGAGCGCAAGTCGGTTTCACCGGAATTCCAAGAGTGCGGCTCTTTTCCATAATCTTGCGGAGAAGACCTTCGTATTCGGCAACGCGAAGCGCATGTCCTTCAATTTCCTTGCCGCGACCCACCGGAATCAAAAAGAAAATCTGATGGTTCACCGCACCGATTTCCTTGACCCAGTCCATGATGTCAAAAATTTCGTTCTGGTTCCAGTCCATGATGGTCGTATGAATCTGGAACGGGAGACCAGCCGCCTTGCAGTTTTCGATACCCATCAACGTGAGTTCAAATGCATTCGGGAGGCCACGGAAATCGTTATGGCGCTTGGGATCAATGCTATCGACGCTGATGCCCATCGCCATGGCGCCCGCTTCCTTGAGCTTGAGTGCCAAATCGTGCGTGATAAGCGTTCCGTTCGTGCCAAACACCGGGCGAAGCCCACGCTCGCGGGCATGAGCCACAAGTTCCACGATATCTGGGCGCGTCATCGGCTCGCCACCACTGAAAATCATGATTTTGAATCCGGCCTTGGCAATCTCGTCAATGAGCTTGAGCGCTTCGGCAGTCGTAAGTTCCGCCGCCTTGTTTTCACCAGCATCCTGGTAGCAGTGTTTACACGTCAAGTTACACTTATTCGTTGTCATCCAAGAAACAATCATTCAAAATCCTCTAAAGTTTTCCCATAAGATAGAAAAAAGACCTGACCTATGGTCAAGTCCAATTCTGTTTTGTGATTCAGAGTTCAAGCAAAAACATTCTATGATAAATTACAAATTATCGAATAGCGGCATCAAAATTATCGACTACGGACATTATTTGATCGCAAGACCTTTCTTTCATTTCGGCATCGTAGAAATAGGCCGTATATTCTGTGCCACCCTTAACCCCGCTACAAGTTCTCGCGGCACCACCAGGGCAGCCCGTTCCTGTTTTGCCAGAACCAGGCGACATTTTGTTCGCCGACGAGCAAACATAATCCATATCTTCCTGGACAGAAGCTTCGACACAACCATGAATACTCATAAGATTTTGGTAATTCATGTTGATTTCGCAAGAATAGACATCATTGTCGGAATCATCATTGCAAGCAGAGAAAAGTACTGCAGCCGCAACCATAGAAAACAAAAGCAACTTTTTCATATTTCATTCCTTTGAAGTTGTTCAAGAACGAATATAACATTTTATCAAAGAAAACGTACAAATTTTGATATTTCAAGCCAACTTTTCAACTTGAGAAAAAACAACACATCAAAAAAACTATCTTTAGAAAAAAAAATTAAACTTAAAAGTGAATACATCCTTTTATGAACAGAAGAAGAGTTGTTATTACTGGCATGGGCGCGGTAACCCCGATTGGCAAGTCCGCCCCTGAACTTTGGAACGCCATCAAGGCAGGCAAGTGCGGCATTGCGCCCATCACTTTGTTCGACGCGACAAACTGTCCCGTAAAAATCGCGGCAGAAGTCAAGGATTTTAAGCCTGAAGAACACGGCATCGACCCGAAAGAAGCCCGTCGCATGGCACGCTTCACGCAGTTCCTCGTCGCTGCAGCGAACGAAGCGGTAGCCGACGCGAACCTTTCGAAAGAAGAAATAGCCGCCGACACCACGGGAATCGTCGCCGGGAACGGTCTTGGCGGCATGGACGTTATCGAAGAGACTTACAGCAAGTATCTCGAAGGTGGTCGCCGCCGCGTTTCGCCGCTTGCCATGCCCGAACTGATTGCAAACGAAGCATGCGCAAACGTTTCCATCGCGCTTGGCATCACAGGCTCGGCATGGACGGTCTGCACGGCCTGCGCCTCCGGCACGGACGCCATCGGTGCAGCACTTGACGCTGTCCGCTCGGGGCGTTTGGATGTGTGCCTCGCAGGCGGTTCCGAAAGCGCCATCACGGATTATTCCATCAAGAGTTTTGCGGGCATGCACGCCCTCACTGACAAATTCAACGACGCACCCGAAAAGGCGTCCCGCCCATTCGACAAGGATCGTAGCGGATTCGTCATGGGCGAAGCTGGAGCTGTCCTCGTACTCGAAGAGTTTGAACACGCGAAAGCGCGCGGTGCAAAGATTTACGCTGAAGTTGCCGGCTATGGTTCTTCCGCAGATGCCTACCACATCACGAGCCCGCGCCCGGGTGGAGAAACTTGCGCAAAGGCCATGGTCAAGGCCTTGAAAGATGCGGGCATTGCCCCGACGGATGTCGATTACTATAACGCTCACGGCACATCGACGCACTTGAACGATCTCACCGAAACGCAGATGCTCAAGATTGCGCTCGGCGAACACGCTTATAAAATCAAGGCTTCTAGCACAAAGAGTATGACCGGGCATTGCGTGGGCGCCGCTGGCGTTATCGAAGCGATGATCAGCACGCTCGCCATCCGCGATTCGTTCTACCCCGCGACCATCAACCTCGACAATCCGGACGAAGGTTGCGACCTCGACTATGTTCCGCACAAGGGCGTCGAAGGGAATATCGATGTCGCCGTGTCGGCCTCGCTGGGCTTTGGTGGCCACAACGGAATCGTCGTGATCAAGAAGTTCAAAGAGTAATTGATTTCCATTACAAGCAGCCATTAATTCAAGTATTTTTCTTTGGACTTATTAGGGGCATTTTATGATTCAATCGATCAAGCACTCCGCAGTCGAGTTTTTTGACGTACCAGTCCATACATCAGACCCCAGAAGCGTGAACGACAGCGTTCTTGTTGAAGATAGTACAAACATCGATTACGACCATTGCGTCGTGATGACCCCGACAAAACAAGTTACAGGCAAACGGAAACTTGTTGTATTTTTCCACGGTGCAGGCGAACCGGTCAATCAAGATTCTTGGATTGGTATTGATAAGTTCATGCCGCAGTTCTTTGCTGCGTGCGGATATGTAGTTTGCGCATCCAACGGGATGCCTCAGAAATTTGCTGCTGAGAACAACTTAAGTTACTGCCGTCCAGTCGGCAACTATATGTGGATAGAGTCCGTTTGCAAAATGGTCGAGAAAGTATGCAGAGAATGGAACTGCGACAGGAATGAAATTTATGTCTATGGAGAAAGTCAGGGCGGAATGGGCGCTTTGAATTTCGTCGAATGCGGGGCGATTCCGGTCAAGGCATGCGTCCTCGATTCCCCCGCCATATCGATGCTTTATTCGCAACTTAACATTCCTAATGCGCATGGCAATCTAAAATTCTTCTACGATTTCGGCAACGCGGAAAGTTATAGTACAGAAAAAGTGTACGGACTTGACCCATTTGCCAGGAATTGCACAAAAATTGAAGATAAAGCGGATTACACTCTTATTAACGGCAGGTATCTTTCGAGCACGGAATTGAGCAAATGCACTAGCAAGCGAATTACAAGATGTCCCGTTAAATTTTTTCTTGGAGCCGAAGATACAACAACGCCAGCGTTTGCCTCACAACTCGTTTACAAGCAATTGAAAAATGCGGGACAGTTGACTTCATGTGACTTATATCTTGATGTAGGTCATTGCACAGATCAAAACTCTAAAGTTATAGGAACGTTCTCATATAGGGATAAGACCTATAATATTACCAAACCTACAGTCGATATGGCGCTATGGTGGGCTCGATTTGGCGGATACGATGATCTGCCGGAGATTACACCTTTATCAATCTAAAGAAAAAGCGGCTTCGGCCATCTTTAACGCGTAAAAATTTATATCTTTCAGTTACGCATGTTCCCGCAACTTCCGGCAATCTAGCCGGAGCGGGGCTATACCGCAAAGGAGCGTCGTATGTCTGAATGGTTTTTCAAATCGTGTTTAAAATTTTCGATTTGCAGTGTAGTGCTGTTTTTCTTCTATCACCTTTTCATCACGCAGAAGCTCGATGAAGATGTATCCACCAACTCCAAAGAACAGGAGTAGTTTATGGAACGGAATAAAGATATTGCCGACATCCAGGCAGCCGAAGCGACATACCAGAAAAAGAAGAAGTACATCCTTTGCTATCACAGCTTTAGCGTGAACAACTTCAAGAAGGCATCTGTCCAAATCAGAAAGCTTGCAGAAGCGGCGGGAGCTCCTATCAGCATCGCGGTGATTCCCGCATTTGGAGCGGCTCCAGAATCCGAAGCGGAACAGTTCCGCGAAGAACTCGAAAAATTCGTGAAGGAAGGTTACGAAATCATGCTCCACGGTGCACGCCACCGCGCAGACCTTTCACTGAAGCGCAGCATAGCAGGTAAACTCGCCCTTCTAGTATCGAACAACGAAGCGGAATTTGCAGGTATCGACGAACGTTTCACGCAAGCGCTCCTCAAGCGCAGTCTCGCCTTGTGGAAGGCTCACGGCACAGGCAAGCCGTCCGGCTTCATCCCGCCGATTTGGTTCGGGAACAAGTTCCTCAAGGAACAGGCGCTTTCGATTTTCGACTATTACGAAGATTTCCACGGTATTTACCAAAAGGTAAAAGGAAACATCAAGAAAACGCATTCGAGCACGTTAAGTTTTTCCATTTTGCCTACACTGCTTCTCGGCATCGCGCAAACTTACGCTTGCCTCAAGATGCTGTTGCCGGGCGGAGTCCATCGACTGGTTTTCCACGACAAAGACTTCAGAACCATTGGCGAAAAACGCATTCTGAACATGGTGCGCTACGCATCATCCAAACGAGAAAAAATCATGTACAAAGACTTATAATTTAAGGACTTCGCACAAATGATTTTAAACAAGTTTTTATCTAGGATTGATTACAGTTCTTACGAAGACTTATACGAGAACTTCAAGATATCTATTCCGGACAACTTTAACTTTGCTTACGACGTGGTCGATGAATACGCCATGACGGAGCCAAAGCGCGAAGCGCTCGTATGGTGCGATGACAACGACGAAAGCCATATTTTCACATTCAAGGATTTGTCGCTAGCCTCCCAGCGCACGGCGAATTTCCTCGTAGAGCAGGGAATCAAGAAAGGCGACCGCGTAATGCTGATTCTCCGTCGCCGTTACGAATTCTGGTTCTTTTTGCTGGCCCTGCACCGCATTGGCGCCATTGCCATCCCGGCAACAAACATGCTTGCCGCCGAAGACCTGGAATACCGCTTTAACGCAGCCAAAGTCAAGATGGTCGTGACTTACGACGAACCCTCGCTGCAAAAGGAAGTCGATAAGGCAAAAGCAAAGAGCCAATCGGTCGAGATGCTCGTAACCGTAGGCCAGACCGCACGTCAGAACTGGATTAGCTTTTACGACGACTACGAAATTTTTTCGGCAAAGTTCGAACGCCCCGTAGGTGATGCTGCAACGCACAACGACGATATCATGATTGTGTATTTTACAAGCGGCACGAGTTCAAATCCGAAAATGGTCGCACACACTTATACGTACCCGCTAGGACATATCGTGACGGCGAAGTACTGGCAGCACGTTGTTGACGGAGGCCGCCATTTGACCGTCGCCGAAACAGGTTGGGCCAAAGCCCTCTGGGGCAAAATTTACGGACAATGGATTGCTGGGAGCGCCGTATTCACTTACGACATGACCACGTTCATTCCGGGTAAACTTCTCGAAAAAATGGCAGAATACAAGGTGACGACATTCTGTGCCCCTCCCACGGTCTATCGCTACATTTTGCAGCACGGCATAAAGAAATACGATCTTTCGAGTTTGCAGTACTGTACTACCGCTGGCGAAGCCTTGAACTTGGACATTTACAACAAGTTCTACGAGCAGACGGGAATCCGCATGCAGGAAGGTTACGGCCAAACCGAACTCACGCTCACAACGGGCAACTTCGGCTTCAGCGAACCTCATCCCGGTTCCATGGGCAAGCCCTCCCCCGGCTACCGTATGGAAATCGTGAACGCCGAAGGAAAGCCCTGCGCCGATGAAGAAGTCGGCGAACTGATTATCAAGATTGACCAGGGCAAGCCTTTCGGCATGTTCGGCGGTTACTACAACGACCCGGAACGCACCGAAAAGGTTTTCGAGGGAGGAGTGTATCACACAGGCGATACGGCTTACCGTGACAAGGAAGGTTTTTACTGGTTCGTAGGCCGTACCGACGACCTCATCAAGAGTTCCGGTTACCGCATCAGCCCCTTCGAAGTCGAAGAAGTGCTGCACAAACACCCGGCCGTCTTGGAAGTAGCCGTGACAGGTGTCGAAGACAAGTCCCGCGGCCAGGCGGTCAAGGCAACAGTCGTTTTGCAGAAAGGCTACGAAGCATCGAAGGATCTCGCCAAAGAAATCCAGCTTTTTGCAAAGAACATCGCCGCCAGCTACAAGAGTCCGCGCATCATCGACTTCGTAACAGAACTGCCGAAAACAATTAGCGGCAAAATCCGCCGTGCAACGATCCGCGACAAGGACGCCGCAGCTAATGCGGAAACCGAAAATTCAACGAATGCGGCAACCGCAGCAGAAAATGCAAATAGCACAACTGCCACGACAAACATCGCCGAAGCCACTGACAAATGATTGTTCCCCTTATTCTGTTAGCAATTCTTATAATTGTTGCAGCAAAGCCCTCAAAAAAGGTCTTGTTGCAATCATATTGCTCCATAGACCAGACACAAACCATAAAAGGTATATTTGTCATCACCGTATTTTTTAGCCATTTTTGCTCCTATGTTGTTCTAAACAAATGGTTCGATATCGCGATGCAAAAATACTGTTCGTGTTTTGGGCAGCTGATGGTTGCACCATTCCTGTTCTATTCCGGTTACGGAATTTTTGAATCTGTCAAACATAAAGGAACCAGTTACATATATTCTTTTCCGAAGAAACGCATTCTAAAGACGCTTCTGCATTTCGATTTTGCAGTTATATTGTTCTTAATTCTTGATTCGTTTATCGGACGCCACGTATCCATCTCGCAATTTCTCACATCTCTCGTCGGATGGGAATCAATTGGCAATTCAAACTGGTTTATATTTGCAATTTTGTGCGCCTACGTTTTTTCCTTTGCAGGATTGTCTATTTTCAAGGGAAATTTAAAACACGCAGCGATTTTCATCACCGCCATGACTTTTGTGTACATAGCCATCATCAGCATGTTGAAAGAAAGAAGTTATTGGATAAATACAATACTCGCATTCCCGTTGGGAGCATTCCTTTCCACATATAAGGACAAAGTTGAAATTTGGGTCAGCAAAAAATCTTTCACGCTGTGGGGCGCATTTCTGAGCATCATCATCTTGATTCTCGCTAAGATAAAAATTTTTCCCCAGCCTTTTATCAACAGCCAAATTGCGCTATTATCGTTTTGTACGGCCATTATTTTCATTTCATTCCACATCCGTCTAAACAGCAAAATATTAAACTGGTTTGGAGCCAACGTTTTTGGCATATACATTCTTCAACGCTTACCAATGAATCTTGGCTATTTTTTCCACTGGAACAGCAATAAGTATCTGTATTTCGTTTTTTGCCTTGTCAGCACACTCTTACTAGCAGTTGTTTTCCGCAAAGCTACAAATTATTTCGATTCAAAATTTTTAACAAAATAAAAAAGACATAAAAAACGCCCCAAAATGGAGCGTTTTCGTTTATATTTTTTGCAAATTTTACAATTTGGCAAACACTTTCTTGGCGGCTTCCACGGTGCGGTCGATTTCATCTTCGGTATGAGCGGCACTCACAAAGATGGCTTCGAACTGGCTCGGTGCAAGGTAAATGCCTTCGTCAAGCATCCCGAGGAAATAGCGACGGAAGAGTTCCAAATCGGACTTTTGCACATCCGCAAAGCACGTGACCGGACCTTCGGTAAAGAAGATGCAGCCCATGGAGCCCACCTGGTTTGCCGTGAGCGGGATACCCGCAGACTTCGCCGCAGACTTGAGGCCATCGAGCAGGCGCTTCGTCATCGCCTCGGCATGCACGTAATATTCGGGATGTGCATTGAGTTCACGCATTGTGGCAAGGCCAGCAGCCATCGCGACTGGATTACCCGAAAGCGTACCCGCCTGGTAAATTCCACCGAGCGGAGCAATCTGTTGCATCACGTCCAAGCGGCCGCCGTAAGCACCCACCGGCATGCCACCGCCGATAATCTTGCCGAACGTCGTGAGATCCGGCTTAATGCCGTAAAGACCTTGTGCGCAATGAATCCCGACACGGAAACCCGTCATGACTTCATCTACAATGAGCAAGGCTCCGTGCTTTTTCGTTTCTCCAGAAAGCGTCTGCAAGAACTCGGGCTTTGCAGGCACAACGCCCATGTTACCAGCCACCGGTTCCACAATCACGCCTGCAATCTCGTCTCCGATCTTGTCAAAGAGTTCCTTCACGCCCGCCACGTCGTTGTACTGGAGCGTGAGAGTATATTTCGCAAGGTCGGCCGGGACACCCTTGCTACTCGGTTTGCCCGTGGTAAGCATTCCGGAGCCAGCCTTGATAAGCAGGCTGTCGCTATGGCCATGGTAGCAACCTTCGAACTTCACAATTTTGTCGCGACCGGTAAAACCGCGAGCAGCACGAATGGCGCTCATAGTCGCTTCGGTGCCGCTATTCACCATGCGAATCATCTCGACACTCGGCACAAGACTCATCACGAGCTTCGCAAGTTCCGATTCCAGCCCGCAAGGAGCACCAAAACTAAGCCCGTTCTTCGCCGTCTCGGCAACCGCATTGATGACCGCGTCGTGAGCGTGTCCCAAAAGCATCGGTCCCCAGCTACCCACATAGTCAATGTAGTCGTTGCCATCGACATCGTAGATGTGGCAGCCCTTCGCGCGGGCGATAAACGGAGGCGTCGCCCCCACGTTGCCATAAGCACGGACGGGACTGTTGACACCACCCGGCATGAGCGTTTTCGCTTCTGCAAATAAAGTTTCACTCAATGAATGATTCATAAGCACCGAACCTTGCACATCACTCTTTTACGATATGCACCACGCGCTGCGGGAACGGAATCGAAATACCGACTTCGTCAAAACGTTCCTTGACAGCTTTCATGTACTTGCAACGCATATCCCAGTATTTGGCCGTCTTGACCCAGACTCTCATGTTGACGCAAACTGCGCTGTCCTCCAACGAAGACACGTAAAAAGAAGGCTCCGGTTTTTTCAGCACATCGTGATCCGCTTCAACAAGTTGCTTCATTTCGGCCATCGCCTTTTCTGCAGAATCAGCATAATCAATACCAAAAGCCAGATCCAGACGACGCACGGGATTGCGGCTAAAATTCACGATGGGAGCACTCCAAAACATACTGTTCGGCGCCGAAACAAAAAGTCCGTCCAACGAAACGAGAATCGTATTGAATAGCCCCACACCTACAATTTTGCCCTTTAAAGAACCGCACTCTATATAATCCGAAGCACGGAACGGCTTGAGGAAAAGCAATAAAAGTCCCGAGGCGATATTCCCTAGCGTATCTTTCAAGGCAAGGCCAATCGCAAGAGAAGCAGCACCAATCACAGTCACAATTCCGGCGGTATTTACGCCAAGAATGTGAAGAATCATAAGCAAACCGACAATATAAATCGCATAAGAGAATAACGAATAAATCAACGGTTTTGCTGATTCATCGGCTCCTTTCTTAATCGCAAAACTAAGAATAAACCTGATAATCGCCAAAATAACAACAATCGCCACAATAACAATGGCAATTTCAATAGCATTTTGCGCAATATCATTTTCAATGCCAAGATCTACTAATAGTTTTTCAATTTTTTTCATAGAATATTATTCTCCAAAATTTCCTTCGCGTGGTAAGTTATGATGATGTCGGCACCGGCACGCTTAAACGCAATCATGTTCTCGCGGATAATCGATTTTTCGTCAATCCAGCCCATCTTTGCAGCAGCCTTGACCATCGAATATTCACCGCTTACGTTATATACAGCAACCGGCACATTGCTGATTTCAGCCGTCTGGCGCAGCACATCGAGGAAAGCAAGCCCAGGCTTCACCATCACGATATCGGCACCTTCTTCCAAATCGAGTTCCACTTCATGAAGCGCTTCACGACCGTTGCGCACATCCATCTGGTAGCTTTTGCGATTACCGAAATGCGGGGCGGAATCTGCAGCATCGCGGAACGGGCCGTAAAAGGCGCTCGCAAACTTCGCGCTGTAAGCCATAATCGGAGTATTCGAAAATCCGTTCGCATCCAACATTTCACGGATTGCCGCCACACGACCATCCATCATATCACTCGGTGCCACCATGTCTGCACCCGCCTCAACATGCGAAAGCGCAGTCTTTGAAAGGAGTTCAAGCGTCGGGTCATTATCCACGTCACCATCCTTGATGATGCCGCAATGGCCGTGACTCATGTACTCGCAGAGGCACACGTCCGTAATCACGTACAAACTCGGGAACTTCGCCTTGATTGCACGCACCGCACGTTGCACGATGCCATTCTTGTCGTATGCCGAAGTTGCCATTTCATCCTTGTGATCCGGGATGCCAAAAAGCAAAATCGACTTGATGCCAAGCGCCACACAGCTTTCAAGTTCCTTCAAGATTTCATCAATCGAAAAGCGGAACTGGTTCGGCATGGACGGAATTTCTTCTTTGACGCCCGCTCCTTCTACCACGAACATCGGGTAAACGAGGGCATCGGGATTCACGGCAGTTTCCGCAACCATGTTGCGGATAACTTCATTTTTACGTAATCGACGTGGACGGATAATCATAGTATCATGAATTTAAAAATTCGTGTTCAATTTGTTCGAGGCTTTCAGCCCATTCGCTTTGAATTTTCTGCTTGAGTTTTTTGGCGAGCGAGGGGGCGCGCCCCTGCGTGGAGACGGTCACGGCGATGTTTTCGCCGAAATCCATGCGGGCGGGCACGATAAAGTCGCCGTCGAGGTAGTCACAGGCGTTATTGACCAAAATGCGGCGGGCGCGGGCATCATTAGAAACTTGAGCATTGACGGCAGGTTGGTCAGTGCAGATAAAAACCATGAAGATGCCACGGAGATCAAGCGGCTCGTAAGGACGCTGCTTTAAAGTGATCGATAAAGACTGCTCTGCAGATGCTGAATTCGAGAATAGACTGGATTCTTCACTTCGTTCAGAATGACGACAAAGCGCATTGAATTCGGGGTCAAACTGCGGTGCAACCACGGTGATACGTGCACCAGTCGGGATAAGCGTCTTGACCTTGCGCAGCGCAATACGGCCACCGCCCACCACGAGAACATTACGCCCTTCGAGATTCAACTCGATGGAGAAGAGATTCGAGGCATGAGCTCGCGCTTGCGGCGCTTTGAGGTGTGAGGTCGCACCTACGGTGCTCTGAGAATGAGCGACCTGTGCATTACGGACACCAGAAACAACCATGTCGGCGAATTCTTTCCAATCGCCGAGGCAAGGCAACAACGTGATAGGAATCTGCGGAAATTCAGCCTGCAATTTTGCAACCACACGTGGCACATCGTTCTTTGAATGCTGGCCGTTCAATAGCAGGTACGGCAAGAGCGTCACCGACTCTACATCCTCGCGCAAAAGCGTGCGGAGGTCATTTTCCAAGTCCAAAAGGCTCGTACTCGCAACGCGCGTACCAGGCAAGTCATGGTGTAGCTTGTCCAAGATTTCTTCGAAACCCTTGTAGGCTCCGGGCAGAATGCAGTGGTGCGCGATAATCAGGATGGCTTTCATTATGCGTCCTCCCCTGCGTAGTATTCCGCAATTTTCTTGACGAGGGAATCCATAGTCGTTTCGTCGGAGGTGACGGTATCAAAGCCACACTTGCGGGCAGCAGATTCCGTCATGCGGCCGATGCAAAAGGAGATGTAAGGTGGTTTTTTAACAACGTTATCCTGAGCGAGCTTCACGCACGAAAGAACCAGAGAATCACGGGATTCTTCACTTCGTTCAGAAAGACTCGTTTTTTCATTTGAAATCATCATGACAAAATTTTCGACGGCGCTTGTGCTGGCGAACACAACGGCATCGGCGCTAGCAACAGCCTCACGCTTCCATTCAGGGAGTTCAGCCACAGGGAGCGTCTCGTAAACCTCCCAGCGGGTCGCCTGCGGGAGGAGTTTGAGCAAAGTTCCGTCAGCAAGGTTGCCTTGCAAAAGAAGGATACGAGAATAATCCACAGGGAGCGAAGCAAGCAACTTCCCCAAACCTTCGCCGGTGTGATCTTCGGGAACGTAATCACAACGGATGCCATATTCAAGCAACTTCTTTTCGGTAATCTTGCCAACGCTTGCGATTTTTTTGCCTGCAAGCACGCGCACATCGTAACCCGCAGCGAACAACAGTTTGAAGAAACTTTCCACGCCGTTCGTACTCGTGAATGCAAGGATGTCGAAATTCGCGAGAGTGCTAAAGTTGGCATAACAATTCTGGTCTGGATCCTTCGACTTCGCATCTTCGGTGCTCCGCTCAGGATGACGCATAACCAGAGGGCAATCGAGCGAGCGCGTTTCAATCATCGGAGTTTCGATAACTTCGGCACCGAGGGCGATCAGTCGAGCGGTAATCCCACTAGATTGTTTTGCTGCACGCGTTACAACCAAACGCTTACCTGAAAGCGGCAAATTCTTTTTCCAAGCGAGAGTATTGCCAAGTTCAACCACACCGCCCATAATCGTAATTGCGGGCGCAGTCACATTTTCGCGGACAATGGTCTCCCCCGCTGTTTCAAGCGTCGCCACAACAGTACGCTGATTCGGGGTCGTTCCTTTTTCAATAAAGGCGAGCGGAGTTTTCGGGTCCTTACCGCATTCCATCAAACGACGAGCGATAAAGTCCATATTAGCAATGCCCATCAAGAAGATGAGCGTGCCCTGGCATTTGGCAAGAGTCTCGAAATCAAGAGAGAAATTGCCATGGATTCTATCGCCTTCGGCTCCAGAATGACTGTCATCCTGGAGGTCCATTTCTGATTTTTCTTTCTCATGGCCGGTGATGATATGGAAACTCGTGGCAATTCCGCGATGACTCACAGGAATTCCCGCATAGGCAGGCACAGCGATGGCAGAAGTTACACCCGGCACAACTTCAAATTCGACTCCAGCAGCAACAAGTTCCAACGCTTCTTCGCCACCACGGCCGAACACAAACGGGTCACCACCCTTCAAACGAGCGATCGTCGCACCCGGCATTTCAACGGCAAATTTTACCAAGAGCTTATTGATTTCGGATTGTTTCACTTTATGGTGCGTTGGCATTTTGCCCACATCCACCATCTTTGCTTTCGGATTACATAACGAGAGTACGCCCGGTGAAACCAAGCGATCATAAACTACGACATCGGCTTTTTCTAGAATCGACTTTCCACGCACGGTCAAAAGTCCGGGATCACCGGGACCCGCGCCAATCAAATAAACTTTGCCAAAATGATTCGAATTTTCCATCGAAAATAAATTTAGAAAAAGTTGACAATTAAATTTTTGCCTATATTTTTTAGCATGAATAGTTCTAGATCTAAGCTCCGCGACGAAGTCTATACGCAGATGATGTGTGCCCAGGCACGACTTTCCAAAGACCAAAACACGCAAATGGGCGCCGTCCTGGTCAGCGCTGACGGACGCGTTATCAGCACAGGATACAATGGCGCTCCCGCCGGATTTGACGACGACACCGTTCCCTACACACGCGAAAAGCAACTCCTCGCATACGATTTGCTCGACGCCGATTCCGGCGAACTCATAAGCCACCACGAATTCGAAGCGAACAAGTACCCGTTCATGGTCCACGCCGAAATCAACGCGCTCCACTACGCCCGCGGAAAAGTTCCTGCCGGTTCCAAGCTTTACGTCATCGGATTCCCATGCGAACGCTGCGCTTTGGACGTAAGCCTCTCTGGCGTTGCCGAAGTTTTCGTGACCAAGGACGACTACGACCCGAAATCTACGTTGAACAACAGCCGTGACACGGCTTATTACATGTTCGCGCAGGCAGGAATTATCGTGACACTCTGCGGCAAAAGAATCAAGCCCATTGTGTCAAAACCTGTGAAGAAATAAAGCATAGGCGGGCTATTTTTAGCGATACAAGATGGCGATTCCCGAACGGAGTCGGGAATGACAAAACAAGTTACAGTTGCTTCTGAATTTCGCTGGCGAGTTCAACACCCAAGTTTTTGGCTTGTTGAACGCAATCCACAGAATTTAAATCAACCGAGCCCGAGTATTCAGCACGGAGTAATCGGCTAGATTTTTCATCCCAGTAAATGCCCCGAATTTTTAAGGTCCGCGCATTCTCTTTGCAAGCGCCACGATTTTCAGCACTATTATCGCAAATAAATTCTGCAAAGCTCGCCACCGGGAATTGACAGCCAGCATTGAGCGCCTTTAAGTAAGACATTTCCGCAGAAGCGATGCAATAAGTCGCAACATCGTTTACTCGAGCAAGGATCTGCGAAAGGGATTCGGAAACTTCACTGGATCCTTCGCGTTGCTCAGGATGACGAACGCAGAACGATTCTTGAGGTGCTTCATCATTCAATGTTTCAATTGCGAGAATTCCTTGACCGCTAGCAGGGAGAACTTGTTCCGTGCTAAAGTATTCCGTCACTTGTTCAGCAAGGCCCATGCGTTTGAGGCCCGCCGCCGCAAGCACTACGCCATCGAGTTCTGCAAGTCTACCAATGCGAGTCTGGATGTTCCCACGAATCGGCACATATTCCAAATCCGGGCGAAGTGCTTTCAACTGCACCACACGACGAATGCTTCCCGTCCCAACGCGAGCACCCGCAGGCAAATCCATAAAATGAACGCCAGCCGCACCATCACGTGAAAGAAATGCATCACGAGGATCTTCGCGTTTCAGAACCGCAGCAAGTTTAAATTCCGGCAAAACCTCGGCAGGCATATCCTTCAAGCTGTGAACAGCAATATCTGCACGACCTTCTAAAAGAGCAACTTCCAGTTCCTTGATGAACACGCCCTTGCCGCCAAAACTTGAAAGCGACTTGTCCAAACGGCGGTCACCTTCCGTCGTCATGGAGACAAGTTCATAAGACAACTCCACATTCTGCGCAGAATTCGCCGCGACAATAGCTTCGGCGGCCATCGTCGTCTGGGCTAAAGCCAAAGCACTTTTGCGAGTTGCAATACGAAGTTTCATTGTCGCCCCCTAATTGCATTCACGAAGACATTTCAAATACGTCAACACGTCTTCGGCTGAATTCGAGTCTTTTACTTTGTACAAGTAGTCATTCGCCATCTTTTTAGCAAACCGTTCGTACATCATCTGAATGCGTTTCTTGTCCGCATCGGACACTTCCGGAAGCGAGCGCAGCAATTTCTCCGACTCTTCATTTGCAGTCGCCACCATCTTTTCCGCAAAGACGTGAATGTTCTTCGCGATATCGTCCATACGATACCACTGCATAAAATCTTCGATGCCTTCTTGCAAAATCTTTTGTGCCGCTTCGAGTTCAATCATTCTCAAACGACGGTTTTCAGACACAATTTGTTCCAAATCATCGACACAAACATATTGCACACCGGGCAAGTCCCCGATTGAAGGTTCCGCATTACGCGGGTTCGCAAGATCAACGACGAGACGTTTCGAAGAGGCCATCGCAGCAGACGAAACTTCACTGGGGCCTTCGCGATGCTCTGGATGACACAGAGCAATCGCTTTTTCAAATTCACCCTTCGTGATAATCGGTTCCTGACTAGCGCTGCAAAGAATAAGCACATCGCTCTTTCCCACAACACTGTAGCGGTCTTCAAATCGAACCGGAGTCAAAACATCACCAAACTTTTCGGCATTCGCAAACGTCTTGCTGCTCGCAAAAATCTTGGTCGTATTCTCTTGTACGTACTTCAGCATCAGCGAACCCATTTCGCCGAGACCTACAATATAAACCGTACGATTTTCAAGGTCGTCAAATGCCTTTTGAACCTGCTTCATCGCCAAGAATGGGATATTGCAACTGAGCTTGCTCAGGTTCGTTTCGGTCTTGATACGCTTAGTCGTGTGGATTGCACTTTGAAAAAGTTTGTTCAAGCTATTGCCAGTCGCCTTGAGCTGGTGTGCTGTTTCATAAGCACGGTCAATCTGATGCAGAATTTGGTCTTCACCAATAGCCACAGAATCAAGCCCGGCACACACATTCAACACATGATGGACAACTTCCTCGCCCGTTTTCGTGTAGAAGAACTTTGCAAAGTCATCATAGTTCTGATGCGCAAGACCACAAACATAACGAACCAACTCCGCAGTATCCAGGTCGCGGTCGCACGCCACATAGACTTCGGTGCGATTGCATGTGGCAAGAATCAAAAGTTCGTCAAACGGAGAGTGACTCAACGCCTCGGTCTTGACGTCCATCGGGATATAAAACTTTTCGCGGATTGCGATTTCAGCCACCTTGTGGCTCATTCCTGCCATGTAAATCTTGCGCATGATTCAAAGATAGAAAATCGACCATTCCTATTCATCAAAATAAGAAACCAACATCCATTTTTAAACGAAAAACACCTTTTTTAATGGTTTTATTCCATTATTTTATTTATATTAAGTGCAGTTTTTATCATATTCGAGAACTTCATTAAATGATTAAAAGAACCTTAATTGCTGCAATTATTTCGTTATTTTTCGGTTCGCACGCAAATGCATGGGAGAACACTAACGAAGCGCAGATTGCAAAATCTGACGTGAGCATGGTTAAAGCAGTCGAACAGAAAGACACGCTAAAACACCATAGCATTTCAGTTTCATACGGAATTTTCGCAATTACTGATTTTGCCGCAGCGGGAGCATCTGCATCCGTAAGTATTTTTTCTTTAGGGACACAAAAGGTATCTACATCCATACCTGGTGCATTTTCTATAGATTACGGCTACAAGTTTAACGAAGTTGTGGAATCGGGACTTGTCTTTAACTATGCACATTCAATAGAAGATTGGTCCGTATATACAATCATGCCAAAAATCAAGTTGAATATCAATTACGGAGGCTTTGTAAACCCATTCGTTGAATTGGACGGAGGCATATCCATCATGGATAAAGGAGTGATTCCCATGTTTCACCTCACCTTTTTGGGGCTTGAGTTTGGGAAAAAATTTCCATTTACTCTCGGATTGTTATCTTTTGGCCAACGAGGAATATTTTATATCGGTTTAGGTCACAGATTCTAAAAATGAAACACATAATACGCACCATACTCTCATTCTTGGTTCGTTTTATTCCAATAAAACAAAATATCATACTTTTCGAATCCTATCCAGAATTAGGAGGATCCCCATGGATGATTTACCAAGAATTGATAAGACGCGGATACGACAAAAAATACAAACTAATTTGGGTTGTTGGAAATTCTTTTGAACCTCCGCGTAATATCAAAACAATTTCACTATTCGAGAAAGGACTCAAATACTATACGCGCAAACTTCTATACCTTATTCACGCAAAAGTTATCATAGACAGTAATGTTTATTTACTGAAAATTCATCCAAAAACGTTTCGTCTTTATACGCAGCATGGAGCGCCCTTAAAAGATTGGAAATTTTATTCAAAAAAGATCGGAAACGTTGACGCGATTTTAACTTTATCAAAAGCAACAGAAACCATAGACACTAATCTTTACCCTAATGCAACTGGGCATTTTTTCACTCTTGGTTACCCATCAAATGACCAGCTTTTTTTAGACATAGACTTGTATAAAAATGGTTTTCTCCCTCAAATCACAAAGACTTCACAAAAGTTTGATAAAATCATTGGTTGGCTCCCTACATACAGGCAACACAGATATGGAGGAAATATAGGTTCTGATTATATTTTTCCGTTTGGCATTCCACTCTTAAAAGAAAAAGAAGATTTCGAAAGTTTAAACACTTTTTTAAAAGAATATAATATTTTATTAGTAATTCAGATGCATCACGCTCAACTAAAAAACTTTCCTGAGCAGAAATTTTCTAATATAGTTCTTATTCACGATTCAGACAAACGAAAATTCAACGTATCCACAATGAATCTCATGCATTGTTTTGACGCTTTAATAACAGATTACTCAGCCGCTTATCATGAGTACATTTTATTGGATAGACCCATCGCTTTAAGCATTGACGATTATGAAGTATATTCAAAAAAACCAGGATTTTGCATAGACTACTTTGAATGGATTAAGGGAGTATATCTCAAAAATGTGTCTGACTTGAAATATTTTATAGAAGAAGTTGCCAACGGGATCGATTCTGCAAAAAGAGAACGTCAAAAAACAATGCACCGCATTCACAAATATGTGGATAACAAATCGACACAACGCGTTGTTGATTTCCTTATTGAGAAAGCAAAATTATAGCAAGCAATAAAAAGCCCTAAAATAACATTCAAAAACGTATAGTTACGGATTACACCCTACGCAAAAAATTCAAAGCTTGTTTTCTTAAGCTCACGCACAGAAGATAGCACGACATAATCGACGGGAGTCGATTGCAGTTCGTTTAAAGATTTCACGCAGTCCGCGATATATTGGTCAAGTTGGTCCGCAGAATTTGCATGCATCATCGTATACAAATTGTACGGAAATCCTTCAAATGTCGGACGCTCGTAACAATGAGAAATATAATGCTTTTTTGCAAGAACAAGAGCTTTACTGGATTCTTCCCCTTTCGTGCAACGCACTTCAAGGTCAGAATGACGCAGGGTTGATGAACTCGTCAAGCCATTTTCGTCTAAACGAAAACAGACCATCGCATTAAATGCAAAGCCCGCATTTTGGTGGCGGATAATCGCACCAAAGCGGCGCATTCTTTTTGACGCAAGATCTTCACGAAGGTCATCACAAGAAACGCCCCAGTCCTTGAACGGAGTAAGCGTATGCGGAAGATCCCCACATGCAACGCGAATACGCGACTTGTCCGCATCTGTCAATGCGCCCGCTGGAGGTAGCATCACCTTCGGTTCGCAATGACAAACTTCGCGACTCTCGCCTCGTTCACCATCATTTTTTTTGCAATCACTGTCTACTGGAGCTTCAACCTTCATCACCGTATTGATTTTGTATTTCTTGGTGGCGGAGAGCACATGAACGTCGTGCAATTTCGTTTTTGCACAAACACGTTCCACAACCGTCTCAATGGCCGCCTCATTTTCTGCAATGACGGTAAACCAAACGTTGTATTCGTGACTGCGGATGTAATTGTGCGTAATCGCGGGTTCGCCCATCACGACCGTGGCAAACTTTTCCATCGGAGTTTCATCGTGCGATTCAGTCGAAAAATCTTGTGACGACGTCGGCACCTTCCCTGCGCAAAGTCTCGAAATGAAGCCTAACTTCTTGGAATCATACACGCCACCGATACGGCGAATCACACCCGAAGCACGCCGCATTTCAACAGCATCAAAAACTTCTTGTTCTGACACAACAGAGTTCGCGCAATTTTTGTCGGCATCGATTTCGCCATCACAATTCAACATTTCCGCAAGCGTTTTATACGGACGTTCCACCAGCGGAAAACCGTCTTGAATCAAATCGAGAATTTGCTGTTCAAGTTCCGACATAAGCATCTGTTAACGCACTGGATCCTTCGACTCCGTTACACTCCGCTCAGGATGACACATTAACAATTTCTAACCACCAACCACTAATGACCATTGACCAATGACTAACAACCAATCCCAATTTCTTCATTCGTCAAATAGCAGGCCGGATCTTCAGCCCAGAAGTCGCCTGTCACTGCCTCGGCACGCGTGCGGAAGTTGCCATTGCACAAATTCAGGAAAGCACACTTCGGACAACGTCCCTTCAAAAGCGGCTTACGGTCCTTGAGTCCCGCCATAATCGGGTTCGACAAGTCCGTCCAAATGTCGCCAAAGCTACGCTCGCGAACATTCCCGAGCGTAATATATTGCGTAAACTGGTCCGGATGCACGTTGCCGACGCTATCGATATTGCCAAACGCCATACCACTGCGGTTTCCGCCGTTGCGTTGAATCAGCTCCAAAACCTTTTCTGCAAGCGCCGGGTCTTCACGTTTCATGCGCTGGTACAGATAAACGGCATCCGCATGGTTATCGACTGTCAAAATTTCCTTGTTCACGCCGCGCTTCTTGAAATCCAAAGTGCGATCGATAATCAAGTCCATCGCCTTGCGGCTTTCTTCGTGATTCAAGTCATTTGCAACCATCGCAGAGCCACGACCGCTATACACCAAATGATAGAAGCATACGCGGTCAATGTTCTCGGCTTCGAGCAAATCGAAAATTGCATTCAGGTCCTGCACGTTGTAACGTGTAATCGTGAAGCGCAAACCGACCTTCTGGCCCGTCGCCACGCAGTTGCGGATACCGCGCAAAGCCAGCTGGTACGCGCCCGGTTTACCGCGGAACTTGTCGTGAGTTTCTTCACAACCGTCCAAGCTGATGCCCACATAGCCTACGCCCATCGCCTTAAGTTTCTGAGCTACATCAGGCGTAATGCAGGTGCCGTTCGTCGAAATCGTCGGGCGGATACCCTTACTGGCCGCGTAGTTTGCAAGTTCAAAAAAATCCGGGCGCAAAAGCGGTTCGCCACCGCTGAACAAAAGCACCGGCACATTGAATTCCGCCAACTGATCAATAAGCTTGATTCCCTCTTCGTGCGAAAGCTCATTCTGGTACTTAATAGCCTCGGAACGCGCATAGCAATGCACACACTTCAAGTTGCAAGTCTTCGTGCAATTCCAAACAACCACGGGACCGCGCCCCGCCCCCACGCCATTTTTCGCAGCATGAGCATGTGGTTCGTAACGGAGAGAATCCCCAAAATTCGGGGCATCCATCAAAAGCTTAGTGATACTGATCATGCGCCCAAATTTAGAAAATTTTCTCTATGTCAGAAATACACTCCATAGTTCGGTCGCATTTTCATATTGCGGCCTTTGGCATCGAACTTGGGGGTAATTTTTTTCTTCAACGGCGACGGGGCAATCGTCTTGCGGATTCCGCTTCTTCCATCGCCAGGACCATCCTTACCATTTACATTGAGCAAGACCTTTTCGTAATATTCGTTAGCAAAATAGAAATTAGCGAGATATAAATTCTGCACTTCAGGATAAACTTGTTGATAGGATTTATTTTCTATCAATCCATAAAAGGCTCTATAGTTGTCATTATAGAAATATTGGCAGTTCATAAACATGCCACTGATAGTGTGTCCGTTTCCATAGATGATTCCAGCAAAAGTATTTTTGTAATTCATTGGACTCCAATCAATATAATTGGCGTTATTCATATCTTCGTTCACAACAATATCATTCATGATCTTGATACAAGATTTTATCGGCGGTTTTTCGCTTAACACACTATTTGCAATTTCGTCAAAATAGAACAATTCATGAACGTTTGTTA
>Ga0129307_1001251_pt1 | contig 28816 bp, 25 predicted proteins | sample P1105metagenome_FD_94437 | JGI IMG/M metagenome (GOLD analysis project Ga0129307, IMG submission 94437) | Capybara group fecal microbial communities from Wisconsin, USA - P1105 metagenome | ecosystem: Host-associated > Mammals > Digestive system > Large intestine > Fecal | place: USA: Wisconsin...
GGCTTTCGAAAGATTGTTTAAATTCTCTCCGTGTTTTTTGTAATCACCGATAAGAGCAGTTAAATTGATCTTATAATCAACATCGCCTTGAGCTAATTTTTCACCTGCTTTAAACAATTGTTTTTTCATAAGCACAATGTAGAGAACTATCGGATAAATAAAGCATTTTTCAACAAAAAGCAAGAAAGTCGCAAGAAGGAAAATGCTAGCATCCCGGTAAAGAATCGATATGAAAATTACTGCAAGTGTTTCCGTGACTGAAATTAAAGCCATCACAATCATTGTTTTCCAAAGCAAAGAAATCTTTGAGAAAAGCAAGATTATTAACTTAATGAATTTATAGCAAAGAGAATTCTTGAATACAGTTTTTAATTTGATTCTGTGAATAAAATTGATACCCCAGATTACACTTATTACCATCAGGATTACAAAGGATATAATCTGCTCATCTTCGTTGTAAACCTGCGTAAGTATTAATAACAGGGCACCTGCTGCAAACAAATATAAAATGGTAACTGCATCAAAAGGTATTTTCGTAAATACATTTTCTTCAACTTCGCCTGTTTTGTACGACTTTCCTATGCCCAGGACAAAAACAACAAAGCATATAACAAGTAAAACTGCACTGAGTAAAATACCGCCAAGAAAAAAATAGCGAAATCGATATTGTAAATCATTTATAGTGTAATTCAAATAGTAATTGTCATCGGCTTCATTCAATTCAGGTATAAGATAAACCTTCCATTCTTCCATGCCGATTCTGCCTTTGAAAACATATTTATCCGGCAATTCATTTTTTGTATAGGGTTCCCTTATATACGTATAGCATAAATTTGAATTCGGGGAAGAAATCTCCATTGCTGCTATATTTCTTTCCGAAAGGAAATCGTCAGCATAATCGTTTTCATCTCTTTCCAGATATTCAATCACCTGACTTGCATTTTGATATGCCGTGTATTGAAAATTGTTTTTTATAACTCTGTCAGGACCGTCTGCTGTATAAAACCCGCATTCTGCCGTATCATATGCAAATACCACACACCCGATCAGCGCTGCGCAAAATGCTATTATTCCTACGAAAGAAAACGCCTTAACAAACGGATTTGCACAAAAACTCTTTTTTGTCTTTTTTTCAGTAATTTCAATATTTGTATTATTCTCGCCCATATTATTTCCTTATTGTCCTTCGATTTTATAGCCCTGTCCCCAGATAACTTTTAAGAATCTCGGTTCATTGGGATTTATCTCAATCTTTTCTCTTATATGCCTTATATGAACTGCTACGGTTTTTTCACATCCCGGCATCATGTTTTCTTCCCATATTTTTTCATATATTTCTTTGGGAGAAAAAACTCTGCCCGGAGACTGCATAAGCATTTTTAATATTTCAAACTCTTTGGGAGTTAGCGTTACCTCTTCGTTGTCAGCCATAACAGTTTTAGTAGAATCATCGAGTGTAACGCTGCCCACACTGTACATGTTTTCCGTTTTTACTTTTCCTCCGAATTCGAAGTATCTTCTTAAAGCCGACCTTACTCTCGCATTCACTTCTATCGGATTAAAGGGTTTTGTGATGTAATCATCTGCTCCTACATTGAGCCCGAGAATTTTATCCGTATCCTCACTTTTGGCCGAGAGCATTATTACCGGAACATTACTGAATTGTCTGAGTTTTGATAGTGTCTCTATTCCGTTCATTCTAGGCATCATTATGTCGAGTATAACCAGATGTATTTCTTTTGATCCTAAAATTTCAAGTGCCTCAACTCCGTTTTCAGCTTCAAAAAAATTCAAGTCAGGGGATGATAAATAAATCTTAAGTGCATTTACGATATCTTTCTCATCATCACAGATTAAAACGTTATACATGTTTATATAACTCCCAAATATTTATTTATGGAATCCTGCAGGTTTTCCGTACACCTATATAATATTCGTTCAATTATTAAGAAACAAGGGGACAAAAGTTTAAGAATTTATTAAGATACCTTTAATTGGTGGACAAAATTAAAAAAGGACCAAAATTTCGGTCCTTTATATTTTTAGATTAAAGTTTAAAATAAGCAAGATACCACAAAAAATACACGATATTTTCGTATATGTTATAATTATGATACTGAAAAAGGGGAAAAACATGAGAAAAAAATTAATTATCGTAATAACCGCCATTTTTACACTCTTCTCTTTTGCCTGTGCAGATACCAATCCTGCGGTCGCGCCAAGCTCAACCGAAAATCCTCAGGCAGAATTATCGTCCTATGATGTCACAGATTCCGAAAAGGTTACCTATTGTGTTATAGGATTTGATCCGGCTTCCTATAATGTATATATCTTTACCGAAGAATCCTTTTCTCATTATGATTACACCCATTATTGGGTCGGCAGCAAAGACGGATTTGATTACTTCAATGGCACAGCGCCCGTCGGTGAAGAATATCTTGTCGATGAAGGTCCTATGTCCGAAGAGGTCTGGATCGATATTAAAAAAGCATTAACTGACGGTAAATTCAAAAAATTACCCGAAGATTTGCATGTCGATGATATCTACGACGGTACAATATTTGAAATTGAAGTTCTGGATGATTCCGAAAGATATTTTTCGGGCGGATATATGGCCGGATACGGTAACGGAATACAACAAAAAAGATTTAACGATATACGAATCGCTTTTGATGAAGCCGTCTCTGAATGCGAAGAATATTTGAAAAATCCGCCAAAACCCGAGGTTGAAAATACAGACGAATCTGAATCAACCGAAGCGGATGTCGAAACGGAGAATGAATCTTATACTCCTTCTTACAACGTCTTCGCCGACATCCCTGATCATGAAGGCATTTATGATTATTACTCTTCTGACGGTTCCGTTTTTATAAGACAGGATTTAAACACACATAAATCATACATTAACGACAACGGAAATTGGATTGAATTTAATGACATATATGAACTGGCAACAGGCGCATACGGTCCCAGGATAGAAAAGTTCGATTACGACGGAGACGGCGAAGAAGATTATCTTATAGCCGAATGTGAAGGAAGCGGAACAGGCTTTTCGGTTTACGGTCTGGTAATTTTAAAAAAGGAAGGAAATAACGGAAGATTCGAAAATCACGATTATACTTATTTTGTAAATATGATTGATGAAAACATCACCTACAATTACAATGATCAAACTAACGAACTAAGAGTATACGAAGTCTTGCCGCCATATTTTAACAGAGCACCTGAAAGTTGCACCATAACCCTTGATTCGGATAAAGAATTTGAAAACATCACATACTCCGACATAATCGATATTTATTTCGAAGACGGCAAAATATATATGTCTGCTCCGATTGGATGTAATTATAAAGATATCCCCTACCCTGATTACGATAATACAATTCGTGTTACGGCAGAACTCCATATAAACGATGACTTATCTCTCACACCAATTTGGTACATTACGCATGATTCTCAAGAATAAGTTTTAAATATTTCCTTTACAGGATTAAAAAAGCGGATTCCATCAGGATATCCGCTTTTTTATAATTGATCTTATTATAATATCTCGCTGACCCAGGCCTTCAATTCATTCTCTGAGGCTCCGGATGATAAGCGCTTTCCTGCCAAAACTTTAGAGCCTTTACCAAGCGCTCCCATATTCTTTCCGGAATCGCCTATTCCGCTTCCGCCGGATGTACAGAAAGGAATCACTGTTATTCCGTTCCAGTCATAGCTTTCCATAAAAGTATCAATGATTGAAGGCTCACGATACCACCAAACGGGAAAACCTACAAACACATGAGTATACTGCTTAATATCTTCTATTTCACTGCTGATTGCAGGTCTGGAATTTCTGTCATTCATCTCAACACTGCTTCTGCTTTTCTTATCCATCCAGTTAAGATCTTCATTTGTATAAATCTCTTTGGGTACTATCTCAAACAAATCGGCACCGGCCGCTTTTGCCAGATTCTCTGCAACTCTTTTGGTTACTCCGCTTGCACTGAAATATGCAACTAATGTTTTACTCATGGTGTATCCTCCTTTATATTTTAAATTATCTCTTTGGGAATGTTTTACATTTCTGACATCGTGTCAGCATAATAAATATATCACTATTTTGACACCGTGTCAATATATTGTTGATTATCATCCATAAAAATCATAATTCAGGAAATTCTTTTTATGCATCGTCATATATGCTATCCGAATTATTCTCCAGTGGCTTCCCATTATTATTCAGCGAGTATCTTAAGCATACTTTCCTTACCATAATATAATTTATAAAAAAATAAAGGACTTAGACATGATTCTAAGTCCTAACTTCGAGCGATAGACGGGACTCGAACCCGCGAGCTCAACCTTGGCAAGGTCGTGTGCTACCAACTGCACCACTATCGCATTTACCTGTCCGTTTAGCGGACAAGTAATATATTAACCGATTGATTTTAAAAAGTCAACAACTTTTTGAAACAGATTAGTTAATATTTATATTTATTCCTCCGGAACTGCTTTCTGCCTTGATCTTTTTGTCTTTTCCGTTGCTCAATATGTAATCTCCTTTTTTCTTATCATCGTTTACTCTGACTGAGCCTGAAGAAACATTAAGATCAAAATCATAATCATTCACATCTCCGATCAGATTAAAATTAATTCCGCCGCTGGATACGTCAAGATCTGCATTATCAATTTTGGTTTCTTCTGCCTTCACACCGCCTGAAGTCGATTCTGCGATTAAATCTCCTATTTCGCATCTGTCCATTATAAAAGATCCGGATGTAACATCCATATTGACTTTCTTGGCATTTACATTTGTAAATCCTGCTCCGCCGCTTGTAGAATTACCCACAATTGATTCTGCGGTAACATTCTCCATATCTATTCCGCCGCTTAAGCTTTTTACATCAAGTGTATCTGCTTCGACATTTTTTATTATTAACTTTCCCGAAGACTGATCACATATAATGGAATTATATTTTACATTATCAATGGTTGTTCTTCCGCTTGAAACTTTTATATCCAAACTGTCTGCTTCTGAGCCGTTGATGTTCAGGCTTCCGGATTCACTCTTTATTGTACCGTTTATATTTACGTCTTTTATATCAATTCCGCCGCTTGAAGATTTAATATCGGCAATCTGGTCTTTTGTAACATACAATTTTACATACTGTTCATCTTGAACCGTTAAAACATTAAAAGTACTAAAACCGGTATCTTTCTGAATAACAATCAGTTTTCCGTTTTCAACGTTTATTTCAGGAACAAAATCTTCAAGCAAATGATATTCTATACTGCATTTATCACTTTCCTCTATGTAGAGTTTTCCGGTACTCATGTCAATATCCATTGATGTAAAATCATCCAAATCAAAGCTGTTATCGACGTAAACAGGTTCTGTAAATGTCTTGTCCTTAAATGCAAAACTGAAACTTGTTTTTCCTCCGAGCAGTAATCCGAGTCCCAAAAGAATTCCTCCCAAAACGAGTAATGATGCATTTATTATTACAACGACAAGTATAAATTTCTTCATAATATAATCCTTTCCTTTTATGCTTTCTTGACTTTTTTCTCAGCTGATTTTTTAATAATCCGAACTGCAAGTCTGATAAGAAGTATGTATACAAGTACAGTCAAAAAACATAATGTCAAACCGATGGCAATTACTACCATGCCTCCGCCGAAACATACAAGTTTTTGTCCAATGCCCGGAGCAATTAGTCCGGATGCAAAAACGGCGGCACCCGCAGTCATAACAACAAGTCCGGCGCCAAGCAACGAAATAAACAGTATGAGCAGCGAAATAAATAAAGCCAATACAACGATTAATAAGCAAAGAGCAATGGGTAAAGATATCGGCAGCGAAAAGATTGAAATAATTGCAATCCACACTATTGTAGCCGTTTTCTTGGCGGATTTTTTCTCTTCGTTGGAGTCAATATGCTTCATTGTGATTTCCGCAATCATATTCTTTGCTACTTCCTTTGGTGTTCCCAGCTTTGCAGTAACATCTTCGTTCTCCGAAAACCCGTAATCTTCAAGATATTCGGTATAAAATGTTAAAGCATCCTCCCTGTCTTCTTTGGGCAATAGTTTCAGTTGTTTGGAAAGTGCTTTTAAAAATTCACTCTTATTCATCTACATTTCCTCCTATCAGCCTGTCAATCTTGTTTTTGTAATCAATCCATTCCTTTCTGTAAAAGCCAAGCAGTTCACTTCCTTTTTCCGTAATGGAATAATATCTGCGATTCCTGCCCTCAAAAGGCTGATCATATGTAGTAAGGTATTCGCTTTTTTGAAGCCTTCGCAATACCGGATAGAGTGTCGATTCGGAAATATCCACAACTTCCTGAACCTTCTGCGTAAGTGTATAGCCGTAAGCATCACTTTCTGCAACTATACCAAGCACGCATGCATCCAGAAGCGGTGCTGTAAGTTGATATGTCATCCTTAATCCCTCCTGATTTATATTTGAAAATTTATAGCTATTTTTGTTTTCGTATAATACTATACGATGTATAATATTATTTGTCAACACATATTATATAATTTTTTAAAAATATTAAAAGCTAACATAATGCCTTATTTTCAGTGTTGTGTTAACCGCCTTCAATTCTTTATTCTTGAATTCATGCAAAAAAGGCTAACACATCGCTTGATTTTTAGCTTTGTGTTAGCCTTAAGCCTAATTAGAATACTTACGTATTATTATCTTGCAGTAAATCCGTTCTCGTCAACATCAATTGTAATGGTATCTCCTTCGGAAACCGTACCGGACAAAATGAGTTTTGCTGCCAGAGTTTCAACCGTCTTTTGAACATATCTCTTAAGAGGTCTTGCGCCGTAGTTGGGATTATATCCTTCTGCTATAACTTTGTCCTTCGCCTCTTTGGTTAACATAACTTTGTAGTTTCTGTCTTCAAGACGTTTGTTCAAATCTTCAACAATAAGATCAAGTATGCCTGCAATTTCATTCTTGCCAAGAGGTTTGAACAGGATGGTTTCGTCGATACGGTTAAGGAATTCGGGTCTGAAGAACTTATGAAGCATTCCTGTTACACTCTCTTCCACACCTTCCTTAAACTCACCTTTATCATCGATTCCTTCAAGCAGAACATCCGCACCTATATTGGATGTCATTATAATGATGGTATTCTTAAAGTCCACTGTTTTTCCGTGAGAATCTGTAATTCGGCCGTCATCCAATACCTGCAAAAGTACATTGAATACATCCGGATGCGCTTTTTCAACTTCATCGAAAAGAACTACCGAATAAGGTTTACGTCTTACGGCTTCTGTCAGCTGTCCGCCTTCATCATATCCTACATATCCGGGAGGCGCTCCGATCAACCTTGATACGCTGTATTGTTCCATGTATTCACTCATGTCGATTCGAACAATATTGTTTTCATCATCAAAAAGTGACTGTGCCAGAGCCTTTGCAAGTTCTGTCTTACCGACACCCGTAGGTCCCAAAAACAGGAACGAACCGATGGGTTTTGTGGGATCCTTGATTCCGGCTTTGGATCTTATGATGGATTCGGTAACCTTTGTTACACCGTCATCCTGGCCTATAACTCTCTTATGAAGTTCATCTGCCAGATGCAAAACTTTATTCCTTTCGGATTCATTAAGTTTGGCTACCGGTATTCCGGTCCACCTTGATACTATTCTTGCAATTTCGGTATCCGTTACTCTTTCGTGAACCAGAGAATCATCTTTCTTTTCAGCTGCTTTTTCGGCCTCTTCCAATGAAGCTTTCAGTCTCGGCAGTTCGCCGTATGTAAGTTCTGCAGCCTTTGCAAGATCTCCTTCTCTTTTGGCAATTTCAATCTTTGAATTAAGAGCATCTATCTCTTCTCTCATCTTTGAGAGTTTGTCAACAGCACTCTTTTCGTTTTCCCATTTAGCTTTTGCATTCGCAAAATCCTCTTTTTCAACAGCAAGATCGGCAAGCAAATCAGCCAATCTTTGTTCGCTTGCAGGGTCATCTTCTTTTTTAAGAGCCTGAACTTCAATTTCCATCTGAAGAATCTTACGCTGTTTCTCATCAAGTTCTGTAGGAAGGCTGTTTAATTCTGTCTTGATTAAAGCACATGCTTCATCAACAAGGTCGATTGCCTTATCCGGAAGGAATCTGTCAGATATATATCTGTCCGAAAGCATGGCTGCAGCAACCAAAGCATTATCCATAATCTTTACTCCGTGATAGACTTCATATCTGTCTTTAATACCACGAAGAATCGATATAGTATCTTCAACGCTGGGTTCATCTACCAATACAGGCTGGAATCTACGTTCAAGCGCAGCATCCTTTTCAATGTACATTCTGTATTCATCAAGAGTCGTTGCACCGATACAATGAAGTTCACCCCTGGCAAGCATGGGCTTTAACATATTGCCGGCATCCAGTGCGCCGTCAGTCTTGCCCGCACCCACTATGGTATGAAGTTCATCGATGAAAAGAATTATTTCACCGTTTGAAGACTTTACTTCATCAAGTACGGCTTTAAGTCTTTCCTCAAATTCACCCCTGTACTTTGCACCTGCGATAAGCGAACCCATATCAAGTGCGAATATGGTCTTGTTTTTCAAATCATCGGGGACATCACCGTTAACGATTCTTTGAGCAAGTCCTTCGGCAACCGCGGTTTTTCCGACACCGGGTTCACCGATTAATACGGGGTTGTTCTTGGTTTTACGGCTAAGAATCCTGATTACGTTTCTGATTTCCGAGTCCCTGCCGATAACAGGATCCATTTTTCTGCTTTTGGCTTTCTGAACAAGATCCTGGCCGTACTTATTCAATGCATCGTAAGTACCTTCGGGATTATCGCTTGTTACTTTGACATTACCTCTTACGGATGAAAGAGCGGTTAAAAACCTTTCCTTTGTGATACCGTATTCTCTGAAAATTTCCGCAACTTCTTTGTTGGGATGATCAAGCATCGACAAAAACAGATGCTCTACCGATACATATTCATCGCCCATCTTTTTGGCCTGGTTTTCAGCGGTAATCAGTACTTCATTAAGCTTCTGTCCTATTCTTAACTCGCCTCCGCTGACCTTAACCCTTTTTTCGATGGCTTCTTTAACTCTGTCGGTGAAATGGTCGGTATTAATCTCCATTTTCTCGATAAGCTTTTTGATTAAACTGTCATCAATATTTATAAGCGCATAAAGAAGATGTTCTTCCTCGATTTCCTGATTGCCGAATTCCACAGCATACTGTTGCGCCATATTGACTGAGTTTTGCGAATTCTGCGTGAATTTTGCAATATTCATAAAATCACCTTCTTTCATTAAAAACAAAACACAGAATCGGTATTTTCATTACCAATAATATAATAATACTTTCTTTAGCACTCGTCAAGGGAGAGTGCTAACAATTATGGAAATTTTTTGTAATTTTTTATTTATTCCACTGTTTATTTATATATAGGAAATGATTTCTTTATAATTTTGTTGTTTAAAGGGGCGAAAAATGATAAAATCTTTTATATATGCGTAAATTGGAGTATTTATGGAACAAATTAAGATTTATCTTAATTACATAAAGGATATTATAAATGGTGAAGAGTATCTTTCCGACAGGGAAAAATTCTCTCTTATTTTGCATATCTGCGCTGTTTCGCATCTTCTTTTTGCCATTTTGTTTTTAGGCTTCGGCAATATTCTTTTAATGCTTTATAACCTGCTTTCGTTCCTTGTATACGAATCGATGGTTACAATGGCCAAAAACAAAAAATTCAAGCTTATCATCTTTGCCATAAGCGTCGAGGTAAATTTCTTTGTTATACTTACTACTTTGGCATACGGAAGTAAGCTTTATTACAATCTTTTCTGTTTCCTTTTGGTGCCTGCATCATTTTACATTACATATACCGCAAAAAAATACAAACATCCTTTTGCAGTTTCCGTTCTTATTTCGGCAATTTCCATGGCTGTATATATTTTTTCCATCGTTTTTCCGAACGACAATTATCAGACACTTTATGATTACTCTCCCGCTCTTACGATAATTACCGTTGTTTCGAATATAGCCATAACATTTATTTTGCTTGGTATTTTCAGTTTTATGTACACGCTTGAGATGCGTAACAGTTCCGCCACTTTGGAAAACAGAACCAGACAGCTTAAACAGTTATCAAGTGTCGATCCTCTTACCAAACTTGCAAACAGAAGAAGCATGACGGAAAAACTCAATATTTCCATGCATCTTTTGAAAAAAGATAAAAAGACTTTCAGCGTTATCATGGGTGATATTGATGACTTCAAAAAAGTAAACGATACTTACGGACATGATTGCGGTGACAAGGTGCTCGTTATGGTGGCAGATACAATTTCTTCTCAGATGCGTGACGGTGATTTCGTATGCAGATGGGGCGGCGAGGAAATACTCATTCTCGTAAACGGTAATATCGAGGCTGCCAAATCACTTGCTGAAAGAATCTTAGCCAAAATATGTCAAAATGTGGTAACACATGAAAATAAAAACATTAAAGTCACAATGACTTTTGGTGTTGCTCAGGCCAATGAAAGTTTCAGAATCGAAGACTTTATTCAGCAGGCCGACAACAGACTGTATTACGGCAAAACCCACGGCAAATGTCAGGTTGTTGCCGAAATTCCCAATATTATCAACAGTTAAAAAACAATGCCGCTTTTTGGAATTGGGTTGCACTCCAACCCTTAATTATCTGCGGCTGATTTTCAGAAAGGAATTATTAAAATGATCAGTGCAAACAATGTGTCCCTTCGTTTCGGAAAGAAAGCTCTTTTTGAAGACGTAAACATAAAATTTACCGAAGGAAACTGTTACGGAATTATAGGTGCCAACGGCGCGGGAAAATCCACTTTCCTTAAAATCCTCTCAGGCGAACTTGAAACAACCACAGGTGATATTTCAATTACACCCGGTCAGCGTTTGAGTGTGCTCGAGCAGGACCACTTCAAATACGATTCATATACTGTCATGGATACAGTTATTCTCGGTAACCCCAGACTTTATGAAATAATGAAGGAAAAAGATGCAATCTACGCCAAGGAAGATTTTTCCGACGAAGACGGTATCAAGGCAAGCGAACTTGAAGCGGAATTCGCAGAACTTGACGGATGGGAAGCAGAATCAAACGCAGCAAACCTTTTAAACGGACTTGGAATCGAAACGGAGCTTCACTATACTCTCATGTCCGAACTCGGCGGTAACGAAAAGGTTAAGGTACTTCTTGCAAAGGCTCTTTTCGGCAATCCCGATATCCTTCTTTTGGACGAGCCTACAAACCACTTGGATTTGGATGCGATTGCATGGCTTGAAGAATTCCTTATTAACTTTGAGAATACAGTCATCGTAGTATCTCACGACAGACATTTCTTAAATAAAGTATGTACGCAGACTGCAGATATCGATTACGGCAAGATTCAGCTTTATGCAGGTAACTATGATTTCTGGTTTGAATCCAGCCAGCTTCTTGTTAAGCAGATGAAAGAAGCCAATAAGAAAAAGGAAGAAAAAATTAAGGAACTTCAAGAATTCATTAACAGATTCTCTGCAAACGCTTCAAAATCAAAGCAGGCTACATCCAGAAAAAGAGCTCTTGAAAAAATCGAGCTTGAAGAGATCAAACCTTCAAGCAGAAAATATCCTTATATAGATTTCAGACCCGACAGAGAAATCGGTAACGAAGTACTTCAGGTTGAAGGAATATCAAAGACGATAAACGGCGAAAAGGTTTTGGATAACATTTCTTTCATTTTAAACCGCGAAGACAAAGTTGCTTTTGTAGGAAGCAATGAGATTGCAACCACTACCCTTTTCCAGATTCTCGCAGGCGAGATGGAGCCTGATGAAGGTACTTACAAATGGGGCGTAACCACTTCACAGGCTTACTTCCCCAAGGACAATACAAATGAATTCAACACAGATGATATCATTACAGACTGGCTTATGGGCTATTCACCTGTAAAGGATATTACATACGTCAGAGGATTCTTAGGAAGAATGCTTTTCTCTCAGGATGACGCTCTTAAAAAAGTAAAAGTTTTATCCGGTGGTGAAAAGGTTAGATGTCTTCTTTCGAAAATGATGATTTCGGGTGCAAACTGTCTCATACTTGATGAGCCGACCAACCACCTTGATATGGAATCAATTCAGGCTTTAAACAACGGTCTTATAAGATTCTCGGGTGTTGAACTTTTCTCCTGTCACGATCATCAGTTTATCGAAACAACCGCAAACAGAATCATGGAGATTATGCCCGGCGGTAAATTAATCGATAAGATTACAACATACGATGATTATCTTGCAAGTGATGAAATGGCAAGAAAACGTACTATCTATATTGCCAAGAAAGAGGATGACGAGAACTAAATGCAGGCTATCGATTTACATGTTCATTCCACTTTTTCGGACGGAACACTCTCTCCGAGCGAACTGGTTGAACTGGCTTTAAAATCTAATCTCGAAGCTTTTGCACTCACCGATCACGACACAATTGACGGTATCGAAGAAGCACTTCTTGCTGCCAAAGGAAAAGATATCGAAGTTGTGCCCGGTATAGAATTTTCAACGGAATATAAGGGTAAGGACATTCATATTCTCGGATACTACATCAACCCCTGCAACGAAACATTCAACAAGAAAATTGTTGAGTTTAAGAATTCCAGAGAAACCCGCAATAAAAAGATGTGCAAAAAATTAAAAGAACTCGGAATCGATATCGATTACGATTCTTTTTGTGCTCTGTTTCCGGACAGCGTTATCACCAGAGCGCACTTCGCTAAATATATGATAAACAAAGGATATATTAAATCCATTGATGAAGCTTTTGACAAATACATCGGCGATGATGCTCCGGGCTTTGTACCAAGAGAGAAAATCACTCCTTCAAAGGCAGTTTCATTAATATTGAAAACCGGAGGAATCCCTGTTCTAGCACATCCCATTCTTTATAAATATTCGGATTCCGCGCTTGAAACTCTCGTATCGGAGCTTCAACGGGCAGGATTAAAAGGAATCGAGACAATCTATTCCACATATTCAAATTCCGACGAAAAACTTATAAGAAAACTTGCAAGCAAATACAAGCTTCTTATAACAGGCGGTTCGGATTTTCACGGAACAAACAAACCTAATCTTTCTTTAGGATGCGGAAGGGGTGATTTGTACATTCCCGCAAAGCTTTTAACCACTTTGAAAAAAGCTTACCTTAAAGGTTTTGTTCCTACCAAATCGATTCACTCTGCTCTGTTTTTCGATCTCGACGGAACACTTTTAAATGACGAAAAAATAATTACTCCCATCACCAAAGCTTTGCTTTATAAAGCCTGTGAAAACGGTAATAAATTCATAATCAATACAGGCAGACCACTTGCTTCGTCATTTAAAATAATCGATAGGCTCGGCATCGGTGATATCACGGATTACATCGCAGCATTTAACGGCGGTATAGTATACGATTACAAAAACAAATCAATCCTCGAAAAGGTCACATTAAAGAAAGAATATTCCGAATACGTTAAAAAAACAGCCAGAGAACATGGCTGTCATTTCCATACATATTCGGATTATGAAATACTTACCGAGAAAAAGACTAAGGAAGTGGAATATTATTCCGAATTCGTCGGTCTTCCATACAGAATGGTTAAAGATGTAATTGAAGAAGAACCCACACCCTATAAGTTTTTAATAATGAACTTTGATCATCCTGAAAAATTAAAAGAAGTTCAGGCAATTATAGAAAAAGATTTAAGGGATAAGGTTTTCTGCATTTTCTCATCCGATAAATTCCTTGAAGTAATTCCCATTGAATCCGGAAAAGGAAATGCTTTAAAATTCATTATGAAAGCATCAGGAATAAAAGAGACTCACTCCTATGCTTTTGCCGATGAAGAAAATGATATTACTCTTCTTAAAGCGGCAGCAAAAAGCGTTTGTATGATAAACGGAAATCCGAAGCTTAAAGCCGTATCGGATTATATAACCTTCAGAGACAACAACAATGACGGTCTTGCGGATTTTCTTGAATTATTCTCATAGAAAATCTTTATCTTCTCTTATTTCGTCATATTCCTTGCATAAAGGAAAATTATATTTAACACAGAGTTCATCAACGAGAGCAAGTAAATATTTGCTCTCTTTTTTTCTGTTTAAATTATAAAGAATGGATACTTCGTTATTCTTAAGATAAGAAACAAGGAAGTTTAATTCACCCATTTCTTTTATCTTTGACTGTAAATCGTCGCAATAATTCTTATAAGCTTCTTCTCTGGCAGCTTTTTTGTCAAGATATGCTTTTTTTATCGGATCAAGATTCTCTTCTTTTTTCGTTTTGTTTATAGATTTCTTTGCTTTCTTTCCGGCAGCTCCATCTGCTTTGGTTTTCTTTTCTTTTTCTTTTGTTTCGGATGAACTTTTACCGTTATTTGTTGCAGGATAAGAAATATCGCCGACAAGTTCTTCGGCAGTCATTCCGAGAACATGGGAAATTCTTAATACCGTTTCGGCCGAACATTTTAAAAGCACGGATTTGCCCGTACTTATATCGCAAACCGTGGAATAAGGAACTCCCGACTCTTTCGAAAGTTTATATTTGCTTATATTCTTTTCTTCTAAAAGCTTATTAAAATCCATACCCCTGATTTCCCCAAATTACTGCGAATTCTTGATTGTCCAAAGAATCTTGGATACAGGAAGACCAACAACGTTTTGATAATCTCCCTCTATCTTTTCGACATATTTCCCGAATATACCCTGAATACCGTATGCACCGGCTTTATCATATGGTTCATCGGTATTAATATATTCCTCTATATCCTCAGAAGACATAGGATAAACAAAGACTTTGGTTTCGGAATAATCGGTAATCGATCTTCCGTTTTTCATAAATACAGTAAACCCGGTAAATACGGAATGCACTTTTCCTTCAAGCATTTTAATCATCTCCCGCGCTTGAGCTTTTCCCTTTGGCTTTCCAAGGATCTTTCCATCGGCAAATACGACTGTATCGGCGCCAAGAACCAAACTGTCTGAATTCTCATCTTTTTCTTTTACTTTATTATATACCGACTCGGCTTTTAAAAAAGAGAGTTTTTTTACAAGTTCCACAGGATTGTCTTCGCTTATATTTTCATCTGCATCCGAAGGAAGAATGATAGTATTAAACCCTGCATTTTCCAAAAGTTCTTTTCTTCTCGGCGATTTTGATGCCAGTATTATATTCATATCAGACATAATCATATTACATTCTTTCGTGTTTCTTAAAAAATGACCCTAAAACAGCGTCCCCCGGTATCCTCGGTTATAAAAGAATTCCGGCATTTGCAGCCGGAATTCAGTTAATTAAAGCATTTTTTCAAGTTCTGTTTTAACTGCTTTCAAAGCATCCTCTATTCCGGCAGGATTCTTTCCTCCGGCCTGTGCCATGTTAGGACGTCCGCCGCCGCCTCCTCCTACTATGGGAGCAACGGCTTTAATAAGATTTCCTGCATGAGCACCTGCTTTAACAGCACCGTCAGTAGCCATGATAACGATGTTTACTTTTCCATCTGCTGCTGACATTAAAGCTACAACGCCTTCGCCGATTTTCTCTTTGAGCGAATCACCCAAATCTCTTAAACCGTTCATATCGACATTATCAACTTTATTGGCAATAAGTTTAATTCCTTTAACTTCTTCGGCGCTTCCCGAAACATCACCCAATGCTTCTTTGGCAGCTTTTGATTTAAGAGATTCTATCTCGGAATTCGCACTCTTTAATTCGCTCTGAAGATGTTTGATTTTATTAACAACATCAGCGGGCTGTGTTTTAAGAGCAGCGGCAGCTTCAAGAAGTGCATTTTCAAGCTCTTTATAGTAATTGATTACACCCTCACCCGTCAAAGCTTCGATTCTTCTTACACCGGCAGCAACACCTGATTCGGAGAGAATCTTAAACTGCTTTATATCGGATGTATTATTAACATGAGTACCGCCGCAAAGTTCTACGGAGAAAGCTTCTTTGTAATCCTCTTCGGTATTTCCGCTTTCGCCCTTACCCATGCTTACAACTCTTACAACGCTGCCGTATTTCTCACCAAAGAGTGCCATGGCACCTGTCTTCTTAACATCCTGGATTCCCATTTCTTCGGTATTTACATCAAGGCATGCAGCGATTTCTTTATTGACAATGGCTTCAACCTTTGCAAGATCTTCAGCGCTTATTGCCTGAGAATGAGAAAAGTCAAAACGAAGTCTGTCGGGAGTTACAAGTGAACCCTTCTGCTCTACATGATCTCCGAGAACAGTCTTTAATGCCTTCTGAAGAAGATGTGTTGCCGAATGATTCATACATGTATTCAATCTGTTTTCTTTTTCAACACTTACCAGTACTTCGCTTGAAACGCTTAAAAAGCCTTTCTTTACGTATCCGTTGTGTCCGATTCTGTTGCCGGGAAGATGAATTGTTTCGGTTACTGCAAACTCACCGTCATTGCTTGAAATGATACCTTTATCACCGACCTGACCGCCCATTGTACCGTACATTGCGGTAACATCGGTAATGATTGTTCCCTTTTCGCCCTCGCCTAATTTGTCAACAAGTGCATTTTCATTGCCGATAGCAAGAATTTTTGCGCCGCATTCAAGCAATTCATATCCGACAAACTCAGTAGTAACGCTTTCATCGAGAGAATCAAATAAGCCTGTGCTGATTTGTAAGTCAGCCTTTTTCTGATTATCTCTTGCCATCTGCTTCTGGTCTTCCATTGCAGCCTTAAATCCGGCTTCATCAACGCTTAAGCCTTCTTCCTCGGCAAGTTCGATTGTAAGTTCAACCGGGAATCCGAATGTATCATAAAGATAAAATGCAGACTTACCGTCAATTACCTTAACACCTTCTGCATTCTTGGAATCAAGAATCTTCTTAAACTCCTTCATACCGTTTTCAAGAGTACCCTCGAATCTTTCGATTTCCTTTGAGAGTTCATCAAGAATGAATTCTCTGTTCTTAACAAGAAGAGGGAAACTGTTGCAATAAACATCATCAATAAAGATTGTTGCGATCTTTAAGATATTTTCTTTCTTTAAGTTGAGTGCTCTCGCATGTCTTACTGCACGACGAATCAAACGACGAAGAACATAACCTGCTCCTGCATTTGAAGGAACAAGTTTGGCTGCATCACCGATAAGCATTACACTTGTTCTTGAATGATCTGCAAGAATTCTCATTGATTTGGTAAGCTTTTCGTCACTGTCGTATTTTACGTTGGATTCTTTTTCAATATATGCAATTACAGGTGCAAAAAGATCTGTCTGATAAACATCCTTTGTTCCGTTTAAGAAAGCAAGGTTTCTTTCAAGACCCCAGCCTGTATCGACGTTTTTCTGCTTAAGAGGAGTCAACGATCCGTCTTTATGCTTCTCATACTGCATAAATACATCATTTCCGAGCTCAGTATATTTGCCGCATGAACATCCGGGTCCGCAATCAGGTCCGCAATCAGGGACATCGGCAATATAAAACATCTCACTGTCAGGTCCGCAAGGTCCGTATTCAAGTCCCCACCAGTTATCTTCTGCGGGAAGGTAATATATATTTTCCTTTTTGAATCCGGAAGCAATACGATACTCTGCACCTTCTTCGTCTCTGGGTGCATTCTCATCACCTGCAAAAACAGTTGCTGCCAAATGATCGGCATCAAATCCGAAAACCTGGGTCAAAAGTTCGTAACTCCACTGGCAACGCTCTTTCTTAAAATAATCACCAAGGCTCCAGCTGCCCATCATTTCAAAAAATGTTACATGGCTTTTATCGCCTACGGAATCGATATCATTTGTACGTACGCAACCCTGAACATTGCAGAGTCTTGTTCCCATAGGGTGTTTTTGTCCGAGAAGATAAGGCATAAGAGGCTGCATTCCGGCAACGTTAAACATAACTCCTGTGGAACCGTCCGATACAAGGGATACCGCACCTACATCGACATGTCCTCTCTCGATATAGAACTGTTTCCAAGTGTTTCTTAATTCGTCAGATGTAAACTGTCTCATTAATTAATGTCTCCTTTATAGTTATCATGCGTAAGGTGCATGTAATATTCATATTCAATGAAAAAATAAAACTCTTTTTATAACGAAACGGCACTCGAAGCCCCAAAAAGGGACTTCGAGTGCATTCAAAGAATGTCGGATTAATACATCCTCATTCCGTTATTCAATTAGATTTCATGAATCTTTCTCTGTACATATTTTGTATGAAGAACTTCATGAGCTCTGTGGCTGTTAGGCTCGCCGAAGTACTCAGCATAAAGTTTCTTAACAGACTCATTTTCATGAGATTTTCTTCTGGGCATATTCTCATCATAGTTGTAAAGAGCTTTTGCTCTCTCAGCTCTAATGTCTGTGAAGTTACGAACAGAAGCAGGAACCTGAGGCTGACCGCCGCCGTTTACGCAACCGCCGGGACAAGCCATGATTTCAACGAATGTGTAATCTGCTTCGCCTGCACGGATCTTATCCATGATAATTCTTGCATTCTGAAGTCCGGATGCAACAGCAACCTTAACCTTCATGCCTGCAACTTCGTATGTAGCTTCCTTGATACCTTCTACGCCACGTACCTCTTTGAACTCAAGTGGAGAATCATTTGTTTCGCCTGTGAGTTTCCAAACTGCTGTACGAAGAGCTGCTTCCATAACACCGCCGGTAGCACCGAAGATAACTGCAGCACCTGTTGACTCACCCATGGGATCGTCAAATGCTTCATCGGGAAGATTCTTGAAGTCAAGACCGCATCTCTCGATAAGTCTTGCAAGTTCTCTTGTTGTCATTGTGTAATCAAGATCGGGTACACCTGCAGCTGACTGATCAGGTCTGCCAATCTCGAACTTCTTGGCTGTACAAGGCATTACTGATACAGATACGATATCCTTGGGATCCCATCCCATCTTCTCTGCATAATATGTCTTAAGGATTCCTCCGAACATCTGCTGAGGAGACTTGCAGGATGATAAGTGATCAAGCTGATCGGGATAGTAATGCTCGCAGAACTTGATCCATCCGGGTGAACAGGATGTAATCATGGGAAGTACGCCACCGTTTGTTACTCTTCCGAGTAATTCCGTAGCTTCTTCCATGATTGTAACGTCTGCTCCGAAGTCTGTATCAAATACTTTCTCGAATCCGATTCTTCTTAATGCAGCTGCCATCTTTCCTTCTACGCCTGTTCCCATAGGGAATCCGAAAGGCTCGCCGAGTGCTGCTCTTACAGCGGGAGCTGTCTGAACAACAACGTGCTTTGCGGGATCTGCGATAGCTGCCATAATCTTGTCAACATCCGACTTCTCGTAAATAGCACCTGTAGGACATACAGCGATACACTGGCCACAGCATACACAAGCTGTTTCGCCGAGACCCATACCGAAAGGTGAAGAAATCTCTGTAATGAAACCTCTGTTGTTTGCGCCGATTACGCCGATACCCTGTGTCTTTTCACAAGCTGCAATACAACGACGGCAGTTGATACACTTGTTGTTATCTCTTACCATGTGTGCAGCCGAATCATCGATTTCGAACTCGTTTGTAATACCTGCATACTTGTTCTCATCGTCTACGCCGAAGTCGTGGCATAATTTCTGAAGTTCACATTTGCCTGAACGAACACATGAAAGACATTTTTTATCATGGTCAGACAAAATGAGCTGTAATGTTTTCTTTCTGTACTCAAGTACTTTGGGAGTGTTGGTATAAACCTTCATTCCCTCTGTGATGGGGTATACACAGGAAGCAACAAGTCTTGCTCCTCTTCCTTCGTCTGCTTCTACCATACAGATACGACATGCACCGATCTCGTTGATCTCTTTTAAGTAACAAAGAGTAGGAATGTCGATGCCTGCGCCCTTAGCAGCCTGAAGAATAGTGGATCCCTTGGGTGCTTCAACCGCCATACCATTTATTGTAATATTAATGGTTTCCATTATCTTCCCTCCTATTATTTCTTAGAAATAGCACTGAACTTACATGTAGACATACAAGCACCGCACTTAACACATTTGCTTGAATCAATTGCCATTGCAGGTAATTTCTTACCGGGAGCAATGTAATCGGTCTTGGAAATTGCGCTTGCAGGACACTGTCTTGCACACATTCCGCATCCGATACATTTTTCTTTGTCGATAGAGAAGCTTAAGAGGTCTTTACAAACACCTGCAGGACATCTCTTCTCAACAACGTGAGCAACATATTCGTCTTTGAAATAACGAAGAGTTGAAAGTACAGGGTTGGGAGCTGTCTGTCCGAGACCGCAAAGTGAGTTTGCTTTGATGTAGTAGCAAAGCTCTTCCAACTTATCGAGGTCTTCGAGTGTAGCCTTACCCTTTGTAATCTTGTCGAGCATCTCGTACATTCTCTTTGTACCGATACGACAAGGTGTACACTTACCACATGATTCATCAACCGTAAATTCAAGGAAGAATTTAGCAATATCAACCATACAGTTATCTTCATCCATTACGATAAGTCCACCGGATCCCATCATGGAACCGATGGAAAGAAGGTTATCGTAATCAATGGGAATATCAAAATGCTCTGCAGGGATACATCCGCCTGAAGGACCACCTGTCTGAGCAGCCTTGAACTTCTTGCCGTTGGGAATTCCGCCGCCGATGTCTTCGATAACTTCACGAAGAGTGGTACCCATGGGAACTTCTACAAGACCTGTATTGTTAATCTTTCCGCCGAGAGCGAATACCTTGGTACCCTTGCTCTTTTCTGTACCCATTGAAGCAAACCATTCAGCGCCGTTTAAGATGATACGGGGAATGTTAGCGTATGTTTCAACGTTGTTAAGTACTGTAGGCTTTGCAAAAAGACCTTTAACTGCAGGGAAAGGAGGTCTGGGACGAGGCTCACCGCGGTTTCCTTCGATGGAAGTCATAAGAGCAGTCTCTTCACCGCAAACGAAAGCACCTGCACCGAAACGAAGGTCGATATCAAAATCGAAACCTGTTCCGAAAATGTCTTTACCGAGTAATCCGTACTCTCTTGCCTGATTGATGGCAATCTGAAGTCTCTGGATAGCGATGGGGTACTCTGCACGAACGTAGATATAACCCTGATTGGCACCGATTGTGTAGCCTGCGATAGCCATAGCTTCGAGTACTACATGGGGATCGCCTTCAAGAACGGAACGATCCATAAATGCTCCGGGGTCACCCTCATCGGCGTTACAACATACATATTTCTGATCTGCATCGGGAACGAGAGTTCTGGCAAGTTTCCACTTCTGACCTGTAGGGAATCCTGCACCTCCACGTCCTCTTAAGCCTGCTGCAAGAAGTGTATCGATAACCTGCTCGGGTGTCATTTCGGTGAGAACCTTTGCAAGAGCCTGATAACCGTCTACAGCGATATATTCATCAATGTTTTCGGGATTGATTACACCGCAGTTTCTAAGAGCAACTCTCTTCTGCTTTTTGTAAAATCCTGTTTCAACAAGGGGAATAACTTCTTCCTCTTTAACTGTCTCCTGATAAAGAAGTCTTGTAACAACTCTACCTTTGAGCAAATGCTCGGAAACTATCTCTGCAACATCTTCCTTCTTAACCATTGAGTAGAAAGATCCTTCGGGATAGATAAGTACGATGGGTCCCAAAGCACAGAGACCGTGACATCCGGTACGTACAACAGCTACTTCGTCTTTTAAGCCATTCTTTTCAATCTCGGCTTCGAATGTGTCGATGATTGCCTGGCTTCCGGAGGAAGTACAACCTGTACCACCGCAAACTAATACGTGTGAACGATACATTTAAATTTCCTCCTTAATTATTTTAACTGGTTGCCGATTGTGTACTCGGTTACAACATGACCTCCGATAAGGTGCTTGTCAACGACTTCAAGAGCCTTCTCGGGTGTCATCTTAATATATGTAACTTTTTCTTTGCCGGGCTGAATAACCTCAACGATGGGTTCATACTGGCAAAGTCCGATACAACCTGTCTGAGTAACTGAACAGTCGGGAATCTTCTTCTCGGCTACCGCGTCAGCCAATGCTGTAAGAACAGGTCTTGCACCTGAAGCGATTCCGCAAGTTGCCATACCTACAACAACTCTGGTACTTGCTTCGGATTCTGCACGAAGACCTACCTGGCCCTGCATTTTGTCTCTTATTGCTTTTAATTCTTCAAGAGATTTCATAGCTTTCCTCCTAAACTAGATATTTTTACCATTATCTGTATTATATTTGTTCTCTGAAAGATATTCTTTGATGTAATCCGAAACTTCCTTATTGTCAAAAGGAACGTCTCCTAAAATTTCTCTGAATTCTCTCGTGTCCATTGTGAAAGAATTTCCGTTAAAAATATACTTGTAAACAAAATCAGTATCCGGATGATATATCACCAACTGATGAATTGTACCTGTGATATCTCCCAGGGGCATTCTGTCTATATTACTCAATTGAAATTCAGCGGTTACCTTGGTACCGACTCCCGGCTCGGACTCTATATCAAAACTTCCGCCCGCCTGAAGGGCCGCTTCCCTGAAAAACGGGACACCGAGTCCTACCTTTCTTGTGGTCCTGGTCGTAAAAAAAGGATCTTTAACCGAAGCAAGCTGTTCCTTACTCATTCCGCACCCGTTGTCTTCTATCAAGACTCTGAGAAGATCTTTTTCTTCATCAACTTCAACGGTAATGTGAACTACGCTCGCGCCCGCCCTTGTGGAGTTCTCGGTAACATCAAGTATATTGAGGGATATTTCTGTCATCATGGGCATTATCTCCCAAAAAGAGATTCTTAGTTAAACTGTTCTAAGATACCTTTAACATCGTCCGGTTTGAGACGTCCGAATACTTCGTCGTTAACCATCATAACCGGTGCGAGACCGCAGGCACCTACGCATCTGCAGGCGTCAAGTGAGAACTTTCCGTCAGGTGTGCATTCGCCACCTTTGATGCCGAGGATTTCTTCGATCTTGGCATATACATCTCCCGAACCCTTAACGTAACATGCGGTACCGAGGCAAACAGAAATCTGATATTTGCCCTTCGGATTAAGTGCGAACTGTGAATAGAATGTTGCTACTCCGTAGACCTTTTCCAAAGGAATATTCATTCCGTCCGCAATCATCGTCTGAACTTCGATGGGAAGATAGCCGTAAATGTCCTGTGCCTTCTGCATGATGGGCATTAAAGCTCCCTTCTGGTCTTTGTTTTCAGCGATGATTTTCTTAAGTGCTTCCTCTTGCTCTTTTGTGCCGGCAAAAGGGACAGTTGTTTTCTTGGAACTCATCCTAAAAACCTCCTTGATAAATTTTTAACAATACTATTTTCCAATAGTCGTACGTGAGATTTATTTTAACATAGTACAATGTATATTTCTATCAATTTTTGCAATTTTTTTGATATTTTTTTTGGGCACAAAACGCCTATTTACCTATGCTTTCGGTAGGTTTTAGCTTTCGTCCCCCTCCTCTTCGATTTGCTTGAAAAAATCTTTCCCTATTGATATAATATTTTTGTATTTTTGTGGGGGTTTATTTTTATATTTTTTTCTTTTATCGCAATATTGTTTCTCGACAATATTTCTATCCCCATTTTTTATTTAATACGGAGGTTTATTATGACAGTAAACGATATTTTGGGTATTTTGGATGCCACTGCCATCGCCGGTAAAGATGGTCTTAACAACGAGGTTTTGACCGCATGCGGTTCCGACATGATGAGTGATGTACTGGCTTTTGCCAAGACACAATGTGTTCTTTTGACGGGGCTTTGCAATCCCCAGGTAATAAGAACGGCTGAGATGATGGATATCGTTGCGATTATTTTTGTCAGAGGCAAGACTCCCGATGAAACCATGATAAAAATGGCCGATGAGATGGGGCTTCCCATAATTGTAACTCCCCACAGAATGTTTTCCTCATGCGGATTATTATACGAACACGGATTGAGAGGAGGTATCATAGATGTCTGAATTGATGGAGCTCAACTACACAGTTTCCAATGAAGATTTTACTAGAGCGGGCGAAGCTTCCAGCGACGTAAAAAAGAAACTCAAACAACTCGGTGTTTCACCGGATGCCATCAGAAAAGTAGCGATAGCTCTTTACGAAGGCGAAATCAATATGATCATCCACGCTTACGGCGGAAAGATTAAAGTAACCATCAGCGAGAATGAAATCACTCTCATACTTGCGGACAAAGGTCCCGGTATAGCAGATATAGACAAAGCAATGCAGGCAGGATACTCTACCGCACCCGATAAGGTCCGTTCACTCGGATTCGGTGCAGGCATGGGTCTTCCCAATATGAAAAAGAATTCCGACAAAATGGATATCCAGACCGAAATAGGTGTCGGAACGACGGTAACCATGGTGATAAATATTTAAGATGATTTGTTTTTTCGGAGACAATTATGGACCGCTACGGTAATTCGGTATATTTAATAGAAAATCTTTGCAAGGGTTGTACCAACTGTATCAACAGATGTCCGACCCAGGCTATTCGTGTCAGAAACAACAAAGCCGTAATCACACCCGGCCGTTGCATCGACTGCGGCGAATGCATAAGAATATGCCCTCATCATGCAAAGAAGGCAAAAAGAGATTTTATCGATGCCACCGACAAATACAAATATACCGTTGCTCTCCCCGCTCCGAGTCTCTGTGCTCAGTTTAACAATCTGGAAGATATTAATATTCTGCTCTCTGCTATTAAAAGCATCGGATTCGATGATGTTTTCGAAGTCAGTGCCGCTGCCGAAATCGTATCCGAAGAATCCAGAAAATATATCGCGGAACATAAAGACCAATGGCCTTTGATTTCAACGGCATGTCCCACTGTGGTAAGGCTTGTTCAGGTTCGTTTCCCGAATCTTTGCGACAAGCTTCTTCCTTTGATTACACCCGCCGAACTTGCGGGTGAGCTTGCAAGAAAACAGGCTGTTGAAAAAACCGGATATAAACCTGAGGAAATCGGAATATTCTTCCTTTCTCCCTGCGCAAGCAAAGTTACCAGTGTCAAAAATCCCATCGGCATGCAAAAAAGCAATATCGATGAGGTACTGGCCATAAAAGACATCTACCCCATTCTTCTTTCCGAGATGCCCAAATTCGTGGAACAGCCGGAAGATTTGTCCCGTTCCGGTAAAATCGGTTTAAGCTGGGGTATTACGGGCGGTGAAGTCGGAGGTCTTTTATCCGATTCATGCGTTGCTGCCGACGGAATCGAAAATGTAATTCACGTACTCGAAGATCTCGAAGACGACAAGTTCTCACAAAATCTTGAATTCATCGAACTCAATGCCTGCAACGGAGGCTGTGTCGGCGGAGTAATGAATGTTGAGAACCCTTTTGCTGCAAAAGCAAAAATGCAGCATTTGAGAAAATATCTTCCCGTTGCCGCAGCACGTTCCGATTCGTACGGCGAATACCATGTGGAATGGACCGCACAGGTTGAATATCAGCCGGTATTCGAACTCGCCGACAATCTTAAAGAATCAATGGAAAAGATGAATAAGATTGAAGAACTTACAAAGGAATTCCCCGGACTCGATTGCGGATGCTGCGGTGCTCCCACCTGTAAAGCACTCGCCGAGGACATCGTTAAGGGAATTGCCAGAAAACAGGACTGTATACACGTTCTTCGTGAATACATACACAAACTGTCCGAAGACATAGCTGAATTAAGTGAAAGCATCTGATTTGAATTTGGATTTTCTTTACAATAAAAGGAGCATTTATGAAAGTTTCTGATTTGAATAATTTACCGGAATTCACATTACTCTCCGATTCGAAAGAATCCGATATTACCGGAGTATTTTGCTGCGATCTTTTATCAATAGCAATGGGCAAAGCTCCTTCGGGTTCTGCATGGGTTACCGTAATGGCCAATGTAAATACTCTTGCAGTTGCATCTTTAACGGATGTTGCGTGCATTATTCTTGCGGAAGGTGTTACTTTCGACAGTACATTAATCGATAAAGCGAAGGAGGAAGGAATTGCGGTATACAAAACAGACCTTCCGATATTCGATGCCGCACTTCTTGTAAACAATTCCTTATGATTCCTCTTCATTATGATTTGCACATTCATTCCTGCCTGTCACCCTGCGGCGACAATGAATCCACGCCCGGAAACATTGTGGGAATGTCTGTAATCAAAAATCTCGACGTTATAGCTCTTACCGATCACAATACCTGTAAAAACTGTGCCGCAGCCATGGCCATAGGCAAAGAATACGGTATCACGGTTATCCCGGGAATGGAGCTCACGACAAGCGAAGAAGTTCATGTCCTTTGTCTCTTTCATACCTTAGAGGATGCAATGGGCTTCGATGCTTATGTCGAACCGAGAATTCTTCAGATCCCCAATGACCCAAAAGCTTTCGGGGATCAGTTTTTATGCGATGAAAATGATGAGGTTATCGGAACATTTCCCACTCTTTTAATATCAGCAACCGATATTTCTTTCGATAAGGTTGATGAAGCCATTAAGCCTTTTAACGGCGTAATGGTACCTGCTCATATCGACAAAAATTCTTTTTCATTAATGTCCAATCTCGGATTTGTTCCGCCGGATTCCGATTTTAAATGCTTCGAACTTGCAAACATGGCAAATCTGCATAAACTTCAGGAAGCCAACCCCTATCTTAAAAACTGCAATGTGATTACGGATTCTGATGCGCATTATATTGACAGAATCAACGAAGCGGTAAATACTCTTTATGCGCAGTCGAATTCAATAGATGACGTTCTCTCTGCACTAATCAGAAAATCATAAATTATTACCTGAAATTACTTACGAGGAAAAAACATGAGAAAAAACATACTGATAACAGGAGCCAGCGGTTCCATAGGAAGTGCCGCCGCACTTGAATTTGCAAAAGCAGGCAACAATCTTTTTCTGGTTTGCAATTCAAGAATCAATGAACTTGATGAATTTGCGGACAAGCTTTCTTCCGGATACGATATTGAAGTATTTACGGCATCCATAGATTTTTCAAACACCGAAAGATCCAAAGAAGCACTCGATGATTTTCTCGGTGAAACCACCATCGACATTCTTATAAACAATGCCGGCATTTCTTATGTGGGTCTTTTCCAGGATATGAGTGCCTCGGCATGGAACAATATAGTAAACATCAATTTAAACAGTGTGTATTCAACCTCTTCCGTTGTTATACCCGGAATGATAAGAAAACAATCCGGTAAAATAATCAATGTTTCTTCGGTATGGGGAAATGTCGGAGCTTCATGCGAAGTTGCCTACTCAGCAACAAAAGGAGGCGTAAACGCATTCACAAAAGCTCTTGCCAAAGAACTGGCTTTATCGGGAATAAGCGTTAATGCAATATCTCCCGGACTGGTTGATACACCGATGAATTCTCATCTTTCAGATGATGAATTAAACGATCTTTTCGATCAGATTCCTATGGGACGTGCTGCAACAGCAGGCGAAATAGCCAAATGCATTATCAAACTCTCGGAAATGCCCTCTTACGTTACGGGGCAGATAATAACTGCAGACGGAGGCTGGACCTGACAATCAGATTCTCGTTTTTTATTATTCTTTTGTTACCTTTCTTACCGCATCAATCCTTTGAGAAAGGGTCGGATGCGAATGTTCAAGCATTACCACAAAAGGATGAGGATTAAGATTTGTAAGCGCATCCTTGCTTAATTGCTTTAATGCACCTATAAGCGATTCTCCGTATCCTTCTTTTGCCGCAAAAGCATCTGCCTGATATTCGAATGTTCTTGATATCTTGTTGGATATAAGATCAAATACTCTCGAAGCAGGCCAGCTTATCATGGTAAGCACGCTGAAAGCGAAGAAATAATTGACATCCTCAAAACCGAACTGCCTGCAGATAATCGGGAAGTTTAAGATTACTCCAAGCGATATTATAAGAATACTTATTCTAAAGAACGCAAACCACATTGATTTTAAAACATGCTTATGTTTCGCATGTCCGAACTCGTGTGCAAATACCGCCACTATTTTATCATTGGAATAATTGTTCACAAGGTTGTCGTCAAGCGAAATTGTTTTCTTCGTAAATCCTGTGCAAAAAGCATTCGCCCTCGTGGTTCTCTTCGATGCATCCATCACATAAATTTCTTTAATCTTTACATTGTATTTCTCACAAAGGTTTGTAAGAGACTGTCTTAATTCTCCGTCTTCCAGGGGAGTGAATTTATTAAATATTCTTAAGAACGTCATCGAAAAAAGCGAAACAAAAAGATTAAAAAGAATAACCGCGATTATCGTAAAAAGAATACCCAGGTTATGAAACTTTTCAAAAAGAAACATCACAACCAAAAACAACAAGGACATCAGAACAATGCTTATTAAAAATTCTTTGATAATATCTACAATAAAAGTCTTTATCGTGGTCTTGTTGAATCCGTACTTCTCTTCTATCACGAAATTAAGGTAATAAGAAAAAGGTATGGAAATAATAGTTGAGAATAAAGTAAAGACAAGAATAAGCAATAAATTGCTCAAAATCTCATTTAAAACAAAAAACGAAAATACTTTGGCATGAACATTGAATATATATAATCCGAGAGAAATTGCAGCCGTCACAAGAGTTTCGACAGCAGAAAATTTCTTAGAATCATTTCTGTAATTAATCCATTTATTATATTTTTCCTCATCGTAAACATCTATAACATTTTCGGGCAAAGGTTTTTTCACATAAGAATCATTGAGTTTAACGAGAACAAAATCAAAAATGTTTTCAAGCACATAAGATATAAGCAATATTATTTTAATCATATTTATGTAAACCTTTCGGAGAAATACTTTAAATTTATCATCAGTTATTATAAAAAAAATAATTATGCTAATCAATCA
>Ga0129307_1001253_pt1 | contig 28800 bp, 23 predicted proteins | sample P1105metagenome_FD_94437 | JGI IMG/M metagenome (GOLD analysis project Ga0129307, IMG submission 94437) | Capybara group fecal microbial communities from Wisconsin, USA - P1105 metagenome | ecosystem: Host-associated > Mammals > Digestive system > Large intestine > Fecal | place: USA: Wisconsin...
AGACTGTGGATCTTCGTATTCCTGCTCAGCGTGATCCTGCAGACGGTGTTCTGTTATCAGCATAACATCATCGTGAGCTATATCTATATCTTCGCCTTTATCCTGTTGGAGCGGGGCAAGGGCTTCTGGGCGGTGCTGCTGATCATGATCTCCGCCACCACGAAGGTGTATGGTGCGGCGGAGCTCGCCATCCTGCTCTGCTATCCGAAGTTCTGGCGTAACGTGGGCTATGCCGTGCTCTGTGGGGCGGTGCTGCTGTTGTTGCCCGCCGTGAATACGGCCTTCGACAATGTGTTCGTGCTCTATAAGGAGATGTTCGACATGATCGCGGCCCATCATAGTGACTCGGATTTCGTGGGTATCCTCTTCGCCGTAGGACTGAAACCCTTCTTGTTGCCTAACTACCGACTGGTGCAGATCGTGGTGTTTGCGTTGTTGGGCGTCGCCTTCTTCGCCAGATATCAGCGGTGGAAGGATTTCCGCTTCCGCGTGCAGGCGTTGGCGGTGCTCACGGGGTTCATGATCCTGTTCAGCGACTGTCCTGAGACACATACGTATATCATCTGTCTGCCCTTCTATGCCATGGCGTTCTGGCTGCAACCCAAGCGTACGTGGGTGGATTGGACGCTCTTCTGGTCGTTGGTGGTGAACTTCTGTATTCTGCCTACGGACGTGTTATGTCCGGCATGGTTGCATGAGTATATTCATAGGACGTTCTGGGTGGATGTATATACATTCTTCTTCTGCTGGCTGAGGATCTTGTGGTGGGCCGTAGGGCCTGAGGCAGGAGAGGAAGCACAGGGGGACAGTCCCCATGTGCTCCGCAAGCTGCGCACACGAAGGACAGTCCCCGTGTGCCTCCTCGTGTGCTCCCTGTTGTTATGGCCAGTAGGAGGGCAGGCGCAGGAAGTTAAGAAAGAGGTGAAGAAGGTGCCTTATTCGCGTACCTATTATGTGAATGGTGTGCAGTTTAAGATGATGTACGTGGAAGGTGGTACTTTCACCATGGGGGCGCTGCCAGGGGATACGGTGGCAGATGCTGATGAGGTGAGGCATCAGGTGGCACTGAAGAGTTACTATATCGGAGAGACGGAGGTGACGCAGGCCCTCTGGGAGACAGTGATGGGCAAGAACCGTTCGAAACAGAAGGGTAAGGATATGCCCGTGGAGTATGTCACCTATGAGCAGATTCAGGAATTCATCGCCAAACTGAACCAGATGACGGGCAGACAGTTCCGTCTGCCTACGGAGGCAGAGTGGGAGTATGCCGCCAAGGGAGGCAGGAAGTCGAAGGGTTATCTCTATGCTGGCAGCAACGATCCTGCGGAGGTGGCCTATACGCTGGAGCATGACTTCGACGATCATCACAAGCCCGTGGGACAGAAGAAACCTAACGAACTCGGACTCTATGATATGTCGGGAAACGTGTGGGAATTCTGTGACGACTGGTATCGGAAGACGCCTGACGGCAAGCCCTCGCGGTATTTCCACGTGATCCGCGGTGGGGCCTATGACTGTTTCTCCAAATACAGTCGTGTGACGAACCGCTTTATGTACGATCAGCGGCGTCGCAGGATGGAGGTGGGATTCCGCCTGGCCCTGTGAGCACTATACCATGTGACTGAACCAGTAGTCGAACTTGAGAAATTCCTCAAGTGTCATTTCGTTGGCATCCCTTGTGTCCATACGGTAGAGCGGTAGGTCATGATACATACCAGCTACCATAGAGAACGTACTGGGAGGACCTATCAGATAATCACACTCGGAGAGCATGAACAGGTCTTCAGGCGCATTGCCATGGAGATGGTGGATATGGACGGAGGGACATAGCTGTTGGTATTCCTCTTCCATGACGGAGGGGTCGTTTGTCGAGAGATAGACATGTATGCTCTTCTCAGGGAATAATGCCTGGAAGCGGTTGATGTGCTGGGCATAGACCTCGTTATCGAAGAAGAACTGTCCGTCGCGCCATTCTGCATAGTCTCCTCTACGGATATGGACACCCAGGCGGAGGATCTTGGCTTCGACAGGCTCAGCCACCGCGCGCTCAGCCTCCTGCATCTTCACTTTCACGGGATCGGTGATCTCGGGGTCGATGGTGAAGAGTTCACAGATCTCAGAGCGGTATTTCAGGAAGAGGTCGTACCAACGGGCAAACCATCCGCTGACGACGATATGGCGATGACGGAGCATTTTGCGCTCTAAGACCTCACGGTCGCAGTCGCGACGCTTGAAACTCGCTGTGGGCAACAGATGGAGGGCGGCCATGTATTTGGCGAAGAGATACCATCCGAAGCCCGTGAGGTCGGTATGGCAGATATGAAAGAACTGGTACTTGTAACTGAAACGCATGGAGATGACCTTACGGCCATGCTCCCTGCCCCACGCATAGACATGGGCGTATTGCAACAGGTTGTTGCACATCTGACTCTTATCGCGCGCAAAGATCATAGTTCGCTTTCCTCCTTGATGTGGTTCGTAATCTGGAAATATTTCTTGAGCACCAGCAGTGAGATGAGTTTCTCACGCTTCTGGTCCTTGAACTGTGCCACATGCTCATGGGCATGTTGGATGATGGCCTCAGCCTCCTCGGGGTGCTCGATATAGTAGGTGAGGCGCTCCGTGAGATCAGAGAAGTCGGGCTTCACCTCGATATAGTGGTAGTTGGGGATGAGCGTGCCCTCCATGAACCATGTCTCGCACGTGGGTTTCGGCATGACGGCGATGGAGTTGGACGACATCACCCACTTCAGATTACTGGCTACGTCATTGCCCTCGAGCGACATCACGAACTTATAATCTAAGTGTTCGCCAATGGTCAGTTTGGGTTTCGTCCACTCCGGATGGTTAGGGAAGATATTCGTCGCGGCGGCATCGACCATGGGATGTCCGAACCAGCGGTTCATGAACACTTCACGGTTGTATTTCTGGTCTCCGAGGTCTCCGCGGAAGATGGCGATGTCGCGCTTCTCGCGCCAGGGCTTATGATCGTTGACAAACAGGAAATGGCGCACCTTGATGAGCTTCAGCAGGGTGGAGTTCTGGTTGTCGTCGCCTAATGGACGGCTCTTCACGAGACTCGGCAGTGGCTGGAGATCAGTGATGTCTCCCCAGCGATAGACCCATCGCAGGACGGGGTTGAAATAGCGGGCGTACTCCATGATATCGATGTAGTACATCTTCTTCCTGCGCATCTTCGGCTGGTCCTTGATGCTGACGGCTGTCTGTTGCCAGAGGGGAAGGTCGATGGGGGAGTCGGACGTCAGTTTGCAGTAGTAATCGACGCGCTGCAGGATGGCTTCTTTGTCAGGGTAACGGTTGAGCTTCTTCAGTTCCCTGCTGAGGCGCATCCTACAGAATACAGAAGGCACAGCCTGACGGACGTATGCCTTGAGGTAGTACGTCACATGACTGTTCTTGCCACTGTTGAACAGATAATAGATTTTCCGTCTCATGGTGCAAAAATACGTTTTTTTTGGGAATTTGACGAAAAACAACCAAATTATTTGTCTGTTTGCCGTAAATTACCTATCTTTGTGGGCACAATTGCTATCAGACGGATGAAAGTCGTTTTTTATGTCTTCGTGTTCTTCTGTTATCTGCTCTCTCCGTTACCGTTGAGAGTGCATTACCTGATAGCCGACATCGTGTATGTGTTGATGTACTACGTCATTCGTTATCGTCGGCGCGTGGTCTGGAAGAATCTGACGACCTCTTTCCCGGAAAAAGACGAGGCGGAGTTGCACAGGTTAGAGCATCGTTTCTACCGTTTCCTCTGCGATTATTTCGTGGAGACGCTCAAGCTGTTGTCATTCAGCCGTGAGGAGATGAAACGCAGGGTGGTGTTCAAGGACATGGAGCAGATAGACGAGGCCGTCGAAAGAGGACAGTCGTGTGCCGTCTATCTGGGACACTATGGGAACTGGGAGTGGATATCGTCTTTGCCACTCTGGGTGAAACCTGGTACCATGTGCGGACAGATCTATCATCCGTTAGAAAATAAGGATTTTGACAGGTTCTTCCTGAAACTGCGCCAGCGGATGGGTGCACTCAGTATTCCTATGAATGAGACGCTACGACGCTTGGCAGAATGTCGTAGTCAGAAACGTCCTGTGGTCATCGGATATATCTCGGACCAAGTGCCTCTTTGGACGAATATCCATCACTGGGTGGATGTGTTCCATCACGATACCCCTGTGCTGACGGGTGCAGAGCGTATTGTCAGGAAGTTTAACCATGCCGTGTTCTATCTTGACGTTCGCAGGTTGCGTCGCGGCTATTATGAGGCGACACTGAAACCCATCACATACGATCCCCAGCAATTGAAGGAATATGAACTGACGGATATCTATTGGCGCATGCTGGAGGAGACAATCCGTCAGGCTCCGGAATACTGGCTGTGGAGCCATAACCGCTGGAAGCGCACCCGTGAGGAATTCGACAGGCGTTTTGAGGTGGTGAATGGTAAGGTGATGCCTAAGGCTGCAGCCGGTTCTGGGTCATCCGCTCCATATACTGCTGGATGATGGCCTTGAGCTCGCGCTCCATCTGCGCCTGTTTCTCTACTTTTCCCTTGAGGTTGTTTTTCATCAGACGGTCGTCGAGACTGTAAAGAGCCGTGGTCCTGACACCGTCGAACTGCAGCACGTAGCCATATTTCACATATTGGTAGATGCCGTTGAGATAGTTCACGGCCCAAGTGTCTTCCTTGGGGGTGTTCAGCACATCGATGCCAAAGCCGAAGTAGGGCTTCTGATAGCCGAGTATGCCCAGTACGGTGGGCAGGATGTCAATCTGCTGGGCTATCTTGTCCTGAATCTCCGGCTCACGTCCCGGCTCATATATAATAATAGGTGAAGAGAATCCCCCTAGGTCACTTTGGTATTCTGCATGGTCGCTCATGTTCGTGTGGTCGCTGGTAAGCACGAAGATCGTGTTCTGGAACCAAGGCTGATGACGGGAGGTCTCGAAGAACTTCCTGATGGCCAGGTCTGTATAGCGGATACACTTCTGAATCTCCAGATGCTCCTCAGGGAATTGTTGTTGGTATTTCTCTGGCACCACGAAAGGATGATGGCTGGAGGCGGTGAAGACGGCGGTCATGAAGGGTTCCTGCATACGGCTCATCTCCTCAGCGTAGTACTGTAGGAAGGGCTCATCCCAGATTGCCCAAGTACCGTCGAAATCGTTGGTGCCCTTGGTGGCCTCAAACTCTGTACGACCAAAGTAGTGCTGGAAACCCGTCTTCTGGGCGAAGGCCTGGAAACCCATGCTACCGTTCTGTGCCCCATGGAAGAAGGCTGTCTGATAGCCTTCCGCCCCAAGGATACCTGCCAGTCCGCTGAACTCATTCATGGAGGAGGGCGTGAGGATAAAGGGCTCTACGAACATCGGGATGCTGGAGAGGATGCTGGGCATGCCGTCGATACTCTTCCGACCGTTGCAGAAGCTATAGCGGAAGGTGGTGCTTTGGGCGATGAGAGAATCGACGAATGGGGTATAGCCTTTGTAGGTTCCACCATCAAGATCCTTGTTGAGGGCTCCGATATATTCCCGTCCGAAACTCTCGACAATCAGTATGACGACATTCTTTTTCTTGAAAGCACTATCATTGGAAACGGCGGGATGATGGATGGGTGAATAGACGGTCTCCATGGTCTCTTCGCTATCGAAATAGTCTGGTACGATGAAGACATTCTTTCCGATGGTGCGGATCAGTGAGAACGGGGTGTTCAGGACCAAGGCGGCATCCGTAGGACGTGTGGCATATTGGTTGGCATTGGAGATGGTGATGGGACGTACGGCTGTGGTGAAGCCGCCACGCATGCCTGCCACACAGAAGGGAGCAAAGAGCGGGAGCGACAGCAGACAGACGAGATCGTAGTGCCAACGGTGAATCAGGCGGCGTGTCGCCACTCGAGGTGTGGCATAGAGTTTCCACAGCAAGACCATCACCACAATGAACACCAGCACCAGATACCAGTGGCGTAGGAACTCGGTGCCGATGATACTGCCTAAGTTACCCTCGTTGGAGAACTCGCTGAAGACGGTGGTCGTCGTGCGTCGCATGGTATATTGGAAATAGACGGCATCAGCAAGGTTCACGGCCAGTGCCAATCCATTGACCACCATGAAAAGTATCTTGCAGATGCGGTGATACAGGGATGTCTCTTTTTGGTGCAGGGGGAAGAGTATCAGCACTACCCAGAGCACATTGGTATAGAGAATGGCTGACGTGTCGAAAAGCAGTCCCCCACACCAGATGTCGCAGGTGTATCTGAGCATGTCGCTGTTCTCCAGCCAGTATGCCAGGCGTGCCACCTGATAGGTGAGGAATACCAGCAGCAGGTTCCACAACACAGCCAATAGTGGGGCATATATCTTGTTCATCACCTTTCTCATGCTTCCTTATCTCTTCTCCAGGTCCTTCGAGGCAGCCTGTAACACAGCGCGTCCCTGACGGAGCAGTCTTTCATGATCCTCTCCCTGTGTGGCAACGACCCTGTCACTAATCAGATCGTAGTTGATGAAACTGGTACTGTCAATCACGTTGAAGCCATCCGAGTAGGTGTTGACGGCGAAGGGGTGTTGGTAGGTGCTGCTCAATACGTCGCGGCTGAAGGTATATTCGTCGTGGGCAAGACCTAATTGTCCCAACAAGGTAGCAGGCAGGTCTGTCTGGTTACATACCTGTGTTATCATCTGAGGATTCTTCACGGCTCCACCTATCCATATCATGGGGATATGGTTCAGAAGCGGGTTTGTTTCGTCGATATCCTTATAGGGAATGCCATGGTCGGGAAGCATCACTACGAGCGTATTATCCCAGACGGCACTCTGACGGAGCTGTTGGATGAATTGTCCGATACACTGGTCCAGATAGTAGAAGGCATTGAATATCTCGTCGTCAAAATGGTGGATGGGTACATCCCACGGCGCGTGGCTGCTCAAGGTGGAGAATCCAATGAGATAGGGTTCTTCCTGTGTGGTGGCCATCTGGTAGAGCGTCTTGAAGGTAATCCCGTCGTTCACGCCCCACTCTGATGATTTTTGCTCTTCGGCGCTAAAGTCATCCTTCGCGGTCAGTGATTCAAAGCCCCCGGCAATCAGATAGCTTTTCATATTCGTGAAGTTGATATCACCCCCATAGAGATAGTGGGTGTGATAACCCCGCTCTTCCTTCAGGGTCTTGGCAATGTTGGGCATGGTACGGCTCTTTGAGGGAATCTTCATCACCGACATAGAGGGGAACGAAGGATAACCACTCAGCGCACACACCGTACCCCTGTCCGTGCGCCAGGTGTTACCATAGCAGTTGGTGAAATAGATACCCTCTTTTGCCAAACGGTTCATATTAGGCGTCACGTCCTGTCTGCCTCCAATTTCCGTAAACTCTCCGCCGCAGCCCTCCAACAGGATGATGATGATGTTGGGTGTCTGTGTGGTCAACAGGGAGTCGCAGTCTTTGCTTTCCGTATTGTAGAGTTTATTGATGATGTTGTCGCACGTCTCATCGTCCATAAACTCGTAAACCGTGTTAACACTGGCAGACTCCTCTAATGAGGCGAAGAAACTGAAGACGGGGTTGACAGCCGAATGGTTGAGAAATTGGTTCTGCGAATAATACACCTGTCCGATATTGGTGGTCGATTCGTCCAGTCCTCCTCGGATGCCGATGATGATCAGGGGAATGCACAATAGAGCAGCCAGCGATTCTAAGATACGATGTCTGCTACGTTTGATATCCCACTGGGGACGTGTATAGGCCAGCCATAGGAGTACGGATAATACGATCCATACGAATAACCTCACCAGCAGGTAACCTGTCGAGACACTTGCCATCGCCTCCGTCGGTGTTTCCAGATACTGAAGGCAGGAGGCTTCGAGTTTGAAGAGCCAGAACTCATAGAGACTGGCATCAGCCAACAGGGCGAGCACCAAGGCGACGGCGATGATGGTGTAGTAGGTCTTGAGGATGATGCGGAGCCACTTGGTGCTACCAGTGAAGATGCTGACCACCACACAGAGGAAGGGAACGACCAACAAGTAGAGTGCCATGGAAAGGTCAAGGGAGAGCCCGTGACATATTACCTGTGCCACATCACCTGCCGTAAACGGATGGTTGGCACTGTTATACCACATGAACACAGGCTTGGCCACGATGAACAGTACCACCGTCACCAGGTATGTCTTCAACAGATATAACGCCCGCTTTCCCATTTTTACAGACTCTGCATATCGTTAAGTTTCTTATAGTACCCATCCTTCTGGAGGAGTTCCTCATGGGTACCCCGTTCCACGATCCGGCCCTCATGGAGCACACAGATCTCATCGGCATTCTTGATGGTACTCAGACGGTGGGCAATGGCTACCGTCGTGCGCGTCTTCATCAGTCGTTCCAGCGCATCCTGCACCAGTCGCTCGCTCTCGGTATCGAGGGCAGAGGTCGCTTCGTCGAGGATGAGGATAGGGGGATTCTTCAGGATGGCACGGGCGATGGAGACGCGCTGGCGCTGACCACCGCTAAGTCTTCCGCCACGATCGCCAATGTTGGTGTCGAACTGCTGTTCAGAGGCCATGATGAAGTCGTAGGCATTGGCAATCTTCGATGCCTCCTCGATCTGCTCCTGTGTGGCGTTTTCGACACCGAAGGAGATGTTGTTGCGGAAGGAATCGTTGAAGAGGATGGCTTCCTGGTTCACGTTGCCTATCAGTTGTCGAAGGTCGTAGATACCCAGTTCCTTCACGTTGATGCCGTCAATGAGCACCTCGCCCTCCTGTACGTCATAATAGCGGGGGATGAGATCCACCATCGTGGATTTACCACTACCCGACTGTCCCACGATGGCTATCGTCTTGCCTTTGGGAATCGTCAGGTTCACATGGTGGAGCACCCATTGTTCTCCGTAGCGGAACGACACGTCGCGGAACTCTATCTGGTGTTCGAAAGAACGCAGGTGCTTAGGTTGGGCAGGTTCCTTGATGGTGTTCTCCGCCATCAGGATCTTATCGATACGCTCCATGGAAGCCAGTCCCTTGGGGATGTTATAGCCCACCTTCGAAACCTCTTTCAACGGGTTGATGATGGAATAGAGGATGACCATATAATATATAAAGGTGGGACCAGACAGCGATTGGTTAGTGAGTACCAGTATGCCGCCAAACCATAGTACGATGACAATCATGCATGTACCAAGGAACTCACTGAGCGGGTGAGCGGCATATTGACGGATATTGACACGCATGATATCACTACGGTAGGTGGAGTTGATGCGGCTGAACTTATTGCGCATCTTGTCTTCAGCACAGAAGGCCTTGATGATGCGGAGGCCGCCTAAAGTCTCATCAACCACACTCATTGTATCGCTCCATAGAGCCTGGGCTTTGATGGACTTGGCCTTCAGTTTACGGCCTACCCATCCCATGAACCAGCCTATCAGTGGGATGATGACGACAGAGAAGAGTGTCAGTTGCCAGGAGATAACGATCAGGGTCGTGAAATAACTGATGATTAGGATGGGGTTCTTGAACATCAGGTCCAGACTGGACATGATACTTGTCTCCACCTCCTGTACGTCACCTGTCATGCGGGCGATGATATCTCCCTTTCGTTCCTCGGTAAAGAATCCGAGCGGCAGACTCACGATCTTTTGGTAGAGTTGGTTGCGTATGTCGCGTACCACACCTGTGCGTATGGGAACTACACTGGCTGACGCCAGAAAATAAGCGATGGTTTTCAAAAGGGTGGTCACAATCAGGAAAATGCCGATTAAGAGCAGTGTTGTGGTAGAGCCCATGTCGGCAATAAACTGGTTGATGTAATAATAAAGGTTGTTGACAGCCACATCCTTAAAGCTGGCATCACCCCAAGCCATCAGCGTGGTGACCTCCTGATTTTCTCCCGTCTTGAAGAGAATCTGCAAGATGGGAATCAGGGCAGCGAATGAGAAGATGTTCAGTAGTGCTGAGAGGAGGTTGAACAATATCGACAGTCCTACGAATCGCTTATAGGGCCAGACGAACCGTCTGAGTACTTTCATGAATTCTTTCATACGTTTTCTCCAATTAGTGTTGCACTTGTTGAGCCTGTGATCCTGACGCGGACTGTTTCGCCGATATGATGGTTGCCTTTGTCGAACACCACCATCTTGTTTTGTTCCGTACGGCCGCAGAGCTGTTCACGGCTGCGTTTCGAGAAACCTTCTACCAGCACGTCGAACTCTTTTCCTTCATCCTTCTTGTTCTGGATGGCCGACATCTCCGTCTGTAGTGCAATGAGTTCGTTCAGACGACTGATCTTCACCTCCTCAGGCACGTCATCGGGCAGATGCTTCGAGGCATAGGTGCCAGGACGCTCGGAGTATTTGAACATAAAGGCGGAATCGTATTTCACCTCGCGCATCAAACTCAGCGACAACTGGTGGTCTTCCTCCGTCTCAGAGCAATAGCCCACGAATATATCCGTCGAGAGACCGCAGTCAGGGATGATCCTGCGGATGGCGGCCACACGGTCCAAGTACCATTCGCGGGTGTATTTGCGGTTCATCAGTTTCAGGATACGGTCACTGCCACTCTGCACGGGTAGATGGATATGCTTGCAGACGTTCTGCATCTCAGCGATCACCTGCAACGTCTCGTCACTCATATCCTTGGGGTGCGAGGTTGTAAAGCGGATGCGCATCTCTGGTGCTTCTTCCGCCACCTTGCGCAGTAACTGTGGGAAATACGTATCGCCACAGGCGAAGGAGTTCACGTTCTGTCCCAAGAGCGTCACCTCTTTAAAGCCGCGATCCCTTAGGTCGCGCACTTCTCTTAAAATGCTCTCCACGTCGCGGCTTCGCTCACGGCCTCTGGTGTAAGGCACGATGCAGTAGTGACAGAAATTATTACAGCCGCGCATGATGCTCACGTAGCCGCCGATCTTATGTCCCAGTCCGATACGCTGGGGCACCACGTCGCGATAGGTCTCCGTGGTCGAGAGTTCGATATTCATGGCCTTAAGGCCCGTCTCCGCCTGTGCAATCAGGTCTGGCAACGAGAGGTAGGCATCTGGTCCTGCCACAAGGTCACAATGATGGTTGTCCAGCAGGTCTTGCTGTGCCCTTTCGGCCATACAACCCAGCACACCGATAATCAGGGGATGCTTGCGCTTGATGGCCGCAAGTGCTTCGAGTCGGTGGATGATCTTCTGTTCGGCATTGTCCCTTACGGAACAGGTATTCAAGAAGACGGCATCGGCCTCGTTGAGGTCCTCCGTCGTCTCATAACCCGCCATCTGCATCACTGAGGCCACCACCTCAGAGTCGGCTACGTTCATCTGGCAGCCGTATGTCTCTATGTACAATTTCTTCATTTCGGGTGCAAAGGTACGACATTTATCGGATTATTCCAAATTAATTTGGAAAAGTCAGACGATAGGAAGTGAGATCCCGCTGATTTTCTGATAAACCTCAAGGGCATAAACATCCGTCATGCCGCTGATATAGTCGATGACGGCCATGAGACGAGTCTCCAGATCTGGTGCCTCAATGTCGTACTGACTGCTGACGCGACTGATAAGGTGCTTGGAGTAAAAGCGCTCTGGGTGGACGGCGGCACTGATGAACTTTTCCAGTAGCGTCTGCATGATCTGATAGCCGGAGAGTTCCACATCGAGCACAGGACGGCTCTTGTAGATGCGGCTGACAGAGAATTGGATGCAACGCTGGTAGGCTTCTTGCTGTAAGGCGCTGATATGGTCGATGAGGCTACCATTGAACGTGCCGCTCAGAATCTCTTCCTCATGTTCCGCGAAGACGCGCACACATTCGTTCTCTAATTTGCCGATGACACAGGCACGCAGATAGACCACTTTTTCGTTGTTGTCCGTAACTCCCTCCTCAATGATGCGTTGCTGGATATGCTGTTGGTTCTGTTCGTCGAAGAATGCCAACAACAACTTCATGGTTTCTTCGTATGAAATAATTTTAAGTTTGTGGGCATCCTCGATGTCCATGATCTCGTAGCAGATATCATCGGCGGCCTCTACGAGATATACCAATGGATGACGGGCGTATCTCAGTGGCTCCCCCATCTCAGACTGGCATATAATACCGAGTTCTTCGGCAATCCGACGATAGTTGTCCTTCTCTGTCTCGAAGAATCCGAACTTCCCCTTTTTGCCTGAAGCGGTGGAAGAGAATGGGTATTTGACGATGCTGGCCAGAGTTGAATAAGTCATGACAAAACCACCAGGGCGACGCCCCTGGAACTGATGGGTCAGCAGACGGAAGGCATTGGCGTTACCCTCGAAGTGGGTGATGTCGCTCCAGAACTGGGGACTTACCTCGCGCTGTAACTGACTGCCGTTCCCCTCAAGGAAGAAAGCCTGGATGGCCTTCTCGCCGCTGTGGCCAAAGGGTGGGTTGCCCAGGTCGTGAGCCAGACAGGCGGTGGCGACAATCTGCCCGATTTCCTGAAAGAGCGTGTCCTTCAGTTCAGGATGTTTCTTGATTACTTGCTGAGCCACATCATTGCCCAATGACATGCCAACACTGGCTACCTCAAGCGAATGTGTCAGGCGGTTGTGCACGAAAATACTCCCCGGGAGAGGAAATACCTGGGTTTTGTTCTGCAGACGACGGAAAGGGGCCGAGAAAATCAGACGGTCGTAGTCGCGTTTGAACTCAGTACGGTCATCGTGTCGCTCGGGGTGGCGATGCTCCTGTCCGAGTCGTTTGTTGGAGATAAGTTGCTGCCAATTCATCATATCTAAGGTGCAAAAGTAATGAATTTCGCCTAAAAAATTACATTTTTTACAGAAAAATATGGCTAATTGAAGATAAATCATTAATTTTGCACAATGTTTTATAGGAATTTGTACGTATGTTAGAAATAAAAGTCGTCAACAAAGGCCATCAACCTTTACCTCAGTATGCCACCGCACAGAGTGCTGGCATGGATCTGCGTGCTAATCTTGAGGAGCCTGTCGTGCTGAAGCCGATGGACCGCAGATTGATCCCTACGGGACTGCATATCTCTCTGCCCGTGGGCTATGAGGCTCAGGTGAGACCACGCAGCGGACTGGCTCTGAAGAAAGGTATTACGGTACTGAATACCCCAGGCACGATCGATGCAGATTATCGTGGTGAAATCGGTGTGGTGCTGATCAACCTGTCGCAGGAGACATTTGTCGTGGAGGATGGCGAACGCATCGCCCAGATGGTGATTGCCCGTCATGAGCAGGGTGCTTTCGTCCCTGTGGAGGTGCTTGACGAAACAGAACGTGGCGAAGGCGGCTACGGTCATACGGGAGTGAAATAGTTTAGAGTGAGTTTAAGGTTGAGTTTATAGTTGAATACATGATAGGCAGATTATTTTTCATGGTGATTGTGGTGCTGGCTGGTTTGGGACAAATCAGTGCTCAGGACATATCATCTATCAACTATCAACCATCAACTATAAACTCATCAAGAACCTATGACCAGTTCTTCATGGAGGCGATGGTACAGCGGCAGAAAGGTAACAATGACGCAGCCTTCGACCTATTGCGCCATTGTCAGGAGTTGAATCCCAAGGCTCCAGAGGTATATTACTTCCTTGCTCAGTACTATATGGCCCTGCGGAATCAGGAGAAGGCGACGGAATGCGTGAAGCAGGCTGCTGCATTGAACCCAGATAATGAGACCTATATGGAGACGCTGGCCCACAATTATATCCAACAGCAGGATTATGCCAGTGCCATCCCTGTCATTGAAGGTATCTATAATCGGAATAAGGAACGTGAGGATATGCTCGAGATGCTGTTCCAACTCTATCAGCAGGTCGAAGACTATGCCAATGCCATCAATGTGCTGGAGAGGATGGAGCAGATCGACGGCAAGAACGAACGCCTGTCGATGGCTAAGAGTGAGATTTTCACGCGGATGGGCAACAAGAAGGCCGCCATCGCGGAGATGGAGGCGCTGGCCAGACAGTTCCCCAACGACATGAATTATATGGTCTTGTATGGCGAGGCTCTGATGATGAATGACCAGACCAAGAAGGCCCTGGCTGTCTATGATCAGGTGTTGGCGCAGGAACCTGACAATAACCGTGTGCTGATGTCATTGCGTACCTATTATCAATCTGAAGGAAAATGGGCTATGGCCGATTCTCTGGCTGAAAGGGTGCTGTTGAGCAGCAATGCAACTTCAGAAGAGAAAACCCATCTGCTCCGGCAGGAGGTTTCTGCCAGCGAGAATCAGGGTGGTGACAGCACACGTGTGTTGACGCTCTTCAGGAAGATGCTGGCACAGCCGCAATCTAATCCGGATATGGCAATCCTCTGTGCCTCCTATATGAATTCCAAGCAGATGCCGAAGGATTCTATTGCCCGTGTGCTGAATCAGGTGCTCTCCCTTGCCCCCGACTATGCAGCCGCCCGTCTTCAACTGGTGGGTTATGCATGGGAGGATGAGGATATGGATAAGGTGATCTCGCTCTGCCAAGAGGCCCGTCAGTATAACCCCGACGAGATGGCTTTCTACTACTATCAGGGTATCGCCTATTACAAGCGCGATAGTCTGGATCAGGCATTGTCGGCATTCCAGAACGGCATCGGTGTCATCAACGAAAACAGTAATCCTGAGATTGTTTCGGATTTCTATGCCGTAATGGGTGACATTCTCCACCAGAAAGGTCTTGCCGAGGAGGCTTTCGCAGCCTACGACTCCTGTCTTCAGTGGAAGGATGATAATATCGGGTGTCTGAACAACTATGCCTATTACCTCAGTGAGCGTGGCGAACGGTTGAGCGAGGCTGAGGAGATGAGTTACAAGACCGTGAAGGCAGAACCCAAGAATGCCACTTATCTGGATACTTACGCCTGGATCCTCTTTATGCAGGAACGTTATGCCGAGGCGAAGATATATATTGACCAGGCCCTTCAGAATCTGGTGGACTCGCTTGGTAATGAAGTGATTGTGGAACATGCAGGGGACATCTATGCTCAGAACAAGGACATGGATCGTGCTCTTTCTCTCTGGCGTGATGCTCAGCAGAAAAAACCTGAGGATCAGCTGTTGCTTAGAAAAATCAAACTAAAAAAATATTTGAAAGAATGAAATGGCTTAGTATTGTTAGAGTTGCCGTATTGGCACTGCCGTTAGTGCTCGTCTCTTGTGGTTCACACAAGAAAGTGGTTCAAACCTCATCAAACATGACTCCAGAAGTGAGGGACAAAGTGGATTTCCTTACAAAGGTGAAGGATAATGCCCAGACAGGGAAATTCCTCACATCCAAAGTGAAGTTCTCTGTCGAGGTGGGACAGCAGAAACTCACCCTGACAGGAAACCTGAAGATGAAGCGCGATGACGTGATCCGCCTGCAGTTGATGGCCTTCGGATTCGTGGAGGCTGGACGTATTGAAATGACGAAGGACTATGTGCTCATCATGGACCGTATCAACAAGCAGTACCTGAAAGCCCCGTGGATGTCTGTCGATTTCCTGCGCAACAGTGGCCTGAACTTTAATACAATCCAGGCACTCTTCTGGAACGAACTGTTTAGACCGAATCAGGTGTCAGCAGATATGGAGAAGGCTGACTCGTTGGCATCCTATAGCATTCTTGAGAATGGCGACGATATGATTGTTGGCCTGGAAACTGGCAAGATGGACTATAGTTGGTTGGTGAGCAGAGAGGCAAAACTGATCCGTATGGCCAACATCCTGTATAAGGATCGCTTCAATGGCAACACCCAGTTGAACTGGGACTATGACCAGTTTGGGAAGCTGAACAAGACCCTCTTCCCCCATAAGCATGCGATCTCTTTGACGACCCCCGAGAAGGAAGTGAAGTTAGGTATGACCTTGAATTATATCGGGGAAGAGACGGAATGGGAACCACGTACGGAGATCTCCAACAAATACCGTGAGGTGACCGTCGATGAGATCCTGCGTCGTTTCATGGCGTTATAATCATAGATGAAGAGACTCCTCGTTCTTTGTTTCTTAGCGTGTTTGGTGGCAGTCGTTCCTGCTCAGCAACCTAAAAGAGGTGCTGTCCAGAAGAAGACGACTACCACCAAATCTCGTGGTACCACCCAGAAAAAGACCACCCAGAAGCAGACTACTAAAAAGCAGCCCGCCAAGAAGCAAACTGTCCAAAAGAAGACCACTACCAAGCAGCCGGCAGTGACGGTTAAGAGCCTGAAGAACGAACAGCAGCAGGTTCGCCAGCAGATCAAGGAACAGGAGCGACGCCTGAGAGCCAACGAGGCGGATGTCAAGAAACGGCTGCAGAATCTGATGGTCATCACGAATGAGATTGCTGACAAGCGGAAGACCATCGATACCATTCGTCATGATATCACCCGTCTGGATACGACGATTCATGTGCTACAGGACCAACTCGTTGTGTTGGGAAAAGAACTGGATGAACGCAAGCAGCGTTTCGTGAAGTCCATACGGTACATGCACCGTAACAGGAATATCCAGAGTCAGATTATGTTTATCTTCAGTGCCAAGAATCTCTCGCAGATGTATCGTCGTATGCGATTTGTCAAGGAGTATGCCGCCTTCCAACAGACACAGGGCGAGGCTGTGAAGTCGATGCGCGATCAGGTGGCAGAGGCATACAAGGAACTGAAGGATACCAAGAAACAGAAAAACGCCCTGCTTATTCGTGGCGAAGAGGAGAAGAAATCACTGGAGAATAAGCAGGTGGAGCAGCAGAATGTGGTGAGCTCTTTGAAGAAACAGCAGAAGACCATCCAGAGTATCATCGATAAACAGAAGAAACGCGATGCAGAACTGAATGCCCAGATCGACAAACTGATTGCTCGGGAAATCGCGCGTGCCAAGGCCCGTGCTGAGGCAGAGGCCAAGCGGAAGGCTGCTGAAGAGGCCGCCAAAAAGCGCGCGGAAGAATTGGCCAAGAAGAAGGCCGAGGCGGAGGCTGCTGCCCGTGAGAATGCCCGACGTATTGCTGAGGCTAAGGCTAAGGAGGAAAAGGCCAAGGAAGAGGCCAGGGCCGCTGCTCGTAAGAGTGCTGCAGAGAAAGCGGCTGCAGAGAAGAAAGCCCGTGAAGCCGAAAAAGCCCGTAAGGATGCAGAGCGTAAGGCTGTAGCAGAGCGCAAAGCCCGCGAGCGCGAGGTGGCTGAGGCCAAGAAGTCGGCAGAACCTGATTATTCCATGTCTTCGGAAGACCGTCGCCTGAGTGGCAACTTCGAGAGTAACCGTGGCCGTTTGCCCATGCCGATTGCTGGCAGTTATCAGATCGTACATCGTTTTGGTACGAACACTGTAACTGACGTGAAGGGACATGTCACACTGGATAAGAAGGGTATCGACATTAAAGGACAGCCAGGCGCACAGGTGCGGGCGGTCTTCGATGGAGAGGTTTCGGCCGTGTTTGGCTATGCGGGGACGACGGTTGTTATCATCCGCCATGGCAGTTATCTGTCAGTCTATTGCGAACTGGCATCCGTGAGTGTCAGCCGTGGTCAGAAAGTGAGTGCCCGACAGACCATCGGAAGAGTTGGATCCGACGGACTTATGCAGTTCCAGTTGCGAAATGGCAACACGAAACTGAACCCTGAACTGTGGCTGGGCAGATAGGTTAGAGGCTGAGTCCCTCTAACAGATAGACATAGGTTTCGATGGCCTGTTCAATCTCGGAAATTCTGATGAACTCGTCAGCCGCATGTGAACGGCTCGACTCTCCGGGTCCCAACTTGAAGGATGGGAACGGCATCAGTGCCTGGTCACTCAGGGTGGGGGAACCGAAAGGTTTCTTTCCTATCTCTATACATCTCCTGACCAGTGGATGCTCTACAGGGATGCTTGACGAGTGCAGACGGAACGAACGGGCGCGCAGTTCGCACTTCGTCATCTTCTTTTGCAGGAAGTTGAACAGGTATTCGTTCTGATAAAACTCGTTCGTGCGTACATCTATAATAAAATGGAGTGTGTCAGGAACGACGTTATGTTGTGTGCCACTTTCCACTACCGTCACCGTCATCTTCGTGGGCCCCAGCAACTCACTTTTCTTACGGAACTTATAGTCGCGCAGCCACACCAGATCATCCAGTGCCTCGTAGATGGCATTCACACCCTCATTTCTGGCGGCATGACCAGACTTGCCATGGGCATAGCCGTCGATTACCATCAGACCCTTCTCCGCAATGGCGGGTTGCATGCCAGTGGGCTCTCCCACGATGGCGACATCCACCTTCGGAAGCAGGGGTAGCACACGGCTGAAGCCATTTGGCCCCGATACCTCTTCCTCTGCTGAGGCTACCCAAAGGAGGTTATAGTTCCTCTGGCGGTGCAGCAGGATGCGATAGGCCTGCAACGTGGCGACAAGACCGCCTCCACAGTCGTTGGCACCAAGACCATAGATCAGATCACCCTCCTGCGTAGGGGTAAAAGGATCGCGCGACCATGAGGCCACAGGCCTGACGGTGTCGATGTGGGCATTCAGCATCACCGTGGGACGGTTGTTGTCCCAGTCAGGACAGCCCACCCAGAGGTTATTGCCTTCACGTCCATGAGGCAGGTTCCAATGGTTCAGGTATTCCGACAGTTTATCAGCAGCATGCGTCTCTTCTTTGCTGACCGAAGGGATGGCGATGAGTTCTTTCAGCAGCCTGATGGCATCGTTGGTATAGGCCTGTATTTCCATTTTATTTAGTTTTTAGTTTTCCGTTTTGATAAGATTACAGAGAGTCCCATCGACAGTACGAGCAGACCGAAGATCACGGCCAGCGAGATTGTGGTGGGGATTTCGATGTCCTTCAACTCCAACAGCATCTTCACACCTACGAAGCTGAGGATAATGCCCAGTCCGTATTTCAGATAGGTGAAGTATTTGGCGACCGCTGCCAGAGCGAAGTAGAGCGCCCTCAGTCCGAGGATGGCGAAGATGTTCGACGTCAGTACGATGAAGGGGTCATGGCTCACGGAGAACACGGCGGGGATGCTATCCACGGCGAAGGCCACGTCCGTCGTCTCGATCACTAATAGAGCAATGAAGAGTGGCGTTGCCAGACGTTTTCCGTTCTCCACGATGAAGAACTTGTCCTCGTGCATCTGATCCGTCACGGGGAAGAATCTCTTGAAGATCTTCACGAAGATGTTCTTCGAGGGATCCACCTGTTCGTCGCCCTGCTGGCCGAACATTTTGATGCCTGTATAGATCAGGAATACTCCGAAAACACCGAGTATCCACTCAAAGCGCACAATCAGAGCCGTACCCGCGAAGATAAAGATGCTCCTCAGTATCAGGGCGCCGAGGATGCCCCAGAACAATACTTCGTGCTGATATTTCCTTTGAACACCGAAGAACGAGAACAACATCAGGAATACGAACAGATTATCCATCGACAGCGACTTCTCGATGATGTAACCTGCCAGGAACTCCATCGCCATCTCGTGTGAGTTGCCAGGGTAAAAGAAGTAGATGCCTGCACCAAACAGCAGCGACACGATGATCCACACGGCCGTCATCTTCAGGGCTTCGGAGATGCTGACCTCATGCTGCCCGTTCTTGCCGAACGACTTCAAGTCGATCCACAGCATCACGAGCACCATGACGTAAAACAGGATCCACACCCACCAGGGCAAACTGATCATTTCCATCTATGCTTTTTCCATTCTGTTTTTCTTTCGGGCACAAATTTACAAAAGTTTTCTCAGAATAATTGCAAAATGGCCTAAGAAAATGCAATTATAGGCACATTATTGTGCAGAGCGTGTATCTATCTTTTTACCTGTCTTATCGAAAATCTTTATCCAGTAGCCATCTTTACTGATAAAGGTGTTGCCAGAAACGCCAATCACTTCCCCCACTTGTATTTTACTGAGTGTACTTATTTTCTTGCCAGTCGCATCATAGGTTTTGTACCAACTTCCGTCAAGAGAGACAAAGAAATCCGAGCCCCATCCCACGATTTCTCCAACGGTCTGTTTTGAAACAGTGGTAATCCTTTTGCCACTCTCATCATAAACCTGATACCAATCGCCGTCGTTCTTGATATACGATATCTGTTTCTGCGCTTGCATTGCTAATACCATCGATGCAAACAATAATAAAATCCAAATTCTTTTCATCGCTTTTTAATTATATACAATGGTGACACGACTTGCTGCAAAGGTAGTTAATTATGCTGAAACCTCCAAACAATTTGCAGAAAAGGTGAGGGATGTACACGGCACATTGCAATATTGCAACAAGGAGGTTGGACTATTCTCCTAAGGTGTTTGGACTATTCTCCTAAGGTGTTTGGACTATTCTCCTAAGGTGTTTGGACTATTCTCCTTAGATGTGAGGAAATCCCTGAATGCGGGGCTCCGCAGAAAAATTTAAAGGCCCCGCTTGGAAATTTCGTGGCCCCGTAGAAAAATTTAAAGGCCCCGCTTGGAAATTTCGTGGCTCTAATTTTTGGTATTATGACGAGAAATGTGTATTTTTGCAACGTTAAATCGAAAGGTATGGAAAACAAATTGTTGGAGAATGCACCATTAGTAAGGATTGTCGTCGGTTTGATGGCAGGGATTGTCGTGGGTGATTGCCTGCAGATGCCACCGATGTTACCAGTATTAGTAGGGATGATCGTGGTGACTTTACTGCTTTGGAAGTATGAAAACCTGCAATCAGTAGCACTTTTTGGTTGTATCTTGGTGTTGGGCGCCTATCTGATACAGCGACAGAAGACTGGTTTTGACTGGCCTGAGGGCGAGGTCTGCTACGAGGCGGTGGTGTTGAGCGAACCAGTAGAGAAGCCCAAGACGATGGCCGTGGATATCCTGCTGACGGGCAATCATCGGAAACTGAAGTGCTACCTCTATAAAGACGAGCGGAGCAAGGCTTTACGCATAGGTGATGGCCTGTGCATCCAGTCGCAGATCAGGGAAAACAGTGATTGGCGACAAGGGACGTTCGACTATCGGCGATACTTGGAGATTCATGGCTTCTCGGGCACGGCTTTCGTGTCAAGTTGGAAATGGCGGAAGGCAGAAATCTCCTTGAAAAGTCTCTCTCGATTAGAGCGCACGAGGCTATACTTTCTGAAAAAGCGCAGCCAGTTACTAAAAAGATTTGTCCAGCATGGCCTCGACGGAGAACAATATGCCGTGGTGGCAGCGATGGCCTTGGGCGATAAGTCTGCCTTGACGCAGGATCTGAAGGAGATCTATAGTGTAACGGGAGCCTCGCATGTGCTGGCGTTGAGCGGTCTGCATCTGGGCATCATCTATTCGCTGCTCTCGCTGATGATTGTAGGCAGGCGGTGGCGGATGGTTTCGCAGATGCTTATAATCCTCGCCATCTGGGCCTTCGTGTTTCTCGTGGGGATGTCTGTCAGTGTGGTGCGCTCGGCCGTGATGCTGACCACCTATGCCTTGCTTACGCTGGGACGTCGTGAGAAAATGTCGCTGAATACGCTGGCCTTTGCGGCCATGATTCTTCTGATGCTGAATCCGCTGTCATTGTTCGACGTGGGTTTTCAGATGTCGTTTACAGCAGTGGCATCCATCCTGCTCTGGGTGCCATTGTTTGAAAGAAAGTTGTGGTCGTTGGTGGCCGTCTCTTGTGCAGCGCAGATAGGCGTCGCCCCACTGACGGCTTACTATTTTGGAAGATTCTCCACCTATTTCCTCCTCACAAACTTCATCGTCATACCTGCTGCCACTGTGATTCTCTGGCTCTCCATCGTAGTAATTGTCTTTCCCTCCCTCGCGTACCTATTAATATATGTAGTGGGCTTGCTGAATAAGATTCTCATGATGATAGCCGCCATTCCTGGTGCCAGCATCAGCCTGCACCCAACCATGCTTCAGACGGCGATGGCCTATGTGATCGTCTTTGCCGTCTATCTGCTTATGGGAAAAGTAGTACGAGCAAGGGGATCGTCACCATCGAGAAGAGGGTGGTGATAAAGGTGACCTCCGTCATCAGCGTGGGGTCTTTACCGTGGCGCAGACAGAGGATGGTACCGTAGGTGGCGACGGGCATGGCGATGACGACGGTGTTGATATGGTTCACCATCTCGGAAAAGCCGATGGCCCTGAAAAGGAAGAACAATGCCAAGGGCACCACCACCAGGCGCATCACGGTGGCGATATAGACGGTGCGGTTGCCAAGCAGTCTGCGTGGGGAGAGCTGCGACATCGACGAGCCGATGATGAGCAGGGCGGCTGGGACGGTGATGTCGCCTAACATCGTTAGTGGCTGACTGATGACCTCAGGGATATTGTCGATACGGAGTGCCACGATCGCCATCGTCAGGTAGGCCGCCAGCATCGGGGTGGAGTAGAGCACCTTCTTCTGGAAGTGCGCGCCCTCCACCTCATTCTTCCCTGTGATGAGCATGGTGCCAACGGTGAAGACAGCGAAGGTGTTGATGACGTTCAGCACGGCAGCGTAGAACACGGCCTGATGGCCGAAGAGCGAGGCCACGACGGGATAACCCATGAAACCCACGTTGCCAAACATGATGGCGAAGCCCACGGTGCCCTCCTCCTCTTGCCTCCGTGTCAGGTAGCGGGGCAGCCAGAAGGCCACGCCCGTCAGCAGGACGTAAGTGATGACGCTGATGCCTAATAACGGCAGAATAAACTGACGGTCGGGCAGTTCACCGTTCATCGCCGAGGAGAGGATCAGCGCAGGACAGGTGATGTTGATGACCAACCTCGACAACTGTCTGTCGAAGTCGCCACCTAAATAACCAAGTTTGCCCGCCACGTAGCCTACTACGAGGAGGGCAAACAGTGTCATCATCACTACTATCATAGCTTACATGTAGCCAAGCCAGCGTAGAATATCGTTGAGATTCGCAAACACCATCAGCAGGATCAGGATGCCAAAGCCGACGTACTCGGCACGGATCATGAAGGTCTCTGAGGGCTTGCGGCGCGTGATCATCTCATAGAGCAGGAACAGCACATGACCACCGTCGAGGGCGGGGATGGGCAGGATGTTCATGAAGGCAAGGATGATCGACAAGAAGGCCGTCATCTTCCAGAACATGTACCAGTCCCACATCGGGGGGAATAGGCTGCCGATGGCTCCGAAACCGCCTAACGACTTCGCACCGTCGGCGGTGAACACGTATTTCATGTCACCCACATAACCAGCCAGCACATTCCAACCGTACTTGATGCCAGCGGGGAAACTCTCGAAGAAGCCGTACTCCTTGGTGACGGGCTCGTAGATGCCAGCCACGGTCTTCACGAAGAAGCCCAGTTTCAGTTCTGGGGTGAGGGTGACACTGACGGTGTCGTTCGTCTCGCCACGCTGATAGACGATGGTGGCCGTGCGGATCTTCAGACTGTCGGCAGGCGTCTGGGCGGCTGTCATCATATCCTCGAGAATACCCAGTTGGTCAACGAACTCGTTGTAGCTATCGACGGGTTTATCGTTGATGGCGACGATCTTGTCGCCCTGTTGCAGACCGATGCCAGCGGCAGGGGAGTCGGCCATCACACTATCCACCTCAGCAGGGATCAACGGACGCACGAACGAGGGTTCTGCCTTGAGCATGCCCAACAGGTTCAGGTCGCCAGGCAGCGTGAGACTCATCTGCTTGCCATTGCGGATCAGATCGACGCGCGTGGCCTCGGAGAGGTCACGGTAGAGGTCGGCTGAGAACTCCTTGAACTCGCCTTTCTCCGTGCCGATGAGGATATCACCATCCTGGAAACCAAGGGCCTTGGCCTCCGTGTTGAACTTCATACCATAGGTCATGTTCTTCACGGGAACGTAGGTGTCGCCCCAATGGAACAGGATCATCGAGTAGATGAACAGGGCCAGCAGGAAGTTGACGAGCACACCACCGATCATGATCAGCAGACGCTGCCAGGCGGGTTTTGCGCGGAACTCCCACGGCTGTTCGGGCTGTTTCATCTGTTCGGTGTCGAAACTCTCGTCGATCATACCGGCTATCTTACAGTAGCCGCCAAGGGGGAGCCAACCCATGCCATACTGCGTATCGCTGTTCTTCGGCTTCCATTTGAAGATACTGCCATCCCATTTCCAGATGCTGGGGTCGAAGAAAAGATAGAACTTATCGACCTTGACACCAAAGAGTTTGGCGAAGAAGAAGTGGCCGCCCTCATGGAGCAGCACCAATAGTCCTATTGCGAGCATGAACTGCAACAGACGAATCAGAAAAATATCCATAATCTTTTTACCTTATTTACTAGTTTATTTATTCATCAGTTCCGTGGCGATACGACGGGCCTCGGCATCCGTGGCGATGTAGGTGTCGTAGCTGGGGTTCTTGTCGAAGGTGGCGCGTTGCATGGTCTCCGCGATGATGTCGCCCATCTCGAGGAAACCGCACTTGTCCTCGAGGAATCCACGGTTCACGATCTCGTTGGCCGCATTCACGATACATGGCATGTTTCCACCCTTGTCTAATGCCTCATAAGCCATTGCCAAGCAGCGGAACTTCTTCAGGTCGGGCTCGAAGAACTCCAGATGCTGAGCCTTGAAGAGATCCAGACGCTCACCGCTCAGATGCAGACGCTGGGGGAACGAGAAGGCATACTGGATGGGCAGGCGCATATCGGGCACACCGAGTTGGGCCTTCACGCTACCGTCCTGGAACTGTACGGCACTGTGCACGATCGACTGCGGATGGACGAGCACCTGAATCTGCTTGGCATCGACACCAAAGAGCCACTTGGCCTCGATCACCTCGAAACCCTTGTTCATCATCGAAGCCGAGTCGATGGTGATCTTGGCACCCATGTCCCATGTCGGATGTCTTAAAGCATCGGCCTTAGTGACGTGGGCAATCTCCTCCATCGTCTTCAGACGGAACGGACCGCCAGAAGCCGTCAGCAGAATCTTCTCGATGGGGTTCTGGTCTTCACCCACGAGACTCTGGAAGATGGCGGAGTGCTCGCTATCGACAGGCAGGATCGACGTGTGATACTGCTGGGCCAACTGTAGGATTAACTCTCCAGCGACCACCAGTGTCTCCTTGTTTGCCAAACAAATGGTCTTGCCAGCCTTGATGGCGTGGATGGTGGGGTTCAGGCCAGCGAAACCGACCATCGCCGTGAGTACCATATTGATAGGACCAGCCTCCACGATCTCGTTGAGTGCCTGGGCACCAGCATAGACCTTCACATCGGGCATGTCGCTCATCAGCGACTTCAGTTCGTCGTAGCGCTGTTCGTTGGCTATCACGATGGCAGCAGGCTTGAACTTATGGGCCTGCTCTGCCAGCTGTTCCACTTTATTATTGGCTGTCAGGCAATAGACCTCATACAGGTCTGAATGCTCCTCGATCACTTCGAGTGCCTGTGTGCCTATCGACCCCGTAGAGCCGAGAATTGCTATTTGTCTTTTCATAATTCTAAAATGCCTTCTGGCAAATGAATGACTATTTGTTGTTTCTTTGTATCAATATGGGTGATCAGTTCCTCTGAAGCTGGAATCAGTTTGCCGTCTTCCAGTTCGAAAAGGATGTTGATCGTGGAATCGTCGATAGCGGCGATGCGCCCTGCGCTGGTGTTCGTGTCAGCGTCAATCAGTTCAAACCCCTTGATGGCGGCCCAAGAGAGAGAACCCTCGTCGGCCTCGGACAGTTCGCGGGGGAAATAGACATCACAGCCCGTCAGTTCCCTGGCACGTTCCTGTGTGTCGATACCGTCAAACTTCATCAGGGCGTTGGCGTCGCTCTTGAAGCGGTATTCCTCGATGAAGAACGGCACGAGGATGCCATCGATGTCGAGGATGAGGTAGTCGGCATCCACACGGTCGAAGACGTCATCATCGAAGAGGAAGGATACTTCTCCCCTGATGCCGTGGGCCTTGCCCAACTTACCGATCTGATATACCTCTTCCCGTTTGATCACGATTCTCTATTCGCTTCTTGTGATTTTGGCCCCAAGGGCGTTCAGACGTTCCTCAATGTGCTCGTAGCCCCTGTCTATCTGCTGGATGTTGTCAATATGGCTCGTGCCATTAGCGCTCATGGCAGCAATCAGCAGGGCGATACCGGCACGGATATCCGGACTCGACATACGACCACCACGGAGCGTGATCTTACGGTCATGGCCTACGACGACAGCACGGTGGGGATCACAGAGAATGATCTGTGCACCCATGTCGATGAGTTTATCGACGAAGAACAGACGGCTCTCGAACATCTTCTGATGGAAGAGCACACTGCCTCGCGCCTGAGTGGCCACGACGATCAGCACCGACAGGAGATCGGGTGTCAGTCCGGGCCAGGGAGCATCGGCCAGTGTCATGATTGTACCGTCGATGAACGACTGTATCTCGTAATGCTTCTGACGGGGGATGAACAGGTCGTCGCCCTCAGTCTTGATCTTTACACCCAGTTTGCGGAAGGCATCGGGGATGATACCAAGGTGTTTCAGCGACACGTCCTTGATGCGGATGCCGTCGCCACACATGGCCGCCATGCCAATAAAGGAGCCCACCTCGATCATATCGGGCAGGATCCTGTGGTCCGTGCCATGCAACTGCTTCACGCCTTCGATAGTCAGCAGGTTGGAGCCGACACCACTGATGCAGGCGCCCATCTGGTTCAACATGTGACAGAGCTGTTGGATATAGGGCTCACAAGCAGCGTTATAGATGGTTGTCGCGCCTTTGGCAAAGACGGCGGCCATGATAATATTGGCTGTACCAGTCACGGAGGCCTCGTCGAGCAGCATGTAGGAACCCTTCAACTGGCGGGCAGTGATCTCATAGACATTACGATCCTCGATACGGTTGAACTTCGCTCCCAACTTCTCGAATCCGAGGAAGTGGGTGTCGAGCCTGCGACGGCCGATCTTGTCTCCGCCAGGCTTGGCGATCACCGCCTTGCCCATACGGGCCAACAGCGGACCGATCATCAGTACACTGCCACGGAGTTCGGCACAACTTTGGACGAACTCGTCACTCTCCAGATAGTTGAGGTTCAACGCGTCTGCCTGAAAAGCGTAATCGTTAGCCGACAGCCGCCTGACCTTGACACCGATATCCCGCAACAACTGGATCAGGTTGTTTATGTCGCGGATATCGGGGATGTTACGGATGATCACCTCATCCTCTGTCAGCAGTGTCGCACAGATCACCTGCAGGGCCTCGTTTTTCGCACCCTGTGGAGTAATCGTTCCTTGCAGCAGATGTCCGCCTTCGATGATGAATGATGCCATCGCAGTCTTATTTCTTTTTCTTGGATTTCTTGCCGTCCTCAGTTGCCGTGAACTTCTCAAACTTGAAGTTGTTCAGGTCCAGTTGTATCACTCCGTCAGTGTAGTAGGCCAGGTCGTTGGCCACCTTCTCGTCATCCATCGAACCGTGTCCCCAAGTAGCCAGGTCACGCTTCATCTGGTTGGCCGTATAGTAGGTCAATGCGTCGCGCTCCTCACCAGCAGGCATGGTCTTGAGTTTCTCGAACAGTTCTTCGATCAGTTTTCCGTAGTGACGGAGTTTGATATGCTCTTTGGGAAGTGGAATAGGCTGTGGCTTGTCGTGGAGTTTCTCAGCGGCTGACACGTCGAAAGGCCAGTCGATATCCAATTGCTTGCGGCTCATCATATACAGATGGTCCCAGAGCATCTGACGGTAGTCGGCATTGTCCCTCTGCTGAGGTACTTTAGTCTCCATCATCTTGACGATGGTCTGTGCACACTTCTGGCGCTCTGCCTTACTGGCGAGGCCGATGGCATGATCTACCATCTTCTGAATCTCGCGCCCGTATTCTGGCATGATAAGCTTCTCGCGCTGTGTGTTGTAGTCTAATCCTTTGATCTCCATATCTGTTTTTTCCATTTTACTTTTATAATAGTTTCTTGGGCATCTTGGCCACAAAGTCCTTCAGGTAGAAAGGCACGAAATAGGCCACATCCTCAAACTGACTGGTGAGGAAACGTTTCTCTGCCAATGGCTGCATCCATTTGGCCAGTGGCTCGATGCCCTCTATCAGGTGGGCGTTCGGATGGGCGATGGTGTCCATGCATTTCTTGGCACCGTTGCCGAAGAAATAGACGGGATGCTCGTCAAGGTATTCGCGGTAGGTATCGGCATCTACGATGTCGGCTCCGATTTCCCGTACGGGCTTCAGCGCACGGGTATAGATACCTGCATAGACCTCCATCCGTCTGGCATCGAGCATCGGACAGAGCAGGGCATCCTCTTCGGGAATCTCCCTAAGCAGTACGGGTACGCAGAGCAGCTCCAGCGTCGGTACGGCTATCAGTTTCAGATTCCGTCCATAACAGATACCCTTTGCCATCGACACTCCGATGCGCAATCCTGTATAAGAACCTGGACCGCAACTCACGGCCACGGCATCAAACGGGATGGCGTGGTTGTCAGTGAATGAGAGAGCCTCGTCAACCATTGTCCCTAAACGCTCGGCATGGTTCGGACCGCTGTGGTCTTCCTGATGGAAGATCACCTGCGAGTCTTCCGAGACGGCTACGGAACATACGTCGGTACTGGTCTCAATGTGTAATATCGTTGACATGAAATCCTTTTTCCTTTATTTATAAGGTGCAAAGGTACGGTAATTTGTCCGAAATACAAAGTATTTATGAGAAATTAACTGAAAAAGGGTGCGTAGCGGTAGTCTGTCATCTGTTACTTTTTCTCGCGTATAATATATAATAAGGTATCTATCCTCTTTGAGTCTTGATTTCCGTCAAGAGTCTCTTTTTGAATGCATAAAATTCGAAAAAATCTTCAGAAAAGTTTTGTTAGTTCGGAAAAAGTGTGTACCTTTGCACCCGCTTTCGGAAACGGAGGCGCTTATAGAAGAGAGTTCTTTGACAGATTTACATAGACAGAAGTAGTACAAGAAGCGTGTGCC
>Ga0129307_1001255_pt1 | contig 28764 bp, 23 predicted proteins | sample P1105metagenome_FD_94437 | JGI IMG/M metagenome (GOLD analysis project Ga0129307, IMG submission 94437) | Capybara group fecal microbial communities from Wisconsin, USA - P1105 metagenome | ecosystem: Host-associated > Mammals > Digestive system > Large intestine > Fecal | place: USA: Wisconsin...
GAACAGGTCACTGCCTGACCTGTCCCGCCGGGACGGTTCTCTTAACAACACCATATAGATTTTTTGTACGCCGCCGCCCGCCATCGAGCAGAGTTTTTACACCTAATTGGGGATGAAACAGCTTATGGCAGGCGGCGGTGTCGCCCTCATCGGCACCACCCTCGTACCTCTGCTCTCCAGCCTCTTTTAATCGACCCGATTCCATGAACTAAATTCCAGACTACAGGGGGATGCCGTTTGACGGCGGCATCCCCCGGAAAGGAGGGATTCGCCGTCAATGGGAATGATTATGGATTCGATAGCCGAATGGTTAAAAGAGATTTTAGTCGGCGGCATCATCAGTAATCTCTCCGGTATGTTCGACAGCGTAAATGGACAGGTCGGTGAGATTGCAGTTCAGGTGGGAACAACACCCCAGGCGTGGAACGGTACAATCTACAGCATGATACGAACCTTGTCGGAAAATGTCATGGTTCCTATTGCCGGTGTGATTTTGGCATTTGTTATGACTTTGGAGCTGATCCAGATGGTCGCAGACAAAAACAATATGCACGGGGATGTGGACACATGGATGTTCTTCAAGTGGATTTTCAAGACGGCAGCATCTGTGCTTATCGTCACGAACACATGGAACATTGTCATGGGCGTATTCGATGTGGGTCAGAGCGTGGTCAACAGCGCCGCAGGCGTGATTGCAAGCGACGCTTCGATTGACATCAGCTCCGTCATCGTGGATATGGAGGACCGGCTGATGGCGATGGATCTCGGACCGCTGTTTGGTCTGTGGTTCCAGAGCTTGTTTGTCGGCATCTGCACCTGGGCACTTACCATTTGTATTTTCATCATCACCTACGGGCGCATGATTGAAATTTATCTCGTGACCTCGGTTGCCCCTATCCCTATGGCAACAATGGTCAGCAAGGAAAGCGGAAACATGGGACAAAATTATCTGCGCTCCCTGTTCGCTCTGGCGTTCCAGGCATTTCTCATCATTGTCTGTGTGGCGATTTATGCGGCACTCGTCCAGAACATCGCCGTGGATACAGACATTTCCGCAGCCATCTGGACTTGCATGGGGTACACGGTGCTCCTGTGCTTTACCCTGTTCAAGACCGGTTCTATGGCAAAATCTATTTTTTCGGTGCACTAAGAAAGGAGACAGTCTATCAATAAATATCAAATCATTCTGGCAGACCCGCCCTGGGCTTATCGTGTATGGTCAAAGAAAGGTGCCGGAAGATCCGCAGAATCACATTATCCAACCATGAGCATTGAGGACATCAGGCGGTTGCCCGTAAAAGAACTGGCGGCAGACGATTGTATCCTGTTTATGTGGGTTACATTTCCCACATTGCAGGAAGCCTTTTCTGTCATTGAGGCATGGGGATTCACCTATAAAACCGTTGCATTTGTATGGGTCAAGCAGAACAGGAAAACATCCTCTTTGTTTTGGGGCATGGGGCATTGGACACGGGCAAATGTGGAACTGTGTTTGCTTGCCACGAAAGGGACTCCCAAACGCCGGTCTGCATCGGTTCACCAGGTGATTATCTCGCCCATTGAAGAACACAGTAAAAAACCGGACATTGTGCGAGACAAGATCATTGAATTAGCCGGGGATTTACCGAGGATTGAACTCTTTGCCAGACAGACGGTTCGTGGTTGGGATGCCTGGGGCAACGAGGTTCCTTGTTCCATTCAATTCCCGTAACAGGAGGTGATCCAGCATGGCTTATGTGCCTGTACCCAAAGACTTAAACGCAGTAAAAACAAAGGTAATGTTCAACCTCACGAAACGCCAGCTCGTATGCTTCGGCTCCGGTGCGGCTGTAGCTCTGCCTCTGTTCTTTCTGTGTAAGAGCTGCATGAACACAAGCGTGGCGTCGCTCATTATGATTCTCGTCCTGTTGCCGTTCATGCTTCTTGCTATGTACGAAAAGAACGGACAGCCCCTTGAAAAGATTGTCCGTAACATCGTGCAGGTCTGCTTCCTCCGTCCCAAACAGCGACCGTATCAGACCAACAACTTCTATGCGGTATTGGAACGGCAGGAAAATCTCGACAAGGAGGTATATCGTATTGTCAACAAAAACAAAGCTCACGAGAGCAGAAAAAAAGCAAATCCAGGCTGCAATCGCAAGAGTGAAAAACCAAGATAAGAAGAAAAAGTCGGCACAGGACAGTATTCCTTTTGAGCGAATGTGGCAGGACGGCATTTGCCGTGTGAAACCCGGCTACTTCACCAAGACCATCCAGTTCCAGGACATCAATTATCAGCTCAATCAGAACGAGGATAAAACCGCTATCTTTGAGTCCTGGTGCGATTTTCTCAACTACTTTGACAGCTCTGTGAAGTTCCAGTTGTCCTTTATGAACCTTGCGGCGAATAAGGACACCTACGGTCAGAGCATTGAAATCCCGCCCCAGGGCGACGACTTTGACGGTATCCGTATCGAATACACGGATATGCTCCGCAGTCAGCTTGCCCGTGGAAACAACGGTCTCATCAAGACCAAGTATCTGACCTTCGGCATTGAAGCCGAGAGCGTGAAGGTGGCAAAACCGAGGCTTGACCGCATTGAAACAGACCTGCTCAATAACTTCAAGCGACTCGGCGTATCTGCCGAACCCTTGAACGGCAAACAGCGTTTGGCTCTGATGCACGGCGTGTTCCACATGGATGAGCAGCTCGACTTCCGGTTCTCCTGGGATTGGCTGGCTCCTACCGGACTTTCCGTAAAGGACTTTATCGCTCCAAGCTCCTTTGAGTTCCGCAACGGCAGGGAGTTCGGTGTCGGCAAGAAGCTGGGTGCTGTGTCTTTCCTGCAAATCCTCGCTCCCGAACTGAATGACCGTATGCTGGCAGACTTCCTCGATATGGAGTCCAGCCTTATCGTCACGATGCACATTCAGTCCGTTGACCAGGTGAAAGCCATCAAGACGGTCAAGCGAAAAATCACCGATTTGCAGAAGATGACCATTGAGGAACAGAAAAAGGCGGTTCGTTCCGGTTACGATATGGACATTATTCCGTCTGACCTCGCCACCTACGGCAATGAAGCGAAGAAAATCCTGCAGGATCTACAGAGCCGAAATGACCGTATGTTCCTGCTCACCTTCCTCGTGCTCAACACGGCAGATACCAAACAGCAGCTTTCCAACAATGTATTCCAGGCATCCAGTATCGCACAGAAGTATAACTGCCAGCTCACACGGCTCGACTTCCAACAGGAAGAAGGACTGATGAGCTGTCTGCCTATCGGGTACAACCAAATCGAAATCCAGCGAGGCTTGACCACATCAAGCGTCGCTATTTTTGTACCCTTTACCACTCAAGAGCTGTTCCAGACAGGCAAGGAAGCTCTGTACTGCGGTATCAACGCTCTTTCAAACAACCTCATTATGGTGGACAGAAAGAAGTTGAAAAACCCCAACGGCTTGATTTTAGGTACGCCCGGTTCGGGTAAATCTTTCTCCGCAAAGCGTGAGATTGCCAACGTCTTTATGGTCACATCGGATGACATTATCATCTGCGACCCCGAAGCCGAGTACGGTCCTCTCGTAGAAAGGCTGCACGGACAGGTCATTCGCATTTCTCCGACATCGCCCCACTATATCAATCCGATGGACTTGAATCTCAACTACAGCGAGGACGAAAACCCCTTGTCCTTGAAGTCCGACTTTATCCTGTCTCTCTGCGAGCTTATCGTCGGCGGCAAGGAGGGCTTGCAACCCGTGGAAAAGACGGTTATCGACCGTTGTGTGCGTTTGGTCTATCGTGACTATCTGGCAGACCCCAAGCCGGAGAAAATGCCCATTCTGGAGGACTTGTACAACGAACTGCTCCGACAGGAAGAAAAGGAAGCCCACTATATCGCAACCGCCCTTGAAATCTATGTCACCGGCTCGTTGAATGTGTTTAACCACAGAACCAATGTGGATATTCAGAGCCGTATTGTGTCCTACGATATTAAGGAGCTGGGCAAGCAGCTCAAGAAAATCGGTATGCTTATCGTGCAGGACCAGGTGTGGAACAGAGTCACGGTCAACCGTGAAGCGAGAAAATCCACCAGATATTATATCGACGAAATGCACCTGCTTTTGAAGGAGGAGCAGACGGCGGCATACTCGGTAGAAATCTGGAAGCGTTTCCGTAAATGGGGCGGCATCCCGACAGGTATCACGCAGAACGTCAAAGACCTGCTTTCCTCCCGTGAGGTGGAGAACATCTTTGAGAACAGCGATTATATCTATATGCTGAACCAGGCATCCGGAGACCGTCAGATTCTCGCCAAACATCTGAATATCTCTCCCCATCAGCTCTCGTATGTCACCCACAGCGGTGAAGGCGAAGGGCTGCTTTTTTATGGCTCCGTTATCCTGCCTTTCGTTGACCGATTCCCGAAGGATACCGAGCTGTACCGTATCATGACCACCAAATTATCCGACATTTCGGAGAATGCCAAAGCTGAACAGTAATCAAGGAGGATTTTTCCATGAACAACGAACACTATCTCATCCACAAGGATGACTATATCAAGCACATCGACGAGAAGGTTCTGCTTTACATGATGGTACAGCAGTTGACCTTTCAGATTGACAAGCTGACACCCACAAAGAAAAACGAAGCTCTGCGCCGTGTCGCCAAGCGTTATTCCGAGATGATTGACGCTATGTTCCAGACCTGGGGCATCCCCGGTTCTTATCTTGTGTTCAGCAAGGAAAGCGACCTTGCCGAGCTGATGGAGAATGAGCTGATCGCTCCCGAAGATGCAGGCTACATCCCTTGTGAGGAAGTCTGTGACGATGAGTGCTGCTGCGATTGCTGCGGCTGTGAGGGTTGTCCTTATGCCGCTTGTGAGGACGACGAGGACGAAGCCGATAACGAAGATGAAGGCATCGACGACTTTGCCGAAGCTATGGCGGAACTGTCCGCTCACATTCACAGTATCTTCGGTGACAGCGTATCGGTTCACATCATTGTGGAGTAAAGCCACGCTTACCCTGCGATGGGAGGTGATTGCCTATGAGTAAGCGTTCGCCAAGGCTACAGTTTACCGATGAGGAGCGTTCTTCTCCCGAACTGAAAAAAGCCATTCAGAAAGCGGATAAAAAGGCGGACAAACCGGATAAAGCCGAGGCTAAAATCCCGAAGAAAACCGTCAAGCGAAAAGAGCGTGTTGTGGGCGAGGATGGCAAGGTCACAGTAAAACTGCACTTTGAGGAGGTGGATAAGAAAAAGCCACCATCCAAGCTCGCTCATTCCGTCACGGACGCTCCACTCAATACGGTGCTTGCAACGGCACACCGACAAGTCCGAGAGTCCGAGGATGATAACGTGGGCGTTGAGGGTGCTCATAAGTTGGAACAGTTTGCCGAGGGCAGTGTGCGGACATTTGATGCCGCACATCGTTCCCACAAGCTCAAGCCCTATTGTAATGCAGCTCACGCAGAAGCGGCGGCTGATAAAGCCAATCTAAAAGTCCTTAACAAGCAGGCACAACGGAACAATCCGCAGTTTTCCAGTAATCCTTATTCCAGATGGCAGCAAAAGCGAGCCATCAAGAAAGAGTATATGGCAGCGAAAGCCGGTAAGACCGGAAAGACTACAGCGAAAACAGCAGAGACAACAGCCAAGACCGCAAAAAACGCTGCCGAAGGAACAAAAAAGTCCGGGCAATTTATAGCAAGGCATTGGAAAGGAGCCTTGATTGTCGTTGGTATTTTTCTCATTGTGGCGTTCCTGCTCGGTGTTGTGTCCTCCTGCTCCGTCATTGTGCAAAGTGGTGTTTCCGGTATCGGGGCTTCCTCGTATGCTTCCCAGGATGCGGATATGCAGGCGGCAGAAGCTCAGTATTGTGCCCTGGAAGCGGAGCTGCAGGAATACCTGGACACCTACGAGGACACGCACGACTATGACGAGTACCACTACGATCTGGATGAAATCGAGCACGACCCCTATGTGCTGATTTCGGCTATTTCGGCTTTGCATGGCGGCGAGTGGACGATTGGCGAAGTCGGCGGCACAATTCAAATGCTGTTCGATAAGCAGTATATTCTCACCGAAACCGTCACCACCGAGACAAGGTATCGCACAGAAACCCGAACCGGAACCTACACCTACACAGACCCAGACACAGGAGAAACCATTACCGAGGAATATGAGTACGAAGTTCAAGTTCCTTACACCTACTATATTTGCCATGTCAGCCTTGAAAACTTCAACCTCTCTCATGTGCCTGTGTATATTATGAGTCAGGACCAGCTTTCCATGTATGCCACCTATATGAGTACGCTCGGAAATCGCCCCGACCTCTTTCCCGATTCGGCGTATGTGAACCGATATTACAACACCGAGTATGAGGATTATGAAATCCCTGCGGAGGCTCTTAGTGACCCGCAGTTTGCTGCTATGATGGAGGAAGCGGAGAAATACCTGGGTTATCCGTATGTCTGGGGTGGCAGTTCACCATCGACCTCCTTTGACTGCTCCGGTTTTGTCTCCTGGGTAGTCAATAACTGCGGTGTCGGCTGGAATATCGGCAGACTTGGTGCTTCGGGCTTGCTTGGCATCTGCACAAGAGTATCTGCGTCCAATGTTCGTCCCGGCGATCTGGTATTCTTTGAGGGCACCTACGATACAACCGGAGCGTCCCATGTGGGTATCTATGTGGGCAATAACCGAATGTTGCACTGCGGCGACCCCATCCAGTACGCAGATCTCACTTCAAGCTACTGGCAACAACACTTTTTAGCCTATGGGCGTTTACCAAGCCCGTAAAGGAGGATTTATGAACCCTAAAGTTGTAAAGCTGCGTGATGAACGAGAGAAAAACGTGGCGAAAATCGCTTCTTTGCAGGAGCGAAACAAGAAGATTGATGCGGACATTATCCGTATCGAGAACACGGACATCATCGGCATGGTGCGTGAGTACGGTCTGTCTCCCGATATGCTCTTTGAGCTGATTACAGCGGCGAAAAAGAACCCTATCCCGTCTGCATCCCTGCCCGAAACCTTTGAAACGGAGGAATAAGATAGTGAGAAATCATCTAAAAAGAATACTTTCCTTGATGCTCGTCGTGCTTTGCATGACGAGCTTTTCTGTTACCGCTTTTGCTTCGGGCGGTGATGCTGTTACCGAACCCGAAACCGAGACCACCACGGAGACCGACGCTCCTTCGGCAGATGAGACTGCCGAGGATACAGAGGAAATCCCTTACTCCTATGTCATCAACGAAGATGGCAGCGTGGTAATCACCTTGAATGGTGCTGTTACCGAAGAAGTCAAGACCATCGGAACTGTTGTAACAAACGGCGGTCGTTTGAACTTGCGCACCGGAGCAGGTATGAGCTATGAGATTATTGATCAGCTTCGCTGCGGCGAGGAAGTTATCGTTATCGGCTCTGAGGGCGATTGGTATGAGGTCATTGTCCCCGAAAAGACGGGCTATGTTCACAGCGATTATCTGGAGCTGATTGAAACCGCCGAGCAGAACAGCGAAATCGACTCTGCTTTGCTTACCATGCTCATGCAGTTTATGACGAGTGGATTCGGCGGTAAGGGCGAGGATCTTTCCTTTACACCAAGCGGCAATATGACCTTGATCGACGATTTTTTCCAGATAGAAGCATAAGCCACGGAAAACAGCCCCCAGCGTGACAAGCAGTTTATCACTCTGGAATCCAAGAACGGCAACATCTTCTACCTTGTCATTGACCGCAACGGCGACCAGGAAAACGTGTACTTTATGAATCTCGTGGATGAAGCCGACCTTATGGCATTGATTGAAGCGAATGAGGACGGTACACAGGCTCCGGTTTGTTCCTGTAGCGACAAATGTGCCGTTGGTGCTATCAAGACCGATTGCGAAATCTGCCGTACCAACATGAGCGAGTGTGTAGGTAAAGAGCCGGTGGTTGAACCCGAACCCACAGAGCCTACAGAGGAACCCGTAGAGGAAGAACCCAAGGCAAACTTCACGCCTATCATCATTCTTCTGATTGCCGGTGCAGGCGGTGGTGCGTTCTATTGGTTCAAAATCAGAAAGCCGAAGGATAAGACCATAGGCAGCAATGACCTTGACGACTACGACTTCGGACAGGACGAGGACGATTATGACGAGGAGACCGAGCTGGACGATGCCGATTTGATGGCAGAAAGCGAGGAGGACAAAGCCTAATGAGATTCTTTGATAGCTGTGCAGGCAGAGTAACCCTTGCTGATGTCGCAGAGGACATCGCAAGTGATATTGCCTTTGAGAAATATCTGAAAAAGCTCCACGAAAACAAGGAGCGTGAAAAAGCCCACAACAAAGATAAGGAGAAAGACGCCTATGACAAAAAGACTTGTAATTGCTGAAAAGCCCTCCGTTGGACATTCCATCGCCGCCGTTCTTGGGGTAAAAGACCGCAAGGACGGCTACATCGAGGGTCGTGACTATATCGTGTCCTGGGGGGTCGGTCATTTAGCCGAACTCGCCAATGCCGACAGCTACGATGAGAAGTACGCCAAGTGGCGATATGATGACCTTCCTATCGTTCCTGCCAACTGGAAGTACAAAATCCCCCGTGATAAGTACAGCCAGTTTGAAACGCTGAAAAAGCTGATGAACTGCCCCGATGTGTCCGACGTTATCAACGCCTGCGATGCCGGGCGTGAGGGCGAGCTTATTTTCCGCAACATCTACCAGATGACCGGATGCAAAAAGCCCATCTATCGCCTTTGGATTTCCTCTATGGAGGACAATGCCATTGCCCAGGGCTTCCGTGAACTGAAGGACGGCAAGGAGTACGACAACCTCTTTGCCGCCGCCCGTTGTCGTGAGTGGGCTGATTGGCTCGTTGGTATCAACGCAACACGCCTGTTCTCCGTGCTGTATCACAGAACCCTCAACGTCGGTCGTGTCGTATCTCCGACCCTGGCTATCCTCGTTCAGCGTGAAGCTGACATTATGGCGTTCAAGCCCGAACCCTTCTACACAGCGGAGGTTGACTTTGGCGGCTTCACAGCCGTAAGCGAGAAATTCAAAAAGAAGCCCGAAGCGGAGGCTGCTGTTCCCAAGGAAGAAAATACGGCAATCGTACAGAGCGTTTCCAGCAAGGAAAAGAGCGAGAAAGCTCCTGCACTCTATGACTTGACCACGCTCCAGAGGGATGCCAACCGTCAGCTCGGCTACACCGCACAGCAGACCCTCGACTACGTTCAGAGCCTCTATGAAAAGAAGCTCTGCACCTATCCCCGAACCGATAGCCGCTATCTCACCGATGATATGGCTGACGGCGTAAACGCCATTGTGTCCTGTTCCGTTGGTATCTGTGATGTGTCTGCACCTGCTGTAGTTCTGCACACGCAGATCTGCAACAGCAAAAAGGTGTCAGACCACCACGCCATTATTCCTACGGCAGTTGCCGCAAAGACCGATTTGAACACTCTGCCAGCAGGTGAGCGTGAAATCCTCACGATGATTGCAAAGCAGGTACTCCGTGCCGTCAGCGAGAGCTATCGTTATCGTGAGACGGTCGTTGTTATCTCCTGCGGCGGCAACACCTACACCACCAAGGGCAAGACCATTCTGGAAACGGGATGGAAAGCCTACAACGATAAAGGGCAGACCGATAAAGTTCTGCCCGAACTGGCAGACGGCGACGAGCTGACCGTTGCAAGCTCCGAAATCAAGGAAGGTGTGACCAAGCCTCCGGCACACTATACCGAGGACTCTTTGCTCTCTGCTATGGAAGTGGCAGGGGCAAAGGAAATGCCTGACGATGCAGAGCGTAAGGGCTTGGGAACACCTGCAACGAGAGCCGGTATCATCGAAAAGCTGATTGCCACGGGCTTTGTGGAGCGTAAGAAAGCCAAAAAGACCGTCAGCCTCGTTCCTGCACAGGCGGGCGTATCTCTCATTACCGTTCTTCCCGAACAGCTTCAATCTCCCTTGCTCACCGCAGAATGGGAGCACAAGCTGAAAATGGTGGAAAACGGCGAAATGGATGCCGACACCTTTATGGCAGAAATCTCCCTTATGGTCAATGACCTTATCAAGACCTATTCTGTCATTAAGGGTGCGGAGGTTCTGTTTCCCTCCGGTCGTGATGTGATTGGAAAGTGCCCTCGCTGCGGCGGTGATGTTACCGAAAGCAAAAAGGGATTCTTCTGCGAGACCAACGATTGCCGTTTCGGTCTGTGGCGTGACAACAAGTTCCTCACAAGCAAAAAAATCACGCTGTCCAAGAAAATGGCGGCGACCTTGCTGAAAAGCGGTCGTATCCCTGTTAAGGGTATCTTCTCCGAGAAAACCGGAAAGTCTTACGATGCAACCCTCGTAATGACCGACGACGGAGCCAAGACCCTCTACAGCCTGGACTTCGGGAAGTAACCACCACGCCGACCTGTGAAAGAACTCATAGGTCGGCAAACTACATAAAATGGAATTTACATTGAGTTTGCAGAATACTGTTGCTCAATATGATATAATGTAACAAATGAAGATAGCAAAAATAGTCGAGAGAATCTTTTCTGTTTTCTGTAAAATGAATACATGACAAAGGGGTGACGAACGTGACGGAACAAATTCTTGCCGTACAAACCATGCAGGATTATATTGAGGCTCATTTGACGGAAGAAATCACTCTGGCAGATTTGGCGAAGGCTTGTCGCTTTTCTCCGTGGTATGCCCATCGGATGTTTCGGGAGCACACCGGTTACGCTCCTGCGGATTATATCCGACGGCTAAGGCTGGCTAAATCGGCTATGCGGCTGAAAAAAGACCACAGCAAAATTATTGATGTAGCCTATGACCTCGGTTTTGCAAGCGTGGATGGATATACCAGAGCTTTTCGACGAGAATTTGGTATGAACCCCAGTGAGTACGCAAGGAATCCGGTTCCCGTTACCTTGTTCGTCTCCTATGGAGTCAAATTCAGAGAACTCAGAAAGGAACCATCGAATATGGAAAATGTAAAAAATGTATTCATTCAAGTTGTGAGAAAACCTCAGCGTAAGGTAATTATCAAACGAGGCATAAAGGCTGCGGAGTATTTTGACTATTGTTCTGAGGTTGGCTGCGATGTGTGGGGAAACCTTCTCAGCATGGACAGCCTTTGCGGAGAGCCTGTGTGTATGTGGCTCCCCGAACAGTATAAAACCGCAAATACCTCCACTTATGTTATGGGCGTGGAAGTCAGCGTGGACTATGACGGAAACATTCCCGACGGCTTTGATGTCATCACGCTTCCGGAAGCAGATTATCTGATGTTCCAGGGCGAACCCTTTGCAGAAGAAGATTACTGCGATGCCATCAGCGCCGTGCAAACTGCGATGAACCATTATGCTCCTTCTGTAATCGGCTATCATTGGGACGACAGCAATCCTCGTATCCAGTTGGAACCCAAAGGAGACCGTGGATACATCGAGTTGAGGGCAGTAAGCAAGTAATATCAACTGAATACTCGCATTTACATAGCAGTCTTAGACTTCGGTTTAAGGCTGCTAATTTTTTTGAAAGGAGTTAGTCTATGGCTGAGAATGAAAAGCAGACCAATAAGGAAAGACTCAAAGACATCACCGACAGCATAGAAAGAGGGATTGAAGAACTTTTTCAGTCGGACAGGTATGCCGAATATCTCCGCACGATGAGCCGTTTTCACAGGTACAGCGTGAACAACACAATGCTCATCTATATGCAGAAGCCCGATGCCACCTTGGTGGCAGGCTTCAACAAGTGGAGAGACCAATTCGAGCGTAATGTGGTGAAGGGTGAAAAAGGTATCAAAATCATCGCTCCCACACCCTTCAAGAAGAAAATCGAACAGGAAAAGCGAGACCCCGACACAAATCTGCCTATGCTGGATGCAGACGGCAAGGTTATCATCGAGGAAAAGGAAATCAAAATCCCGATGTTCAAGCCCGTTACGGTTTTCGATGTGTCGCAGACGGATGGTAAGCCCCTGCCGCAGCTTGCCGCTGACTTACAGGGTAATGTACAGAACTATGAGGTCTTTATGGAAGCCTTGCGGCGTTCCTCTCCCGTACCCATTGAGATTATCCCTATCCACGACGGAGCAGACGGATATTTTTCGCTGGATAAGCAGAAAATCGCTATCCGTGAGGGTATGAGTGAGGTACAGACGATCTCTGCAGTTGTACACGAGATTGCACACTCCAAGCTCCACAATCAAAAGAAAATCGAAGAACCAAAAGGTGCTGAGAAGTATCAAGAGGTGGAGATTTTCGATGTGCCGGGGCTATTCTCCAACGGTCGCATAGACCCTGCTACCATTCCCGAAGGAATGTATGTCTATGATTTGCGAGGTTCTGACTATGACCCCGGACAGCCTATCACGGTGGAAAACCATGTTACCGTCAATCACGCCGGTTCGGTTATCACAGCCAAGCCCCTTGACCTTGGCGAAGAAGGACGGCTGACCTTCACCGAGGAAGAAGGTCTCAATTTTGTCGGCGGTGAGATTTCCGCTTACCGCTTCTTCAACGAACAGCGAAAAGACCGCAACACCGAGGAGGTCGAAGCCGAGAGTATTTCCTTTGCCGTTTGTGCTTATTATGGTATTGCAACGGGAGAAAACAGCTTCGGTTATATCGCTACCTGGTCGAAGGACAAGGAACTGAAAGAGCTTCGTGCGAGCCTTGAAACCATCAACAAAACATCCTCCGAGCTTATCACCGACATCGACCGTCACTACGCCGATATTATGAAAGAGCGTGAGACAGAAATGGCGATTGAGACCGAGGAAAAGCCTTTAGAGGAAATGAATATCCTTGAAATGGTGGACTACTTTATGGAGCAAGGTATGTCCGAGGAACAGGCAAACGACCTTGCTCACGCAGAATGGCAGGCTCGTGATGTGAGACAGCGTGGAAATGATGTTGTCGCAAAGGAAAAGCTGGACACCCTCTACGCAGAGAACCCTATCGGCAACGATGATTGGTTCTACCATCATCCCGACAGAATGTGCTTTGAAGCGGTGTATTTCAATCCCGACTCCAATGCCGGAGGTCAGTATGTCATAATGACCTTGCCCTATGAGCTAATTTCGGATGCCATTGAGCAGACGAATGAGCCGCAGGACTTCTTTGCTTTCCTGGAGGAACGAGCTTCTTATACCGAGCTTGTGGATATTACAGATGATGACTTCCGTGCCACAATGGAAAACTACAAGAGCCGTCCTGCCGACTTTATCGGTCGTTCTGATGAAGTGATGGACACGCTCATCAAAACGGTTGCCAAGGAAGTTGACGACCCTGTGCTGACCTCTTATATTGAGGAAACGGCTACGAAACCCACCACCGAGGTATCCGAGGACGAAAATCCCACAAGTGACAGCAACGATGTCATTGACGAAATTGCTCTTAAAGTACAGGAAGAAGAACCTGTTCAAGCTCCCGACAATGGATATATGCCCGACCCGTCAATGTCTATTGAAGCGATGAACGCTTACGGCTATATGGATGCGGATATGCTTCCTCTTTCCAAGGAGCGAGCGTTGGAGCTGTTTGAGCGTGATGTTCCCATCTATATGCTCTATGAGGGTAATACCGAAGCTATGTCGTTCGATACCGAGGACATTGTACTGTTCTCCGGTTGCTTTGGTATCACCCGTGAGGATTGGGATGCCATCAAAAACGAAGTGCCGCCTATGGATGTTGAAATCATCCGCAAAAAGCGTGAGCAGGCGTTCCTGGAAAGCCCCGGCGACACCTACGCTATCTATCAGCTCAAGCGTGACGATGCCACAACGGACATTCGCTTTATGAACTCAGACTATCTGAAATCCAAGGGCATTGAGCCGAAGTATGAAAACTACGAGCTTATCTATACCGGAGCACTCACCCGGGACGGCAGCCAGATGGAAAAGTTGGAGGATTTGTACCGCATTTTCAATATCGAGCATCCCCAGGACTTCACCGGACACAGCCTTTCCATCAGCGACATCGTGGCGTTAAAGCAAGCGGGCGTGGTATCCTATCACTATGTTGATAGCATCGGCTATAAGGAGCTGCACAACTTCCGCAATACCGACAATCCTCTGAAAAACGCAGAAATGCAGATGGAAGATGACTACGGTATGATTGACGGCATTATCAACAACGGACCGAAGCAGCCCGAAAAGCCTGCTCCCAAGAAGGAAGAAACCAAATCTAAGAAACCGTCCGTTCTCGCAAAGCTCCGTCAGTACCAAGCCGAGGACAGACAGCAAATGACACAGCACAGAAGTGCGGAAAGGGATTTATGATGAACTTCTCAAACGATGAAATGAACCTTATGTGTATCTATGATACCGGTACACGCACAGGGCTTATCAATGCCCTGTCGGAAATGCGTGGCGAGCTGGGTGCTGATGAAACCCAGCTTCTCCACTTGACCGACTCCACTATCGAAAAGCTCTCCGCTATTACGGACGAAGAATTTGCACAGGTGGAGCTTTACCCCGATTTTGACGAATGATTTGCCAATCGTCGGAATAAAATTTCGTCAATCGTCGGATTTTTGAGCGTTCACAGAAAAGTTAAAAACCATAATGCGTATATTCTCTTGACCAAATGGGTAAATTATGATAAAATACGATTGACCATAGATTGTCCTAAATTCGGAGGTGCGTTATGGCATATATTACACGAGAGCTTGAGAGAAAGTTTCTAAAGCTCAATGATTTTTTTAAGGTTATCCTCGTTACCGGAGCAAGGCAAGTTGGGAAAACAACGATGCTAAAGCACTTAGCGGAAAGCGACAGAACCTATGTTACGATGGATAACGCAATGGCAAGAGAACTTGCACAATCTGACCCTGTGCTGTTCTTCCAGACCTACAAACCACCGATTCTCATTGACGAGGTACAGAAAGCGCCGGAGCTTTTTGAGCAAATTAAGGTCATCTGCGATGAAAGCGATGAAAAGGGCCTTATCTGGCTTACCGGCTCTCAGCAGTACAAGATGATGAAAAAGGTGCGTGAGACCCTTGCAGGAAGAATTGGCATCCTGGAATTGTATAGCTTATCCGCAAGAGAAAAAGCCGGTCTTGTCTTTGATACCGATTTGGATTTTTCCCTCGCAACTTTACAGGCAAGACAGCGCAAGCTCCCCAAAAACGATGTGATCCAAGTGTTCAATCACATTTGGGAGGGCGGTATGCCGCAAGTGCAGGGTGTTGATGATGAGTTAAGACAGGAGTATTTCAATTCCTATATCGACACCTACTTGATGCGTGACGTTGCCGAGGCAGGAGGAATTACCGATACTGTGCGTTTCCGCAAATTTCTCGTTGGTTGTGCATCTCTCGTATCAGAGCAAGTCAATTACTCAACGCTCGCTGAGTCTGCTGATATTGCGCCCAGTACCGCAAAGGAATGGCTGAAAGTGCTTGTAGGACTTCATATCGTCTATCTGCTTGCACCGTATTCCAACAATGAACTGAAAAGGCTCAGTAAAACGCCCAAGCTATATTTCTGCGATACCGGTTTGTGTGCCTACCTCTCTATGTGGCTGACACCGGATACTTTGCGTAACGGTGCTGCAAGCGGTCATTACTACGAAAACTATGTTGTAATGGAGCTTGTGAAGAACTACGCCTATGCAAAGTCCAAGGTGAACATCACCTACTTCCGAGACTCCAACGCAAAAGAGATTGATGTGTTTGTCGAGGAAAACAATGTTATTCATCCGTTGGAGATCAAAAAGAGTGCCGCACCGGATCGCCGTGAGGTTAAAAAATACAGCGTGATTGACAAGGCTTCTTTGAACCGAGGAAACGGCGGCATTATCTGTATGTGTGAGGAACCGATACCGATTGATGCGGATAACTGCTTTATTCCGAGCAACCTAATCTAAACAATTTCAACCAATAAAGAAAAGCATCTCTGCGGAGGTGCTTTTCTTATACCCAAAATCTATAAACAGGAGGTAGTCAATGCCAAGTAAATTGGACTTTTACTCGCAAATGGCAGACCGAACAGCAAGGCAGGTCACAGGCAGCTTTGGCGAATGGACGGCGTTCCTTGAAACAATGGGACGACTGTATAAGTACCCGTTCCACGAGCAGTTGATGATTTTCGCTCAAAAGCCAAACGCAACCGCCTGTGCCGACTATGACCTTTGGAATAAGCAGATGGGCAGATATGTCCGTCGAGGCACCAAGGGTATCGCTTTGATTGACACTTCCGGCGACAATCCAAGGCTCAAATATGTGTTTGATGTTTCTGACACGGGTGGCAGAGAGAACTCTCGCCGCCTTAATCTTTGGGAGTACAAGGACGAGCATCAAGACACTGTTACCGCAGCTCTGGAAAATCGCTTTGGCGTGTCCGGTGAAAAAGGTCTTGCCGACCAACTGGAGCAGATTGCTTCTAAGCTCGTGACCGAATACTGGAACGACAACAGCCGTGACATCCTCGGCATCCTTGCCGATTCCTTTCTTGAGGAGTATGATGATTACAACGTAGAGGTTGCGTTCCGCAATGCCGCTACCGTCAGCACCACCTACGCTCTTATGTCTCGCTGTGGTCTCAACCCCGGCGACTACTTTGAGCACGAGGACTTTTTAAGCGTATTCGACTTTAATACCCGTGATACGATTGCCGTGCTCGGCTCGGCTGTCTCCAACAGCAGCGAGCAGATTTTAAGGCAAGTCGCTATCGCCGTCAAAAACCACGAGCGTGAAGCGAGCCTGCAGAACCAGGCAGAAAGGAAACAAAATTATGGAGAACACATTGAACTACACGAGGAACGGGGATTACTTTATCCCGAATCTGACCCTGTCCGAGACCGAGACGAAGCCCTTGGGCAAGTACGGCAGGATGAGGAAGAAGTATCTGCAGGAGCACAGACAAGTGCTGTGGAACCAGATGATTCTGTCGGAGACCCTGTACCCCCATCTGAGGGAAATCGACGAGACAGCGAACCGCAGAATGGAACAGATGATGCCCGAACTGATGAAGCAGAACGGCGTGACGGAGGAACTGAAAGCCAGAGACCCGATGATGTGGACGGGACTAATGAACAACCTCAAAGCACAAGCCGAAGAAGTAATTCTCGCAGAACTGATTCTGGCATAACCGGACAGCTCACCCTCTTTGATGAGGGGCTGTTCCCAACCGAACAAGAACAAATAGCCTTCATTGATGAAGCGGAGAGTGTAAGACCTACACCCTTCGCTTTTTCTTTTGCCCAGGAGGACATTGATGATGTGCTCCGTCTTGCAAGTAACTCTGAGCATACACAAATGAATGTAGCTGCGGCTTTCCAGAAGCAAAAGCCGATGGAAGAAATCGTGTCTCTGCTCAAAAAGGAATATCACGGCGGCGCAGGCTTAAAGTCCGAGCGTGGCGAGTTCTCGGTATGGTATGCCGAGGACGGTATTCACCTTGCCAAAGGCAGAACGGCGAGATATTCAAAGTCTGCACAGGTCGTATCGTGGGAAGCTGCAGCCGAGCGTATCGGTCAGCTTATGGATGAGGGCAAGTATGCGACCAATGTGGAGCTTGCCGAGGCTGAATTTCATGAGCGTACCGAGCTTTCTCAAAAGCTGTGGTATATCCGTGGAGATTTGAGCGACGAAGCCAGAGAGCAGAATATCCTCGGCACTTTGCAGGACTATCGCAGAGGCGGTTTTCCCGATGCCACCGCAAGGCTCGCAGAGGATTTGAAAGACCCTGCTTTCCGTCAGACGGTCTCCGCAGATTTTACGGCATTTATGGATGCTTATAAAGCAGACCGTGATGTGATGCGGTTCCACTTCCACAAGCCCGTTGAGATTTGGAACGCTCTGCAAGACCTTGACCTGCCAAGGCGTGAATATACCTCCGATATGGCAGAAGTGCCGAAGGTGGGAATGTTCATCACCGATGATGAAATTGATGCCACCTTGACCCGTGGAAGCAATGTTGAGGGCGGCAAAGGGCGTATCTACACCTATCTCACCGGCTCTCATAACTCCAAGGAAAAGACAGATTTCCTAAAGAATGAGTACGGTATCAGCGGCAGTTCTCACTCCGTATCTGGGCGTGGCTGGATTGACAGCTCCGGTAAGGGTATCCGCTTGCGAAAGCCCGAATGTGCCGATGTGGAACTGAACTGGAACAAGGTTCTCGCAAGGTTTGAAAACATCATCCGAAACGGCAGATACTTCACCCCCGAAGAACAAGCCAAGTACGATGAAATGCAGACTCGTGAAGGACAGTTCCGCAAGCTGATGGGCGCATACAACGATATTAAGCATGACCACAGGGACGATATTGTGCTGTTCCAGGTCGGAGATTTCTTTGAAATGTACGGCGAGGATGCCAAAACCGCTGCGGAGCTGCTTGACCTCAATCTGACTACACGCCCCGTTGCCGGTGCTGGACGAGTGGAGATGTGCGGTATTCCTGCCCACAATTTGGAGCAGTCCGTTGATAAGCTCCGTGCCACTCACGGCGTTACTATCTCGGATTTTAATGGCATTGTAAACGAGCATATAAGCCGTTCCTGGCCTGTTTTCTCGTTCGTTGAGGAATTACCCCGCGAAGCAGAAAATGAGCCTGTAAGCGTTACAGAAGCCCAAAATGAACCCCCAACTGCGACAGTTGAAGCCACCGTTGTATCTCGTGAAATCACGCAGACTGAGATTGACGAAGCTCTGCAAAGATGGAACGGTGACATTGAAAGCAAACGTGCAGTGGTTCGCTATATGGCAGACCACGCTCGTGAGCGTGACACAGCCGCTTGGCTCTCCAAGGAATACGGCGGCGACGTATCGAAGCCCCTGCACATCACGGTTGCAGGCACGGATATTGACTATGAAATGTCCTGGGCGAAGGTACAGCGCCGAGTGGCACAGCTCATCAAGGAGGAACGCTTTTATACCGAGGCTGAGTATGACAGCCTTGATAATATCGACCCCATTGCTCTCCGTGAAGCTCTTGCCCAGCGTGGCATTGTGAACGGCGAATTGGTTGACCCCGAAAAGCTCGACAATGACCCATTTATCAAAATGGTCGAAGCCGATGTGGAGAGAATCGCTCAGCGTGAAGCTGACGAGGTTTTCGCAAAAGAGCACCTTATCCCTCGTGAATCCACCTTTGAGATTGACGGTCGCAGATTTGTCGTTGACAGCGTAAATCTTGACTTCGGAACTGTGAGCTTGCAGGACGTGACCTTCCAGAACGCTACGGGCTTCCCGATTTTCAGAAGTGAATCCATTGAGTTTATGCGTAGGCTCGTGGAGATCAGCGAAGCACAGCGTAGTGCGGAGCTGCCTGGAGAGCCGACCACCGCAGAACCAAAACCGGAGCTTCACAACTTCCAAATCACCGACGACCACTTGGGCGAAGGTGGAGCAAAAGCCAAGTTCCGTATGAATATGGATGCTATCAATCTTCTGAAAGAATTGGAGTTTGACGGCAGACAAGCCACACCCGAAGAACAGGAAGTCCTTGCAAAATACGTTGGTTGGGGCGGTCTTGCAGATGCTTTTGACGAAACAAAGGACAACTGGAAGAACGAGTTCGCAGAACTGTATGCCACACTCTCTCCCGAAGAATATGCCGCAGCACGAAGCTCCACGCTGAACGCTCACTACACAAGCCCTACCGTCATTAAGGCTATCTATGAAGCCGTTGGCAATATAGGCTTCGAGACCGGCAACATCTTGGAGCCGTCTATGGGTGTCGGTAACTTCTTCGGCTGTCTGCCCGAAGCGATGCAGAACAGTAAGCTCTACGGCGTGGAACTGGACAGCATCACAGGGCGAATCGCAAAACAGCTTTATCCCAAGGCAGACATCACTATCGCAGGCTTTGAGACCACCGACAGACGAGACTTCTATGACCTTGCTATCGGCAACGTGCCCTTTGGTCAGTACCAAGTAAACGACCGTGCTTATAACAAGCTCGGTTTCTCCATCCACGATTATTTCTTTGCAAAAGCTCTTGACCAGGTTCGACCGGGCGGCGTGGTTGCATTCGTGACCTCTCGTTACACAATGGATAAGCAATCTCCCGAAGTGCGTAAGTATATCGCACAGAGAGCCGACCTGCTCGGTGCTATCCGTCTGCCCAACAATGCTTTCAAGGCGAACGCCGGAACGGAAGTCGTATCTGACATCATCTTCCTGCAGAAGCGTGACCGACCGATTGAGATTGAACCCGATTGGGTGCATCTTGGCAAGAACGACGACGGGTTTGCTATCAACAGCTATTTTATCGACAATCCCGAAATGGTGCTTGGACGGCAGACCTCTGAAAGCACACAGTACGGCAAACAGGATTTTACTGTAGAGCCGTATGAAAATCTCGACCTGGGCGTTCAGCTCAAATACGCTATCCAGAACATCAAGGGCACTTATACCGAAGCCGAGCTTCCCGAACTCGGTGAAGGTGAAGCCATTGATACCTCTATCCCTGCAGACCCGAACGTAAAGAACTACAGCTACACCGTAGTGGACGGCGATGTTTACTACAGAGAAAACAGCCGTATGGTAAAACCCGACCTCAACGCTACGGCAACGGAGCGTGTTAAGGGTATGGTGGAGCTTCGTGATTGCGTTCAAAAGCTCATCGGTCAGCAGATGGACGGTTTCGTTTCGGATGCCGCCATCCGTGAGACCCAAAGAGAGCTGAACGATCTCTACGACAAATTCACAGCAAAACACGGCTTGATTAACAGCCGTGGCAACGCTCTCGCCTTTGCAGACGACAGCTCCTATTATCTGCTTTGCTCCCTGGAGGTTCTCGACGAGGACAACAATCTCAAACGCAAAGCGGATATGTTCACCAAGCGTACCATTAAGCCGAGCGAGGTCGTGACCTCGGTTGACACCGCTTCGGAAGCTCTTGCGGTTTCTATCGCAGAGAAAGCCCGTGTGGATATGGAGTATATGTCCTCTCTGACCGGCAAGAGCGAAGAAGAACTCGCAAGCGATTTGCGAGGCGTTATCTATATGGACTTTAACAGAAAGCCCGATGGCTCGTACACCTGGCGTACTGCTGATGACTTCCTCTCCGGTGATGTCCGTGAAAAGCTCGCCTATTATCAGAAAGCATTGGAGTACACCGAGGGAACGGAGAAACACCACTTTATCCTCGATAATGTGGAAGCTCTCAAAATGGCACAGCCCAAAGACCTCGATGCTTCCGAAATCGAAGTCCGTCTCGGTGCAACGTGGATTGACAAGTCCTACATTCAGCAGTTTATGGTGGAGACCTTTGAGCCGCCGTATTACCTGCGTAGGAGCATCGAAGTGAACTACTCGCCGTTCTCGGCAGAGTGGAACATCACCGGCAAATCTCAGCCATCCTACAGCGATGTAAACGCCTATATGACCTACGGCACGGAGAGAGCCAACGCCTACAAGATTTTAGAGGACACTCTGAATTTGCGTGACGTTCGTATCTATGACACCGTAACGGACCCCGACGGCAAGGAAAGGCGTGTACTGAACTCCAAGGAAACGACCCTTGCACAGCAGAAGCAGCAGGCTATCAAGGATGCGTTCCAGGATTGGATTTGGAGAGACCCCGACCGCAGACAAGAGCTTGTCACAAAGTACAACGAGCTTTTCAACTCCAACCGTCCCCGTGAGTACGATGGCTCTCATATCGTGTTCAGCGGTATGAACCCCGAAATTAAGCTCCGTGAACATCAGCTCAATGCTGTGGCTCACATCCTCTACGGTGGTAACACTCTGCTTGCACACGAAGTTGGCGCAGGCAAGACCTTTGAAATGGTCGCCGCCGCTATGGAAAGCAAACGCCTCGGACTTTGCCAAAAGCCTTTGTTTGTCGTTCCCAACCACTTGACCGAACAATGGGCAAGTGAGTTCCTCCGCCTTTATCCGTCTGCCAACATTCTTGCCGCAACCAAAAAGGACTTTGAACCGAGAAACCGTAAGAAGTTCTGCGGCAGAATCGCAACCGGCGACTATGATGCTATTATCATCGGACACAGCCAGTTTGAGCGTATCCCTGTTTCACAAGAGAGACAGGAGCGACTTCTGCAGGAGCAGATTGCGGAGATTGAGGAGGGCTTGGAAGAACTCAAAGCAAGCCGAGCCGAACGCTTCACAATCAAGTCTTTGGAGAGAACCAAAAAGGGCTTGGAAACAAGACTACAGAAATTGCAGGACAGCTCCCGCAAGGACGACGTTATCACCTTTGAACAGCTTGGCGTTGACCGTCTCTACGTTGACGAGGCGCACAATTATAAGAATTTGTTCCTCTACACGAAGATGCGAAACGTGGCAGGTCTCTCAACCACCGATGCACAGAAGTCCTCGGATATGCTCTTAAAGTGCCGCTATATCGACGAGATAACCGACAGCCGAGGCGTGGTATTCGCAACGGGAACGCCCGTCAGCAACTCTATGACGGAGCTGTACACGATGATGCGATACCTGCAGCACGACACCATCCGAGGCAAGGGATTGGCACACTTCGATTGTTGGGCTTCCACCTTTGGAGAGACCACGACAGCCATTGAGCTTGCACCGGAGGGTACCGGCTACCGAGCAAGAACCCGATTTGCAAAGTTTTTCAATCTGCCCGAACTGATGAACCTGTTCAAAGAGGCGGCAGACATTAAGACAGCCGACCAGCTCAACCTACCGACCCCGACACCTATCTACCACAACGAAGTGGCACAGCCTACGGAAATCCAAAAGGCTATGGTGCAGGAATTATCCGAAAGAGCCGCAGCCGTTCATTCGGGTAAGGTTGACCCGTCCGTGGACAATATGCTTCGCATTACCTCTGACGGTCGCAAGCTCGGTCTTGACCAGCGCATCATCAACCCCAACCTTCCCGATGAGCCGACAAGCAAGGTCAATATGTGCGTGGATAACATTCACCGTATTTGGGAGGACGGTCACGCAGACAAGCTGACCCAACTCGTGTTCTGTGACTTGAGCACACCGAAAAGCACACCGTCCAAGAGAGCTGCTAAAGCCCCTGCAGGAAATCTCGACAGCCCCGAACTCCGGGCATTGGAGCATCTTGCAGAAAAGGACGGCGGCACAGAGGAAGAACAGCGCTTTACCGTCTATGATGACATCAGAGACAAATTGGTGGAGCGTGGTATTCCGAGAGAACAGATTGCTTTCATCCACGAGGCAAACACCGAAGCTCGCAAGAAAGAGCTTTTCAGCAAAGTCCGTTCCGGTCAAGTCCGTGTTCTTATGGGTTCTACCTTCAAGATGGGAGCCGGTATGAACGTCCAGGACAGACTTATCGCTCTCCACGACCTTGATGCACCTTGGAGACCCGGCGACCTTGAACAGCGTTCCGGTCGTATCATTCGCCAAGGCAATAGAAATGCCGAAGTTCATATTTACCGCTATGTGACGGAGGCGACCTTCGATGCGTACCTCTGGCAGACCTTGGAGAACAAGCAGAAGTTTATCTCGCAGATTATGACTTCCAAATCTCCAGTCCGTGCTTGCGACGATATTGATGAAACCGCACTTTCCTATGCGGAAATCAAGGCTCTGTGTGCAGGCGACGAGCGTATCAAAGAGAAGATGGACTTGGATGTTGACGTGGCACGGCTCAAGCTGATGAAGGCAAACCACCAAAGTCAGCAGTACCGCCTGGAGGACAATCTGCTCCGTTATTTCCCCGAACAGATTGAGCAGAACAAGAAATTCATTGAAGGCTTCAATGCCGATATGAAAACGCTTGCAGAGCATCCGCACCCCGTTGATGGATTTGCCGGTATGACTGTTAGGGGCGATGTGCTCACCGATAAGGAAAACGCAGGCGCAGCTCTCGTTGATGCCTTTAAGGATGTTAAGGGACTTGACCCTGTGCAGATTGGCACTTACCGAGGCTTTACGATGTCGCTCACCTTGGAGGACTTCGGGCGTGATTATGTTCTGACCCTCAAAGGACAGATGACTCATCGTGTCACTCTCGGCAAAGACCCTCGTGGTAACTTGACGAGAATTGACAATGCCCTCAATGGTATGGCTGAACGCCTTACCACAGTACAGGGCAAGCTCGACAGCCTCTATTCACAGATGGAGACCGCAAAGCAGGAGCTTGGTAAGCCGTTCCCGCAGGAGGCAGAGCTGAAAACGAAATCTGCAAGGCTCGCTGAACTCAACATTGCTCTGAATATCGACGATAAGACACCGCTGGAAGCTATGGCAGAAGAAGCTCCACCGAGAGCCGAAATTGCCAAATCCGCAAAACCGTCTGTTCTGCAAAAGCTCCATTCCTACGATAAGTCAAGCAAGGCAGTACCGACAGGATCTAAATACCAGCACAGGGAAAACACTGTAAGATAAAAGAAAGACTCCGGCGAAACATTTACGCTTCGTCGGAGTCGCTTTTCATCATAGCCGCTTTTTCTTTGCGTCGTTTTTTCTGTTCGGCTTTTTTATTGCGCTTGGTTTCTATCTCAATCAGCCAGTCCTTAACAGGTGCTTTCCAAGGCTCGCTTTTGTTGGGAATATTTTTAGTCAGGCTGCGAGGATTAAGCCCCAATCGTTTTGCCCGCGCAATATCTTCATCGTTCAAGCGGCATTTCTTTTTTGCTTCCTGCCACTGAGCTTCACTATATGCCAAATGATCACCACCGTTTCTTTTTTCATTATATCAATCAGTATGAATGAAATCAATGTACTTGAGGAGGATTTATTCAATGACCAACGAAGAACTGAACACAAAACTTTATGAAAAGCTCTTTGCGGAACAGGAGAGCTTCAAAGGGTGGCTGCTTACGCAGCCGCCCGAAGAAATCTTGAATCACGCCTATGAGTATGTTATGCGTGAGGACATCGTTCTTTCGATGGAGTATCACGATTTGAGCGATGCACAGGCAAAAGCATTGATTGCTTCGCCGTCACCCCTGGCTGAGATTTTCCATGACTTCGAGAAAATCGAGGGCGACCACATGGACATCATTCGGGAATGTATCGAAAAGCGAGCTGACAAAAACATCGAGGTTCAGCGTGAAGCTCTCCGTAATCTTCCCGTGTATATTTTCTCTGCGAGCTTCGCCAAGGGACACGATGAACTGGATGAGTACCGGACTTCATTCCGTGCCAATGTGGATTGCAAGAACGCCATCGAAGAAGCGATTGCCAACCACTACGCAGATAACCGTTTGGATTGCTCTTGTGTGAAAGAGGTCGTTGACCGCTTCGGTGCGGAGCGTGTTTCTTTCGTCCTTGCCAACACCGTACAGCACAAGGATTGGGATGGGCGTATTTCTGCGGATAACAAGGAATGGGCAAAAGCCGAGCCGGTTCCCAATGACTTCAATGCCTGGGGTGAGAAAAAGACACGAGAGTATTGCTGCAATCAAGCACACCCCGGTCTCATCAATCTGTTTATCGACCGATTTAGAAAAGAACAGGAGCTTGAAAAAGCCAAGAAGCCCTCCGTGCTGAAAAAGCTCCACGATGCAAAAGCGGATTTGCCGAAGAAGTCTCCGGACAAAGCAAAGGAGGCTGAACTGTAATGGCAAACCGCAACAGACCCATTCAAGTGAAGTTCCGTGTCACACCGGAAGAACGCAAAATAATTGACAGGCGTATGGAGCAAGCAGGTATTTCCAATATGGCGGCGTATCTTCGCAAAATGGCTATCGACGGATATGTGGTAAAACTGGAGCTACCCGAACTGCGTGATTTCATTTCCTTGCTCCGACGCACCAGCAACAACTTCAATCAGATTGCCCGTAGAGTAAACTCCACAGACCGCATCTATGCAGACGATATTCGGGAAATGAAAAATCTGCTTGAACAGATTTGGGAGGCTGACAACCGCATCCTCGAAAAGCTCGCCGCTATCGACTGATCTCGACATCCTTGCCGTTTTTTCAAAGTCACGGTACAATGAAGCCAGAAAGAAGGAGGGATTTTCGATGAAGCTCATTTTGAAGATATTGGCGGCACCCGTAATTGCAATCCTCGTAGTGTTCATCTGGCTGTGTGCCTTGTTGCTGAGGCTGTCCGCCTGGGTATTCGGCATTGTGAGCACCATCCTCGGTGTGCTCGGTCTTGCGGTTCTGATTCTCGACAATGTGACCAACGGCATTATTATCTTAGTGTTTGCCTTCCTCGTAAGTCCCATGGGCTTGCCGATGGTGGCTGCCTGGATGATTGGACAAATGCAGAGATTCCGCTACTTCGTGCAGGATGCAATTTACGGATAACAGACTTCTATGCAGATTGCAGAGAAGTTGAATTTGAGACGGGTACGGCTTTGGCTGTGCCCGTCTTTTACATAGGAGGAGGTGAACGACTATCGCAACAACACGCATTATTCCCATGCACGTTACCAAGGGCAAAACCCTTGCTCAGTCCATTTCAGACAGAACAGACTACGGCTTAAATCCGGAAAAGACGAATGACGGTGAATTGACATCTGCCTACGCCTGCGACCCTCGCTCTTTTGCGGCAGAGGTCTTAGTGTCGAAAAGGCAATATAAGCATTTTACCGGCAAGGAAGAAAAGAACGATGTGCTCGTTTACCAGGTACGCCAATCCTTCAAGCCGGGGGAAGTGACACCGGAGGAGGCAAACCAAATCGGTTATGATTTCGCCTCTCGCTTTCTCAAAGGCAAACACGCTTTCTTTGTTTGTACGCACACAGATAAATCTCATATCCATAATCATATTTATTGGAACGCCGTCACGCTGGACTGCAAAAAGAAATTCAGAGATTTCCGCAGGTCGCACAGAGCTGTCTCCCGGCTGAGCGATCTTATCTGCACAGAGCATCAGTTGTCGGTAATTGATAAACCGCAGCGTGGTAGCACAGCCTACAATAAGTGGCACGGCTTTAAGGGAAAACCCTCGCACAGAGAATTACTGCGTATCGCCATTGATGAAGCTCTGGAGCAAAAGCCCCACGACTTCGATGCGTTCCTTTCACTTCTTGCCGAGCAGGGCTTCAAAGTAAAAAACGGAAAACACCTTACCTTTGTTCATCCCGACTTCAAGCAAAACATCCGAATGTACACCCTGGGCGATGAATACTCCGAGGATGCTGTCCGTGCTATCATCAAGGGGCAGAGAGTGCATCAACCGAAGAAACGCAGAAAGGTATGGGACGCCAACAGACCGCAGAGCATTATTGACATTCAAGCCAAGCTCGCTGCCGGTAAGGGTGAGGGCTATCGCCGCTGGGCTACGGTTGAGAACCTGAAGCGTATGGCGAAAACCAAGCTCTATATGGATGAGCACGGTCTGGACTACGATGCAATGTCGGCTCGTAAATCCGAACTGGCAAAGAAAGAAAAAGAGCTTTCTGCGAAAATCACAGAAGCTCAAAACCGGATTGCCGAGGTCAATGTGCTGAAAACGCAAATCATCAATTATTCCAAAACGAGGGATGTGTATGTTGCCTATCGGAAGTCCGGTTACTCCAAAAAGTTTTATGACGAACACGAGGACGACATCATCATCCATAAGGCGGCAAAGAAAGCCTTTGACGAATTGGGCGTGAAGAAGCTCCCGACCATCAAGAGCTTGCAAGTCGAATTTGCCGACCTGCTCACCGCAAAAAAAGAAGCGTATGCTGAACTCAAAAAAGTTCGAGACGAGCTTCGTGACGTTGCCGTTCATACGGCGAACTATGAAGAATTGCGTGACCTCGCTGAGCGAGATCCACGCAAAGAGAAAGAGCACGGTCGTGAATGACCGTGCTCAAATTAGCGTCGGAACGATGCGCAGCCACAGATGAAATCTGTGTTAAAGGGGTTCGGGGATGTTTCCCAGACAAGCGATAAATAGGCTCCTGCGTCAAGCAGGGGTCTATTTATTTTGCACGAGTGGGTACCGCCGTGCCCTGCTTGCCAAGTATGTTTCCCTCGCTATGCTCAGTCTATGACTTAGAAAAAATGAGCGATAATCAAAAGCACACGACCAACTGCTGAGAGAAAGCAGAAGGCGTGTGAGCTAAACAGGCTATTCAAAACCATATTTTATAATTATAGGGCGTATCTGCATGAATTTTGCGGATGCGCCCTTTGCTATTTTTCAAAATTCTACAGGAGGAACTGATATGGAAATATACGGATATGTGCGTGTATCCAGCACAGACCAAAACGAAGAACGTCAGCTCATCGCTCTCAGAGAGAAAGGCGTTGACGATAAAAATGTCTATATGGACAAACAATCCGGCAAGGATTTTGACCGGCCGCAGTACAAGAAGCTACTGCGAAAAATGAAACAGGGCGATCTGCTCTATATCCTCAGCATCGATCGCTTGGGACGCAACTACGAGGAAATCCAAAGTCAATGGCGAGTGCTGACCAAAGAAAAAGGCATAGATATTTGCGTGATTGATATGCCGCTGTTGGATACCCGACAAGGAAAAGATTTGATGGGAACATTCATTGCCGACCTTGTTTTGCAGATACTTTCCTTTGTTGCACAGTCGGAGCGTGAGAACATTCGCAAGAGGCAGGAACAGGGTATTGCCGCCGCAAAAGCCAAAGGCGTGAAGTTCGGCAGACCCGAAAAGGAAGTACCCGACAACTTTGCAAGGCTCGTTTCCGATTGGGAAAAGAAGAAAATACCTCTGTCCGAAATATTAAAACAATGCAATATGAGCGAAGCTACCTTTTATCGCCGCTTGCGTGAACACCGCATAAAACGGAAATAACGAACAATGTCGCTGTCATTAGGTACACCTTGCGATAGCTGCTGCTATTTTCCCGGCACGTTTGCCAGCCGGTACTCCCGCAGCCTGCGGTAAAAGGTCGCCTGCGCCAGCCCGCTTTGGCTGAGTGCTTCGGAAAAGGGGATGCGTCCGCGCTCCCACGACGC
>Ga0129307_1001256_pt1 | contig 28755 bp, 22 predicted proteins | sample P1105metagenome_FD_94437 | JGI IMG/M metagenome (GOLD analysis project Ga0129307, IMG submission 94437) | Capybara group fecal microbial communities from Wisconsin, USA - P1105 metagenome | ecosystem: Host-associated > Mammals > Digestive system > Large intestine > Fecal | place: USA: Wisconsin...
CCCCTTAAAGACGATAAGGTAGATAGGACAGAGGTGTAAGCATGGTGACATGTTCAGCTGACTGTTACTAATCGGTCGAGGGTTTAACCAAAGGTCGAGTAGGTGTAAGATGTAAGAGTTCTTTAGAAAAAAAGTTCTGTGTGTGGTTTTCAGGGTATGATCCTGAATGCGATAGTGGCGTAGTTGGTAACGCGCGACCTTGCCAAGGTCGAGACCGCGGGTTCGAGTCCCGTCTATCGCTCTTACAAAGCACTGAGCCGGTTGATCCAGATCAACCGGCTCAGTGCTTTTCTCTATCTGAAAACCACGCAAAAGGCAGACAGCCGGCTCACCCGGTGGTTATATTTTTTCAAAGTAATTTCAGATTGCTATTTTATACTTCGCGGCGAAAAAGAAACAGGAATGCGCAGCGCAGGCAGGTATTCTGCCAGGCTGGGCAGGATGAACGAAAAACTGACGGAGGTCTGACATGAGAAAAAATATTGTGAAGCTTCTTGCCGCGGGACTGGCGGTATCCATGATGATGAGCGGCTGCGGAGGAAGTACCGCAGGAACGGCGGCAGCAGAGACACAGGCGGCAGCAGCAGAGACTACAGCGGGAGCGCCGGCATCATCCGCATCAGAAGACTCTGCGGAAGAGAAGGGATCCGGAGAAAAAACGGAGGAGAAGGAGAAACCCGCGGAGGGAGAAACCCCGCCGGAAAGGCCGGATGGAAGCAGCGGGAAAGGAAGACCGGAAGGCGGCAAGGGCGGACACGGCGGTCCTGGCGGTATGCCGGGCGGCGCGCCCGGACAGAGTGCGTCTGACATTCAGTACACGGCAGTCTTTGCGCCGGCGGACGACGTAACGGTCACGAATGAAAAGTATACCTCTACCGGGACAGACGAGGAAGCTGTTCTTGTGGACGGGGATATTTCTGTAACGGTGACGGACAGTACTGTGGACAGGAGATCGGAGGACAGCACCGGCGGGGACAGCTCCAGCTTCTACGGCGTCGGCGCGGCGGTCCTCGGAAAAGGCGGCACGGCATATCTGAAAAACCTGACCATCGATACGGACGCGAAGGGCGGCGCCGGAGTATTTGCCTACGGGGACGGCGTGGTCTATGTCGCGGATTCCACGGTCACGACTAAGAAGAGCACCTCCGGCGGGATCCACGCGGCAGGCGGAGGGACCCTGTATGCATGGAACGTGAACGCGGAGACGGACGGCGAATCATCCGCGGCAATCCGCAGCGACCGCGGCGGAGGTACCATGGTGGTGGACGGCGGGAGCTACACGTCCAACGGAAGCGGCTCTCCTGCCATCTACTCCACGGCGGACATCGCCGTGAACAATGCAGTCCTGACGGCCAACGGGTCCGAGGCGGTCTGCATCGAAGGACTGAACTCCATCCGCCTCTTTGATTCTGATCTGACCGGGAACATGAAGGACCAGTCACAGAACGACTGCACCTGGAACGTGATCCTCTATCAGAGCATGTCCGGCGATTCCGAGATCGGAAACAGTACCTTTGAGATGAACGGCGGTACTCTGACCGCGAAGAACGGCGGCATGTTCTATTCCACCAATACCGAGTCAACCTTTATTCTGAAGGATGTGGACATCACGTACGCGGAGGACAGCGAATTCTTCCTGAAGGTCACCGGCAACGCGAACCAGCGCGGCTGGGGCAGTGCAGGAGCCAACGGCGCGGATACCCTCTTCACGGCCATCAGCCAGGAGATGGAGGGCAATGTGATCTGGGACAGCATTTCCAGGCTGGATCTCTATATGACAGAGGGCAGCACGCTGAAAGGCGCCTTCATCGATGACGAGAGCGCCGCGGGGGACGGCGGGGACGGATGCGCGAACCTGTACATCAGCGCTGACAGCACCTGGACCGTGACCGGCGACAGCGTTCTTACGAACCTTTACAATGCAGGCACCATCGCGGATGATGCAGGCAGGACCGTGACGATCCGGACAACGGACGGGAAGGTCCTCTCAGAAGGGACCTCCGGATATACAATCACCGTCACGGATTATTCCGACAGCGCGGATCTCTCCGGCGCGTCGCAGGCATCATCCTTCCGTGACTATGCTGTGGAAAAACCGCAGGAATTACAGTAAATTGTGGTATCATAAGATAAAGCGGACGCGCCGCGGGCATCGAAGCCTCCCGCGGCGCGCCGGGAACATGAAAACTTACTCGGAAAGGCGGTCCATCATATGAAAATCACATGGCTTGGTCATTCATGCTTCATGATCGAAGAAAACGGGTTCAGCGTCATCATGGATCCGTACAGCCCCGGCTCTGTCCCGGGATATCTGCCGCTTGACGCGGAGGCGGACATGGTCATCTGCTCCCACGGGCACGGCGACCACGGAGCCGTGGATGCGGTCCGGAAGAAGGAAGGCGGGAACTGCCCCTTTAAGATCACCGGCATCGACAGCTGGCATGACGAGGTGAAGGGCGCGAAGCGCGGGCCGAACCGCATTACGATCCTGGAAGCGGACGGCCTGAAGGCTGTCCATATGGGAGACATCGGCTGCGAGCTGGAGCCGGAGCAGTACGAGGCGCTGAAGGGCGCCGACGCCGTGATGATCCCCGTCGGCGGATGGTTCACCGCGGAGCCGGACGTGATCAAAAAAATGATCGATATCATCGACCCCGTCGTCACCATCCCGATGCATTTCCGGACAGAGGCCTTCGGGTATCCGATGATCGGTACGCTTGACAGGTACACGGATCTCTGCAGCAACGTAAAGAACTACGGGAACAGCATCGAGATCACAAAGGGAATGGAAAAGCAGACAGCTGTCCTGAAGCCGGTGTTCGCGCCGCAGAAATGACATGAAAAAAGAGCTGCCGCATCAGGCCGGTTTTCCGATAAGGTCCCGGAAACCTTGTCCGGGGCCGTCCTGATGCGGCAGCTTCAGTAAAAGGAGGATATTCAAGTGCAGTACGAGGGCGATGTTTACAGACCGCCGAGTGAGGCGAGGAGCCTGATCATCCAGGTGACGATCGGCTGCTCGCACAATAAGTGCACCTTCTGCCATATGTATACGGACAAGCAGTTCCGCATCCGGAAAAAGGAAGAGATCATGCGGGATCTCGACGACTGCAGGGCGATGTACGGACCGTGGGTGGCCCGCGTGTTCTTTGCGGACGGGGACGCGCTGATCGTCCCGACGGAGCTGCTGCTTGAGCTTCTCGATTACGTCCACAGGAATTTCCCTGCTGTCGAGCGGATCACGTCCTACGGGACGGCGCACGACGTCCTGAGAAAGTCGGAGGAGGAGCTGAAGGCGCTGGCCGCCGCGGGGCTCCAGATGATCTACCTCGGCGCGGAGTCCGGGGACGACCAGGTCCTGATCGATATAAAGAAGGGCGAGACGGCCGCGGATATCATCGAGGCCGGGCGGAAGCTGAAGCGCTGCGGGATCAAGACCTCCGTCACCCTGATCTCCGGGCTCGGCGGCAGGAAGGGGCTCGAAAGCCACGCGGTAAAGTCCGCCGAGCTGATCAACGGCATGAACCCGGAATTCGCTTCCATCCTGACGCTGCATCTCACCGACGATTCCCCGATGGCGCAGGAGATCGCGAGAGGGGAGCGGGAGCTCCTGAAGCCGGACGAGATCATGACGGAAACGGAGCTCTTCCTCAGGGCGATCGACTCTCCCGGGACAGTCTTCCGCACGAACCACGCGTCAAACTATGTAGCGCTCGGCGGGACGTTCAACGAGGATATTCCCCGGCTCCTTCGCCAGGTCGAAGAGGCGCGGGAAAAGCAGCGTTACCGTCTTGAGGAGTGGCGGAGGAGATTGTAGACCGGATCTCATCGGAAAGAGCGCGGTACCGTTCGCGGACCGCGCTTATAAATTCTGACTCGATCCCGGTGGGCTTCTTCCCTTCCTTCATGATGATGCCGAAGCGGAGATGCTCGGAGCAGCCCTTCAGCGGGATATTGTCCACATTGAAGAGGGAGCTCTGGTACGGGAATTTTGTGAGCCCGATCGTAAAGAAGTTCGTGGTCGAGATAAGGCGGATCTGCTCCATGCGGTCGTTCACGTAGATGATCTTCGGGAATTCGTTGAGATCGACCAGGCCGTACTGCGTGGAGATATTATAGAAGAAGTCCTCATACTGGCCGATATAGCGGACAAAGCCGTAGCCCTGGAGCTCGTTGATGTCGACCTCGGCGACGTCCCGTCCCCGGACGAGCGGGTGCTCCGCTGAGATCACGACGTAGGGCTTGAATTTGGCGAGCGGGATGAACTGGAGCTTTTTATTTTCCAGGTTCCGCATCATGAGGCTGTTTTCCTTTAAGGAAAAGTGGATCACGCCGAGCTCGGAATAGCCGCTCGCGACCTCGTCGATCACGTTGGTGGTGCTGTCCTCGTGGAGGCGCAGGAACAGGTTTTCCTGGTCCTGGTGCGCCTTGCACACGTCGTTAAAGCAGTAGGCGGTCTGGGAGAAGCGCGTCATGGATACCGTGAGACGGCTCCCCGCCCGGTGGACCTGCCTGACAAAGTGGTCCAGGCTGTCCATCTCGTTCAGGATGGTCTGGCAGTGCTGCAGCAGGCTTTCGCCGTTCCTGGTCAGCCGGGACCCCTGGTTCGTGCGCTGGAACAGCGCGAACCCGACCTCCTCCTCGATGGATTTGATGATGTGGCTCAGCTGCGGCTGGGAGATGAACATGGCTTTCGCGGCGGCGTTGATGGAGCCGTATTTCGCGACGCCCACAAAGTACTTGAGATTCTTTGTATCCATAGGTCTACCTGCTTTTAAGATTTGTGCCCGGACCGCGCCTGAAAAGCTGCGCGGCGGCCCTTAGCGCTATTTTATACTGTTTCAGGAGTATGAACAAGCGCCCGGTCGGGCAATGCTGTCAGAAAAACCCGCTGTTCCGTGCGTAAAAAACGGTAAAAAAGGCAATTGAAAAAAGGGACAGGAACGGTTACAATGCTGTCTGTTTCGCATGGAAAGGAGCAGACGTGGTAAAAGACCTATTTGAACACCTGAATTGTATATTTCCTGATGAAGCCGAGGGTCTGCCCGCCCTCAGGGAGGCGTTTGAGGAAAAGCCGCTTTTCACAGCCTTTATGCCCTGCATCGATATGGACTTCTGGCCCCTTTATATCCTTGAGGAGACGGAAGCAAGAAAGTATCTGAACGGAGGAAAAGCCGGGGAGGCGGAGAAGCCCGAAAAGCCCGAAAGGCATTCGTTCTTCGGGAAGAGGAAGGCGGTCCTGCCGCCGGTGCCGGACGGACAGCGGCTTTTTATCGTTCCTCTTGGCGGGAAGGATTTCCATATCCGCCCGCAGGTGACGGAGCTGATCGATGATCTTTACCTCCGGGATGAGTTCCCGAGCTGGGATCTTGACTATGACGGCGGGATCACCGGGATCATGCTGATGGAGCTTGACGGCGCGGAGCACTCGCTTGAGGTGAAGCATGTCGGGACCTTCAGCGCGGTCTGCCTTTCCGTTTCCTGGAAGAACGGCGGGACGGACACGCTGGTCTGCGTCTGGGAGACGCCGGAATGGTGCTGGGAGCATATCATCGAAAAGTATGATATCGCGGTCGACATGCTGATCAATTCCTCAAAGGGCTTCGGGACGAAGCTCCTGAAGGGGGAGATGTGGCCCCTGCTGAACGGGACGAAGAAGCCGGAGCTGCTTCCGCCGTTCTACTTCAACGGCAAAAACTCCGCGTTCCCGGAGAAGGCGGGCTTCAATATTATTTATGAGGTCCCGGAGAGCGACCGTTTTGACGGGGACAGCTTGATCTGCGAGACGCCGTGGAAGCGATGAAATACTGTGATCCGCGGGAAAGCAGTGAAAGAGACGGAAGACTGTGATCCGCGGGAAAGCAGTGAAAGAGATGGAAGACTGAGACCCGCGGGAAGCCGTAGAAGCGATGAAAGACTGTGGTCCGGTGAATGCCGCAGGATGCGGCGGGAGAGATTGACAGAACCCTGCCGGACCCATAAAATGATAACTGTCCCCGGAGCTGTTCTCCGGAAAAGGCAGCTGTGGCGGAATTGGAAGACGCGCTGGATTTAGGTTCCAGTGAGTGATCGTGCAGGTTCAAACCCTGTCAGCTGCAGAAAAGAAAGGATCCCGGAGATCGTGGAAGACCCATGATCTCCGGGATCTTTTGACCTTTCAGGTGCCTGTCATCCTTCCGTCTATTTACTTTAGCGGAGCCTTCATCCTTCCAGGAACTGGATGCCGGCGCCGAGGAGGTGCGGGCCCAGGTGGACGGCGAGCGTCGCGTCGAGCTGTCCGTGCATGACGAGCCGGGCGTCCGGGAGGACGGCAAGGATATCGGCCTTCAGGGCATCGCCCGCTTCGGGCGTCCCGCCGTCACAGACCACGAGGTTGTAGGGAACGCCGGGACGCTTTGCCGCAAGCTGGCGGACGCACTCAAGGAGATGCCGCGGGACTGCCTTGCTCCCGTGTACCTTGACCGCGGTGGAAAGGGCGCCTGACTCGCCGAAGGTGATGATGGGCTTGATCTTAAGAAGGGAGCCGACCAGCTCGGTCACGCGGCCGATCCTTCCGCCTCTTTTCAGGTATTCCAGCGTGTCGATCGAGAAGAAGACGGAGGTATCCGCGGCCAGGCGCTCCGCCATGGCCTTCACGGAGCTGAAGGGGTGGCCTTCCAGGATATATTTTGCCGTCTGCACGGCAAGGATCCCGACGCCGACGCTTGCGGAGTTCGTGTTGATGACTGCCATCTCGAGGTCCTTAAGCTCCTGCCCGATGAGCCGGAAGAGGTTCGTCGCGCTGGAAAGGCTTTCCGCGAGGATGAGGACGATGACCTTGTTGAAGCCGTCCGCGCGGATACGGTCCAGGATGGCCTGGATATCGTCCATCCCCGGCAGGCTGGTCTTCAGGTCGCAGCTCACCTGCATGCGGTAGACATCGTCCACGGTGATATCAACCCCGTCCCTGTACTCATGGATGCCGTCGGTAATGCGCAGCGGGAGCGTGTAGATGGGCAGCCCGTCTGCAAAGCCTGCGGGAATATCGCCCTCGGTGTCTGTGATCACGGCGATCTTATCCTGTATCTGCGTCATAATCTGTTCTCCGGTCTGAATGCAAATTCTCACAAGTGTATTATACGGCTTTGAACCTTGAAAACAATGGCCAGTTTTGTTAAAATGTGTAAAAATACACATCAGGGGGAGAATTTATAATGCCCAGGAAAGAAGACCGAAGGATCCAGAAGACGAGAAAAGCCATGCTGACGGCGCTGGAGGAGCTGGTCAGGGAGAAGCAGTCGGCACAGATCACGGTAAAGGAGCTGACCGACCGCGCCAACATCACCCGCAAGACGTTTTATCTTCATTACAGCACGATGAAGGATCTTTTTGACAGCATCATCGAGAAGCGCTTCGAGGAGATCCTGTTCCAGGCGGAAAGCAAGTTCCTCGAGGACGGATCCTTCGATTTTTATGGCTTTTACGAATATCTGAGCCACCTTGACGACCTGATCGATCCCTTTTACAGGATCCTCATGGAGGGCCGGGACATCCTCCCGATCATAGACCGGGTGCTGCAGAACCGGGCGGACAGCGTGCGGGAGCGCTTCCAGCATCTGCTTCCGGACCAGAAGGAGATCATTTATTATTATTCCCACTTTTTCTGCACGGGTATCTATTCAATGTTCTACCAGTGGGCAAGCCGGGGAAGGGATATTCCGCTTGAGGAGCTCGCGGAGATCTCCGCGACCATGTACAGCTCAACGATCACCGCGGTCATGGAGTACGCGAAGGAGAAGAAGAATAACGGGTGAATCAGATGGTTAAGATAAAACAGATCATGAGGATGATGCTCCTGGCATCCGCGCTTTGCCTGGCATTCCCGGCGTGCGGCAGGAAGCAGGAGGTCCCGTCGGAGACTGCGGCCGCGGAGGAGGCAGGAGGCGCGTCTGCCGCGGAGACAGGCGAAGAAATATCCGGGGAGGCAGAAGGGGAGTCTGCAGAGGCCGGCGGGGAAGCTCCCGAAGAGACCGGTGCGGGATCTTTCGCGGAAGCAGACGGAGAAACCTCCGCGGAGACAGACGCGGAAAGCGCAGCGGAAGCAGAGGGAGGATCTCCTGAAGGGGCAGACGCGGGATCTTCCGCTGAGACAGCTGCGGAGACCCCGGCAGAGGAAACGGAGCCTGTGGAGCTTACAGTCGTAAAGCACAGGCAGGAGGGCACGCACATGGTGACCGCCGGCGGGCTTACGATCAGTGTTCCCACGACCTTCGAGGGCCTTGAAGCGGAGGGCGCGGTCTTCCAGGGCGACGACGTGATCGTGACGGCGGGCAAGTCCGGCAGCTGCCGCGTGCGCTATAAGGGCAGCTTCAGCCATATCAGGATCAACGTGAAGAACAACACGGAGTACGACATGGCCGTGCGGGACTGCACCGTCAAGGGGATCGAGATCGGGAGCACGGAACCGGATCCGGAGCTTACGCTCTACGGGATCCCCATGGGCGCGACGCGCCAGCAGATCGCGGACGTATACGGCGAGCCCTTCAGCAAGACCTTCGACGACGAAAAGGGCATGTCGAACATGGTCTACCAGTTCGGGACGGATATCTACTCGAACCAGATCGTGATGATCATCTTCCGCGACAAGAAGGCTGTCGCCGCCAGCTTTGACGATTTCTCGCTGGTAAGGCGTTAGGGGAGTGTTATTGATTAAATTGTGTGAATAATTTTAAAATACAGATGTAAAAACAAACAATTCTGTATTAATTTCAAAACAATAACTACAATGTTCTGAATATATGAAAATATATTGACAACTACGGAACCCTGGGCTATAATGAGTTCAACAAAAGAGATACAGAACTTCAGAAAAACCGCCAGACAAGCGGAATATCAAAGAAGGAGGTACACTCCAAAGTACAATTAATTTCACCTGATCCTGAATCTCAGAAAAGCTTTCCCTTTTCATCAGGAACCAGGCAGGAAAACCGGTCGTACGAAGAATAAAACCGTTATATCTGCCAGGGCTAAAGCAGATCTTCATTCAAAACGATAACCCGGAAAACACTTTAAAGTCCAAAGAAAAGAATCAACAGACCGAAAGAAAGAACGAAAAAAGCTGGAACGGCACGAGGACCAGAAAAGAGCAGAAAGTCTTTGAAAGCGATAAGATCCTTTGAACGCGTGCAATGGATATCCCAGATGAGCTGGCAGACTTTCAGGAGCCGATGGAAATCAAACCAGGGAAGCAAAATAGTTCTAAGAGAATAGTAAGCCAGGGATTCAAAAAAGGACTGAAAAAGAAGCAACCGGCAAACGGATAGAATGAACGAAGCGGACAAAACGGCAGCCGGAACTGTGACGAGAAAGCAGAAACGGAAAGCCAGCCGGCAGAGATCTAATAAAGATCACAGGAGAATAAAATCGTAGGAAAGACCGGAAGACGGAAAAACTGAATAGAGAAAAACCAAAGAAAGAGAGGTCCAGACCATTGGTTTTAAAATTCATTTCAGAATGAAGTGGGTATCGATTTAAGGAAAAGATGAATCGATACCCACTTCGCATGTCCGGAGATATTTCCATACAAAGCGGAGCACCTGCCAGGCCCGTCCGGGGCGGCAGGCCTTTTTTATGTTCCGGGGATTCTTTTTTCCGCCTCTTCATGTTATATTGTAATTTGTTTTATTATCGCTTTTTTAAGGAGTGTTCATGAGCAGAAGAGAAGACCCGACACCAAAGAGCCCGGACGACAGGGGCGGGGGGCTGAATAACCGCCAGACCATCCTGATCATCCTGATCGCGGCCTTTATCACATTTTCCGTCGTTGGCTTCTTCAGAAACCAGATGAAGAACGGAAACACGCGGGAGGTCGCCTACAATGAGTTCCTGACTATGGTCGACGCGGGAAGCGTCGCGTCGGTCACCATAGGCAACACGCAGATCACCTTCGAGCTTGTCCCTGGGACGGAGGGCTACGCCCAGGCAGGCTCCTGCTACACGGTCCGCATGGACGATGACGGCGATCTTGTGGATCGTCTCTATAAAAAGGGCATCGAGACCAGGAGGGAGCGTTCCGACACCGCGGGCGTCCTCTATTCGCTGGCCAGCTTCATCCTCCCGTTCATCATCGTCCTCTTCTTCATGAATATCATGATGAAGCGGATGGGCGGCGGCGGGATCATGGGCGTCGGAAAGTCCAACGCGAAGGTCTATATCCAGAAGGAGACCGGCGTCACGTTCGCGGACGTGGCCGGAGAGGATGAGGCCAAGGAGAGCCTGACCGAGATCGTCGATTTCCTGCATAACCCGGCGCGGTTCACCCGGATCGGCGCAAAGCTGCCGAAGGGAGCGCTGCTTGTAGGCCCGCCCGGAACTGGAAAGACGCTGCTCGCGAAGGCGGTCGCCGGCGAGGCGAAGGTCCCGTTCTTCTCGCTGAGCGGCTCGGACTTTGTCGAGATGTTCGTCGGCGTCGGCGCGTCGCGTGTGCGCGACCTGTTCCGCCAGGCGCAGGAGAATGCGCCGTGCATCATCTTCATCGATGAGATCGACGCGATCGGCAAGAGCCGTGACTCGAGGCTCGGCGGGAACGACGAGCGCGAGCAGACCCTGAACCAGCTGCTTTCGGAGATGGATGGATTTGACTCGTCCAAGGGCCTTCTGGTCCTCGGCGCGACGAACCGCCCGGAGATCCTGGATCCCGCGCTTTTAAGGCCGGGACGCTTTGACCGGCGCGTGATCGTGGAGCGGCCGGACCTGAAGGGCCGCGTCGCCATCCTGAAGGTGCACGCGAAGGACGTCCTCATGGACGAGACAGTAGATCTTGAGGCGATCGGCCTCGCGACGAGCGGCGCCGTAGGCTCAGACCTCGCGAACATGATCAACGAGGCGGCGATCCTCGCGGTCAAGAACGGCAGGAAGGCAGTCTCGCAGAAGGATCTTTTCGAGGCGGTCGAGGTCGTGCTGGTCGGCAAGGAGAAGAAGGACCGCGTCATGAACCAGAAGGAGCGGCGCATCGTATCCTACCACGAGGTGGGACATGCGCTGATCAGCGCGCTCCAGAAGAATTCCGAGCCGGTGCAGAAGATCACCATCGTCCCGCGCACCATGGGAGCTCTGGGCTACGTCATGTACGTGCCCGAGGAGGAGACCTACCTGAAATCGCGGCAGGAGCTTGAGGACATGCTGGTGAGCCTTCTCGGCGGGCGCGCCGCGGAGGAGATCGTTTTCGGGAACGTGACGACAGGCGCCGAAAATGATATCGAAAAGGCGACCAACATCGCGAAGGCGATGGTCACGAAGTACGGCATGAGCCGGAAATTCGGGCTGATCGGCCTCGCGACGACGGAGGACCAGTACCTGACCGGCCGCACCGTGATGAACTGCGCGGACGAGACCGCGGCGGAGATCGACCGCGAGGTCATGCTGATCCTGCATGAGTCCTACGACAAGGCGCTCGCGCTGCTCCGCGAGAACCGGGACGTCCTTGACAAGATCGCGGACTTCCTGATCACGCGCGAGACCATCACCGGCAAGGAGTTCATGGATATCCTCCGGCGGACGAAGGATATGCCGGAGCCGATGAGCGAGCGGAAGGTGATCCTGGTCTGACCAGGCAGGACCGCCAGGTATGATCGAAAAAGAAAAGCTTCAGAGAAGCTTTAGAGAGAAGCTTTAGAGAGAAGCAAAACGGGGCTTCCGCGTTCCTGCGGAAGCCCCGTTAATTTCGACCATGGGGACTGTCCCCATGGTCAAACAGATCTGGTGGTTTTTGTTGATTAATTGACAAGTGTCGAGCCATGGGGACTGTCCCCATGGCCGAAACAAAAAATCAGTGGTAGATCTTCTTGAATTCGTAGCGCGGTTCGCTGGTCACCTGGAGGCCAAGCTTGCCCATGATGCGGATGTCGACCTCGGAAAGCATGACGGAGGTGTGCACCTGGCAGCCGCGGAGCTTCCGCACCTGGTCCAGCGCCTTTTTCGCGTTGGGATCCGTCGCCGCGCAGATGGAAAGGGCGATCAGGACCTCGTCCGTGTGGAGGCGCGGGTTCTTGCTGCCCAGGTACTCGGTCTTCAGCGTCTGTACGGGCTCGATGAACTCCGGGGAGATGAGCTTGACATCGTCCGGGATACTTGCGAGGGCCTTTACCGCGTTCAGGAGGCAGCCCGCGGACGCGCCGAGAAGATCCGAGGTGCGCCCGGTGACGATCCTTCCGTCCGGAAGCTCCATGGCGGTCGCCGGCGCGCCGGTCACCTTGGCCTTTACGAGCGCCGGGTGCACGACGGTACGGTCTGAGCTGGAAACGCCCGCCTGCTTCATAAGGAACTCGATCTTCGTCACTTCCTTCTGCGGGCAGTCGCCCTTCGCGAGACGGTTCATGGAAGCGTACCATCTGCGGATGATCTCCTGGCGGCCCGCTTCGCGGCAGACCTCGTCGTCAACGATGCAGTTGCCCGCCATGTTGACGCCCATGTCCGTGGGGGACTTGTACGGGCACTTGCCGAAGATCCCTTCGAACATCGCGGAGAGGACCGGGAAGATCTCGACGTCGCGGTTGTAGTTGACCGTGGTCACGCCGTACGCGTCAAGGTGGAAGGGGTCGATCATGTTCACGTCGTTCAGGTCCGCGGTCGCGGCCTCGTAGGCGAGGTTGACCGGATGGTTCAGCGGAAGGTTCCAGATCGGGAAGGTCTCGAACTTCGCGTAGCCGGCCTTGATGCCGCGGCGGTTCTCGTGATAGAGCTGGGACAGGCAGGTGGCCATTTTGCCGCTGCCCGGCCCCGGAGCCGTCACGATGACCAGCGGGCGGGAGGTCTCGATGTACTCGTTCTTCCCGTAGCCCTCCTCGCTGACGATGAAGGGGATGTTCGAAGGATACCCGTCGATCGAATAGTGCCTGTAGACCTTGATGCCCATGCTTTCGAGCTTCGTCTTGAACTGCTCGGCAGCGGTGCTTGTGTAGCGGGTGATGACGACGCTTCCCACATAGAGGCCGCTGTCGCGGAAGCTCTGGATGAGCCTGAGGACGTCGACGTCGTAGGTGATGCCCAGGTCCCCGCGGATCTTGTTCTTCTCGATGTCCTCCGCCGAGATGGCGATGACGATCTCCGCCTGGTCCGCGAGCTGTAAAAGCATGCGCAGCTTACTGTCCGGCTGGAAGCCCGGAAGCACGCGGGAGGCATGGTAGTCGTCAAACAGCTTGCCGCCGAACTCAAGGTAGAGCTTGTCGCCGAACGCCGCGATCCGCTCCCGGATGTGCTCCGACTGCATGCGCAGGTATTTTTCGTTGTCAAATCCGATCTTCATTCTGTAATCTCCTTCGATGCTGAAAAGGTACTGCAAAGATCCGGGGCGCGGCGGGGTACCGCCCGGGCGCTCCACGTAGGGATTGTATCACAGCGGGACCTGTTTGTGATATACTTTCTCTGTAATATAAGGTACGGAAGGAACCTGCCGCGCAAATAGAAAGCGCGGGGTACCGCATCCGGAAGCGTTTCGGCCGCAGGGCCAGGAGTCGCGCCATGAGAGAAGATCCGAGGCCGGGAGAGTTCTACCGGCATTTTAAAAACAGGCTGTACCAGATCGTCACGCTCGCGTACAGCGCAGAGACAGAGGAGCGGCTGGTCGTTTACCAGGCGCTTTACGGGGACTACCGGGTCTTCGTGCGCCCGCTTGCGGAATTCATGAGCGGGGTCGACCATGAGAAGTACCCGGAGGTGAAGGAAGCCTGGCGCTTCACGCGGGTGACCCCCGCGGGTGATGCTCCCGCAACGTCCGGAGAGACCCCTGAGCCCGCCGGCCAGGCCCCGGCTCCCGCCGCAGAAGCGCAGGAATCCCCCGCGCCGGCCCCCGGCGAGGTGCTGAACGAATTCCTTGACGCGAAGGACCGCCAGGTGAGGAAGGCCGTGCTCCTCAAGAACATCGGCCGCCTTACCCAGACGGACCTTGACGGGATCTACACCGTCTGCGGGATCCCCGCCGCGGGAGGGAGCATCAGGGACCAGGTGCAGAACGTGATCCGCTGCCTTGACATGCAGGACCGCTATGAGGGGGACCGTCTGCGAAAGGGAGATCCATGTTCGATATTAAGGAGGAACTGAAAAAACTGCCGGACAGCCCCGGCGTGTATCTCATGCACGACAAAAAGGATGAGATCATCTACGTCGGGAAGGCTGTCAGCCTGAGGAACCGCGTGCGGCAGTATTTCCAGTCGTCGCGCGGGAAGACGGCGAAGATCCTGAAGATGGTAAGCCTCATCGCCCGCTTCGAGTATATCGTCACGGACTCGGAGCTTGAGGCGCTGGTGCTTGAAAACAATCTGATCAAGGAGAACCGGCCCCGCTACAATACGCTCCTCCGCGATGACAAGACCTATCCTTATATCAAGGTGACGGTGAAGGAGGCCTACCCGAGGATCTTCCTGACAAGGAAGCTCCTGAAGGACAAGGCCCGCTACTTCGGCCCGTTTTCCAGCGCCGGCGCGGTCCGCGACACCCTGGACCTTATGTATAAGGTTTTTAAGATCCGGGACTGCAGCCGCGTGCTGCCGCGGGACCAGGGGAAGGAGCGCCCGTGCCTGAACTACCACATCCACCAGTGCGGCGCGCCCTGCGAGGGGTACATCTCCGAGGAGGAGTACCGGAAGAACGTCGACGAGGCGCTGCAGTTCCTCGGCGGGAGGTTCGAGCCTGTGCTGGAGCGCCTGAAGCGGGAGATGACGGAGGCGGCGGAGGCCATGGAGTTTGAGCGCGCGGCGGATCTCCGCGACCTCCTGGTGAGCGTGCAGCACGTCGCGCAGAAGCAGAAGATCACCTCGGAGGGCCTCGAGGACCGGGACATCATCGCGCTCGCGAGGGACGAGCGGGAAGCAGTGGTGCAGGTCTTCTTTGTCCGCGAGGGGCGCCTCATGGGGCGCGAGCACCATTACCTCCAGAACGCGCTGGAGGAGTCTGACGCGGAGCTTCTCGGAAGCTTCGTGAAGCAGTTCTACGCGGGCACGCCGTTCATCCCGAGGGAGATCTGGCTCCCGCTCCATCTTCCCGAGGAGGAGCTGGTCCTTGACTGGCTTTCCGGGAAGCGCGGCGCGCGCGTGAAGCTTTCCGTCCCGCAGAAGGGCCAGAAGGAGCGGATGATGGAGCTTGCCGCGCGGAACGCGGCCATCATCCTCGAGAAGGACCGCGACAAGCTGAAGGCGGATACCGCGAGGAGCCTTGGCGCGGTGCACGAGATCGAGGCGCTCACCGGGCTGAAGGACATCCACCGCATGGAGGCGTACGATATCTCAAACATCAGCGGCGTGGAGAGCGTCGGCTCCATGGTGGTCTACGAGGACGGAAAGCCGAAGCGGAGCGATTACAGGAAGTTCCGCATCCGCACCGTCATCGGCCCGAACGATTACGCGTCCATGCAGGAGGTGCTGACAAGGCGCCTCACGCACGAGACGCGGGAGGAGGACGGGAGGTTCCTGAAGCTCCCGGACCTCATCCTGATGGACGGCGGCAGGGGGCAGGTGAACATCGCCCTGGGCGTCCTGAAGGAGCTGGGGCTCAGCATCCACGTCTGCGGGATGGTGAAGGATGACCGGCACCGGACGCGCGCGCTCTGGTACAACGGCGCGGAGGTCCCGATCGACACCCGTTCGGAGGGCTTCCGGCTCATCACCAGGATCCAGGACGAGGCGCACCGGTTCGCGATCGAGTACCACAGGAGCCTCCGCTCGAAGGACCAGGTGAAGTCCGTCCTCGACGACATCCCGGGCATAGGCCCGGCCAGGAGGCGGGCGCTGATCCGGCATTTCAAAAGCCTCGACGCGGTCATGGACGCGGATATGGACGCTTTGCTCCGCGTGCCGGAGATGAACCGGAGGGCAGCGGAGGCCGTGATCGAGTTTTTCAGCGAGAAAAAGAACGAAGCTTTCCCGGGGGAAGCGGGCCCTGACGGACAGGAAGATGAGGGCAGTACTTGAGAAAGCCGCACCCGGTTGTTATACTTACCGTAATTCCAGACTGAAAGGAGTTCCTTATCATGCAGGGGATCACCGTAACCACGCTTATCAAGAACAACCATTTCATCAATCTTACGCCGGAGATCAACACCGACGACATCATCCTGACGGATGCGGCGGTCATGCGCCCCTCGCTTCCCCTGACGGGCTTCTTCGCCCATTTCGGGTACGAGCGGCTCCAGGTCATCGGCAACATGGAGGCCCAGTACATCCGCACCATGTCGAAGGAGGACAAGGAGCGGATCTTTGACAAGCTCTGCAGCTACCTGATCCCGGGGATCATCTTTTCAAGGAACCTGAAGCCGGACGATATCCTGCTTGAAAAGTGCAGGAAGTACGGCGTCCCGGTCATGGTCACGAACCAGAGCACCGCGGACCTGACGTCCGAGCTGATCCGCTGGCTCAAGACTAAGCTCGCGCCGCGCCTTTCCATCCACGGCGTCCTGGTGGACGTCTACGGCGAGGGCGTCCTTATCATGGGCGATTCCGGCGTCGGCAAGAGCGAGGCTGCCCTTGAGCTGATTAAGCGCGGCCACCGTCTGGTCGCGGACGATGTCGTCGAGCTACGCAAGGTCTCCGACGTGAACCTGATCGGCCGCGCGCCGAACATCACGAAGCACTTCATCGAGCTCAGAGGGATCGGAATCATCGACGTCAAGGCCCTGTTCGGCGCGGAGTGCGTCAAGGAGGTGCAGGCGATCGACCTTGTCATCAAGCTTGAGGACTGGGACCAGAGCAAGGACTACGACCGCCTCGGCATGGAGGACCAGTATACGGAGTTCCTCGGCGTCAAGGTGGTCTGCAACACGCTGCCCATCCGGCCCGGCCGGAACCTTGCCATCATCTGCGAGACCGCGGCCGTGAACCGCCGCCAGAAGAAGATGGGCTACAACGCGGCGCAGGAGCTTTACAACCGCGTGACCGAGAACATGATGCAGAGCAGCGCGACCCACGAGCAGGAGGAGCGCGAGCAGAAGCTGATCAGCGAGCGCATGCGGATCGGCGAGCAGATGAACCGCGAGGCGCTGCAGGAGCTTCAGGAGACGCTTCCGACGATCGATCTTGCGGACATCCCGGAGCACTACGGCGAGATGGAGAGAAACGGCTGCCGCGTCGAGACCGAGAGCGCGGAGATCGGCTTTCTGGGGGAATAATACAGGATCATGAGAAATTTACGGAAAAACGAACCGATGAAGCTGCACACCACGTTCCGCGTCGGCGGGCCGGCGGATGTGTTCGCGGAGCCGGAGAACGAGGATGAGCTGAGGGAACTGATCTCTTCGTGCGAGGGGACGGGAACGCCCTTTATCGTCATCGGGCACGGGAGCAACCTTTTGTTCGGCGACGGCGGGTTCCGCGGGACCGTCATCTGCCTGGGGAAGGCCTTTTCGGAGGTCCGCGTGGAGGGGAACGTCCTTTACGCTAAGGCAGGCGCGCTGCTTTCGCAGGCGGCGAACGCCGCGCTTGAGAACGGGCTGGCCGGCATGGAATTCGCCTCCGGCATCCCGGGCTCCGTCGGCGGAGCGCTCTGCATGAACGCGGGCGCCTACGGCGGCGAGATCAAGGATATCCTTGAGGAGGCGCTGATCCTCGAGGCGGACGGGACAATGTGCACGGTGTACGCGGACGAGCTGGAGCTCGGCTACAGGACCAGCAACATCCCGGTGCTGGGAAGGATCGTGCTCGCCGCCAGGTTCCGCCTGACGCCGGGCAGCCAGGAGGAGATCGGCGCGAAAATGAAGGAGCTGAACGCGAAGCGGAAGGAGAAGCAGCCGCTTGAATACCCGAGCGCGGGCTCCACGTTCAAGCGCCCGGAGGGGTACTTTGCCGGGAAGCTGATCGAGGACGCGGGCCTGAAGGGCTTCACCGTCGGCGGGGCGCAGGTCTCCGAAAAGCACGCGGGCTTCGTCATCAACCGCGGCGACGCCACCGCGAAGGATATCATGGACCTGATCCGCGAGGTGCAGCGGAGGGTGAAGGAACGCTTCGGCGTGGATCTCGAGACGGAAGTGAAAACAGCGGGAGAGTTTCTGTAATGTCTTTTTCTTCAGGCGTAAAGGACGAGCTCGCGCGGGTCATGCCGGAACGGCGGAGCCGCCGGATCGCGGAGACCGCGGCCATCCTTTCCATGGCCGGAAGGGTGGGAACGGACGACGGAGGGCTGGTCCTGGCCGTGTCCAGCGAGCACGCTGCCACGGTGAGAAAATACTTTACATTGCTGAAAAAAACATATAAAATCGAAAATGGCGTTTCAGTCAGAAAGCGCCAGGCGGGAAGCCGCGGACATTCGTATACGGTCGAGCTTCACGGAACAGACGCTGTCAACACCCTTCTGAAGGGATGCAGTCTCACGGACGGGCCCTGCGGCCCGGGGACGGAGCTGTTTCTTCGTGACAGGCGTCTGGTCTCCGAGACCGGGTGCCGCCGCGCGTTTCTTCGCGGCGCGTTTCTTGCGGCGGGATCATTGTCGGATCCTGAAAAGTCCTACCATCTTGAGTTCGTCTGTCCCGGCATGGCGCGGGCGGAGCTGATCAGGGAGCTCCTTTCGTCGTTCGGCTGCCAGGCGGGGATCGTTGCGAGGAAACGCTCGCAGATCGTCTACCTGAAGGACAGCAGCGAGATCGTGGACGCGCTCGGCGTCATGGAGGCGCCTGCCGCGCTGATGGACATGGAGAACGTGCGGATCATGAAGGATATGCGGAACAGCGTGAACCGAAAGGTGAACTGCGAGACCGCCAATATCCAGAAGACCGTCGGAGCGGCTGTGAAGCAGCTCCGGGATATCGAGTACATCCGCGACAGGGAGGGCCTTGAGGGCCTTCCGCCGGCACTGAGGGAGATGGCCGAGGTAAGGCTCAGATATCCCGACGCGCCGTTAAAGGATCTTGGTAAATATCTTGTCCCGGAGGTCGGGAAGAGCGGCGTGAACCACCGGCTCAGAAAGCTGTCGGAGTACGCGTCGGAGCTGCGGGGGAAAAAGCGCCCTGGTTTAACAGTCATACAGGACGGGGACCCGTCTTCGGAAGGAGCGTTATGATCAAAAAGTCAATGGTAGTGGATCTTGATACGAAGCCGGGCGCCATGCCTGTCGCCATGCTGGTCCAGGTCGCGAGCCAGTATCAGAGCAGCATCTACGTGGATGACGAAAAGAAGCGCGTCAACGCGAAGAGCATCATGGGGATGATGACCCTGGGGCTCCAGAACGGGCTGAAGCTTGTCGTCACCGCGGACGGGAACGACGAGCAGCAGGCGATCGACGGGATCGAGCGGTATCTCTGCCGAGTGAAATAAGCCGGACGCGTTCGTCCGTATACTGCCGGAGGGATCAGGACCGGGCGGGGCGTAAGCCCGGCCCGGTCTTTTATTCATTTCATACAGGAGGTGCGGGAGTGGCATTTACCCATCTTCATTCACATACGGAATATTCGCTGCTGGACGGCTCCTGCAAGATAAAGGAGGTCATCGCCAGGGCGAAGGAGCTCGGCATGGATTCCCTTGCCATCACGGATCACGGCGTCATGTACGGCGTGATCGATTTTTATAAGGCCGCGACGGAGGCGGGGATCCGTCCCATCCTGGGCTGCGAGGTCTACGTGACGCCCGGGTCCCGGTTCGACCGGGAGACCGGGAAGGGCGAGGACCGGTACTACCATCTCATCCTTCTCGCCGAGAACAACGAGGGCTACGCGAACCTTACGAAGATCGTGTCCCGGGGGTTCACGGACGGCTTCTACTACAAGCCGCGCGTCGATTACGAGACGCTGAAGGAATTCCACGAGGGGATCATCGCTAGCTCCGCCTGCCTTGCGGGCGAGGTCGCGCGGAACATCGTCCGGGACCGCTACGACGACGCGAAGGCGGCGGCGCTCAGGTACCTTGAGATCTTCGGGGAGAACAACTTCTTCCTGGAGCTCCAGGACCACGGGCTCCCGGAGCAGAAGAAGGCGAACCAGGGGCTCTTAAGGCTTTCCAGGGAGACCGGCATCCCCCTCATCGCGACGAACGACAACCACTATACCTACGCGGAGGACGCGGAGCCGCACGACATCCTCCTCTGCATCCAGACCGGGAAAAAGGTGAGCGACACGGACCGCATGCGCTACGAGGGCGGCCAGTATTACCTGAAATCCGAGGAGGAGATGCGGAGGCTTTTCCCGTACGTCCCGGACGCCATAGAGCGCACCCATGAGATCGCGGAGCGCTGCAATGTGACCATCACCTTCCATGAAATGAAGCTTCCCGCGTACGACGTCCCGGAGGGGTACGAGGACGCGTGGGCCTACCTCTGCGCGCTCTGCGCCGAGGGCATGGCAAGGCGGTACCCGGACGATGACGGCACACTGCGGGAGCGTCTCGAATATGAGCTCGGCGTCATCCACCGCATGGGCTACGTCGACTATTTCCTGATCGTCTGGGACTATATCAATTTCGCGAAATCCCACGGGATCTCCGTGGGACCTGGCCGCGGCTCGGCGGCCGGCTCGATCGTGTCGTACTGCCTGGGGATCACCGACATCGATCCCATCCGCTACCAGCTGATCTTTGAGCGCTTCCTGAACCCGGAGCGCGTCTCCATGCCCGATATCGACGTGGACTTCGCCTTCGAACGGAGACAGGAGGTCATCGACTACGTCGTGAAAAAATACGGCAAGGACCGCGTGGTGCAGATCATCACCTTCGGTACGCTTGCCGCGAAGGGCGTGGTGCGCGACGTGGGGCGCGTCCTGGACCTCCCGTACGCGCGCTGCGACGCGATCGCGAAGATGATCCCGAACGACCTTGGCATGACGCTCGACAAGGCGCTTACCATGTCGAAGGACCTCCGCTCCGCCTGCGAGACGGACCCGGAGGTGAAGAAGCTGATCGACCTGTCGCGCCGTCTGGAGGGGCTTCCGAGGCATTCCTCCATGCACGCGGCGGGCGTCGTGATCTCAAAGAAAAACGTCGACGAGTACGTTCCGCTGTCCCGCGGCGCGGACGGCTCCATCACCACGCAGTTCACCATGACGACGCTTGAGGAGCTCGGGCTGCTCAAGATGGACTTCCTCGGGCTCCGTACGCTCACGGTCATCCAGAACGCGGCGGAAGCGGCGGAGAAGAAGACCGGGAAGAGGATCGACATGCTGGATCTCGACTTCAACGACCCGAAGGTCATGGAGATGATCGGCCGCGGGGATACGGAGGGCGTGTTCCAGCTTGAAAGCGCCGGGATGAAGAGCTTCATGAAGGAGCTGAAGCCGGAGACGCTGGAGGATATCATCGCCGGCATCTCCCTCTACCGGCCGGGCCCCATGGACTTTATCCCGCGGTATTTAAAGGGAAAGAACGACCGCTCCTCCATCCGGTACGAGTGCGCCGAGCTCGAGCCGATCCTCAGGCCCACGTACGGCTGCATCGTCTACCAGGAGCAGGTCATGCAGATCGTGCGGGACCTCGCGGGCTACACGCTCGGGCGGAGCGACCTGGTGCGCCGCGCCATGAGCAAGAAGAAGGAATCCGTCATGAAGAAGGAGCGGCAGAACTTCGTCTACGGAAACGCGGACGAGGGCGTGCCGGGCTGCGTTTCGAAGGGGATCCCGGCGGAGGTCGCGAACCACATCTTCGACGAAATGACGGATTTCGCGAAGTACGCGTTCAACAAGTCCCACGCGGCGTGCTACGCCTACGTTTCGTTCCAGACCGCGTGGCTCAAGTACTACTTTCCGAAGGAGTTCATGGCGGCGCTCATGACGAGCGTCATCGACAACACGACGAAGACCTCCGAATATATCCTGACCTGCCGTCAGATGGGCATCCCGATCCTCGCGCCGGACGTCAACGAGGGCGAGAGCGGGTTCTCCGTTTCAGGGGACGGCATCCGCTTCGGGCTCTCCGCGATCAAGAACGTGGGCACGGGCGTGTCCGACGAGATCGTGAGGGAGCGGGAGAGCGGCGGGCCGTTCCGGTCGCTGGAGGACTTTATAGACCGCCTCTCGAACAAGGAGGTGAACCGGCGCACGCTTGAGAACTTCATCAAGGCGGGCGCGCTGGATTCGCTGCCGGGGAACCGGAAGCAGAAGGTGCTGATCGTCCCGGAGCTTCTTGACCGGAAGAACAACCGGAAGAACACGGTCGCGGGGCAGATGACGCTCTTTGACTTCGCGACGGAGGAGGACCGGGAGAGCTTCCGCGTCGCCTTCCCGAAGACCGGGGAGTTCGCGCGGGAGGACCTGCTCGCGTTCGAGAAGGAGACCCTGGGCATCTACCTGAGCGGCCATCCGCTGGATTCCTATATGGACCTCTGGGAGAGGAACGTGACGGCAAAGTCCATCGATTTCATCGTGGACCCGGAGACCGGGCGCGCGAACGTGCGCGACGGGGAGAGGGTGACCATCGGCGGCCTCCTGACCGAGCGGACGCTGAAGACCACGAAGACGAACCAGACCATGGCCTTCGTCACAGTCGAGGACCTCGTGGGCTCCGTGGAAACGCTGCTTTTCCCGAAGACCTTTGAGCGGTACCGCGACATGCTGGTGCCGGAGGCGAAGGTCTTCATGCGCGGCCGCGTTTCCGTAGGGGACGAGGACGTCCAGGGGAAGCTGATCTGCGAGGACCTGCAGCCCTTTGTTAAGCGGGAGACCACGCTCTGGATCCGGTACCGGAACCGCGCTGCGTACGACGCGGATATCGGACGGCTCATGACGGACCTCGGGAACAGCGAGGGCGAGGACAAGGTCAAGATCTACCTTAAGGAAGAAAAGCAGATGCGTTACCTTGGCGACAACTGGCGCGTGAGCGTGAACGGGGAGCTTCTTGCCGCGATCCGCGCGCGCCTCGGCACGGACAACGTCCAGGCCGTTACGAAGTAAAAACGGGCTTTCCAGGCGGAGACGGGAACATTTTCCGTTAATTTGTAAAGCCATTCATGGTTATTGTTTTCACAAAAGCCAAAGTCTGCTATAATAGGTAGCGGTTTTCAATCAACAGAAATCTATATGGCTGTAAGGCCATAAAAAAGAAAGGCAGGGTATTATCATTATGAGTGGAAAAGGCAACATCGTCGTCGGCCAGTCCGGCGGCCCCACAGCAGTTATCAACGCAAGCCTCGCAGGCGTCTTCAAGACCGCGCTTGACAGAGGGTTCGATCATGTCTATGGCATGCGCTACGGCATCCAGGGCTTCATCGACGGTCAGTACTGCGATCTTTCCGACTATATCAAGAACAACCTCGACCTCGAGCTTCTGAAGAAGACTCCGTCCGCATTCCTCGGCACCTGCCGCTATAAGCTTCCGGCGATCCATGAGGACAAGGCGCTTTATGAGAAGATCTTCGGCATCCTTGAGAGAATGAACGTCACCGTCTTCATCTACATCGGCGGCAACGACTCCATGGATACCATCAAGAAGCTCTCCGACTACGCGATGCTGACCGGCAGCACCACGAAGTTCATCGGCTGCCCGAAGACCATCGACAACGACCTGGCTCTTACGGACCACACCCCGGGCTTCGGCAGCGCAGCGAAGTACATCGCCGCTTCCACCAAGGAGCTCATCCGCGACGCGCTCGGCTTCTCCTACAAGAAGAAGAACGTCACGATCGTCGAGATCATGGGCCGCAACGCAGGCTGGCTGGTCGGCGCATCCGCTCTGTCCAAGGGCGAGGACTGCGACGGACCGGACCTGATCTACCTTCCGGAGATCCCGTTCGACATCGACCGCTTCGTCGAGAAGGTCAAGGACCTCCTGGACAAGCAGGACGTCGTCGTCGCTGCTGTCTCCGAGGGCATCAAGACCGTCGAGGGCAAGTATGTCTGCGAGTACACCGCAGGCTCCGAGACGAAGGACGCGTTCGGCCACGTCCAGATGACCGGCACCGCGGCATACCTTGCGAACCTGATCCATGAAAAGCTCGGCTGCAAGACCAGAAGCGTCGAGTTCTCCACCCTTCAGAGATCCGCGGCGCACCTTGCAAGCCGCGTCGACGTCGACGAGGCGTTCATGGTCGGCGGCGCAGCTGTCAAGGCGGCTGATGAGGGCGATACCGGCATGATGGTCGTCATCGACAGACTGTCCGACGATCCTTACCAGTCCACCACCGGCGTCTATGACGTCCACAGGATCGCGAACGACGAGAAGCTGGTCCCGAGAGAGTGGATCAACGAGGAAGGCGACTATGTCACCGAGGACTTCATCGACTATGTCCGTCCGCTTATCCAGGGCAACAACTCCTTCGTCATGGTCTCCGGCGTTCCGAGGCACCTTGTCATGAACCCGAAGGGCTACAAGGACATTTACACGCACGAGTTCCAGTCGATCGGCGAGGAAGAGTAAGCTTCCCCTGCCGCACGGCATAACCGCTTAACCACATCAGCACATCATGAGGTGAAAAAGATGAGGACAATCGGCTTACTGACCAGCGGCGGAGACGCGCCGGGCATGAACGCATGCATCCGCGCCGTGGTCCGCACAGCGCTCCACCAGGGACTGGGTGTCAAGGGCATCATGAGAGGTTATTCCGGCCTCCTGACGGAAGAGATCGTGGACCTGAATACGACCAGCGTCGCCGAGATCATCGACGACGGCGGCACCATCCTTTACACGGCGCGCTGCGACGAGATGAGGACGGAGGACGGGCCGAAGAACGCGGCTGACGTCCTGAAGAAGCACGGGATCGACGGCCTTGTCGTCATCGGCGGCGACGGCTCCTTCGCGGGCGCCGGGAAGATCTCCCAGTACGGGATCAACGTCATGGGCGTGCCCGGGACCATCGACCTCGACATTGCGTGCACGGACTACACGATCGGCTTCGACACCGCGGTCAACACCGCGATGCAGGCCATCGACAAGGTCCGCGATACATCGACCTCCCACGAGCGCTGCTCGATCATCGAGGTCATGGGCCGCCACGCGGGCTACATCGCCCTGTGGTGCGGCATCGCGAACGGCGCGGAGTACATCCTCCTTCCGGAGAAGTACGACGGGAACGAGCAGATGCTGGTGGACACCATCATCGACAGCCACAAGCGCGGGAAGAACCACCACATCATCATCAACGCGGAGGGCATCGGGCATTCGACCTCCATGGCGAAGCGCATCGAGGCCGCGACCGGCATCGAGACCAGGGCTACCATCCTTGGCTACCTGCAGCGCGGCGGATCGCCGACCGCGAAGGACCGCGTGTACGCGTCCAAGATGGGCGCGAGGGCGGTCGAGCTCCTGCTTGAGGGGGCAAAGAACCGTGTCGTAGCGTCCCAGAACGGGAAGATCGTTGACTACGATATCCAGGAGGGGCTGGCAATGCAGAAGGCCTTCCCGGACGAAGACTTCGACCTCGCGAGGATGCTGACAAGATAAACTGAAAAAACACTGCCGCATCGGGAGCTGCCGGTGCGGCAGCGTTCTGTTATACGGGAGGGAACATGGCGGACGTGAATGCAGGGCGCACCGTGCTCTGCGGAGCGAACTCTTATTTAAAGAAATATTACCTGAATCCGGCGTTTCAGAAGCTTCCGGAATCCGTGAAGGATGAGCTGCAGATCCTCTGCGTGACCATCACGGAGGAGGCCGGCGGGATCCTTACGCTCGAGTACGACGAGGACGGCACGCTCGAATTCCGGACGGCAGCGGACGATGCCGACTATCTCTTCGACGATATCGCCTGCGGCATGAAGATCGCCCACGCGCGGTTCGAGAAGCAGGAGCTCCTTGAGGCGCTGGAGCTCTACTACAGAGTGGTGTTCCTCGGAAAAGCGGTGGAAGAGTGAAGATCGGGAATACGGAGATCGGGAGCGGGATCATCCTCGCGCCCATGGCAGGCGTGTCCGACCTGCCGTTCAGGCTCCTCTGCAGGGAGCAGGGCTGCGGGCTCTGCGTGACGGAGATGGTGAGCGCCAAGGCGGTCTGGTACAAAAACCGCGGGACCGCGGACCTTCTGCGCACGGTGCCGGAGGACCGGCCCCTGGCGGTGCAGCTTTTCGGCTCGGACCCGGAGATCTGCGGCGAGATCGCCGCGCGCCTTGAGGACGGGCCCTGGGACATCATCGACTTCAACATGGGGTGCCCGGTGCCGAAGGTCGTCGGGAACGGCGAAGGCTCCGCGCTCATGAAGGACCCGGAGCTCGCGGCAAGGGTGGTCCGCGCCATGGCGGACCGCGTGAAGAAGCCGGTGACCGTAAAGATCCGCGCGGGCTTTGACAGAAGGAACGTGAACGCCCCGGAGGTCGCGAAACGCCTGGAGGACGCGGGCGCCGCAGCCATCGCGGTGCACGGCAGGACGCGGGAGGAGTACTACGCCGGCAGGGCGGACTTAAGCGTCATCCGGGCCGTGAAGGAGGCGGTCTCCATCCCGGTCATCGGGAACGGGGACATCAAAACCGGCGCGGACGCGAAGCGGATGTACGAGGAGACCGGCTGCGACGCGGTCATGATCGGCCGCGGGGCCCAGGGGAACCCCTGGATATTCCGCGAGGTGAAGGCGTACCTTGAGACCGGGACGGTGCTGCCGGGCCCGGCGCCGGAGGAGCGGAAGCAGATGATCCTCCGCCACCTCGACATGCAGGTCGCGCTCGACGGTCCGCACATGGGGATCCTGAAGATGCGGAGCCACATCGCGTGGTATCTTCACGGGATCCCGAACGCCGCCGCGGTCCGGAACGCGGTCAACACCGCGGACACGAAGGAAGCCGTCTCCGCGATCGTTGAAGAAGCGTTCCGTTTTCTTGACAGGTAAATGCAATTCACTTATAATGTCCGTTAAGTCTGCCCGCCCGCGGGTCAAATTGTATTCAGAATCGGAGGATTTAGCATCATGGCAGAGGTAAAAAAGAACGTTCTCACTTACGAAGGTTTGAAACGTTACGAGGAAGAGCTTCAGGATCTGAAGGTCAACAAGAGAAAGGAAATCGCCGACAAGATCAAGGAAGCAAGAGAACAGGGAGACCTTTCCGAGAACGCCGAGTATGATGCGGCCAAGGATGAGCAGCGCGATATTGAGGCAAGGATCGAGGAGCTCGAGGACCTCCTGAAGCACGCTGAGGTCTACGTCGAGGACGAGGCGAGCCTGGACGTTGTGAGCATCGGCACCAAGGTCAGGCTTTTTGACCTTGACGAGGACGAGGAGCTCGACTTCAAGATCGTAGGCTCCACTGAGGCAAATTCGCTGAAGGGCATGATCTCCAACGAATCCCCGGTCGGCATGGCGCTGCTCGGGAAGAAGGCCGGAGAGGTCGTCAGCGTTGAGACCCAGATGGGCACCATCCAGTATAAGATCATCAGCATTACGAGGGACCAGGATAATGGCTAATGAAGTAAACACACAGAATGAAGTAACTGACGCGAAGCAGGCCGAGAAGGAGCTGAAGGAGCTCCACAGGCTTGAGCAGGTGCGTCTTGAAAAGCTGCAGGAGCTCCAGGCGCAGGGCCGCGATCCCTTCGAGATCGTGAAGTACGACGTCACCGCGCACTCCGAGGACGTGAAGGAACGCTTCGAGGAGTACGAGGGAAAGGACGTCACGGTCGCCGGCCGCATGATGTCAAAGCGCGTCATGGGCAAGGCGTCCTTCTGCAACGTCCTCGACCTGAAGGGCAATATCCAGATCTACGTCGCGCGTGATTCCATCGGCGAGGATCCGTACAAGGATTTCAAGAAGATGGACATCGGCGATATCATCGGCGTGTCCGGCAAGGTCTTTAAGACGAAGACCGGGGAGATCTCCATCCACGCGGAGAAGCTCGACCTTCTTACGAAGAGCATGAAGCCGCTGCCGGAGAAGTTCCACGGCCTTACGGATACGGACGCGCGCTACCGCCAGAGGTACATCGACCTCATCATGAACCAGGAGTCGAGGAAGGTCTTCGTGAAGCGTTCGCAGATCATCTCCGCGATCCGCCGTTATCTGGACGGCCAGGGCTTCATGGAGGTCGAGACCCCCATGCTGGTACCGAACGCGGGCGGCGCTTCCGCGCGTCCGTTCGAGACGCATTTCAACGCGCTGAACGAGGACGTGAAGCTCCGCATTTCCCTGGAGCTGTACCTGAAGAGGCTGATTGTCGGCGGGCTTGAGCGCGTCTACGAGATCGGCCGCGTGTTCCGCAACGAGGGCGTCGACACGAGGCACAACCCGGAGTTCACCCTCATGGAGCTCTACCAGGCATACACCGACTACCATGGCATGATGGACCTCACCGAGAACATGTACCGCTACGTCGCGAGGGAAGTGAACGGTACGGCCATGGTGACCTACAACGGCACCGAGATCGACCTCGAAAAGCCCTTCCGCCGCATCACCATGATCGACGCGGTGAAGGAGGAGACCGGTATCGACTGGAACGAGGTCCCGGACACCGAGGCAGCGAAGAAGCTCGCGGATGAGCACCACATCGAGTACGAGAAGCGCCATAAGAAGGGTGATATCCTGAACCTCTTCTTTGACGAGTTCTGCGAGGCGAAGATGATCCAGCCGACCTTCGTTATGGACCATCCGATCGAGATCTCCCCGCTGACCAAGAAGAAGCCGGAGGATCCCGAGTACGTGCAGCGCTTCGAGCTTTATATCTACGGCCGCGAGATGTGCAACGCCTACTCCGAGCTGAACGACCCGATCGACCAGCGCGAGCGCTTCAAGGCGCAGGACGCGCTTGCCGAGGCAGGCGACGAGGAGGCCCAGCACACGGACGAGGATTTCCTGAACGCCCTTTCCATCGGCATGCCGCCGACGGGCGGCATCGGCTACGGCATCGACCGCCTGGTCATGCTGCTGACCGACAGCCAGGCGATCAGGGACGTGCTGCTGTTCCCGAC
>Ga0129307_1001258_pt1 | contig 28743 bp, 18 predicted proteins | sample P1105metagenome_FD_94437 | JGI IMG/M metagenome (GOLD analysis project Ga0129307, IMG submission 94437) | Capybara group fecal microbial communities from Wisconsin, USA - P1105 metagenome | ecosystem: Host-associated > Mammals > Digestive system > Large intestine > Fecal | place: USA: Wisconsin...
AAAGCTCTGCGGATACCCAAATTAATAGTTAAAAGATAATAAGTGCCAAACAAGTGCCAAAGCCTGATTTTTAGAAAAAAGAAAACCCACAAACGGCTATTTTAAGCCATCTGTGGGATTGCTAAATGGTGACCCGTACGGGAATTGAACCCATGATTCCGCCGTGAAAGGGCGATGTCTTAACCTCTTGACCAACGGGCCGATAAAAGCGTTATCTTGGAGATAACGCTTTTTCTGGTAGCGGCAGTAGGATTTGAACCAACGACCAATCGGGTATGAACCGAGTACTCTAGCCAACTGAGCTATGCCGTCATTTTAGACGCAGGAAAGACCTGTGACTAATTTATTATACTATAATGTGTACCAAAAGTCAAGAAAAAATTATTTGGGGAGCTATTTTCGTCATAACTGCCAAATGGAAGCTCATATACATCATCAAATATGACAAATGAACGATATCAAAGCTCGGCAAATATGCAGTCTCGGCAGAAAGCCTCTATCTCCTCCCTGTGCGGGAGCACATCGTCCCTGCACTCGACGGAGCACAGCCCCAGATGTCCGCGGCACTCGATTTCGAGGTGACCGTAGAAGTGCTCGATGGAGCTGATGACCCGCTCGCACTCCTTCATGCTCGGACCCGTGCGCTGTGCGATGACGAAGCCTTTCTTTCCGCGGCTTATGGAGGCGTGAGGCTCGTGGGTATTGCACCAAGGAGTACACCTGTCGATGAAGGCTTTGAACTGTCCGGGGATATCCGCCCAGTAGGAGGGCGAGACCGCGACGATGATGTCCGCACGCTCGAATTCGGCTATAATGCGCGGGATATCGTCGTTCATCACGCAGACTGCTGTGCTGTGGCAGCTCCGACAGCCCTTACAGAAGGCGAAGCTGTAATCGTCGATGCAAATCGTTTTCACGTCGGAGCTTTTCGCGAGCTCCGCGGCTGTGATACGTACAATTTCGGCAGTAGCGCCGTCTCGGACGGGACTGCAATTCATCACGAGTGCGTTCATTCTGACCTCCTTGTATCACTGCTTGTAGGGGCGCATTCCGTGCGCCCGTCGGATTGTTCATATGATTACGGGCGGATAATATCCGCCCCTACAATTTGTTTCAGCAAGTTGTTATAAATGGCATGGACGACTAATGGTCGTCCCTACAGACTGAGCTCTAAGTTCTGAGTTCTCGTCACGTCATTTTTGAAAGCCTTTTCAGCGCCTCCGCCGCACCTGCATTCTTGCCGTCGGCGGCACGCTTGTACCACGCCTTTGCGGTCGAGAGGTTGGCGGTCACGCCGTAGCCCTTCTCGTAGCACACCCCGAGGTTATACTGCGCCGAGGCATAGCCCTTATCCGCCGCCTTTCGGTAATACTCCGCCGCCTTTGTCACGTTCTTTTCCGTGCCCGTGCCGTAGAAGTAGCAGTTGCCCATCGCGTTGAGCGCGGCGCTGTTGCCCTTTGCCGAGGCGAGGGAGTAGCAGTCGAAAGCCTGCGAAAAATCGCGCTTTGTGCCAATGCCGTTCTCGCAGCAGAAGCCCATATTGTACTGCGCGGCGGCAATTCCCGCGGAAGCGGCAGCCGAATAGAAGCTGAACGCCGTGAAGTAGTTCTGCTCGACGCCCTTGCCATAGTAGTAGCACGTTCCGAGGAGGTACTTCGCCTGAGCGTGCCCGCGTGCGGAAGCCATGGCGAGGTACTTCACCGCGAGCTCGTTGTTGACCTCCGTGCCGTGTCCGTAGAGGTAGCAGCACGCGAGGTTGTACTGCGCCTTCGAGTAGCCGCGGGCAGCGGCACGCTGAAAGTAGTCGAACGCGGCGGAGAGGTCGCGCTCCATGCACTTGCCGCTGTAGAGACAGCTACCGTACTCGTTCTCGGCGGGAGCATAGCCCTTCTCCGCGGCGGCGAGGAAGTTCTGCACCGCGAGTGACTCATCGCCCGCCTCACGTGCGGCGAGCCCGTCCTTGTAATGCTGCTCGGGAGTAGCTTCGGCGGTGAATTTCATATCCCTCACCGCGTCGCAGACCATACAGGTCTCGTTATTGTCGTCGTTCGCTGTCGAGCACATCGGACAGATCCAGCTCATCTTATACCTTCTTTGCGAGTTTTTGTATCACAGCCATTTCCGCGCGTATGAACCTGCACACGCCGTCGGCTGTGTAGAAGCTGTAGCCGTTCACGCCGCCGAGAGTAGCCCTCTCGGAGCGCACGTAGCCCTTTGCCTTTATCGTGTCCTCGTCGAAGGCGATAGCGTGCTCGTCCCACGGTGCGGCGAATGAGCCTGCGGGAGCAGTCTCTGCGGGCTTATCCTCGGCAACAGCGGGAGCCTCCGCGGGCTTGACCTCAGCCATTGACGGTGCGGGAGCAGGTGCTTCCGCCGCAGGAGCAGGCGCGGCTGTGACATCCGCCTTGTTCGCGTACTTCATCGCGAGAAGGGTCTCGGGCTTGAAGAACATCGAGTTCGAGTCGCTGCGGTAGAACTGATAGCCCTTGATGCCCGCCATTATCTTCTGCTCGCAGGAAATGAAGCCGCGGCTCTTTATCTTGTCGATATCGAACACGAGCCCGTGCTCGTCCCACGGCGTACAGAAGCCCTTGGGAGCAGTGACCTTGAGCAGTCCCATTGAGTAGAGCTCGTCCTTGGTGACGGGCTTTTTCGTGCCGTCGCAGTATATGAGCTCGTAAGCCTTTTCGCCGTCGGCTGTGACCTTTTTCAGTCCCGCGATGTCAGCCGCCTCGAGCTTGTCCCTGTCGAGGACAATGCTATGCTCGGGCCACGGCTCCTCGATGACGGGCTCAGCCTCGCGCAGGCGCTTCAGCACATCGGAGGAGGAGGGACGGAGGTTCGGGTCTTTCTGGAGCATATCGCGTATCAGCGAGGCGTACTTCGGGCTCTTTATCAGCGGGCTGAGCTTGAGCTCGCAGCCGCTGTTGAGTGCTATCCAGCAGTAGATGACCTTGCCCTTTTCCTGACGCTTTTTAAGCTTGTCAGTGAGGTTTATCGGCTCGGGGAGAGCTCCCGCGAGGTAGTAGTGGAATATGAGACCGAGGGAGAAGATGTCCGATTTTTCGGTAATTTTCTTGCCTATCTCCTCGCGGTCGTCCTCGCTGTCGGCGTACTCGCCAAGCTCGGGGGAGTAGTAGTCTATCGTGCCGACTATCTCGTCTGGCTTCTCGTCAACGAAGTAGCTGCTGTCGAAGTCGATGAGCTTGGCGACGTAATTTCCCGTGGTATTGCGCACAAGAAGCACGTTTTTGAGCTTGAGGTCGCTGTGGATTATGCCCTTGCTGTGCACGCTGAACAGAGCTCCCGCGGCGGTCTGCATAAGGAGCTTCTTTACGTCTACGGACAGGCTCGCGAGGACGCCCTCCGTCTCGTCGTCGTCGATAGCGCCGTTCACGAACTCGGCTGCCTCGACATACTGGTTGCCCTCGATGAACTCGTCGCAGGGGATAACGATGTTTCCGCCCGAGCCCGCAATGGTGCGTATCGCCTGATTCACGCGCTTTCGGGTGTCAACGAAGTCGTTGAAGAGCTTCTCGTTGTGCGCGAAGGTCTTGGCGTCGAGAGTGCCGTTATTTATCGGCGCAACGGGAGTCTGGTACTTTTTGAGGAAGTATTTCTTGCCTGCCCTTGTAGCGGCTGCCGTCTGACCGCACTGGCTGTTCTTCCAGTCGGTGACGAGCTCGTATCCGTGGAACTTCATTCGTCCTCACCTCCGAGGTATTTCGTGTATGTCGCATCATAGCTGTCAAAGAGCGCCTTCTGCTTCTCGGCATTGCTGCCGAGGCTGGCGAGCTTCTCGCTGAGGGCGTCGGCGGCGGACTTTATCTCAGCCGCAAGAGCCGCGGGAAGGGTGCTCCTGCCCTCTTTTATGTCGGTTATCAGAGCGGCGGCGTTGTCAGACCAGTAGCGGTCGGCGGCGGATTTGAGGTTTGCCGCGTACTTCTCCGAGTGCATTGACTCGTAGGTCTCCTTCGCCGCATTGAAGCTGTTCACCGCCTCGACCATTCCGCCGAGGTCGCCGCTGTCGGACTCGTCCGCAGCTATATCCGCCGCGAGCCTCTTCACCTCGCTGCGTGCCGAGGCGCAGAGCCCCGCGGCATTTCTGACGCCGCTGTCGCTCTCGGTGAGCTCCTCTGCCTCGTCCTTTACCGTGTTCTCGCAGTAGGCGCGGACGTTTTCATTGCTTTTAAGCTCAGCCGTGAGCAGCGACAGCTCGTCGGGAGCCCCGCCCATACTGCGCTCGTACTCGCCGATGTAGTCCTCGTCGAGCAGACCCGTCAGCTGCGAGGTGTAGAGCCTGTCCGTCTCGGCGAGGCGGCGCTCTGCGGCGCGTTTGAACTCGTCAAAGCCCGACCAGCCCGAGAGCTTCATCGCTATCGTGGAGCTGTCGTCGTGTCTGCCGTTCTCGGCGAAGAAATCGTGCAGACGTGCGCCCATATCCTCGGGTGAATCAGCTTCGAGAGCGGTCGTGAGCAGCGTCCTCTCGAATGCGAGAGGCGAGAGGAACCTGCCCGAATCGAAGCAGCCGTCGGACGCCGCGAATATCACGCACGGGCGCGGGAACTTCATATATCGGCTGTTTATCGTGAACTCCTCGTCGTCGCTGACCTTGATGTAGTTGGTCATACCGCCGTCGGGACGCTCCTCGTCGCGGGTGAGCTGGCACAGACCGTCCTTCTCCGTCCATACATAGGGGCGCGAATCGCCTGCCGTGAGGAGTATCACTTCCGTATCGCTGCCGAGCTCGCGGTAGAGCATGGCGGTGAGGGTCGTGCCGAGCAGGGACAGTCCCGCATATGACGACTCGTAGAAGATGTTGGCGTTTTTGGCTATCTCGCGGAGCTTCTCCGCTATCAGCGACGTGAAGTGCTTACCCAGCTTCGCGACGAGCTCATCGCGCTTTTCCTGCGAGCTCTCGCGCTCGAGGGCGGGGAATACGTTCTTCGCGGCAACGCTGTCGTTGTACAGGAGCTCGCGCAGGACTATCGCCGTCACGATACGCGACGCGAAATATCCGCTTTTCTTGATGTTGTTGACGTTGTCGGTGTAGCAGTCCTTCACCGAGCGCAGCTCAGCAAACGACTTCTTTACATAGTCGAGCAGGGCGGGGGAGGAATAGTCGTCGAACACGCCTCCGAACAGTGTATCGGCGAGCCTGTCCTCGTCGAAGAGCTCGGGCTTTATCGAGCTGTGGCGTATCGCGGCAGCTCCGCCGAGACCGTCCGCGACCATCACGAGCTGACCGTCAGCATATGGGAGTGCGTCCTCGCCTTTATATACTATCGTCCCGTCGGGACGCTCCTTTGAAGCCTGTCTGTAAACAGTCAAAACCATATTGTTCACCTCGTTGTTACCATAGTGTGTATTTCAGTGCGAGCAGAGCCGCGCAGACAGCGGCAATCATAAAAACAATACCGCCGTATCTTACCTGAGCAACAGCCTTGGGGTCGTCACGCTTATCGGCTCTTGTGCATTTTTCGGGGACGAAGAACATCGCCGCTCCGAGGAGTGCGAACACGACCAGCGCAGCAATAAATATCATATCCATTTCTGTCTCCTTTGACCTGCGGACAGCTCCTGCACGATGCCGGATCAGTCCTTATCGAGGAACTCGCTTCTGAGGATAGCGTAAACGTAGAAATCGCTGAATACGTTCTCGTCGTCCTTGCGGGGGAATATCTCCCTGTGTGTAGCCTCGCGGCGCATACCGACCCTCTCGGCGAGGCTGAACGACCTCACGTTGCGGGTGTCGATATTGGCGATGATGCGGCGCACGTCGAGCTCGCTGAACGCGTAGCCGAAGAATGCGCGTATGCTCTCGGTGGCGTAGCCCTTGCGCTGGTAAGCCTTTGCGAAGGTGTAGCCTATCTCATACGTGCCCGAGCCCTTGCGGGAGAAATATATCTTGCCGATTACCTTGTCCCTGAGCACTACAGCGTAGAACTCCTCACTCTCGGAGAGCTTCACAGCCTCGTCGGCGCAGTCCTCGCGGCGGAAGGTCGGGTAGGGCTCGAAGTAGGTGACCTCGGGGTCGGAGAGTATATCCGCGAGGTCGGCGCTGTCATCGGGGGTGAATCTTCTTACGGAAAGGCGGTCGGTCGTAAAAATAGCGTTATTCATAGTTATACCTCCTAAATAAATGAGCGGAGCAGAAATGCTCTGCACCGCTCGTATATGATTTTATTGGATCAGAAAGAGCCTACAACGAGGTCGATAGCCGACTGAATGTCTACGTCGGGCAGACCTGTTCCCGCGGGCGAGAATGCAGGCCAGTACCTGTTCCACGCCTGAAGCTCTGTCCACGGCTCTGCATTGGGCACGAACGCAACGAGACGTCCTGCCTTAGCCTGATAGTTGCTGCCGAGGGTCTGGTCGGTAGCCTCCCACCAAGCGCCGAGCTGAGCGATATCAGCGGGCATACCCGAGGGATAGCCCGACGAGCCTGCTCTTGCACCGAGCGGAAGAGCGGGAGCGTCCGAGAACACGAGTATAACGTGGCGGCGCTTCGAGCCGTCTGTTGTCCAGTCGGACTTGAGTGCGAGAGCGATAGCCTCGAGAGCGTTCTCGGGGATATCTCCGCCGCCCTTAGCCTCTATATTGTCAACGAATCTGCGGAAGTCGTCGTTCTGGTCGGGAAGCTTGAAGAAATCGGACTCTACCATCGGGTCCTGATCGCAGCCGTAGTCTCTGAAGGCGATGACCTTTATTCTGAGAGTCTCTACTTCTTTATCGTTCTCCTCCATAGATTCTATGAACTTCTCATAGAAAGAGATAGCGTTTTTCTTTACCTCGTCGATGATAGGAGCCATACTGCCTGTAGCGTCGATACACATAACGATGTCTACGCAGTATTCGCCCATTCCCTGTCCTGCCATTTTTTCATCCTCCTTAAAATAAGTACATTTATAATACAATTGTCAGAGCGGTTTACCGCTATGGAAACATTATATAACAAATTTTCACAAAAGTCAATACCCTATATTAAATGTAGTTGGGAGATGTGAAGCACAATACAACTCTGGGATTGTATATACAATGAATGAGTAAAACAATACAACTTTTACATAATTTGTACGCTTTTTCATTCGTTTTTTCCACCTTATCTGCAAAATGTGGGTTGTGAACGATTCGTGAACAGTGTATAATGAGATAAAATGAATAAGTAGGGGTAACCCAAATCTAAGGAAATGAGGAGATGATCTTTCTATGAACAGGAAAAAACTGTACGCAGCTGTGACTGCCGCGGCTTGTTTCACAACAACATTTGCTTCAATGCCGCAGCTCATGACTGCAACACAGGCTGCTGAGGTCACCTACGACAGCTTCGACGTAAGCTACGACGGCTGGCACGGCACCGATCCCGCTAACAACATCGTTCCCGTTGAGGGCGCTGGTATAGGCGGCACAAGATGTATGTCCATGACGAATCGTAAGGACGCTTCCGAGGGCGCTCAGTCCACAAAGGGTCTGTATCTGTTCGGCGGGGTTAAGTACAACTACTCCATCAACGTTTACAGCGAGACTGACGAGACCTTCCACCTTACTCTCCGCTATGTTGACATGAACAACACAGAGAAGTCCACAACTGTCGAGCTTGCAAGCGTTAATGTCAAGGCGGGCGAGTGGACAGAGATCGCTGATTCGTTCAAGGCTCCCAAGGACACCTGCGAGTATGAGCTCACGCTCACAACAGACAGCACAAACGACTTCCTCTTCGATGATTTCACTATCACAACAAAGAAGTCCACTGCTGACGCTCTCGCAGCTCAGTCAGACAAGTCCCTCAAGGACGAGTTCGGCAATTATTTCCGCGTAGGTAACATCCTCAACAGAGGAACAGTTAATAACAGCGGTATCACAGGCAACTTCCTCAAGGACTACAACGCTGTAGAGTGCGAGAACGAGACAAAGCCCGACGCTACACTCGTTCAGAACGGCTCGACAGACAACAATATCAAGGTTACGCTCAACAGCTGTGCTGCTATCTGCGACTTCGCTCAGAAGAACGGTCTCGGATTCCGCGGACATACTCTCGCATGGCACAGCCAGTCGCCTACATGGTTCTTCCAGAGCAACGGCAACTGGTGCAGCAAGTCCCAGATGGAGACACGTCTTGAGAGCTATATCAAGAATATATTCGCTGCTTACAAGGACCAGTATCCTAACCTCAATATCTACGCATACGACGTATGTAACGAGGTAATCGCCGACGGTTCATCGAACGGTATCCGTCAGGGCGGTACAGGCAACGGACAGTCCAAGTGGGTATCCGTTTACGGCGATAACTCTTGGGTAAAGCTCGCATTCAAGTATGCGAGAGATTATGCTCCCGATGGCTGTAAGCTCTACTACAACGACTATAATGAGTTCGCTAATGATAAGCAGAACCTCATCATCAATACTATCCTCAAGCCCTGTGCTGAGGCAGGCACCCTCGACGGTATGGGAATGCAGTCGCATATCAGCGCTGCTGCTACGAACGCATGGGGCTCGACAGACTCCTACCTCGCAGCTATGGATAAGTACCTCGCGCTCGGCATCGACGTTCAGGTTACAGAGCTCGATATAAGCGTAGAGAACGGCAAGTTCTCGGCTCAGGATCAGGCTAAGAAATACTGCGCTATCTTCCAGCACGCTGTTGACTGGAACAAGAACCACCCCAACGGTCCTAACGTAACTCTCGTTCAGATCTGGGGACCCAATGACGCTAACTCATGGCTCAGCGCAGGAAGCGACGCGCTCCTCTATGATAAGAACAATCAGCCCAAGGCTGCTTATACAGCACTCCAGCAGCTCCTCCCGCAGAGCGAGTGGGGCACAGGTATCCCGTATACAGGCCCCGGCGGCGGAAGCTATACTCCTCCCTCGTACGATCCCGATGAGAGAGGTTACTACTTCGAGAACACATTCGAGGAAGGCACAGAGAGCTGGTCAGGCAGAGGCGGCGCTTCAGTTGCTAAGGCAAGCGGCGGCTACGACAGCAGCAACGCTATCTATTGCTCCGACAGAACAGCATCATGGAACGGTGCTTCACTCTCACTCAGCCCTGCATTCAAGGCTGGCGAGACATACAGCTTCTCCGTAAATGCTATGTCTAAGGTAGGCGACACAACAGGCTTCAAGTTCTCACTTCAGTATGAAGGTTCTGACGGCGAGACTCATTACGACGAGATCGCAAGCGGTGTTGCTCCCGCAGGCGAGTGGATACAGCTTGCTAACACATCCTATACACTCCCCGCAGGCGGCTCTTCTTTCCAGATCTACGTTGAGACAAACGACGATTCCACAAACGATTTCTACGTTGACTACGCTGTAGGCGCAGTTAAGGGCACTAAGATACCCGGCGCAGGAACTCCCGATGTTCCCCAGCCCGTAGTTAAGACAAAGATACTCGGCGACGTTGACTTCGACAATGCTATCACAGCATTCGACCTCATCGGTGCTCGTCAGGTGCTCATAGGCACACTCAAGGATTCACAGGCTATGAAGAACGCAGACGTTGACCAGAGCGGCAAGGCAGAGATGAACGACCTCGTTCTCCTTCAGGAGTTCGTACTCGGCAAGATCAAGGAATTCCCGAACAACAAGCCTGCTGTTCCCGAGCTTGATCCTTCACAGTATGAGACTAAGTTCAGCGGCGTTTCACTCGCAGAGAGCTGGAAGAAGCAGGGCGAGAACAACCCGCTTTACACACAGCGCTTCGGTGCTGACCCCGGCTGGCTCGTATATGACGGAAGACTCTACGTTTACACAACAGCTGACGAGTTCGCATACAAGAACGGTCAGATGATCGAAAACGACTATTCATCAGGTTATATTAACTGCTTATCATCAGCAGACCTCGTAAACTGGACTGACCACGGTCAGATCCCCGTTGCAAAGACAAGAGTAAGCGGTACTCCTATCGCAAAGTGGGCTAACAATGCGTGGGCTCCCGATGCTGCATGGAAGAAGATAAACGGACAGGATAAGTTCTTCCTTTACTTCGCAAACAACGGTTCAGGCATCGGTGTTATCACAGCCGATGACCCGACATTCACCAAGAATGTAAAGGATCCTCTCGGTCACGAGCTCATTTCAAGAAACACACCTAACAGCAACGTAGTATGGCTCTTCGATCCCGGCGTTTACTACGATCCCGATACAGATACAGCTATCATGGCATACGGCGGCGGCGTTCCGTCAGGACAGGCTGCTGAGACAAAGCAGGGACGTATCGTTCAGCTCGGCGATGATATGATCTCCATCAAGGGTACACCTTTCGATCCCGGCACACCTTACCTCTTCGAGGACTCCAGCATGATCAAGATAGGCAATACATGGTACTATTCATTCTGCCATAACTGGAATGTTCCCGGCGGCGCAAGCGTAAACGGCAATTCGTTCAGCAGCGCTGATATCGGTTACATGACATCAACCAATCCTCTCGGCGGATACAAGTATCAGGGTGTTGTATTCAAGAACACAGGTACACAGAGACTCGATAACGGCGGTAACAACCACCACTCTATCATCGAGTTCAAGGGCAGTTACTACGTACTTTACCACTCACGCCGTCTTGAGATGAACATGGGCGTTAACGGCGGCAAGGGTCTTAACTACAGATCTCCTTGTATCGACAAGGCAACTCTCAACAACGGCAAGATCACGTGCAACGGTTCACAGAACGGCGTAAGCCAGATCGAGAACCTTGATCCCTATGAGACTGTACAGGCTGAGACAATGTCAAACCAGTCCAAGAACATCAGCATAAGCGGTGTCGGCAATACAACTGTCAAGGGTAAGAAGGGCGAATGGATCAAGGTCAGCGGCGTTGACCTCAGCAAGGGCGTTTCTTCTATCACAGTTAAGGGCAGCGGCAACGCTACAGTTAAGTTCTGTGTAGGTTCTGCATCAGGCACCTGCATCGGATACGGCGAGCTCAACGGCAGCGAGAACGAACTCGCAGCAGTAGCGAATGACGTATCAGGCGTTAAGGATATCTATATGGTATTCAGCGGCGACTGCGAATTCGATTACTGGAAGTTCGCATAATCACAAGCAAAAAGGGGCGCAGCTCCGAAACCTTCAGGTTATAACTGCTGCCGCTGACTGCACTTCAGCGGCAGCAGGTTTATAATGATTCCGAACTTTATAATGTAAGGGTAGGGACAAATCAGAATTCAGCCGTGTTTTTTGGGTACACGGCTGTTTTTCTTTTGGCAGATAAGCACGTAGCAAGGCGGAAAAGTCGTGTAAAGACAAATTTTGAAAATCCTTTCAAAATATCCACCAATTCTACATTTTATGAGTTGTAAAAATTACAGGAAAGTGATATTATATTAACAGAACAAAGTGAGGCTTATGTCTCGGAAGTCCCGTGGGTTCGGCAGCGGGCTTGAATATGAAATCTTCTTAATCATCCCTCATTATGCGGCTTCACACTGTGGCGCCGCATTTTGCTGTCTGCACGCGGGTGAGGATTTGGTAAAAATAAAAAAATATCTCCGAAATGTTTGACAAACGGAGACGAGTGTGCTATACTATAAAAAGCAAGCAACAGTTTAACGCATAAAAGCTTAAAAGCGTAAAAGTATAAAGCACGAAAGGACTTGAGGATATGAAAGAAATTTCCAAGCTTATGGATTACAGACCCGATATCAAGGTCATTGATGCTACTCTCCGCGACGGCGGTCTCGTGAACGAGTTCCGCTTCAGCGACGATTTCGTGAAGGCACTGTATAACGCCAACCTCCGCGCAGGCGTTGATTATATGGAGTTCGGCTACAAGGGCGACAGAGAAATGTTCGACGAGAGCAAGTTCGGTCCGTGCAAGTTCTGCGACGATGAGTACATCAGGTCGATCGTTGGCGAGAACAACACCGACCTCAAGATCGCGGTAATGGCTGACGTCGGACGCTGCAACTACAAGAACGATATACACGACCGCAGCGAGAGCCCCGTTGACCTCATCCGCGTGGCTACCTACCTCCACCAGATCCCCACGGCTGTGGATATGATCGAGGACGCAAAGAGCAAGGGCTACGAGGTAAGCTGCAACATTATGGCTATCTCGAACGCTCAGGAGACCGACGTCAAGGTCGCACTGGAGCTCCTCGGCAAGTCGCCCGTTGACGTTTTCTACATCGTGGACAGCTTCGGTGCGCTCTACCCCGAGCAGATAGCGCGTATCGCCAACCTGTACGGCGAGGTCGCAGAGAAGTACGGCAAGAAGCTCGGTATGCACGCCCACAACAACCAGCAGCTCGCATTCGCGAACACTATCGAGGCTGTAGGCGACGGCGTTGACTGGCTCGATGCGACATACGCAGGCATGGGCAGAGGCGCGGGCAACTGCGCAATGGAGCTCCTGCTGGGCTTCCTCAAGAACCCGAAGTACAACGTATACCCCGTTATCCAGTTCATCGAGAAGCATATGCCCGCTATCCGCGAGCAGGGAGCTGTGTGGGGCTTCGATTTCCAGTACCTGATGACAGGTCTGCTCAACCAGCACCCGAGAACAGCGATCGAGTTCACAAAGCAGGGCAGGACGGACTACTCCGAATTCTACAAGGAGATACTTGCTCAGGAATAATCTGAGACGCTGTCTCCGGACTCTGGTCAAGGCTCTGCCTTGACAATCCGCTGGGGCGCCGCCCCAGACCCTGTCGGGGAACACTGTTCCCCGAACCCCGTATTTCGCGCACAAATTGTTCTGAGGCGGAAGTGATTTCCGCGCGGCATTAATAAAGGCGTACCGATTGGTACGCCTTTTCTGTGTTATCAGTCCGATGTTACAGGGTTTTCGTTATCAAGTCCTAAAAGCAGTCGGCGGAGCTGTACGAGGTCGAACATATCGAGCGAGCCGTCCTTGACGAGGTCGCCTGCCTGCCAGTCAGGGAGCTCCTTTTCCGCACCGAGCAGATACTTCTGGAGCAGTACGAGGTCTGCCACATTAACACTTCCGTCTGCGTTGATGTCGCCCATCTCCCTGACAGAGGAAGCGGAAACGGGTTCAAGAATGAACCTTGTGTGATCCGCGTCCTTCGGGTCGTACTTCTTCTGTACGATGTCAGCCTGTGTATCGGTCGTAAATTTGCAGTAATAGCACGACTCGTAGTCTGACGAGGATGTGAGTATCGTGTACGTGCCGTCCTTGTTGGCTATGGATTTCAGAGCCGCGTAGCTGCTGCTGTTGACACTCATCAACCCGATCGGAGCTCCGTCATCGGCACTGTTTTTCTCCACGGCAACGAGCACGGGAAGGAATGTGTTCCAGTGGAAGTCTGCGTCGCCGAAGGAGTTGGTATCGTCGCCGTTCTGATAGAGTATCCACCTTGTCGGCTTGGTCACTCCCGCCTTTGCGACAAGAGCGTTGTTCTGACCGAGAGTGACATAATTGCCGCTGAATGCGTCCCTGATGTAGTAGCTCTGTCCCGCCGTGAGCTGAGGACGAACGGGAGTGATGTTCCACAGCTGACAGGCGTATTCATGGTAGGCGTACTGGTTGACGTTTCCGCCGTTCTCCTTCGACCACTCGAATACGTCGAGAGCTCCCGCGCCGCCCGAGCACTTGGAGACAATGCCGTATGAGCTGCCGCTCTTCACGATTTTGAAGAGCTGGTTGTCCGCACCCGTGTAGGTCTGTAATTCGACGTTCGTGCCGTCTGCGGCGGTGTCGGAGGCGACCGCAATGCACTTCGATTCGTCGCCCATTGAAACTATCCTGCACCATTCGCTGTCAACGGAGACTATCCTCCACTGCTGAGCCCACAGCTTGTTGAAGTCCCACTGCTGGATATTCGTGCCCTCGTCGAGAGCACCGTTGGGCAGGTCTATCGCAAGCCCGCTGTTGACGTTGGTGATGTAGTAGGGGATACCGCTGATGAGAGCCGTACCACTCAGATGTGGATTTGTACTCGCTCTGCCGAGGCTGTCCTTGTTGATGACCATTTCAGCCTTTGTATCGGTGTAGTCGGCAATGCCCGAGCGGGGAGCTCCCGCAAATTCGGCGTTTTTAGCGCCCCAGACAGTGTGGTTGCTGCTTCCGACAGCCGTGAACGACATCACCGTTTTGCCTGCTTCGTTCTTTGCCGCGAGGAAATAGCCCTTGAAGCTCTTGCCGCCGATGATGAGGGTAGCCGCAGAGGAATCTGCGTCCTGTTCCCACGTGCCCGTTACGGCTCCGCTGATGGTGTTGTCGGCGTTGAGGGATATCGTCTGATAGTTGATTATCTTGCCGTCGGTAGATGTGCCGTGGTCGATGAATTCATATTCGCCGACGATATCCGAGGCGTCATAGCCGCCCTCCCATATCTCGTCGCCGCTGTATTCGAAGGGAGCTACCACAGGCCAGCCGTCCTCGTTGAAGTACATCGAATGTACGCGCACCTCGTGGAACTCCGCACCGTCGTCGAAGCGGGTGTGGTATATGAGGTACCACCTGCCGTCATCGTCGCGGAGGACGGAGTTGTGTCCGCACGCCATATAAGCCTTGCTGAGCGAGCTGAACTTATAGTTGCCCATGACCTTCAGACCCACGCTGTCGAGGTTGGGGTTCGTCGGAAGCACCGCGTTGTTGCCTGCGGGGTCGGTGAACGGACCGAGCGGGCTCTTCGAGCGGAAAACACGCATATTATAGCCGCCCGTGGAGGTCAGACCGCCGTAGGTCACCCACAGGTAATAGAAGCCCGTGTCGGCGTTGTACTCGATGAACGGACCCTCGCCCGACTTGCCGTAGCCGCCCGAAATTTTCGTGCCGAAGTAGCTGTCTACCATGCGCCCGTCCGAGGTCGTACCCGTCTTCGGGTGTATGAGCTGACCCGTCTTCGGGTCTACCTCAAGAGTGAATATGCCGCCAGACCACGAGCCGTAGCACATATACATCTTCCCGTCGGTATCGTAGTAGATAGTCGGGTCGATGGCGTTCGGGAAGAGCTGGTTGTTGAAGTTGTCCTTGTTGAACCAGCTGTTGTTGAAGGTGACCTGTCCCGCCGCGATGAGCTCGTCCACGTTGGTGGAGGTGTACTTGCGGTTGACGCGCTTGGTGTCGCTGGTGGCGTAGCTGTCGTTGTTGGTAAAGCCCGAGTATATGAGCGTATCGACGAAGGTGTACGGACCCTCGATATTCTTAGCCGCCGCATAGGCGATGACCGAGCGCATATAGGTCGAGGACGTGCAGAAATACATCAGGTATGCGCCCTGCGAGCCGTCGGCGTTGACGTAGTCGGCGTCCCACACGACGTCGGGAGCCCATACCGCGAAGCCGCCCTTGCAGTCCTCGAGGTCCTCGCCCGCCCACGCGAAGGCTTTGGCGAGATTCTGCGAGAGGTTGCCGAACTCGACGTTGTTCGTCCGTGCATAGCCGTTCGCAAACGAGCGCCAGTTTTGCAGGTCAGACGATTTTGCGGCTTCTATGTGCGAGCCGAAAACGTAGTAGGTGCTGCCGTCCTTGACTATGGACGGGTCGTGTACCGATACCCTTGTGCCTGCCGCGTCTGCGATGCGGGTCGGAGCTCCGCCGAGAGCCGAGGTCCCGCAAACGAGACAGCCCGCGACCGCGAGGGACAGAAGCTTTTTCAGTTTCATTTCCTTCTCCTTTCTGTTCGGGTATTTCCCCATAGCGTCCCGAACAGTCCTTTTGAGACATTATACCATAAAAAAGCGGCGGAAACAATTGCATTTTATGCCAAAAAGGTGTAATTTCTTGCACTCTCGTCCCTGATATCGCGGAAAACAGCGGGCGCGGAGAAAATTTTGCTTTTATATTGAAATTTACAAACTAATATGATATAATGTTATTACATTCGGCAATGTTCGACGTTGCTTTCTATCAGGAGGTTTATATTATGGCTGTTTGTTACAACTGCAAAACAGAATTCACGGGCAAATTCTGCCCTACCTGCGGAGCGCAGGCACAGGTCGGTCCCGCACCCGTACAGGTCGCACAGCGCGTAGCTCCGCCCGTATACACTAACGTATCCGTAGCTCCTCCCGTGGCTTCTACAAGCGTTCTGGGCTGGGTAGGCTGGATGTTCCTCTGCGCGTGTCTCCCTGTTCTCGGAGTTATCATAATGGCTCTTGCCGCGACAGACCCGTCAGCGAAGAACTTCGCAAAGGCTAATCTGCTCCTTATGCTCATCGGACTTATCATCTCGCTGCTCATCGTCGGAGGAATGCTTCTCCTCGGAATCGGACTCGGAGCCGCTGCAAATCAATAAAAACAAGGGACTGACAGGTTATCCTGCCAGTCCTTTTTTGTGTCTTTGCCTGTAGGGGCGCATTCCGTGCGCCCGTACAAAAACTGCCCGCAAACAAACGGCATTGTAATTACGTGCGGAGGTAACTCCGCAGGCAAGCAACTACGGAGCGGAAGAAGGGGAGGCTCTCACTTGCAGAGCCTCCCCTCTTTGAAAACAGTCCACTGGACTGTTTTCAAATTCATCCCCTCTCAGAGCGCACTTCGTACCCAAGGGCTCTGCCCTTGACCCGCGGGGGCGCCGCCCCTCGACCCTGCAAGCCTTTGAAAAGGCTTGAGCGAAACTTTCGGTTTCGCGCCGCAGTTTATAAGCGCCGGAAGATGTCTCCGCGCGGCAAGAAATGTAGGGGACACCGCCTTCGGCGTCCCGTTTCACTGCCTATCCCTCGGCTTGAATAGCACGTTGATGATACCGCTCAGCACGGGTACGGCTGCACTCAGTCCGAGAGCCGTCAGCAGCTGGTCGGAGGTCAGCGCTACAGTGTCAAATACGGCGCGGAGCTGCGGCACGAGCACAGCCGCCGCGAGAGCTCCCGCCGACACCAGCACCGCAAGGATGAGCCTGACATTGCTCAGCAGATTGATACCGAAGAGGGAGTGCCGCTCCGACTTGCACTCAAAAACGTGTATCAGCTGCGACATCACCAGCGTGACGAGAGCGGCAGTCCGCCCCGCTTCGAGACTTCCGCCCATACGCAGCACGAGCGAGAAAGCCGCAAGCGTGGAAAGCCCGATAAATACGCCGCGGAACACAATCTTCCACATCAGCCCGCCCGAGAAGAAGCCCTCGTCCGAGCGCCGCGGCGGGCGGCTCATTACGTCCTTTTCGGGCGGCTCGAGCCCGAGAGCTATCGCGGGCAGACCGTCCGTGACAAGGTTGACCAGCAGTATCTGCGCGGGCAGCAGCACTATCGGCATACCCATAACGATGCCGCCGAACATCGTCAGCACCTCGCCGATGTTGCACGAGAGCAGATACCGCACGAATTTGCGGATATTCGCGTAAACGCAGCGTCCCTGCTCGACCGCGTTGACGAGAGTGGCGAGGTTGTCATCGAGGAGTATCACGTCTGCCGCCTGCTTGGTGACGTCCGTGCCCGTGACTCCCATAGCCACGCCGACATCGGCTTCCTTGACCGCGGGAGCGTCGTTCACGCCGTCGCCCGTCATCGTGACTATCTCGCCGCGGCGCTTGAAGCTGCGTACTATGCGGAGCTTATGTATCGGCTCGACGCGTGCGAACACCGTATATTTGCCGATATTGCGGTCGAGCTCCTCGTCGGTCAGCTCGTTGAGCTCGGCGCCCGTAATAGCCTTGCCGCCTTTGAGCAGTCCCGCCTTCTTCGCGACCGCGACCGCCGTATTCTTGTGGTCGCCCGTTATCATCACCGTCCGCACGGAAGCCGCCGCGCACCTGCGTATCGCAGTTTTTGCCTCCTCGCGCGGAGGGTCGAGCATACCTGTCAAGCCGAGGAATACGAGCCCGCCGCGGTCGGGGTCAAAGCTTTTGCAGTCGCAGTACGCGAGGGCGAGCACCCTCAGTGCGCGGTCGGACATATCAATGACCGTGCGCGATATCTCGCTCCTCACCGCGTAGGTGAGCGGCAGGAGCTCGCCGCTGTCGGACATATACCGTGTGCAGCGGGGGAGTATGACCTCCTCTGCGCCCTTGTAGTAGGCGCGGTCTCCGCCGACCTGCACCGCCATAAAGCGGGTCTCGCTGTCGAAGGGGTGCTCCTTCAGCCGCGGAAAATCGGCTTTGAGCGCAGGCTTCATCAGTCCCGCCTTAGCCGCCGCGACAAGTATCGCGACCTCGGTCGGGTCGCCCGTGACCTCCCATTCACCTTTTCCGAGGACTGCTCCCCGCCGACGGGAGCTCGGCTTGCCGCCCGAAATAGCCGCGTCCGAGCACAGCACTCCGCACCGCAGAGCCTCACTCAGTGCCTTTTCAGCCACGGGGTTCACGGCGACATTCTCCTCGCCGCGCGTGATCCCGCCGCTCTTGCGGTAGCCCATTCCGCTGAAATAGTAGCGGCTGCCGACGGTCGCGAGCTCGGTGACGGTCATCTTGTTCTCGGTGATAGTGCCTGTCTTGTCTGAGCATATCACCGACGTGCAGCCGAGAGTCTCCACACTGTGTAGCTTGTTCACGAGGGCTTTCTGCTTTAGCATACGGCTCACCGCGAGTGCCAGCGCGATAGTCACGGTAGCGGGCAGACCCTCGGGGATAGCGGCTATCGCTATCGTGATGCCCGTCATCAGCATATCGAAGACGTCCTCGCCGCGGAGCACGCCCGCTCCGAACACCGCCGCGCACACGATGAGGCATATCACCGCCACGACCCTGCCGAGCTCAGCGAGCCGCTTCTGTAACGGGGTCAGCTCCTTGTCGATGTCGGCGAGGAGGTCGGATATACGCCCCATCTGCGTGCGTCTGCCCGTCGCGATGACCCGCGCCCGACACGTTCCGCGAACGGCTGATGTGCCGCAATAGACGATGTTGGGCTTGCCGACGGAGTTGTCGGTATCGGTCGCGAGACCCGCACGCTTAGCCACGGCTTCGGACTCGCCCGTGAGTATCGCCTCATCGCAGAAGAAGCCCGCCGCGCTCAGTATCACACAGTCAGCGGGGACCCGGTCGCCCGCCTCAAGCTCGATGACGTCCTCGGTCACGAGCCGTGCCGCCTCAATCTCGCGTAGCTCGCCGTCGCGGTAGCACTTCGCTGTCGGAGCCGTCATATTCCGCAGGGCTTCGAGGGTGTGCTCGGTGCGGAACTCCTGTATGAAGCCGAGAATGGCGTTCAGCAGGACGATGAGGATAATGGTGACGGCGTCCGAGACCTCGCCGAGCAGTACAGAAACGACCGTCGCGCCGAGGAGTATCATCACCATAACGTCTTTGAACTGTCCGACAAATATCCTCAACGCGCCGACCTTTTTCTTTTCGCCGAGGACGTTCCCGCCCTCGCTTTTCAGGCGTGCCGCCGCCTCTTTTTCGGTAAGTCCCATATCATTCACTCCTTTGGGTAAAGCTGTCCATAAATGATATGCGGACGGACCGGCTGATATGCGAAGGTGCTGTAGGGGACGCACAGTGTGCGCCCGACGGTTTATCAGTTGATTTGCGGACTGCCAAAGGTGCTTCCCGCCGAAAGCAGACTATGCCCTTTGTACAGAGTGAGCGAGCTTGCGAGCGGCAACGTAGTTGGATTCCAAAGGGCTGTGCCCTTTGGCAGGGTCTGGGGCAGAGCCCCAGCAGAGTCCAGAGACAGCGTCTCTGGCGGGTCAAGGGCAGAGCCCTTGCAGGGTGACTCCCCACAGTGTGGGGAGATGTCAGCGTAGCTGACAGAGGGGACGGCACGGTTATTGTGGGACAGCGCCCCGCAAAAAAGGCGCTCTCTCACGAGAACGCCTTTGCTGTATTATTGCTTTGTCACTATCTTCCTCAGCGCGACGAGGTCGAACGTGTCGATGATGCTGTCAGCGACGAGGTCAGCCTCCGCGGACTGCTCCGCCGTCAGCGCGGAATTCCCGAGCAGGTGAGCGCTCAGCGTTACGAGGTCTGCCACGCCGACATCGCCGTCGATATTCACGTCGCCGACGAGCTTCTCGGGCACAGCGCCGGAGGTCGCGAGCGCGAAGAAATTCACACAGAGATTGGTCTGCCCGTTGCTGCCAAGCGTCACCTTCTCGCCCTTTTTGACCTGCTTGTCGTATATCTTGAAGTTGAGGTCGGTCGTTGCGGTGAGCTGCGTCCGCATAAGAGTGTAGTCCGCGAGCCAGTCGGGCTCCTTCTCAACGCGGCTGTCGAGCGCGACGTGGAGCGTCATATCGGCTCCCGCGGTGAAGGTGACGGTGTCGCCCGTCGTACCCTTGGCACTGCACGCCGTCATCAGTATCTCCGCGCCGATGAGGTTGGACTGTATCTGGTCGATGGTGAATTCGCGGTCGCCGAAAATGAGCGAGCCCGTATCCGCGTTTTTGCCTATGCTCCACGAGTCGGGGAGCGCATTTTCGCTGACCTCAACGTCCCTGAATAGGTCGCCGCTGAGAGGTATCTTCTGCTCGCTGAAAACGAAGCTGTCCATATTCACGAGGTAGCCATCGCCGCCCGTGAATCTCACGTACAGGTTGTGGACACCCGAAATCGCGGGGATATTGGCTTCAAACGGCTGATAGTCGGTGAAGCCCGACGTGCCCGTGAAGCTCAGCTTTGCGGCGGGAGAGCCGTTCATGCTGTCAAGGTAGAGCTCGATACCCGCGGCATTTCCCGCGATATTGCCCTTGAAGCTGTATGCTCCGTCGCCGAAATCGACCTTGCGGTACATAGCCCAGTCGCCGTTCTCGATGAAGCCGATGTTCTGTCCGCCGCCTGCGGTGTCTTCGGTCTGTATGCCCTCGGAGTCCGCATACGACTCAGCCTCGATGATCTCGAAAGCCGATACTGCGGGAACAGACGGCTGAGGCGGAGCGTCGCTCTCGGGCGAGAGCGTGACAACGCCCTCGGGGAAGGAGCTGACGGTGAGGTCGTTGATGTAGTATTCGATGTTCATATAGCCCTGACCGCAGTAGTCGCCCGCGTAATCGGTGGGGTCTGTCGGGTCGAGACCGCGTGCGGTCTCCCAGTCGTCAGCCATGCCGTCGTTGTCGGAGTCGGTTATCTCTTTCGTAGTGACGGGGGCGGGGTAGGAGTATGTCACGCCGCACTTTATGCTGTACTTGTTGAGGTCGGAAACGGAGCCGTCATACGCGGCAGTACCCGAGCAGGTACCTGTGCCGTTCTTGGCGTCGGCGGCACATTCGCGGTCGATAGCGGTGCGCTTGTCTGGCGAGATACCGCTGCCCGCGTAGCTGACAACGTGCTCGAAGGAAGCCTCGGCGCTCTCGCAGGTGGTCGCGGTGGAGACATTCTCGCCGTTGTTGTCGATAGCGAACGGCGCGGACGTTTTGAGGTTGTCCTTGGTGATGCCGATACCGTCCTTGACGGTGACGCCGTCCCAGTTATTGTAGGTTATCGCGTGGAGCGAGCCGTCCTTGTTGATGAGGCGGTTGCCCGCGCAGTAGACCTTGAAATTCTGCGGACTGGTGGTGCTGTCCACGTACATCCAGTGGTAGCCGCCCGTGGTGGAGTTGCCCGCCTTGAGGGTGTTGTTGATGTAGTTGACGTGCCCGATAGTGCCGTATGCGGTCTGATAGCCCCAGTCGTAGATGACGTTGTTGGTGAAGTCCGCAACGCCCGTTCCCGGTATCTTTCCGCGGAAGTTTCGCGATACGTTGTGGATGATGAGGTTGTGGTCGAAGGTGAGACCGCTGTTGCCCATCATTATGCCGAAACCGTGAATGCCCTTGTCGTGTCCGCCCCACGAGTTCGCGGGACCGATGACGGTATACTGCACGGTGTAGTTGCTATTGTTGGAGTAGAGTCCCCACTGCTCGTCGGAAGCCCAGCCTATGGAGCAGTGGTCAACGATACAGTTCGCGCCCTTGGAGCCTCCCCACGCGTCGTTGCCCGAGCTGGTGGCGTTGTACGGTCCCGGGCGGGAGCTCAGATAGCGGCAGATGATGTTGTCGCCGCCGAAAGCCATTTTGTAGTTTTTGAGCGTGATACCTCCGCCTCCGGGGGCAGTCTGTCCCGCGATGGTGATGTTGCTGACGGCGGAAACGGCGCTTTTGAGCTCGATAGTGCCGCCGACGTCGAATACGACTATGCGGTTGGACTTGCTGACCGCGTCGCGGAATGAGCCCTCGCCGCTGTCATTGAGGTTGGTGACGTGGTAGACCTGTCCGCCGCGTCCGCCAGTGGCGTACTTGCCGCCGCCTACCGCACCGGGGAAGGCGACGAGCCTGCCCGCGGCATCAGCCGTGGTGACACTGCCTGCGGGTACAGCCGCGGAGGCTCCGCCGAGCACGGTGACTACAGCAGTCATCGCGGCGGCGAGCCGTCTGATGTTCTTGTTCATGATTATCCCTCCGTTATTCTAATTCGCAATGCGTAATGCGTAATGCGTAATTGTGAGCCGCGCGGAGATTGCTTCCGCCTCGGAACGATTTGTGCGCGAAATATGGGGTTCGGGGAGTGCGCTCCCCGACAGGGTCTGGGACGGCGTCCCAGCAGAGTCCAGAGACAGAGTCTCTGGCAGATTCCAAGGACAGCGTCCTTGGTGGGTTCCAAGGGCAAAGCCCTTGGTCGCTTCCTATGGAGGCGAAATAAATCATTCTTTGCAATACTGCCCTTTCAAAACAGTCCAGTGGACTGTTTTGAAATATGAATAACAAAAATGGCACAGTTATTCAGCGCGGAGACAACTCTGTGCGAAAAACGCTCTGAATCCGAGCAATTTCTGATACTTCCCTATTTTAGATTATACATTATCATTTTGCAAAAAGCAATGACAAATCGTATTCTTTTTATGCGGTTTTTAGCTTTTTTGCAGGTCAGAGAGAGCAAGGCTGCTTTTCTGAACGGTTCACGCTGATTGCAGGAGCCGTTCGCAGAAAGGTCACAATTGTCAGAATTATGTAATTTTCTTCCGCATATAGTAACAATCACGGCGGTTTTTGTCTTGAAACTGACAATTCTCTGTTATTGAAATCCGCCGAATTATCGGGTATAATTGAATCATAGAAAAGGCTCCCCGCTGTGCAGTGACGGGCAAGACGCGCATGGGAGATAAAGGAGTGAAATTTATGAGTAAGAGGTTTTCACGTATGGCAGCACTGTCGCTGACCCTGCCGCTCGTAGCGGCGACCTTCGTAAGCTGTGCTGACGGCGAATATGACAGCGGCGTAAGCTCGGGCAACAACTACACCTACGACTACAAGACAGAGGCTGAGGAAAGCCTGTACCCCGATACCGTGAACCCGAACGAGGAGTACAATTACGTCGAGGAATCGGGATTTAAGGACCCCAAGGCTGTTCCGCTCTCGACCTTTTCCGCGGACGTTGACACCGCTTCATATACCAACGCACGCCGTATGCTCAACGACCACAAGCTCGTCGAGCCCGACTCCGTGCGCATTGAGGAATACATCAACTACTTTGACTACAAGTACGCCGACCCCGAGGAGGGCAAGGTCTTCGGCGAGTACGTAGAGCTTGCGGACTGCCCGTGGAACGAGGAGACAAAGCTTATGATGATAGGCTTGCAGGGCAAGCGCATTGCTCAGGACGAGCTCCCGCCCTCGAACCTCGTATTCCTCATAGATTCTTCGGGTTCAATGGCTTCAGCGAATAAGCTCCCGCTCGTGCAAACGGCGTTTGCAATGCTCGCGGACGAGCTCACCGAGCAGGATACGATATCCATAGTGACCTACGCGGGCTCGAGCGAGACTGTTATCGAGGGTGCGAGCGGTCTTGATAAGGACGAGATAACAGAGGCTCTCGGCTCGATAATGGCAAGCGGCGGCACCAACGGCGAGGGCGGTATCGAAACTGCGTATGAGCTCGCCGAGAAATACTACATCGAGGGCGGCAATAACCGTGTTATCCTCGCCACCGACGGTGATGTCAATATCGGCAGGTGCTCCGAGGAGGAGCTCACCAAGCTCATCGAGGAGAAGCGCGAGAGCGGCGTTTACCTGTCGGTGCTCGGCTTCGGTACGGGCAATTTCAAGGACAACAAGATGGAGGCTCTTGCTGACAACGGCAACGGCAACTACAGCTATATCGACTCCGTTGACGAGGCGAAGCGTGTGCTCGTTGAGGAAATGGGCGGCACTCTTTTCACTATTGCCAAGGACGTGAAGATACAGGTCGAGTTCAATCCCGCCACTGTTGCGGAATACCGCCTCATAGGCTATGACAACAGGCTCATGGAGGCTGAGGATTTCTACGACGGCTCCAAGGACGCGGGCGAGGTCGGAGCAGGTCACGCGGTGACGGCTCTGTACGAGGTGAAGCTCACAGGGCAGACCTCAAAGTCCACATACCACGGCATAGAGCTCGAATTCGGCTCTGAGGAAACTACAGAAGCCACAGTTGAGAACGGCAGGGACGAGCTTATTAAGCTCTCCGTAGCGTACAAGGACATCGGCACCGACGAGGAGGTCTACTCCGCGAACCTCTACGGTATGGAGAAGTACAACGAGATCCCCACACAGGGGATCAAGCTCGCGGGAGCGGCTGCGGAGTTCGCAATGCTGCTTAAAGGTTCGGAGTACAGGGGCACATCGTCCTTTGACTACGTATCGGATACGGCGCTCGCTATCGGCGGAAGCAACGAGAAGATAGCGGAGCTCCGCGACCTCGCGAATAAGGCGGCGGCACTCTACAAGTAAGAAAGTTACAAGAATTGTTCTCATATACCTCTAACAAAAGCAAAGCGCCCCGAAGGGATATCCTTCGGGGCGCTTTGTCTTGACACTTTTGCGGCTTCGCAGTATAATCATTACAAAGGAGGCGAGGCTATGAACAGTATCAGCGATTCTATCGCGGGAGAATTCGGGAAGAGTATATGGACGAAATTCCGCCGCGGAGTGCGCGACTACAGGCTCATCGAGGCGGGCGACCGCATTGCCGTCTGCATTTCGGGCGGCAAGGACTCAATGCTGATGGCGCAGTGCATAGCCCGTCTCAAGCGCAACAACGAGATACCCTTCGAGGCCGAGTACGTGATAATGGACCCGGGGTATACTTCCGAGAATCTGCAGCGCATACTTGACAACGCAGAGCTGCTCGGCATACCCGCAAAGGTCTATCCCACGCGGATATTCGAGTCCGCGGAGAAGGAGGAGAAGCACCCGTGCTTCCTCTGCGCGAGGCTCAGGCGAGGCTGGCTCTACAAGAAGGCTCAGGAGCTCGGGTGCAACAAGATAGCCCTCGGTCACCACTTCGACGACGTCATAGAGACGATACTTATGGGTATGCTCTACGGCTCGCAGATGCAGACGATGATGCCGCGCCTGAAAGCCGAGAACTACGAGGGCGTGGAGCTGATACGTCCGCTGTATCTTGTCCGCGAGGCTGACATCATCGCGTGGCGGGACTTCAACGGGCTGGAGTTCATTCAGTGCGCGTGCAGGGTCACCGAGAAAAAGGGCGAGGACGGCTCGAAGCGGGCGGAGATAAAGGCGCTGATAGCAGAGCTGAAAAAGACCAATCCCGCCGTGGAGATGAACATCTTCCGCAGTCCCGAGAACGTCAACCTCCGCACGCTGATATCCTACCACGACGGCGGCGATTATCACCACTTCCTCGACGACTACCGATGATAAAAGATTGTTAAAAATAAGACGTTTTTTGTCTGTTTTTACGATTTTATCGAAATATTTACCGATACTGCTTGATATTTTCTGCGCGTGTGCTATAATGGTAGTATACCACACTGCATTTTTGCGGAATAATTGGAGGTAATCACTATGGGAGATAATAAAGGCGGAACAAAGATAACCATACTCGGTGCGGGAAATGTTGGCGCAACTGTTGCGTATACGCTCGCAGTCGCGGGTACCTGTACCGATATTGTCCTCATTGACATAAACAAGGAAAAGGCTAAGGGCGAGGCTATGGACATCCGTCAGGGCGTGTCCTTCGGTCACAATGTCGAGATAAAGGACGGCACCTACGAGGACGCCGCCGATTCCGACATCGTAATCGTCACCCTCGGTCTTGCGAGAAAGCCGGGTCAGACACGTCTCGACCTCGCACAGGCTAACGTGAACATCATCAAGGACGTAATGCCGCAGGTGGCAAGGTTCGCTCCCGACGCTATATACGTCGTTGTCAGCAACCCCGTTGACGTCCTTACTTATACGATACTCCAGTGCACGAACCTCACGCCCTATCAGGTGATAGGCTCGGGTACGGCTCTTGATACATCGCGTCTGCGTTCGAGCATCGCCGATCATCTCGGCATCAGCCCGAACAGCGTTCACGCCTACGTATTCGGCGAGCACGGCGACTCGTCGTTCATTCCGTGGTCGCTCACCAATATCGCGGGTATCCCCATGGAGGAATACTGCGCCGACCAGAATCACGCCGACATCGACGAGGACGAGATAATCGACGAGGTCAGAAAGGCGGGCGCGGAGGTCATCAAGCGCAAGGGCGCGACCTTCTACGCTATCGCGATGACCGTGAACAAGATATGCGACTCTATCCTCCGCGATACGAACAATATTATGACGATATCGTCCCTCGTGCCCAACAGATACGGTATCAGCGATGTCTGTCTCAGCCTGCCCTGCGTTATCGGCAGTCACGGTATCGGCAGGGAGGTTTTCCCCAAGCTCACAGAGGTCGAGGAGGAGAAGCTCCGCGAGAGCGCAAGAGCCCTCAGAAGCGTTATCGACCAGCTCGAGTTCTGAGAACTAGGCTTCTACAGCGGGACGTCGAGGACGCCGTCCCCTACATATCGTTTCCCGCCGAAAGCAGACTACGCCTTTTGTACAGCGTGAGCGAGCTTGCGAGCGGCAACGAAAACTGGGTTCAAAGGGACTGTGTCCCTTTGCAGGGTCTGGGACAGAGTCCCAGCAGAATCCAAGGACAGAGTCCTTGGCGGGTCAAGGGCAGAGCCCTTGCTGAATCATTTGATAAAGAGCAACGGAGCTCCCTTTTTTGGGGAGCTCTTATTGTAACTGATAAAACGGAGGTATTACTATGAGCCTTAACGATACGCCCTCGGGAGAGAGGATTCACATCGGCTTCTTCGGCAGACGAAATGCGGGCAAGTCCAGCCTCGTCAACGCCGTCACGGGGCAGGAGCTCGCCGTCGTTTCCGACGTGAAGGGCACTACCACCGACCCCGTCTACAAGGCGATGGAGCTCTTGCCGCTCGGTCCTGTCGAGATAATCGACACCCCCGGATTCGACGATGAGGGAGCCCTCGGCGAGCTCCGCGTGAAGAAGACGCGACAGATTCTCGCCAAGACCGATATTGCCGTCCTCGTCGTGGACGGGAGCACGGGTCTGAGCGACTGCGACCGCGAGCTGATACAGCTCTTCCGCGAGCGCGAGCTCCCGTACATCATCGCGCATAACAAGTCCGACCTCACGGGCGCGGAGATAGCCGCAGACAACGAAATATCGGTCAGCGCGGCTGAGAAGAGGAACATCTTCGAGCTCAAGGAAATGATTGGCAGACTTGCGAAAAACGCAGTCAGCGAGCGACATATCATAGGCGACCTTATCGGCGCGGGCGACATCGTTGTGCTCGTCACGCCGATAGACGGCTCTGCGCCGAAGGGACGTATGATTCTCCCGCAGGTGCAGACCCTCCGTGATATCCTCGACGCCGACGCTATCCCCGTTTTCGCCAAGGAGGGACAGCTCGCGGACGCTCTTGCGGGACTTGCCAAGCCGCCGAAAATGGTAGTCACGGACAGTCAGGTCTTCGGTATGGTGAGTAGGATCGTCCCCGAGGACGTGCCGCTCACCTCGTTTTCGATACTTATGGCGCGGTATAAGGGCTTCCTCGACGCTGCGGTCAGGGGAGCGGCGAAGATACGCAGTCTCCGCGACGGCGATACCGTCCTCATCTCCGAGGGCTGTACCCACCACCGCCAGTGCGGCGACATCGGAGCGGTGAAGCTCCCCGCACTGCTGAAGAAATACACGGGCAAAAGCCTTGACATCGAGCTTTCGAGCGGGCGCGACTTCCCCGAGGAGCTCGAAAAATACGCACTCGTTATCCACTGCGGAGGCTGTATGCTCAACGAGCGGGAGATGCTCCACCGCAGGAATATCGCCGAAGCCGCGGGCGTGCCATTCACGAATTACGGCACTGCCATCGCCTGTATGAACGGTATTCTGCGGCGAAGTCTCGGCATTTTCCCCGACATCGCAAAGGAGATAGGCGAATGAAAAGACGGATTCCGTACATCATATTATTTGTGGTGCTCGTGGGCGTGGAGGTCGTCATCGCGCTGACTCAGCACGGCAACTTTATCCGCAATTACGGCGGCGACATCATCGTGATGTGGGTGTTGTACTGCCTTGTGCAGGCAGTGCTCGGCGGGAAAAACAACCACTACATCGTGAACCTGTGCCTGCTCGCATTTGCGTTCGCGGTGGAGCTCGTACAGCTGTGGGGCTTCGCGGACAGGTTCGGTATCGAGAACCCGTTTCTGCGCACTCTCATAGGGACGAGCTTCGCGGCGGAGGACCTTCTCTGCTATGCCGCGGGCGCGGCTGTCGCCTGCGCGGGAGTGTTCGTTTATGACCGAATAAAGCGGGATTGACAGCGCTGACGTTTTTTGTTATACTATATTTGGGTACTGCATAACGGTAGGCGGTTCTATTCTTTCCCTCGGAAACGGGGGTGAGTTAAGATGACTATATTGGAATTATTAACGTTAATGTTACTTAATGTCTGCTCAACAACTCAAAAATACCTTTATACAGCCTTTTAAAAGGCATTTTTGAGTTGTCAAAGTGCAAGAAAAATAATAGCTTTTATGATTTTTCTTGCGCTTTGTTTTGCCCTTTAGGGCAAAATGAGCTTGACATCAATTAATGTGATGCGCAAATTCCATATATTATCAAAGAATTTGCGCACCCCGAACGA
>Ga0129307_1001259_pt1 | contig 28738 bp, 36 predicted proteins | sample P1105metagenome_FD_94437 | JGI IMG/M metagenome (GOLD analysis project Ga0129307, IMG submission 94437) | Capybara group fecal microbial communities from Wisconsin, USA - P1105 metagenome | ecosystem: Host-associated > Mammals > Digestive system > Large intestine > Fecal | place: USA: Wisconsin...
CTTTATAATAAGTGCATTGGTGGTGAATATATTATGAAAAAGAAATTTTTAGGAATAATATGTTTACTATATGCCGGAATTATAATGTTTGTTAATCATTATAATATATTAAGGAACTTTTTAGCACCTAATATGCATATATATTTATTAGGATCTGTTCCTATATTTATATTAATTGCAGTGATCATATTTTATAGCGATAAATTTCATTATAATTTTAAGGTATTAGATTTAGTACTTATTCTTCCACTTATAATGTTAATATTTGCAGGGGATGGAAGATTATCTACATCACTTGCATCAAATAAGAATAATATGGCTAAAATAACAAAAAAAGTTAAAAAGTCTAAAGCAACTAAAAAAGAACCTGAAATTGATGTTAGTAAACTTGATTTTAAGAATCCATTCTTTAATGTTGAAGATGATATGTATGTAGATTTAGGTAACTATTTAACATATAATTCAAAAGCAGAAGAATTCATAGGTAAAACTATTAGAGTAAGAGGTTTTACTATAAATGATAACTCTTATTTACCAGAAGGTTTATATGGTTTAGGTAAATATGGTGTTAGTTGTTGTATAGCAGATGCTGGTTTTATGGGATTTATAATTAATCCAGATGGTCATAAAATAAAAAAATCTACTTGGTATGAAGTAGAAGGTTATATAGAAAGAAAAGAAGATTTATCAGGGCATGATATATTCCCTATACATGTTGTGAATATAAAAGAAATTGATGGCAAGGATGAAGAAGAGTATGTTTATTCTTGTATTCAATATGAAGACCAATGTAAAAAATTACAAAAATATAATTTAAAGTATTAGAGGTATTTATGAATAAAATAGTAGTAGCGACTAATAATAGTCATAAATTAAAAGAAATAAAAGAAATATTAAAAGGGTATGAAATACTATCTTTAAAAGATATAGATTTTAATGATGAAATTGTTGAAGATGGTAAAACATTTGAAGAAAATGCATTAATAAAAGCTAGAACTATTCATAATTATTTAAAGAATAAGAATTTAGATTATTTAGTTATGGCAGATGATTCAGGATTATGTGTTAATTCACTTAATGGTGCGCCAGGAATATATAGTGCTAGATACGCTGAAGAACATAATGATAAAGCAAATCGAGATAAACTTATTAAAGATTTAAAAGGTAAGGATAAAGATGCATATTTTAATTGTACTATAGTTATGTTATATCCAAATGGAAATTATAAAACATTTATAGGTAAAACATATGGTATAATAATAGAAGAGGAAAAAGGTAAGACAGATTTTGGATATGACTGTATATTTTACTCAAATGATTTAAATAAAACTTTTGGTGAAGCATCAGAAGAAGAGAAGAATAGTGTATCTCATAGAGGTAGAGCTATAAAAGAAATGTTAAAGGAGATATAATATGAAGAATAAAAGAAATATAATAATATCAGTCTTAATGACTATTTTTTCAGGGGTATTTGTATATTTAGTTAAAACAATAGATGTAAAAGCTATTGGACCAAATAAATCTAAAGTAGGTTTTAGTACTATTAATAAGGCATTTTCTGATATAGTTGGATCAAATATGACTATATATAAATTAACAGAAATACTTGGTTTATTAATCTTTATAATAGTAGGAGTATATGGTCTAATAGGTATATACCAATTATTTAAAAGAAAGAGTTTATTTAAAGTAGATAGAGAAATAATAAGTTTAGGAATATTATATGTTTTAATGATTGGAACATATTTGGTTTTTGAAAAGGTAATAATAAATTATAGACCAATATTAATAGATGGAGAATTAGAAGCATCATTCCCATCTAGTCATACTATGCTTGCGATATGTACCTCAGTTAGTTCACTAATGGTATATAAAAAATATGTGCCAGAAAAGTTTAATTATTTAGTTATGTTTATAACAGTATTATTATTAACACTAGTATTTTTAGGAAGAACAATTTCTGGAGTACATTGGTTTAGTGATATTTTAGGGGGAGTAATTATTTCTCTAACTTTATTATCATATTTTTATACAATTATAAATTGGAAAAAGACTGAGTAATCAGTCTTTTAAATTGATTTTTTTTTTGATATAATACATTATGCAGGAGGGATGGTTATGACAAAACCTTCAGATGTAGTAGAAGTAAGATATTCTAAAATTCATAACGACAATGTTGATAAAGATATAAAAGTAGCGTGTTTATCTGATGTACATATATCAAGAAAAACTACTAAAGAAGACATTGCTTTTATAATATACACAATAAAAAAAGAAAATCCAGATTATATATTTTTACTTGGTGATATTTTAGATTCATATCATTTAATTGATGAATCAAAGACAAGAAGTATGGTTACTAGTTTATTAGTAAAACTTTCAGACATTTCAAAAGTATTTTTTATAGTAGGTAATCATGATTATATTTATTATAATGAAGAATTTAAATATAAAAATGGTGATATAGAAAGATGGGATTATTATGATATATATAATAACATTCACTTTTTAAAAAACGAGATAATAGAGGAAGAAAACTTAGTTATAGGTGGATATAATGAACCATATAATATTTATCATAATAAAGAAGAAGATGCATTTAAAAAAGAGTTTATAGAAAATGACTTAGATAAAGTAAAATCTGATAAACCTAAAATTCTACTAACTCATAGTCCGGAACCTTTAGAAAAAAAAGATAATTTAGAATTAGTTAAAGATTATAATATTATAATGTGTGGTCATTATCATAATGGATGTGTTCCCTCATTTTTAAATAAAGTATGGATACCTAGACATGGTGGAGTAATTACATCTTCAAAGAGATTATTTCCAAATAATGTTAGGGGAATAAAAAAAATAAAAACAGGTCAGTATTTATTCTATAATGGTGGTTGGATTAAAATTGCTGATAGTTCACCAAAATTTTTACAACCATTAGATAGAATATGTAATAGACAAATAGATATTTCTACAATTACTAATGATGAAAAAATAAAAGGTATAAAAGTATATACTAAAAAGTATAAAAAGAATAAGGGAGAATTTAATGATTAATAATATTAGATTAATAAGTCAAAATGCAATAAAAATTGAAGAAGATAAAATAATTTATTTTGATCCGTTTAAAATAGATAATAATTATAATGATGCTGATTATATTTTTATAACTCATTCTCATTATGATCATTTTTCTAAAGAAGATATATTAAAAATAAAAAAGGATTCAACTAAAATAATAGTTACAAATGATCTAGTGGATAAATGCAAAGAATTAGGATTTATTGATATATTAGTAGTTGAACAAAATAATGATTATTTTATAGATAATATTTCTTTTAAGACAGTACCCGCATATAATATAGTAAAAGATTTTCATAAAAGAGAATATAACTGGGTAGGTTATATTGTTAATTTTAACGATACTATTATTTATGTCGCAGGAGATACTGATAATATTCCTGAAATAAGAAATATAAAATGTGATATAGCTTTTGTTCCGGTGGGAGGAACTTATACTATGGATTACAAAGAAGCAACAGAATTAATAAAAGAAATAAAACCTAAATTAGCTATTCCAACTCATTATAAAACTTTAGTAGGAACTGAAAAAGATGCATATGATTTTAAGAATGAATTAGATGAAATAGTAGAGGTTAAAATATTAATGTGATAAAGTGTAAAAAACACTTTATTTTTCTTTCTGAATATGATACTATTAAAGGGCCCGAAAAAAAAGAAAGGATGATTAAAATGACTAATTTTGAAAAAGTTTCAACTGATATTTTAAATGCAGCTTCTAATATAAAATACGAAACAAAAGAGGAAAAATTTTGTCAAGCTCAAATACTATTAACTTTATATCAAATGTTACAAAATGAAGAAGTTTATAAAGAAGCATTAGACTGTTTAATAGATAGCGATTATAATAGAAAAGAACATAGTATTTCTAATAAGAATGTTTTAGTAAATAGAAGAGGACAATAATTGTTCTTTTTTTTTGTCTATGATATAATCATAATAGAGGTGATAGTATGGCAACACCACATAACAAAGCTAATAATAAAGATATAGCTAAAACCGTTTTAATGAGTGGAGATCCACTTAGAATAAAAGCAATAGCGGAAAAATATTTAGATAATCCAAAACTAGTTAATGATGTTAGAAATATATATGCTTATACAGGTACTTATAAGGGTAAAGAAATTACTGTAATGGCACATGGTATGGGTATACCTAGTATGGGTATTTATGCATATGAATTATTTAAATACTATGATGTAGATAGAATAATAAGATTAGGTTCTTGTGGAGCCTATTCTAAAGATTTAAGCTTACTTGATATAATATTAGTAAATGATAGTTATACTGAAAGTAATTTTGCATATGAATTAAATAATGAAAAAGTGAATCAAGTTAGCTCTAGTAAAGAGTTAAATAACAAATTAAAAGAATCAGCAGAAAAACTTAATATAAACCTAGTAGAAGGCAAAGTTTTTTCTACAGATTGTTTTGATTGGTATGTTAAAGATTTAAATGTACTTTTAGAAAGAATTCCTAAAGACTTAATTGCAGCTGAAATGGAAAGTTTTGCTCTTTTCTATTTAGCTAGAGAATTTAAAAAAGAAGCATCATGTTTATTAACAGTTGTAGATTCTCATTATAAAAAAGAAGAACTAAGTGCGGAAGATAGAGAATCTAAACTAGACAAGATGTCTTTAATTGCGTTAGAAAGTATTATATAGGTGAAAATATGAAAAAAAGAATAAAAATATTTATATTATTTATTAGTGTGATATTTATATTTGGTTTTTCATCAGTAGTATTTGCGGAAATATATAATCCAATTGATGAAGAAGAAGCTGAATCAATAATTTTTGATAGTTTAAATACATATGAAAAAGATGAGACTATAAATAATAAAAAATATGAAAGTAACAATGCTTTAAATAATTCAGTTTTAATAAATGCATGTAAAGTAATAATTAATAAACCTAATATAATTAAAACAGGTGATACTAGACAAAGTAGTGCTGATATTTTTGGTTTAAACTCTGCAGTATTAACTTATAATAAAGGGTCTTTAAACTTATTAGGAGGAACTATTAAAACTGATGGAACATATTCAAATGGTATCTTTGCTTACAAAGAAGGTAATGTAATAGTTAAGGATACAAATATAAGAACTAAGAGAAAATATTCAAGTGGATTAATGGTAACAGGTAAAGGAAATATAGATGCGACTAATTTGGATGTATTTACTGAAGGATCATTTTCTCCAGCTATTAGATCTTATAAAGGTGGAGGATTTATATCTATTAATAAAGGAAAATATATAACTAATGGTACTAGTTCTCCAGTTATTTATTCCACAGGAAAAACAGAAGTAAAAAATGCAACATTATCTTCAAGAGAATCAGAGGGGATTATAATTGATGGGCCAAATTCTGTTACTTTAAATAAAGTTGATTTTGAAGATTCAAATATAAATGTTAATGATGACTCTAAAATACAAAAAAACATTGTTTTATATAGAACAATTAATAGTAATTCAACTGAACCAACCTTATTTAAAGCAATTAATTCAAATATAAAAACTAATTTTGGTTCAACATTCTTTGTAACTAATACTATAGGTACTATTGAATTAGAAAATAATAAAATGACTAATAATGGAAATATATTTATAAGAGTTCAAAAATCAGTATGGGGAACAGAAGGATCTAATGGTGGAAAAGCAACTTTAAAAATGACTAACCAAAATGCAAAAGGTAATGTAATTGTAGATAAATATTCTACTTTATCTATGAATTTATCTAATAATTCAAGTTATAAAGGAACAATTGATGGAGATAATAGAGCAATGGCATTATCACTTCATATTGATAAAGATTCAAAAATAATATTAACAGGTGATAGCTATTTATCATCATTATTTAATGATGATGATACTAATTCAAATATATATTTAAATGGACATAAACTGATAGTTAACGGAAAAGAAGTACAAGGTAATAATACTGTTATAAACAAAAAAAGTAAGAAGAAAGAAATTACTAAAGAAACTAAAAACACTTATTTTGATTCGTTAAAAAAAGCAATACCTTATTTAATAGATTTAGGAATATTTGCTGCGGTTGTTTTATTAATAATGTTATTTGTATTTATAAATAACAAAAGACATAATAAAATGTATTAAAAAATCTACACGGTTTATATTTCGTGTAGATTTTTTTTAAATCAGTTTTATTTAGTCTTTTTTAATTGCGTGTAATACAGTTCTATATTTATCATTTCCAGAACAAGTAGATAATGTTAAAGTTGATTTAGATGAATCTAATTCTACATTAAAATTATAATAACTTCTTCTTGATACTTTATCTAAAAAGTTTTTATACTCATTATCATCTAGATTAGTAGTTATATAATATTCTTCATTTAAAACTTCATATACAGAATAAACTTGATATCTTTGTATTTCATTTTCTGTAATTAGTATTACTTCATGGTTATCTTTATTTGTATACCAATCTTCTTTTAGAGTTTTCTTAAGTGTACCAAACATATCACCATTTTTTCTGTTATGTCCATAAATAACAATATTTTTATCAGTTCCATTAAATTTATTCTTATAATCCATAAATGGCCATCCAGCTGAATTATATGATTTATCAAAACTTCTATTTAAATAATAATCATTATCAGTTGATTTCACAATAGGATAACTTATTTCAGTATTTTTAACTTTTAACCATCCGATTGTATCACTATTTTTTTCTTTTAACTCTTTTATTAATTCTGTTTCTGATTGTATTTTATTAGTATTAGAATTATCAATTTTTTCTTGTATAGCTTGATATTCTTTTTTTACATTTTTACTTTTGTAATTATCTAATAACCATATTCCAATTTTATATAAACAGAATATTATAATTACTATAAATATAATATCTATAATTATACTAAGTATCTTTTTCTTTTTCATATTCTCACCATTTTTATTATACCAAATATTGAATAAAAATAAAAATATCTTTATAATAATTATAGGAGGTCATAATATGGAAAAATCAATTGTATATTTTAGTAAAGAAATAACACCTGAGAAGCTAATAGAGATGTATGATAAATTAGGTGTTAAATTAAATGGGAATATTGGTATAAAAGTTTCCACAGGAGAAGCAGGATCTAAAGGATATTTAAAGTCTGATTTAATAAAACCATTAGTAGATAAATTAAATGGTACAATTATAGAATGTAATACCGCTTATCCAGGAAAAAGAAATGATGCTAAAGAACATATGAAAGTCGCTAAAGAACATGGATTTACTAATATGGGTAAAGGTATAGAAATAATGGATGGTATAGGTGAATTTAAGATACCTGTTCATACAGGAAAACATCTTGAATACGATATTATAGGTAAAGGATTTGAACACTATGATTCATTTTTAAATCTAGCTCATGGTAAAGGACACGCTATGGGTGGATTTGGCGCAAACTTAAAAAATCAGTCAATAGGATTTGCATCTCGTAATGGAAAAGCGTATATTCATTCTTGTGGACAAACAGAAGATCCAGATTTATGCTGGCAAGCTAAATATGAACAAAAAGATTTTATTGAATCTATGGCAGAAGCTGCTAAAGCTGTTTCAGATTATATTAAAGAAACAAATAGACAAATAGTATATATAACTGTTGCGAATGCGATAAGTTTAGATTGTGATTGTGACGCTCATCAGGGAGATCCAGTTATTTCAGATATAGGTATATTTGCGTCTCTTGATCCAGTTGCGAATGATCAAGCTTTTATAGATGCCATATGGAAAACTCATGAAGATGGAACTAAAGATATTGAAGAAAGAATAGATTCTAGAGAAGGTAGACATATAACTTTGTATGCAGAAGAACTAGGTTTAGGTTCTACAGAATATGAATTAATTGAAGTATGAGAAAAACTATAAAACTTAATAGAGATATATATGAAAAGATGAAACAAATATATTATGAAAAAAAGAATCATATATATGACTGGATGGGTAATCTAATAACAGAAGAAAACTATAGAACATATCATCACATAGAAAAAGCAGAAGACTTAAGGAAGAATAATGAAAGTGATCAACCAACCTTAGAAAATGGTGCTTTCTTAGGAAAAAAGAGTCATGAACAACTACATAGAATTGAACATCTTGATTATGAATTATATATAGAATGGAACAAACTATTTAGAGAAATTAATGATAAAAAAGAAGTGATTTCTGATGATTTATGGAAAAGAGTATTTGAATTACATGATATTACAGAAAAAATAGATAAAAGGAATAGTAAAAAATTAAAACTATGATATAATTAAGAGGAAGGAGATATAGTATGAAAAAGAAATTATTAGTTGGTTTATTAAGTTTAGTATGTGTATTCACACTAACAGGATGTATTTCTAAAAAAGGAATAGTTCCAAAAACAGTAAAAAAAGATATTAAAGGAAACTGCGCTCCATTAGAGTGTATTAAAAAATTAAAATCAGAAAATACAGTTGAAGAAATTAATAAAATAATTGGTTTTGAAGGAACAAAAACAGATGAAAAATATAATATTTATACTTGGAATATTACAAGTAATGATAAAATAACTGCTACATATTATTCATCTGATAAAGCTACTATTGAAGCTTCATATGAAAGAGATGAATTAAAAGATAAAAAAATTAATTTTTCTAAGTATGAAGAAATTCAATCAGCTTTAAAATCAGGATCATCATTAACTTATGATGAATTCTGTAAAAAAGTAAATGGAAAAGGTCATTTATACTCAGTTAGTTCATATAGTAAAAAATATGTATGGGTTAACGCTAAGGGTGAATATTTAACTGGAACTTTTTCAACTAGTACTAACAAATGTACATTTGTAATAGGTATGATAAATAAGAGTGGTAATTAATACCACTTTTTATTTTTATATGATATAATCTAAATAGGTGATGAATATGTACGATATTATAATTGTAGGAGGAGGACCTGCTGGTTTAACCGCAGCCTTATATGCAGGAAGAGCTAATAAAAAAATACTTGTACTAGAAGCTAAGGTTCCTGGAGGACAAATAGTAAATGCTCATGAAGTAACTAATTATCCAGGAATAGATAATATATCAGGAGCTGATTACGCAACTAATTTATATAATCAAGTAATTAATCTAGGAGTAGAAGTTAAATTTGAAACAGTTTTATCAATAACTGAGAATAAAGAAGTAACAACAAATAATTCTATATATAAAGCAAAAGCTATAATACTAGCGACAGGTGCGGATAATAGAAAACTAAGTATAGAAAACGAAGATAGATTAATTGGTAAAGGTGTTAGTTACTGCGCTACTTGTGACGGAAATCTTTATAAAGGAAAAGAAGTTGCGGTAGTAGGAGGAGGAAATGCTGCTTTAGAAGATGCTATATATTTATCTGATATAGTTTCAAAAGTTTATCTAATTCATAGAAGAGATGAATTTAGAGGAGAAGAAAAACTAGAAGAAATAGTAAAGAATAAATCTAATATAGAAATCATTTATAATTCAAATGTTATAAGTATTAATGGTGATGATAAGATAGAATCTATAGTAATAAAGAATAATCTTGAAGAAGAAACAGTTTTAAAAATAGATGCTTTATTTGTAGCAATTGGACAAGAACCTAAAAATATTATTTTTAAAAATGTAATTGATATAGATGAAAAAGGATATATAGTTTCACACGATGATGTCCATACTAATAAAAAAGGTATTTATGTAGCGGGTGATGCTAGAGAAAAAGTGTTAAGACAATTAACAACAGCGGTATCTGATGGATCTATAGCGGCAACAATTGCTATAAAAGAAATGGAGGATTAAAATGGTAAAAGAAATTAAAGATATAGAATATGAAACATTAATTAAGGATGGAAAAGTAGTTATTGATTGTTATGCTCCATGGTGTGGTCCTTGTAAAATGATTTCACCAATTATAGATGATTTAGCAAAAGAAATACCAGAAACAAAGTTTTATAAAGTTAATGTTGATGAAGCAGAAAAAATAACTAAAGATTTTCAAATAATGTCTATTCCAACTATTCTAATATTTGAAAATGGAGAATTAAAGGATAAAATTGTAGGTTTTAGATCAAAAAGTGAATTAGAAGAACTATTTAGATAGTTCTTTTTTTGTTTTTATGTTATACTATTCTTTCGAAAGGTGATTGATATATGGACAAGGCACATCTTAAAGAAGTTAAAGAATATTTAGAAAAGTTTGGAGCTTTAGGAAATTATTTTAGAGATTATTCTAAACTTTATATAATGACTACTGAAAATATTAATGGTTTTTTAAGTAGATATAATTTAAATAATAAAAATATATTGACAGTAGGAGGAAGTGGAGATCAAAGATATAATGCATATTTAATGGGGGCAAATGAAGTTGATTGTTTTGATATTAATCCTATTACTGAATTACATTTAAAACTAAAGGATGCTGCAATTAAGAATATAGATTTTGAAAAGTTTCTTTATTTTTTTAATATATATACAAATAAAAATAATAATGAATTTGAATCTTTAGATCCAAGAATTTTTAGAGAGTTTGAACAAGATTTAGATGAAGATGCAAGGGATTTTTATAATTTTGTACTAAATGAATCAATTTATTTAAGATGTAAAGATATATATATTGATTTTGATAATGAATATCAAATACTAAAAAACATGAATAATTATTTAGAATTAAATAATTACTATAAACTTAAAAAAATATTAGAAAAAAAGAAACTAAGTTTTATGACTTCAGATGTAGATGAGTTGCCTGATAGATTAGAAGGAAAAAAATATGATATGATCCTTTTATCTAATATAAGTGATTATATTCATCAGGTATATCCTGGTAATGATATAGAAAGATTTAGAGAATTAATAGATAGATTAAAACAAAACTTAAATATGTTTGGTATAATACAAGTTGGTTATATTTATTCTATGTATTCAAGAGGAGAGGACGTTAGTGAATTTCATATAAATGATGAAAGACACAAGTATTTTCCTACATCAGAATTTCATAGTATATTTGTAGATTCATATTATGGAGATGGATCTTATGATAAAGTTATTACTTATCAAAAAACAATGGAGGGTTTATGAGAAAAATAGTAGCAAATAAAGAATATGTACAATTAGAAGATTTAGTATTTATGGAATATATAGAAATTGATAATATTCCAGATTCATTAGGAAAAAAATTACATGATTATTGTAATAATCATACATTATTTAAAGAAAGGGAAAAAGAATATATAGAATTAACTTCTCTAGAAGAAAGTATATTTATTAGAAGTAATAATTTTATATTAAATAAAAACTATTTAGATATGCTTGATAATGAAAAATTAAAAGATGAATTATCTAATTATATGGATGAAGTAGAACATATAAAACAAAAAAACTATACTTCTTTTCATAATGAAGATATAGAAATGGAATTTAAAAAAATAAAATATAAATTCAATTCTTTTGTTGATTATTTAAATGAAAGAATAGAAAAATCATGTGAAAACTGTGAAAATTATTGTTATAAAAATGATTCACTTAAGACAGGTTTAGATAAAGATGGTAAACCAGTTGGTAGTGATTGTCATAGATTTTTAAATAGTTTAGTAAAAGTAAAAAAATATGAAGACAGTTTTAATGATTATGATATATAATAATATATGTTAAAGAGGTGTAGGATGAAAAAAATAACAGAACAAAAAATAGATATTTATAAAGAAAGAAAAACTTCTAGAATTTTAGAAGAGTATTATTCTCATAGAAGAAAAAGTTTTGACGCTATTGTTAATTACTTAGATAATATAGAATTGGCGATAGAATTAAATGAACTATTAAAAGATGATCAAGATAATATTAATCTAATTCATGGGAAGAAAGTAGCTTTAGAATATTGTTTAAGAATGTTTAAAACAATTAAATCAGAATTTTCAGAATCAGAGGAAGCTTATAAGAAGATGAAAAATCATAATATTGAAGATTTACAAGAAAAAGTAGAAATTGATGATACTTCAAGTAAAAAAACAAATGATGTTCATGAAGAAATAAAACTTGTTTTAAAAAAGTATTATGAAGTAAGAGGATGTTAAATCCTTTTTTTTTTGTATATATTAATTATTAGTACATACACTATTACTAGGAGGATTGTATGAAAATAGATTTTAAAATATTATTGTTTTACATATTAATAACTCTAGGAATAGGTTCAGCTCCTGCTTTATTTATTAAGTTTGATACATATAACAGTTTTAATAAACCACCTCTAAGTCCGCCAGGCATAGTATTTCCAATAGTATGGACAATTTTATTTATTCTTATGGGTATATCAATTTATAGGGTTGTAAGAACAAAAGATTTTGGTGTAGATAGTCTTAGAATACTATATTTCACTCAATTATTTGTTAATGCATTATGGACACCTATATTCTTTGGTTTAAATGCGTTTTTATTCGCATTTATATGGTTATTAATACTTTTGGGATTAGTTATTGTTATGACTGTTAAATTTCATTATTTAGATAAAATAAGCGCTTATTTATTAATTCCATATATAATATGGCTTGTATTCGCAGGCTATTTAAATTTTGGTGTTTACTTATTAAATTAATATGATAGAATATTAGTTAATTTAGAGGTGACTTTATGAACAAAATTAATAAAGAAGATATTGATTTTAGTAAAATGAAACATGATGATTCATTAGGATATTGGACAAATGATTTTTTTATAGATGAAGAAAAAGATTTGATATATAAGATATTTTCATATAAATCAAATAAAGCAAGAGAACTAATTGAGGACAAATTAGATAGATTTGAAAAATATAAAAAGAAGTATTTGTCTAAGCCAATTGATCTTATTTATAATTATGGCTTGTTAGTGGGTTATTCACAAAAACTTATAAAAGGAGATACTCTATATAAAACTATTTCAGATAAAGGTGTATTAAAAGAGATGAAATGCATTTTAAAAGCTTCAAAATATTTAGAAGATTTACATAAATCAAACATTATTGTAAGTGATATGCATTTTGGAAATATAATGGTTAATGAAAAAGATAAACCAATTTTTATTGATATTGAAAGTTATAAAATAGAAGGATTAGAATCACATGGAATTCCAGTTTTATTAAATAATTATTATGCTCAAAAAGGAAAAAAAGTAGAAAAGAATAAAAATTCTGATATTATTTCATTTTATTTATCTTTATTTGATAAGATACTAGGTAGAGAAATATATATGGTCAGTAATGATTCATATAATAGTTATTTAGGAGATGCATATATTAAAGAATTATATCCAATATTTTTTGAACTAAGTAAAAGAAGTGGAAATATTCCAGAAGTTCCTTATTTACATAAAGTACTTAAAAATTACGATAACTCGTAATTTTTTTATTATTTTGTTGTAATCCTACCAATCAGGTAGTATAATAAAAATGTTTTGAGGTGTTTTATGAGAATAGGTACTAGAGGTAGATATGCATTAACTGTAATGTTTTACCTTGCGAAGAATTATGATAGTAAGAAATATGTTTCATTAAAAGAAATATCTGAAAGTGAAAATATATCTTTTAAATACTTAGAAAAGATTATGGTAGATTTAAATAAAGATAATTATTTAGATGTATTAAGAGGTAATAATGGAGGATATAGATTAAAAAAAGAACCTAAGGAATATTCTTTAGGAGAAATACTAAGAAAAGTAGAAGGTGATCTATCTCCAGTATCTTGCGCAACAACAGGTATTTGTGATAAAGAAAAGAAATGCGCTAGTTTCCCATTCTTTTTAGGTTTATATAAAGAAATAAATGATTATGTTGATAGTAAAACACTTGCGGACTATTTATAGGAGGATTTATGCTTAAAATAAATAATTTACATACCATTGCGGTAGATGATAAAAAAGAAATATTAAAAGGATTAAACTTAGAAATAAATAAAGGTGAAGTACATGTTATTATGGGACCTAATGGTTCAGGTAAGACTACATTATCTAATACTATTTTAAATAATCCTAGATATGAAATAACTGATGGAGAAATATTATTTGATGGAGAAAAGTTAAATGATTTAAAGACTGATGAAATTGCTAAAAAAGGTATATTTATGTCTTTTCAAACTCCAGAAGAAGTTCCAGGTATTAAAGTATCTGAATTTTTGAAAACTGCAAAGAATTCTATATCTGAAGAAAGAGTAAATCTATTTAAATTCGCAACAGAATTAGAAGAAAATATGGAAAAATTACATATGAATAAGGATTATATGAATAGAGAATTAAATGTAGGTTTTTCTGGTGGAGAAAAGAAGAAGAACGAAATATTACAACTACTTACTCTTAATCCTAAACTTGCGATATTAGATGAAACAGATTCTGGTTTAGATGTAGATGCGATTAATATAGTATCTGAAGGAATAAAACTATTTAAAAATGAAAATAATGCAGTACTTATTATTACACATGGTACAAAGATACTTAAATCTTTAGATGTAGACTATGTACATATTTTAGTTAATGGAAAAATAGTAAAAACAGGAGATTCATCTTTAGCTAAAGAAATAGAAGAAAATGGATATAAAAACTATGAAAACTAGAGTAGAAATAGATACTAATATATATAATAAAAAAGCTAAAGATATATTTGTAAGTAAAGAAATAGGATTAACTAAAGAAGTAGTAGAAAGAATAAGTAAAGAAAAAAATGAGCCTGATTGGATATTAGATATAAGATTAAAAGCACTAGATTACTTTTATAAATTACCTATGCCAGACTGGGGACCAGATTTATCAGAATTAGATTTAGATAAAATCGCAACATATGTTAAGCCTGGATTTAATATGGCAGATAAATGGGAAGATGTACCTGAAGAAATAAAAAATGTATTTGATGAATTAGGTATACCAGAAGCAGAAAAGAAAGCTCTTTCAGGAGTAGGTGCGCAATTTGATTCAGAAATGGTATATCATAAAATGTCTGATAAATTAAGTAAGCAAGGTGTTATATATTGTAACTTTGATACTGCGATAAAAGAATATCCAGATCTATTAAAAGAATATTTTACTAAAGCAGTACCAATTATGGATCATAAATTTATCGCACTTCATTATGCATTATTTTCAGGTGGTTCTTTTGTATATGTACCAAAAGGTGTACATTTAACTGATCCATTACAATCATATTTTAGACTTAATTCTCCAGGAGCAGGTCAGTTTGAACATACTCTTATTATTGTTGAAGAAAATTCATCTATGGAGTTTATTGAAGGATGTTCTGCACCTGGTTATAACAAACTTAATTTACATGCTGGATGCGTAGAATTATTTGTAAAAGAAAATGCATACTTAAGATTTTCAACAATTGAAAACTGGTCTAAGAATATGCTTAATTTAAATACTAAAAAATGCTTAGTAGAAAAGAATGGTAAGATAGAGTGGATAATGGGTTCATTTGGATCAAAAATATCTATGCTTTATCCAATGAGTATACTAAATGGAGAAAACTCAAAATGTGAATTTACTGCGATATCATTCGCAGGTTCTGGTCAAAACCTAGATACTGGTTTAAAAGTCGTTCATAACGCTAAAAATACAAGTACTGTTGTTAACTCTAAATCTATATCACAGGGTGGTGGAATATGCACTTTTAGAAGTAATGTACTAGTTAATAAAAATGCATCTAAATCTAAACTTGCTTTATCTTGTGAATCTTTAATGATGGATAGCGAATCTAGAAGTGATACTATTCCAGCATGTACTATTCTTAATGATGATGTAACATTCTCTCATGAAGCATCTATTGGAAAAATATCTGATGAAACAATATTCTATCTTATGAGTAGAGGTATATCAGAAGAAGAAGCTAAATCACTTATTGTAAGAGGATTCGCTGAACCAATCGCAAAGGCATTCCCAATAGAGTACGCAGTTGAAATGAATAGATTAATAAATATGGAATTAGAAGGGACGATAGGATAATGGAATATATATTAAATAAGAGTCCTATCAGGACTACAAATAATTTTAAAGTAAATGATTTTAAAATAGATTTAGATATTAAAGAAACTGAATTTAATACTTTTGAATATAAGAATATTGATATAAAAACTGAAATTAGAAATAATTTAGAATCTAAGATAGGTTTACCTGCGTCTAAATATTTATATGTAGAATGCATTGGTAACGATTTAGGTTATTTAACATATAACTTTGATAATAATTATCTTGCTTCTGAAATACATATTAATTCTGATATGATTATTATCTTTAAAGGAGATAATGCATTTTTAAATACTAAGATTGTTATTGATTCAAACAAGGATAATAATATTACTATTATTAATTTAACTAGTAAAGATTCAAAATCATTTATATCTATAGAAAACTCTGTAGAAAAAGGTATTAAATCTACAGTTAATTTTATAGAACTAGGTGGAATAGTAAAAGTATCTAATTATTATTCAGTTAATAATGGAGAAAACTATTTTAATAGTTTATATCTAGGAAAAAATACTGATAAAATAGATATGAATTATTATATGGGACTTAATGAAAAGAAATCTATTGGTAATATAAATGTACAAGGATCATTATCAGATAAATCATATAAGTCATTTAAAGGTACAATAGATTTTTATGAAGGTTCATCAAAATCTATTGGTAAAGAAATAGAAAACTGTATTCTTTTATCAGAAGATGCAGTATCTAGATCATTACCTGTTCTTTTATGTCATGAAGAAGATGTAGAAGGGGCACATGGTGTATCTACTGGTAAAATAGATGAAGATAAATTGTTCTATTTAATGAGTAGAGGAATATCTGAAAAAGAATCTAAAAAACTAATTATAAATGCTAATTATAATACTATTATAGATAATATTCCTGATGAAGAAATAAAAGATATTATTAAAAATAAAATAAACGAGGAAATATAACATTTCTTCGTTTATTACATTTGTTTGATATAATTAAATTGGAACATTCAACATGAGAAAACTGAATGTTCCTTTTTTTTATTATACGCAAGTATTGCTTGCTAAATACACAGTATGATAATTATATATAAAAGTCAAAAAGTTGTAGAAACATACAACTTTTTTTGTTATAATGAAGAAGGTTTTATTAAAATACGAGAGGGTGGTAATAATGTTATATGTAGTAAGACATGGCAAAACAGGATTTAATGAAACAAAAAGAACAATGGGGAGAATGGACATTCCATTAAGTGGAATAGGTGAACAAGAGGCAGAAGTTTTAAAAGAAAAATTAGAAGAAGATGATATTGATTTAATAATATCTTCTCCATTAATAAGAGCAAAAGAAACAGCTATGATAATAAACAAAAGTAAAAATGTTGAATTAAAGTTTGATGAAAGAATTACAGAAAGATTTTTGGGATTTTTAGAAGGTAGAAATTATACTCAAGATAATAATGAGATTTGGGATATAAATGTAAATACAAAAGAATACAACGTAGAAACAATGTCTGATTTTAAAGACAGAGTTTATAATTTTTTAGATGAAACTTTAGAAGAATATAAAGATAAAAATGTATTATTAGTTACTCATGGAGGAGTAAGTGCTTTAATAAATTGCTATTTTAATAATACCTTATTTGATGGTTCTATATCAGATAAGTTTTTAGAAAATGGTGAAGTAGCTTCATATGAGACAAATTCTTACAAAAAAGTAAAAAAATATGAGTTTAAATTAGAAGATTAATAATCTTCTTTTTTATGTTATAATTTAATAAAGTGGTGATGTAATGAAGAATAAATTGATTTTATTTGATTGGGGAAATATAGTTGATTCTTTTTCAACAGGTTATAGTATTAAAGATGCATTTTATGATTTATTTAAATCATTAGGATATGAAAGTGAAAATGCTATTAAAGAAGTAGGTAAGTATCAATTGTCTGGAATAAGAAATATGGACGAATTAGAAGATTGTTATAAAGAAATGACAAAAGAATTTAACTTAACAAAAGATTTTGATACTTTTATAAAGAATTATAAATACTATTTTAATAAAATAACTTATTATAAAGACGTAAGAGATTATGAAATTTCACTAAAAGATAAATGCAAAATAGGAATACTATCTAATATTATTTTATTAGATAGAGAAAGAATAGATAAACAATTAGGATTAGATAACTATGATTATTTATTCTTTTCATACGAATACGGATTAAGAAAACCTAATATAGAGTTTTTTGAAAAAATTCAAGAGGAATTACCTTTCAAAAAAGAAAATATATTATTCTTAGATGACAAAGAAAAGAATGTTGAAACCGCTAGAGAATTTGGATGGAATTCTTATGTAGTAACAGGTTTAGAACTAGATAAAATTAAAAAATATGTAGAAGAGTTTTTAAATAAGGAGGAAATATGAAAAAAGTATTATTAGTATTATTAATGTGTTTATTATTAACAGGTTGTGTATCAAATAGAAGAGTAGTAGGATCAAGAAATATCATAAGAACAAATTATGGTTCTTATATAATTCCATATACTTGGGAAAAGAGCGTAAGTCATTCAAACAGTTATAAATATTTCTTCACAAATAAAAAGGATAGAAATAAAAATCAACCAAATAATATATCTGTAGAAAAAGGAACAAATAAATATTCTAAAGATGATCATATAGCATTTAGACAAGCTATTCAAAGACAATTATTAATGCAAACTAAAGGTTATGCTGATACTGTAAAAGGTAGTGGAGGAACTACTAAAAATGGTTATATATACTATACATTTATTATGGAAGGAAAAACACAATCTACTATTCAACATTATATAATAGGAGATTATAAATATGTACTTGTTCATGAAACTATTTTTGAAGGTGATGGAAAAGATACTCATAATGCTGCTAAGACTATAGTTAATAGTTTTAAATGGGATGAATAAGAATATGAAAGTAATAATTTTTTCACATGAAAGTGATATTGATGGAATTGGATCTGTTATTTTAGGTAAACTAGCTTTTGGTGACATTGATTATGAATTACTACCAAATCCAAAACCATTAGAATTAAAATTTAGAGAGTATATAAATAATAAAGAGATTTATAATTACGATAAAATATTTATTACCGATTTAGCTTTAGATAATCCATCTTTAGAAATAGTTTCAAAAGATGATATATTAAAAGAAAAAGTAAAAGTATTTGATCATCATGAAAGAGCTATAAAGCTAGGTCTAAATAAATATGAATTTACTTTTATCGAAGAAGAAAAAGATGGAATTAAAAGATGTGGTACTGAAATATTTTATAATTACCTAGTAGATAACAACTATTTAAAGAGAACTGAATCGTTAGATGAATTTGTAGAATTAACTAGATTAGAAGATACTTGGGATTGGAAAAGAAAAGGTATTATTAAAGCTCATGATCTAGCGATACTATTTAATAGTATTGGTATTAATAAATATATTGATCTAATGTTAGATAAATTATCAAAGAAAGATTTTAATTTTTCAAAAGAAGAACAAGATTTAATTAATAATATTAAAGAGTCAGATCTAAATAACATAAAAAATTACTTATCAAAAGCGGAATATTTTATAGATGAAAATGGTAATAAATTTGGTATTACATTTTCTCCGTATAAATATAGAAATGATTTACCTGAATATGTAAGAAATAATAATACTGAAAATATAAAATACTTTGTTACAGTTTCTTTAGATAAAGATAAGTATGGACAAAAGTCATATAGAAGTATAGATGAATCTTGTGATGTGAATAAGATTGCTATGAAATATAATGGTGGAGGTCATCCTTGTTCTGCAGGTGTTTCGATAACAAAAGAGCAAAATGAAAAAATGGATTTTTTATCAAATAAAGAAGCATTAGAATATATATCAAAATGTAAATATGAAAACATATAGAAATATATGTTTTTTTATTGCTTAAAAATATTGATAGGTGTTATAATTATATAAAATCAGGGAGGAAGATTTATGAATAATAGTGAATTAAAAGCTTTTTTAGAAGAATATAAAAGTGTTCTAAAAGATAGTGGTAATGATAAAAAGTCGGTTAGGGTAGCAGCTTCTAAAACAAAGATAAAAGAAGAAAATAGTAATAAAATACTAGTATATGTTGGAACATATAAAGTAGATAAATATGTTTCTAAGGCAGTAGAAGTATTAACATATGAAAATGATCCAAAAGCAAAATACAAAAGATATGTAGATATAGAAACAGGTAATCAATATAATGTTAATATGGATACCGTTGATGAATTTGAAAAAACACATATTATAGTTTATAGAGAAGTAGTTATTAACAATTTATTAATACATTACCAAAACTATGAAGATGTAAGAGAACAATTTTTTAAGGGTATATTAACTGAACCACAGGAAAAAGTAGTATTAAAATTAAAAAACAGTTCAGAAAGATAAAAAATACTGTTAAACAGTATTTTTTATTGACATTTTTTTCTAATAAAATTAAAATGAATATAGAAGAATAAAAGGGAAATATCAATATAGGAGGAAAGAATGGAAAACACAAAGATAAAGGTTGATATTTTACCTAATCAATACTTAAAAGAAAATGGAACTTTTGATAAGGAATCTGCAATTAAATTATCAGGTAAAATTGCAGGAGTTTGTTATGATAAAGAAGGTTTTAATCATTTATTAAATGAACCTGAAGAAAGAACTATGAGAAGAGTGGATATGACTCTAAATAATGGTCATCATAGTGTATATGATCATATTATGATTAATTTTAATTTACAAAATGTACCTAAAATATTAGCAATGGTACTAAATAATGAACATCAATATACAACAAGTGAAAAATCAGCTAGATATACACCTGTTGTTAGAAAAGAAGGATCAATTATTACAGAAGATGAAGAAAGACTTTATAATAAATGGATAGATATTTATAAAGCTAAAATAGCATCAGAATATTCATATATTTATAATGATTCAAAAATTCAAAAATTAGCTCAAGAAAATGCTAGATATTTAGTAACAGTATTTATGCCAACACAAATGATTTATTCTACATCTTTAAGACAAATTAATTATATAGCGTCTTGGATGCAAGAATATATTAACCAAGCTGATAAAAATAGTGAATTTGATAAAAAGTTAGCTTCTTCTATGCAAGAATTAATTAGTGAATTAGATAGAGTTAATGTTCTTGAAGAAGGGTTAATGAGAAATGAAAAGAGTAGAAGTATATCTCTATTTGGAAAAGATTTAAACAAAAAGAAAGATTATTTTGGTGATGTTTATACAACAAATTATAAAGCATCATTCGCAGAAGTTGCTCAAGCACAAAGACATAGAACTTTAGATTACAAAATTGAAATGATGGATGAAAAAGAATTCTTTGTTCCACCAATTATATCTGATGATAAATCTATGGTAGATGAGTGGCTACAAGATATGGATAAAGTTAAAAATCTAACTCCACAAGGAGAATTAATTTTAGTTAATGAAGTAGGTAAGTATGAAGACTTTATTTTAAAATGTAAAGAAAGATTATGTTCAGCAGCTCAATTAGAAATAATGCTACAAACAAAAGATACTTTAGAAAAATATAAAAAAGCATTAGAAGAATCTGAAAATCCATTAGCTAAAGATATTGAAAAGTATTCACATGGAGCTAGATGTACATTTCCAGATTTTACTTGTACATCAGATTGCAAATTTAAAGAAGGTAAAACATTAACAAGAAAGATATAAAAAAGAATCACTTATATAATAAAGTGATTCTTTTTCCTGTAGTCTTAATAAATCCTTCATCTTTAAGAACTTTCAATTCTCTTGTCATAGCAGATCTATCAACGCCTATATAATCTGCCATTTCAGTAAATGTGAAGGGTAAGTATATGTTTCTAGAATTATTCTTTTTAAACATTATTTCAAAAAATGCTAGTAATTTATTTCTTATTCCTCTTCTTGCCATAATATTAATTCTTTCATTAAATAATCTTGCTTTAGAGGTAACTATATCAAAAAGATTTTTTATAAGAATAGGATAACATTTATTCTTGCCTTTATAATTGATTAGGTCACTATAGTTCATTGTTACTATTTCAGTATCTTCAGTAGTGATTAAATAATAATCATCTTTATTAATAGGGTAGATTATATCTCCAATAATATTATTTTCATTTATTTTATCTAGTACAAAGTCATTTCCGTTTTCATTATTTCTAATTAGATTTACACTTCCACTAACTAGTAAAGCAATAACGTTTCGTTCAAAAACTTTAGAAGTAATATCTTCATTTTCTTTAAATTTATAAGTATCTGCTTTAAAAGAACGTAGTAGTTTATACTTGTTTTTACTATCGATATTATCAAAGAATTTAGTCATGTTTACACCTCTTGTAAAAATTTTATCATTTTTTTAATATTGTTGCAACCGCAACAATACAAAAATTATAAAAGATGCTATACTTGAATCATATAGTAGGAGGAGTTAGACATATGAAAGTAATTAAAAGAGACGGACATATAGTAGATTATTGTCCAGACAAAATTGAAGCTGCAATTACAAAAGCTAATGCAGAAGTTGCTGAAGAAGATAGAGTAACTGAACAACAAATTAAAAATATTATTAAATATATTGAGGGTTTGAAGAAAAAAAGAATGTTAGTTGAAGATATTCAAGATACTATTGAAATGAGATTAATGGCTTTAGGTAAATATGCTTTAGCTAAAGCATATATTACTTACAGATATACTAGAGAATTAGTAAGAAGAAGTAATACAACAGATTTATCTATTAAAGAATTAATTAATGGTGAAAGTGAGTATTGGAACACAGAAAATTCTAATAAAAACGCAACTGTTGTTACTACACAAAGAGATTATCTTGCTGGTATTACTAGTACAGATATTACTAGAAGATTCTTACTTCCAGAAGATATAGTAAAAGCACATGATGAAGGTATTATTCATTTCCATGATGCTGACTATTTTGCACAAAATGCATTACATAACTGTGAATTAATAAACTTAGATGATATGTTACAAAATGGTACTATCATTAATGATGTTATGATTGAAAAACCACATAGATTTATTACAGCTGCTACTATAGCAACTCAAATAATCTTAGCTGTTTCTTCATCAAGTTATGGTGGAGCAACTGTATCATTAACACATTTAGCACCATTTGTTAGATCAAGTTATGAAATATATTTAAAGAAATATAAAAAGGCTAAATTATCTAAAGAATTATGTGAAAAATTAGCAATGGAAGATACTAAGAAAGAAGTAGAATCAGGTGTTCAAACATTTAATTATCAAGTTAATTCAATGACTAACACTAATGGTCAAGCTCCATTCTTATCAGTTGCGATGTACTTAGGTGAAACTGATGAATATAAAGATGAACTTGCTATGATTATTGAAGAATTCTTAAATCAAAGAATTTTAGGTTTCAAGAATGAAAAAGGTGTTTATATAACTCCAGCATTTCCAAAACTTCTATATGTACTTGAAGAAGATAATATTAAGCCAAAGAGCAAATATTATTACTTAACTAAGTTAGCGGCTAAATGTACTGCTAAACGTATGGTTCCAGATTATATATCTGAAAAAATAATGAAAGAATATAAGAAAAATGAATATGGAGTAGGAGAATGTTATCCATGTATGGGATGTAGATCATTCTTAACTCCAGATAGATTTATGAGTCTAGGTAATATTTCAAAAGCTAAAAACTATGTTGAAGGAAAAGGTAAATATTATGGTAGATTTAACCAAGGTGTTGTTACTATTAACTTACCAGACATAGCTTTAACTTCAGGAAAAGATATGGATATTTTCTGGAAAGTATTTGATGAAAGAATGGATTTATGCCATAGAGCTTTACAAATAAGACATAAAAGATTATCTAAAGTTACTTCAGATGTTGCGCCAATTTTATGGCAACATGGTGCGCTTGCTAGACTTGAAAAAGGTGAAAGTATTCATGAACTTCTTCACCATGGATATTCAACTATATCACTTGGTTATGCAGGACTTTATGAATGTGTTAAATATATGACAGGTCATTCTCATACTGATAATGGAAAAGGTAAAGAATTTGGTCTAGAAGTAATGCAAAGATTAAATGATTGTTGTAAAAAATGGAAAGCTGAAGAAGATATTGATTATTCAGTATACGGAACTCCAATTGAAAGCACTACTTACAAATTTGCTAAATGTTTAAGAGATAGATTTGGAAAGATTAAAGGTATTACTGATAGAGATTATATTACTAACTCTTATCACGTACCAGTATTTGAAGAAATAGATGCATTTACTAAATTAAAACTTGAAAGTGAATTCCAACAACTTTCTCCAGGTGGCGCTATTTCATATATTGAAACTCCAAACTTAGAAAATAACTTAGATACAGTTATGGAAGTTATTAAATTTATATATGATAATATCATGTATGCAGAATTAAATACTAAGAGTGATTACTGCCAAGAATGTGGATATACTGGTGAAATATTAATTGATGATGATATGGAATGGTATTGTCCAAATTGTGGTAATAGAGATCATAACAAATTAAATGTTGCTAGAAGAACTTGTGGATATATTGGATCTAATTTCTGGAATAAAGGTAGAACTCAAGAAATAAAAGAAAGAGTTATCCATATAGATAATAAAGATGAAGAATAATGAGATATAACAAAATTAGAAAAATGGATATTTCTAATGGACCAGGGGTAAGAGTATCAATATTTTTCCAAGGATGTCATTTTCATTGTGAAGGATGCTTTAATCCAGAAACATGGGATTTTAAATGTGGAAAAGAATTTACTGATGAAACAATAGAAAGAGTATTAGAACTATGCTCTAAAGACTATATAGTTGGATTATCTATGTTAGGTGGAGAACCTATGCATCCAACTAATTTACCAGGGAGTACTAAACTTGCTAAAATGTTTAAAGAGAGATTCCCTGAAAAATCATTATGGTCATGGACTGGTTTTACTTATGAAGGAATAAAAGATAACGAAATTTTTGAATATCTAGATGTACTTGTTGATGGACAGTTTAAAAAGGAGTTATTCAATCCAACATTACATTGGAAGGGATCTTCTAATCAAAGAGTAATAGATATTAAAAAAACTCGTAAACAAAATAGAATAGTTCTTTTTGAAGATGAAGAATATTAAAGATAAGCGTTGCTTATCTTTTTTATTAACTAAATAGGAATTTTATCGTCTTTTACTAGGTGTAATTTACATACTAATTTAAGTAAAATTAGAGTAAATGGTGGTGATGTATTTGACTACAGTTAAAGATTATATTGTTCAAGAAATTTTTTGTATAAATTTAAAATGGTATAGATTTAGTTTAGGTTTATCACAAGAAAGATTGGCGGAACTATCTAATACAACACCAAAATATATAAGTGATTTAGAAAGAGGGAAGTTTTGTCCTAGTTTTACTAAGTTACAAGATATCGCTAATGCATTTAAAATAGAACCATATGAATTATTAAAACCAGACCATATAAATGAAAAGATTAAGTCAAAAAGAATAGATGAAAAGAGATAAGTATTGAATAATACTTATCTTTTTGTTATAATGATTTTAAGAATTGGAGGAACAAATATGGGAAATAACGAAAACAATCCATTAGTTATAGAAATGACTGATGATAACGGAATTAAAGTTCAAGTTGAGATAGTAAGTAGATTTGAAGATGGTGGAAAGCAATATGTAGTTGCGAATGACCTTTCTAATGATACAGATGCTTATATTTTAGAATTAAAGTCAACTGAAGAAGGAGATATGCTTGTATCTATAGATGATGAAGAAGAATTCGATAGATTATGCAAATTAGTTGATGAATCAGATATACAAGAATAATTACTTTTTTAAGTAGTTATTTTTTTTTACTTGTGATATACTTTACATAAGGAATGAGACTTATGAGACAAAAGAATAATGTTGTTGCTTTTATGACAATTTTGTTATTATGTTTTACTATTTTTTTGTTATTGGTTCAGGAAGAATATAATAAAGAACCAATAATAAAAAGTGTTAAGTATGCCAATCACTTTAATGAGGATAGAACAAGAAAAATAACTTTAAATATTAAAAGATATAATTCTAACGATATTTATTGTCAATTTGAAGATGATGAAGTAAGTAGTAATTGGATTAAGGTAAAAGATGATAAATGTTCTTATAATGTTAAAACGTATAAATATAATATTAATTTAAAATATAATGATAATAAAATAGTTTCGTATAAAAAGAATATAAAAATAGATGGAATAGCGGGTATTAATTTAAATAATAAGAAAAAATATATGGCCTTAGGAGAATCATTTAATATAGATGCTAAATTAGATTATGTTGGAGATGTAGACACTAAAATTATATATAAATCTAGTAATCCTGGAGTAATATCTATAGATGAAAATGGTATAATTACTGCTGTCGGAGAAGGTACTTCTAAGATAAGCGTTTATTCATCAAATAAGATGGAAGAAAGCTTTGATATAACTAGTACAGGTTTAATTAGAGTTCCAACTCTAGATAATAATAAACCGATTGTACCTTGTAATGCTCATCCTAAAGAACAAGTTGAAATACTTGATGATATTTTAAAAAGTAGAGTAGAAGAAGCAGGGATAGGTACAAGAGCGGCAGTTGCGGTCGCAGCTAGATTTTTAACATTAGAATTTCCATATAAAGTACCATACTTTTATGAAAATGGGAGATTAACTGGTAATGGAGTTGAAGGAGAAGGAAGATATTATAAACAAGGTTTATATTTAGGAGTTGAAAAACAAAATCAAATAAAAACTAGAATGGCAGGACCAGCTTCTTGGGGATGTCCACTTATGAATTATGAAGATGATGGATATAGAAAACCAAATACATATTATGCAAATGGATTAGATTGTAGTGGGTATGTTACTTGGGTCTTAGTACAAGCGGGTTTAGATTTAGGTGATATAGGCGCAGGATCCTCTTATGAAAGAGACTATACTGATATAGGAATACTTAGATATAACTCATATGATCTACTTCATTCAGGAGAAGTTAAAGTAGGAGATTTAATAGGTTGGGATGGACATATCGCAATAATCGCTGCGATGTCTGATACTAATATATATGTTACAGAAAGTTTACTTCCAGGAGTTATATTAGATGAATATGATTACTCATCGCCATACAGCAATTTTTATAGTAGATATGATTATATAATAGATATGACAAATAACTATAAAGGCGATGGAAATCTAAAAAATATGTGGTAAATTGTAAAAAAAAGTCATTTTACGCAAAATACATTGTAAAATGGTTTTTTTATTTGTATAATTAATTATAGAGGGTGATATAAATGGATGATTATAAAGTTACTTCAAGATGCGAAGAAGATACAATTAGAGTAGCGGAGAACTTTGAAGCAGAAAAATTTTCAGGAATGGTAATTTGCCTTAATGGAGAATTAGGTTCAGGTAAAACAGTTTTTACAAAAGGTTTTGCGGCTGCTTGTGGAATAGAAGAAACAATAACTAGTCCAACATTTAACATAATAAAAGAATATTTAGATGGTGAAATGCCTCTATATCATATGGATGTATATAGATTAGAAGAAACACCTGAATCAACAGGATTATTAGATTATTTTGATAAAGATGGTGTTGTAATAATAGAATGGGCTAATATGATAGAAGATTATCTTCCAGAAGAAAGATTAGATGTGTTCTTTAAAGTTGTTGAAGAAGATAAAAGAGTTATTAAATTTGTACCACATGGTGAAAAATACGAAGAATTATGCGAGGATGCTTTATGATCTCGCTTTTTTTAGATACTAGCTCAAAAAAATTAGTAGTAATTCTTGTTAAAGATAATAATATATTATCTAAAAAAGAATTAGAATCTATTAATGATCATGCTTCACATTTGGTACCATTTATAGATGAAATATTAAAAGAAAATAATATGACTACTAAAGATATAGATAAGATATTTGTAGTTAATGGACCTGGTTCATTTACTGGTACTAGAATAGGTGTTACTGTAGGTAAAACATTAGCGTTTTCTAATAATATAAATGTAGTACCTGTATCATCCCTAAAACAATATATATTCTCTAAAACAGGATATGACTATTATGTATCGATTATTAATGATAAGAATAATAGATTATACTATGGAATATATGATAAAGATTATAATGATATTATTGTGGATAAATATTCAACTAAAGACATATTTGATAAAGATATTAGTAAATTAGAAGGAAATATCTTAACAATTGATGAAAGTAATCAAGAATTAGATATATTAAAACTTATAGAATATTACAAAGATAAAGAAATAAATTTCCATGAATTAAAACCAAATTATTTAAAGAAAATAGATGCGGAAGAAAAACTATGATAGAAGAAATAAAAGATATTAAATTAATAGAAAATTTATTTAACTCATATAAAGAAAAGTATAATCCTATCATAAATGATTATACTTTTATTCTTGTCTTTAAAGAAAATGATAAATATGTTGGTTTTTTAATATATCAATTATTATATGAAGCAGCAGAAATAATTGATATCTTTGTCTTAGATGAATATAGAAATAAAGGAATAGGTAAAGCATTAATAAATAAAATGCTTGAAAATAAACAAATAGAAAAAGTAACTCTAGAAGTAAAAAAAGATAACAAAAACGCA
>Ga0129307_1001261_pt1 | contig 28664 bp, 23 predicted proteins | sample P1105metagenome_FD_94437 | JGI IMG/M metagenome (GOLD analysis project Ga0129307, IMG submission 94437) | Capybara group fecal microbial communities from Wisconsin, USA - P1105 metagenome | ecosystem: Host-associated > Mammals > Digestive system > Large intestine > Fecal | place: USA: Wisconsin...
AGCGACGAGTCAAAGGCAGTTTGGCTTGAACAAAGAGAAAGCCAGCGTCTTTAGGCGCTGGCCGGTATCACCCCCTTATAGGGGCGAGCAAACCACCCGTTTGACGGGTGGTCATGATTTTTATTTTTAAAAACCTATTTACATAGTAGGTAAGTTATGATATTATGATTCCAATCTTTCAAAAAAGGGTTTTGATAATTATGATTAACACATTTATTTTCAAACAGAATATCGCCATGTGTTGTCGAATGTTTTTAATCGGGGTCTGTCCGGCTGAAGCATCCGTCTGTTGTAGTGCGTAACCTTTTTGGAAATGATTACAAATTTAATGCTGAAACCGAATAACCCCGGAGGTCTTTAAGACTTTCCGGGTTTTTTATGCAAAAAATAGTCGGACCCCGTGGCCGCTGGAATGGCATAGGCTTGCAAAGCTGAAGATGACGGTTCGAGTCCGTCCGGGATCTTTTAAAAAAAGAACTAAATCCAAAAGGGAGCAGATTAATGAAATTCAATACTCAGTTACTTCATGGAAAATCCATAGCGAAAAATCCGGGCAGGGAAATTCTTCCTCCCATATCTCAGGTGACGGCTTTCAGATATGAGAGCATGGAGGAGCTCGAGAGAGTATTTAAGCATAAGAGTATGGGATATGCCTACACCCGGATCGGCAATCCGACGGTTTCTGCTTTCGAACAAAGGGTCAATGAACTGGAAGGCGGCGTTGATGCTGTCTGTTGCAGCAGCGGAATGTCGGCGATTATGGCTGCACTTTTGGCAGTCTGTAATAACGGAGACGAAATAATTGCGGGTACAGGACTTTACGGCGGTACAATCGGACTTTTTCATGACCTGGAAAAATTGGGGATTCAAACGGTTTTTGCAAAAGAATTGAAACCAGAGGTTATACAAAATCTTATTAATGAAAAAACCAGAGTGATTTTCGGAGAACTGATTTCCAATCCGGCACTCAAGGTACTTGATGTTGCGGCTGTGTCAAAGACAGCGCATGAGGCAGGAATACCTCTTTTTGTTGATTCCACGACGGCAACTCCTTATGTTGCAAAACCATTGAAACTTGGTGCCGACGTTGTGATTCATTCCACTTCCAAATACATTAACGGCGGTGGCAATTCAATAGGCGGAATAATCGTTGACGGCGGAAGTTTTGAATGGGATTTCGATAAGCATAAGGCTTTATCAGAATTTAAAAAATTCGGCAAAAGAGCTTTTTCGGTAAGACTCAGAACCGACCTTTGGGAAAACTTCGGAGGGTGCATGGCTCCGATGAATGCATTCTTTAACTATATAGGTCTTGATACGTTGGGACTGAGAATGGCAAAAATCTGCGAGAATGCGGATGCGCTTGCGAATGCACTTGATGAATTGGAAGGAATAGAAGTCGATTACCTCACACTTAAACATCATCCCTACCATGAATACGTGGAAAAAGAATTAAACGGCAAGGGCGGCGGAATATTGAACTTCAGAGCAGGCTCCAAGGAAAAAGCCTTCAGGATTATCAATTCCTTAAAATATGCGCTGATTGCAAGCAATATCGGAGACATAAGAACACTTGTCATTCATCCTGCATCAACTCTTTATGTGCATACAAGCAAGGAAGAGATGGAAGCCGCGGGAGTATACGAAGATACAATCAGAGTAACAGTTGGAATAGAAGACACGGAAGATTTGATTGATGACTTCTTACAGGCGGTGAAAGGTGCCGAGCAATCGAACGATTGAAGGTATAAAAATGGATGTAAAAATCTCTCCTTTGGCCATTAATTCAATAAACGAATACGCCAAAACAAATTATCCGCTTGAGGTGTGTGGGATACTGCTTCGTGATGAAAAAAGCAATGTAATCACAAAAGCAAAACAAATTGCGAATTCATTTGACAGTGCAGGTTCAGCGAAACATTTTTACATTGATCCCATTGCACTTTACGAAGAAGAAAAGAAAGCCGTAAAGGAAGGATTGAATATAGTCGGATTCTTTCATTCGCATCCCGACTGTGCGGCAACGGTATCAGGCGAAGATTCAAAATACATGATACCGGGCCAGATTTATTTAATCGTTTCGCTGACAAAAAAAGAAGTACTCGAAACCAAAGCATACATAAAAGACAGCCCGGATGACACTAAGGGACGGGGTTTGTCTGTCATTACGGTAATCGGGAATTGAGGAGGAAGAATAAATGAATATTTACATCTCGGCAACTCTCAGAAATTTTTTTGAAAGAAAATCCGAGCTTAATGTAAAAAAAGAGAACATAAAAGATATTTTGGATGAAATCACGAAAGAATATCCTGATTCGAAAAAAATAATTTTTGATGAAAACGGGAAACTGAGAAGTTTCATCAAAGTATATGTCGGAGAAGAAGATTATACGGATTCAAAGAACTGGAGCAAAAAAATATCCGAAGAAAAAGATGTTTTGCTTCTCCCTGTTATAGCAGGCGGGGCGTCCGAAGACAGCATCATATCGGACGAGAGAAGAAAAGCCGTATCGTTTGACGATGCAGAGGTTGAGCGTTTCGGAAATCATCTTTTGCTCAGAGAAATCGGTGTAAAAGGTCAAAAGAGAATAAAAGCCGCAAGAGTGGTTGTAGCAGGTGTGGGAGCATTGGGCTCGAGTGTTATTCAGTATCTTGCCGCGGCAGGAGTCGGCACCATAAAAGCGGTGGATTTTGATGATGTAAATCTTTCCAATATTCAAACTCAGGTACTTCACACATCAAGAGATTTAAAAAGACCGAAAGTTGCTTCCGCAAGAGACAAAGTCAGAAATATAAACAGAAACATTGTGTTTGAGGAAGAAAATACAAAGCTTGAAGCAGCCAATATTTTGGATATTATAGACGGCTACGATCTCGTGATTGACTGTACGGATAATTACCCTGCAAGATACCTGATAAACGATGCCTGCGTGATATGCGGTATTCCCCTTATTTACGGCGCGATTTATCAGTTCGAAGGACAGGTCGGAATATTCAATTTAAACGGCGGACCGTGCTTCAGATGTGCATTTCCGGCACCGCCGCCCGCAGGGCTTGTTCCTTCCTGTGCACAGGGCGGAGCAATAAGTCCGCTTCCGGGAATAATCGGAAGCATTCAGGCCAACGAAGCATTAAAACTGATTGTCGGAATAGGTGAACATCTGGACGGAAAACTCTGGGTTATAGACAGTCTTAATTTAAGAACAAAAATAGTGAATGTGTTAAAGAAAGATGATTGTCCGCTTTGCTCGAATAATCCTTCCATCACGCAGATTGAAGATTACGATTACGAAGATTTCTGCGGATTAAGAGAGGATGAAGAGGAAGAGCCGATTGAAGGATTCACACCGGAGGAACTTGCAAAGAGAATCGAAAACAACGATGCGATGACTCTTGTGGATGTAAGAGAGCCTCACGAGAGAGCGATATTAAGATTCCCGAATGCAATCGTAATTCCCATCGGACAGCTTGCAAGAAGAAAGAACGAACTCGATCCCGAAATCGATACAATCTTTATCTGCAAGGAAGGCAAACGAAGCATACTCGCAATCAACACATTAAGAGAAGCGGGATATACCGGCCCCATGTATAACTTAAAAGGCGGAATCGATGCGATGAAAGATATCGTCTTCTCGCATGAAGGAGCTTGGCTGTAAGGCAGTAAAGTCGAAAGGCTTAATATATGCAATTTATTTAATGGAGGTAAAAAAGATGGCTAAAGAAGCAGTCGAAAAGAAGGATGGCATCAATGCTCTCGGCGCAGCCGCAGCATATAATCTTGCCAACGTCACAAAGACCAAGCCTCAGTACGGTGCAATCACACCCAAGTGGCTTACAAAATTCCTTGAGTTCAAGGGACTCGAAACAGGTATTTTCAGAGTAAATAAGGTCGTTGAAGGAGAGACTCCTCTCGATGTTCTTTGCTCACAGACAAAGAAGTCTGATATTATTCCCGACGGTTATGTAGAGTACGAGACATCTCCACGTGAGTACAGACTTAATTCAATTTCCACAATCATCAATGTTAACACGGCAATCGAAGATGTTTACAGTGCTCCTTACGATCAGGTACAGGAACAGCTCGGTCTTGCTATCGAATCTTTAAGAGAGAGACAGGAAAGCCAGTTAATCAACAATGACGACTACGGTCTTTTAAAGAATATCGCGGATTCGCAGAGAATCCAGACAAGAAACGGTGCACCCACACCCGATGATATGGATGAACTTATTACAAAAGTTTGGAAGGAGCCTTCATTCTTCCTCGCTCATCCCAGAGCAATTGCCGCATTCGAAAGAGAATGTACAAAGAGAGGTGTTCCGCCTGTAACTGTTAATCTTGCAGGAGGCACATTCCTTACATGGAGAGGAATTCCCATTATTCCCACAGACAAGCTTTTGGTTGACGGATTAAAGAATCCCAAGTCTCAGAACGGCAAGACAAATATTCTTCTTATTCGTACGGGAGAAGCCAAGAGAGGTGTTATCGGATTGTTCCAGGCAGGACTTAAGAATGAGCACTCCAGAGGCCTTTCTGTTCGTTTCAGAGGAATTGATGACAAGGGAGTAGCTTCATATCTTTTATCTCTATATTGCTCGGCAGCAATTCTTGCAGATGATGCGATAGCTGTGTTGGAAGATGTAGAGGTAGGTGAATATTATGACTACGATTGATCAGTTTGCAATTCCGAGTGAATCGGAATTAAGCGCGCTGGCCAACGGTCTGTTTCCTGATTTTACAGGCAGTATTGCAACTGCAGATGATCCGAGAAGCACAGGTTATTCGGTGCCTGAAGCAAATTCGACCGACGGCACTCAATATTTATCCGGCGAAAGAGTATATACAAATCCCGGCGGTACAACGGAATATGCTGATTCGGTGGGATATATTCCCGGATACGAAGGTTTTGATTGGGAACATCCTTTTGCTTACAACGGATTGTCTACGGATACATGGCTTGAAAATGTTGAAGCAGCGGCAAGTCCCGAAGCAGAGCTTGCAGCAGGCGGGAATAACCCGAGTGTGAACGATTATTCATCGATATCCTATTCTCCGACTGTAATATCACATGATCAGGCGCAAAAAGACAAGCGTGCAATCGACGCTCCGACTTCACTTGGCGGAGATTCGGTAAGTAAAAACAATAATGAAAAGAAGCCGTATTCTTCCAGAGATGAATCAATTCGAATCGGAAGCAAGACACTTGCACAGATAAGAAGCGATTTCCCGATACTTTCGGAAGAAATAAACGGCAATAAACTGGTTTGGCTTGATAACGGTGCAACCACTCAAAGACCCAAAGCCGTAATTGACAGACTGTCATATTATTATGAACACGAAAATTCCAATGTACACAGAGGCGCGCATACTCTTGCCGCAAGATCCACGGATGCTTATGAAAGCGCAAGAGATATCGTAAGAGATTTTATCGGTGCTTCCGCTTCTCAGGAAATCGTGTTTGTAAGAGGAACAACGGAAGGTATCAACCTCGTTGCGAATGCGTATGTCAAACCGCTTTTGTCTCCCGGAGACGAGATTATCGTATCCATTTTGGAGCATCATGCAAACATCGTACCATGGCAGCTTGTTGCACAGGAAACAGGTGCTGTAATCAAGGTTATACCCTGTGATGAGACGGGCCAGCTTATACTTCATGAGTACGAGAAGCTCTTTACAAAGAAAACCAAATTCGTGGCAGTAACACATGTTTCGAATGTTCTCGGAACAGTCACACCGATTGAAGAACTTATCGCGATAGCTCACAGACACGGAGTACGTATCTTGATAGACGGTGCTCAGTCGGTAGCTCATATTCCGGTTAACGTTTCGGCATTGGATGCGGATTTCTTTGCTTTTTCAGGTCACAAGATTTTTGCTCCCACCGGTATCGGTGCGGTATACGGCAAAAAGGAACTTTTGGAGAGTGCAAGACCTTATCACGGCGGCGGCAACATGATAGCCGATGTTACATTCGAACGTACCATTTACAACCCCATCCCCAACAAGTTTGAAGCAGGAACGGGAAGTATTGCGGATGCGGTCGGACTCGGTGCTGCACTTAAATATTTATCAGATATAGGAATGCCTTGTGTATACAGATGGGAGCATGAACTCCTTCAGTATGCATTAAAGGAAATGAGCACGGTGAAGGGAATTCATTTGATCGGAACCGCACTCAACAAGGCAAGCGCCCTGGCATTCAAACTTGACGGTTATTCGGATGAGGAAGTCGGCAAGAGACTCGATGCATACGGAATAGCCGTACGTACCGGACATCATTGTGCACAGCCTGTATTAAGGCGTTTCGGTTATGAAAGCTGTGTCAGACCGACACTAGCCATTTATAACTCATTCGATGATGTTGATGCACTTGTTAAGATACTTAAAACATTTGCGTAAATTAATCTGAGGCCGGAAGGTTAAAGCCTTCCGGTCATCAGTCGGTTAAAGAACGGACAGAGAGGTAATGATGAGCAGCATAATCAAAGAGGAAGAAATTGACCGAATAGTTAATACGATAATTGCGGACTTTGACGGAGAGAAAAATATTGATGCAAAAAATATTTTTAACAAGCCCGACAAAGCCGAAGTAATCGAACTTGTTGATAATCTTATCAGAGTTATTTATCCCGGATATTTCAGGGATAAATCCTATAAAATATATAACCCCAAAAATACTTTTGCGGTTAATATCGAGGATGCTTTTTATCATTTAAACAAACAGGTTACCCTTGCACTTGATTTTTGCACCAAAAGGGGAACGATGACCGAGGAAGACAGAGAGATAGAAAGCTACAGAATCTGCAAAATATTTTTTGAAAAGATACCGACTATAAGAGAGTATATCGAGACCGACCTTAAGGCTGCTTATGACGGAGATCCGGCAGCGGGGTGCTTTGACGAGATAATCCTCGCGTATCCCGGACTCAGAGCCATTACGGTCTATCGAATAGCTCATGAATTATACAAACTCATGGTTCCCGTATTGCCGAGACTTATGACTGAATATGCGCATTCGGAAACAGGAATTGACATTCACCCGGGTGCCGAAATAGGAAAATTCTTCTTCATCGATCACGGAACGGGTATTGTAATCGGAGAGACATCCATAATCGGAACAAACGTAAAAATATATCAGGGTGTTACCATCGGCGCTCTTTCGACAAGAGGCGGTCAGAAACTCTCCGGCAAAAAAAGACATCCGACCATATGCGACAATGTTACGATTTATGCCAATGCTTCAATTCTCGGAGGAGATACCGTAATAGGCGAAAATACGGTCATCGGAGGCAATGCTTTTATTACGACATCAATAGATGCCAATACGAGAGTGAGCATGAAGAATCTTGAGATGGAATATAAAACAAACGGTGCCACACATATTACCAAAGAGGTTTCTCAGGGTGATGAATGGTACTATATGATATAAAGGAGGATAACATGAAAATTACGGTTGCAGGAGAAAGAAAGGAATATGACGAGGGTTTGACCGTTTCCAAACTTATTGAAATCGAAAATGTTGAAACACCCGAGTATGTAACGGTTTCCGTAAATGAAGAATTCATCGGAAGCGATACTTTTGAAAGCCATGTTCTCAAAGAAGGGGACGAAGTTGAGTTCCTTTACTTCATGGGAGGAGGCAGATAATGGCATTTACCAACGAACAGCTGGAAAGATATTCCAGACATATTATTCTTAAGGAAATCGGTGTTAAAGGCCAAAAGAAGCTCTTAAATGCCAAAGTACTTATTATCGGTGCAGGCGGACTCGGAGCACCCGCAGCTTTATACCTTGCCGCTGCAGGTGTAGGCACCATCGGCATAGTCGATGCGGATGTGGTTGATTTATCAAACCTTCAAAGACAGGTTATTCATACAACACCCGATATCGGAAAGAAGAAAGTTGAATCCGCAGCAGAAACAATGCGTGCGATCAACCCCGATGTAAAAGTTAATACATACAGTGAATTTATTTACAGCGGAAATATTTTGGACATCATCAAAGATTATGATTTCATCATTGACGGTACGGATAATTTTCCCGCAAAATTTTTAATTAACGATGCGTGCGTTATGGCTAAAAAGCCTTTTTCACATGCAGGAATCATAAGATTCAAGGGACAGCTTACAACGGTTGTTCCCGGAGAAGGTCCCTGCTACAGATGTATCTTCAAAAATCCGCCGCCAAAGGATGCCGTTCCCACATGCAAGCAGGCAGGCGTTATCGGCGCAATGGGCGGCGTTATCGGATCCCTTCAGGCCATGGAAGCCGTTAAATACATCACAGGCGTAGGCGATCTTTTGGTAGGATATTTACTTACATACGATGCACTCAAAATGGAATTCCACAAGATCAAACTTCCGCCCAGAGGCAAGGGCTGTGCGGTATGTTCGGATGAGCCTGAAATTACCGAACTTATTGATTACGAAGTACCGCCCTGCGACATGAAACATTGAAAAAGGAAACAGAAATGATAGTTAAAATAAGCAAATCGGATTATGGAAAAATACTTGAATATGCTTTGTCGCAAAGACCTGATGAGGCCTGCGGACTTATCGCGGGAGAAGATAAAGAAGACGGTTCAAGAGAGATAAAAAAAGTATATCTTCTTACAAATATCGATCATACCAACGAACATTTCAGTATCGATCCCAAGGAACAGCTTGGTGCAATCAAGGATATGCGAAGCAATGGCTTAAAGCCTCTTGGCAACTGGCATTCGCATCCCGAAAGCCCTTCACGTCCTTCGGAAGAAGACAAGAGACTTGCCAACGACAGCAAAGCAAGTTATTTGATACTTTCGCTGGAGGATGAAAACAATCCCGTACTTAATGCATTCCATGTAGAAACAGTTGACGGTGAAAAGACTGTCAGAAAAGAAGAATTAATTATATCTTAGGAGGAAAAAATGGCTGATCTCGATTTTGAAGTAGATGATACAGTGGATATTACCGATGTTAACTGCCCCGTTACTTTTGTAAAGACAAAAGTTGCGCTCGAAGAACTTGATGAAGGTCAGATTCTTCAGGTACATTTAAACGACGGAGAACCCGTACAGAATGTACCAAGAAGCATCAAGGAAGAAGGACATCAGATCCTTAAACTTACGGATAACGGTGACGGTACTTTTGAGTTATATATCAAAAAAGTCGGAGACTGAATAAAAATGAAAATAAGGAACGCCCTTCATATGTGCGAAGGGCGTTTCTGTTTATTCATTACGTACAGTCATTGTACTATATACCATATTGATTGTATATACCTATTAAGCCTTAAAAATCGGCTTTGACGGACAAAAGACAGGCAAAAAATGATTTTTTGGCTTGTTTTTATTTTTTATTGTAAAGATTTATCTGTTTTTTTGATATATAATTTAAATGATAATATTTGGATTGTTAAAAAATGTCTGAACTGTAAATTGAATTTCAGAGACCGGTAAATATGAAAATTCATCGAATGCGGTCGTCTTGGTTTTGGCAGGAGCAGGATTGTAAACATGCAGATAATCAATTGCGTCGGGGTTTGCAAGGGAACGGGATCAGGAAAACTTTATATCCTTAAGGACGAACAAATATCCGATTTGAAAAATGAAATCGATTCACGATTGGAGACAGCCAAATTCTCCAATGCAAAATCGAGAGCAAAAAGAATATATGACGATTATACAAAAAAGGCGGCTTCGGATAATTTAAAAGAAGCAGCCGATGTTTTTATGGCTCAAAAGGAGATTCTTTCGGATGAAGAATTTGATAAATTCGTGGTGGATTTAATCGAAAACGAAAATATTTCGGCCGCGGATTCCATTCGCCGCGCGCGCGATTATTTTTGCGATATTTTAAATCAATCAGACGAAGAAAAGATGATGGCACGTTCTCATGATGTGTACGAAATATCGGACATGCTTATAAACGAACTGTCGGATGAAAAGGATTCAAACGATGCTTTATTTGAAAGTGATGAAAGAGTGATTATAGCATCCAAACACCTTTCCGTTTCGCTGATAATCAGGCTCGGAAGAGAAAGAATAGCAGGAATGATAACCGAGTGTGACGGTAAGAATTCCCATGCCGCAATTCTGGCGGAATCTCTGGATATTCCTGTTGTGACGGGATGCTTGGCAGATGATCTTTACCCTTTTGAAGGTAAAGAAACAATTATAGATGCAACAGATAATTTGATTTACGTTGAACCCGATGCAATCACACTCGAAAAATATTCGGAAGAATTATCTCATAAAGATACGCTGAAAAACATCGGAGATACCCAAATGCCTCTTTCTTTTGATGAAAACAAAATTAAGATTTACGCAAACATAGCGAATGCAAACGATGCCAAAGAAGCAATGAAAAAGGGCGCGGCAGGCATAGGACTTTTTCGAACCGAATTTATATTTATGGATTCATATGAATCTCCTTCTTTGGAAAAACAGTTTGAGATTTACAAAGAAGTGGCAGAGATTACGGACGGCAAGGAAGTCATTATCCGAACCGCCGATATCGGAGGGGACAAGAAAGTTCCCTACATGACCATGCTCAGTGAGGGAAACCCGGCATTGGGATTAAGGGGTATAAGAAGAAGTCTTTCGGAACCGGAAATGTTTAAGACGCAGCTTAAAGCGATTCTTATGGCAAGTGCATACGGTAATATATCGATTATGTTTCCGCTTGTTGTCTGTAGGGATGAAGTCGTACAGGCAAAAAAGTATCTGAGAGTAGTTGAAGATGAGTTAAAAAAAGAGAATATTCCATTTGATGAAAACATTAAAGTCGGAATAATGATAGAGACTCCCGCTGCCGCTCTTATGGCAGACGATTTGGCTAAAATATCGGATTTCTTCTCCGTGGGAAGCAACGATCTGACACAGTATACTCTGGCAATCGACAGGTGCAACTCTTCGGTTGAAAAGTATTACGATTCCCATCATCCCGCTGTAATTAAACTTCTTGAATCAGTGGCAGAAAGCGCTCATAAAAACGGAATAAAGGTCGGAATATGCGGTGAACTTGCATCCGATATTACCATGAAGGAATCATTTATCAGAATGGGTTATGAGAGTTTATCTGTTCCGGTTTCGAAAATTGACGCGTTACATGGATTTTTAACAGATATTTAATGGACAAAAAAACAGCATCAAACGGACATTTTGAGGTCTTGCAATAAAAACAAAAAAAGAGGGACAAAACGTCCTTTTTTTAGTGATTTTAAACAAAAAATGAGGTATAATATTTAAATCGGGTTTTAGCATCCGAAATGTGTTATCAGGGGGATTTTTGTTATGAAGAATTTTAAAATGAAAACAATTGTTATCTCGATAGTAGCGATTTCTACTGCTATCGGAATTTTTCTTCTGTGTTTACTTGCGTATGTCAATTCCAATAAGATTCTAAGGGAAAAGATAAACGAGAACATGTCGACATATCTCGATGCGCAGGCAAACTCGGTGGAAGAGTTTGTTGAACAGGCGGAAAATAAGCTTGTTTTATATTCGAAAAACCAGATAGTAAAAGACGTTATCGAAGATGACAGAGCGGATTACCAAAAGAATAACAATCGTGAACTGCCTATGTTTAATGATGAGACTTATAATACGACGGCATATTACAAGGACAATTATGAACATTTCGAAGCCGCGCAGGCTTATACAATGGAATATTATTCTTCTCTCAGAAACTGGGAAGGTTTATATATCGGAAATTTTGAAACAAGAATTCTTACTTACAGTGTACCTCCGGTAATCGGCAAGATTCTTCGTGCGGAGCCCGAAAGAGTCAATCAGCTTATGGATGCCATGAAATCAAATCCCGAAGGTGTCTACAATGCAGGCATCATCGTATCTCCCGGTACAGGCAAACTTTGTCTTTCCATGTACTATCCGGTTTATGATAACGGTGAAATGATAGGATATGTCGGAGCAGGCGTTTTCCATTACGAATTGGAAAATCTTCTTACGAAATTCAAACTCGAAGGTGTTGAATCAAGCAATTTCTATATGCTCAATACAGATACAGGCATAGTATTTACGGATACCGAAGTTACTGAGGAAACAGAGGAGGAGATTATAGCCAAAGAAGCAACCAAACCTGTTCTTTTGGAAGTAATAAACAAGGTTAAGGACGGAAACAGCGAAAAGGGCCAGTTCGAATTTAAGGATGGCGGTGTTACGAAGATTGTAAGTTATAAGAAAATCCCCGGTCGTGATTGGACCGTTGTTGTAACGGCTGACAAAAACGAGATGTATGCTTCCTCAAAAAGCAATTTAATCACTTTGGCAGTACTTGGCATAGTGGCTTACATCCTTATCATAGCTATGGTTGCCATAGCAGTTAACGTATCAACCAAACCTCTTGATAAGATTACTAACTCAATCAAGAAGCTCGGCGGACTAAATCTTAGCGAAGATCATACCATCAAAGCATATGTCGGCGGAGGAAGCGAAGTCGGAATGATAGCATCGGAAGTTGATTCGCTCTCCGAGACATTCAGAGGCATAATGGGAACTTTAAGCCGTTGCGGTGATTCGCTTTCTGCAAATACGGATGAAATGAATCAGACTTTCAGATCGCTTCGGGAGAATATCGAGGACAATGCCGCTACCACAGAGGAACTCTCTGCAAGTATTACCAACACCAACGATGCCATTGAAAACGTATGTGAAGAGATGAATCGTATGGAAGCCATGGTTAAGGATATTTCACAAAAGGTCAAAGATGGATCCTAAAAAAGCAATTCCATGTTAAAGACTTCTACACAGATGTCTGAAAAATCCGAAGAAAAACTTGCCAACAGCGTTCAAAAGATTGAGGAGACCAAGAAAAATATAGAAGAAGCGATAGAAGCCTTATCCAAACTCTCGAAAATTGACGAAATGGCTTCAAAGATTTTGGATATCACAAGACAGACCAATCTTTTGTCGCTTAATGCTTCAATTGAAGCAGCAAGAGCCGGTGAGGCCGGAAAAGGATTTGCGGTTGTGGCTGATGAAATCAAAAATCTTGCAGATGACTCATCAAGTACAGCAACAAACATTCAGGATATCTGTATTGAATCGGGCAAGAGTATAGAGAGCGTCAAAGAGTGCTTTAAGGATATTATTAATTTTATGGAAAATGATGTCACAAAGCAGTTTGAAGAATACTCGAATATTGCAAAAGAATATGGTGAGGAAGTGGCGGATATCCAGGATGCCATTGATTCGATAAATAATACATCCTGTGAATTTTCAACCTCCATGGGCAGGATTATGGAGCAGGTTAATTATGTAAGCAATGCTTCAAATGATAATGAAAGAGGCGTAGAAGACATAATCCGAAAGAATGAGATTACAACGGATATAGCGGATAAGATTATGAGAGTTGCTCAGGAAAACAGCCAAAATGCACAAGAGATTAACAGTATTATAGATAAATTCAATCATTGATTATTTCAGTAAGTATTACTCGGAGGAACAAGCAGATGTTCACATGGAACTTCCAATATGTATCAAAAGCAAGACTTACGGAGACACTTAATCAGCTGATGATTAACTCCGAAAAGGGAGATGTGCTTATAAGAATACATACGGCAATTCATCTTAAAGAGGAAGCCGTTGATTTGGCAAAATACATAAAGAAAATAGTTCCGAACGCTCATATTTTCGGTACCAGCACCACGGCAGTATTTTTCCATGGAAAACTTCTGCCCAATCAGTGTGTTATTTCCGTTACCCTTATGGATAAGGCGAAGGTTGATACCGTTATGATTCCGGCTTTCGACAAGAAAACGAAAGATATGATTTCGGGCAGTGAACTGTGCGATCGAACTGCAGATTACATTAACCTTGAAGCCGTAAAACTCATGCTTGCGTTTACTACAGTAAAGTACAGGGAAGTTTCGGCTTTTGTCGATGAAGTCAATGAAAAATATCCCAAGGTGCAGATGATCGGAGGCATAGCCGTTTCGTCCGATGCGTTTGAGAAAAACAAGCATCATACAGGTTTTGTATTTGATGAAAAGACATGGTCGGATGAGGCAATGTTAATTGCCACGATAAGCGGTAATGAAGTGGATAGTTTTACTTCATGCGCAACGGGCATTGAGACGGTTGGTGAAGAACATGAAATAACCGATGCTTTTGCAAACTGCATTTTGGAAATAGACGGAAAAGATGCCGCAGAAGAATACAGGAACAATATCGGTGATGTTCTGAAAAAAGATCCCTCGTTATCAAGGCTTTTCCCCTTTGCTTATTCAGATGCGGAAAACGCTCCGCTCTTTGTGGGGTTCCATGACAATATGAGTATTTCAGAATCCTTCCCGAGAGAGAATATCACATACAAAAAGGATTATGATGAGCATCTTGAAAGCGATATTTACAGAAAGCGAAAATTAATCAGAGGCAATCATAATTTCAAGGTAAGAAGAAAAATTAAGAGAGCCTTCGTATACGATCAGAAAATTGTTCACGATAACAGAATGATGTTTCGAAGAATCGAGAATTTTGAAAAAGCGGAGACGATATTTGCATATTCCTGCCTGTTGCGTTCTCAGATGTATCCGGACTGCGTAAGATGGGAATTGTCCGTGTATGAAGAGACCAACATGTGCGGCTGTATTACGGATGGCGAAATAGTTACGATTAACGGTAAAAGCGTATTTGCCAACTGTACCTTTGTTGTATCCGTTTTCGGTGAAAAGAGTGCCACTCAGAATTACAATCCCTATGTATTTACTCATACCGAATCGCTGGCTTCAAATAACAAGGATTTGATCGATTACATCATTAACACCGAGAGTGAATACGAAAATAAAAACGATGATGAAAAGAATGAGAATACACTGGAATTCTTGAGGGAGTGCGAGGCAAAACTCTTTGTATATCAGAATGAGGAAATACCGAATGAAGTAGCTCTTAACACCGATATCGGAGTTAAAGGATATGACAGAATATGTATGATCGACATCACCGACAGTACGGGTATGAAGACCGTATTTTCCAAGCAGCTGATTGATTTGACATATAAGAATTATTTGAGTACATGCCAGAGTTTTGTTCAAAGCAAAAATTACAAAATGTATCTCATCGACGGATGGCATATAGCAATCGGCACGCCTTCCTACAGAACTTCCCTGGCGGATTTTAAGAGCGACATGGGTATGCTCCAAAAGAGTCTTTTTGAAACATCAAGAGAAAACATAGCCATCGTTCCTCTTTTCTGCATTATTGACGGATGCACTCTCGAAAATATTGACTCTGCGTACTATTCGGCAAGGGTTGAGATGATGAACAAAAACATTCAGTTCTATGTTACATCGCCCATGATTGAACAGCTTGACGAAGAAAGCATGAGAGAAAAATACCATATGGTAAATGTCGTCAATTATGCGATAGCTCACGATAAGATTATTCCTTATTTCCAGGGGATTTACGATAACAAAAGCAAGTCAATCAATCATTATGAATCACTTATGAGACTTGAAGATGAAAACGGCAGGATTTACTATCCCGCAGAGTTTCTTGATGTGGCAAGAAATTTCGGACACCTTTACGATTCACTCTCCAAGACGATGATCAAAAAGGTATTTGACATTTTCAAGGACGTAAAGGATAAGAGTGTCAGCATCAACCTCGGAATCAGAGATATCAAAAATCCCGAAATAACGGAATACATCTATGACTTTATGGCTTCTGCCAAATACCCTCAGAATTTTGTATTCGAGATTCTCGAAAACGAGGATATTGACGAATACGATATTCTGGTTGCTTTCGTAGACAGAATTCATGCTCTCGGAGGATTAATATCCATCGATGATTTCGGCAGCGGATATTCGAATCTTCAGCATTTAATGAGCATTCATTCGGATTATATAAAGATTGACGGTTCCATCATAAGACACTGTTGCGAGAATGATGAATCCGAGCGACTGGTGGCTCTTATAGTCGGATGGAAAGATATAAGCGCAAGAGAAATTGCAATAGTTGCCGAATATGTTGAGAACTCCGGAATACAGGAGAAAATGACCAGATTCGGAATAGATTATTCGCAAGGTTATCTTTTCTCCAAACCTTCTCCCGACATTAATCTTTAAAAGACGGGGATAAACATTACTCCAACGAGGAAACTTTGATGCATAATTCAAGCAAGGAAAAAAAGCTCACAATTGGTTTGATAGTCGAGGATGTTTTTACGGAATTTGCCAAAGATGTTATTTCCAATGCCATCAATGCAATACCGCCCAACAGAAACATCGAGATAGTTGTAATTGCGGGTAAGTTCGTGGATTACGACGGGCCGGAAGATTCTCAAAAAAGATATAAGAGCGTATACAATTCAATATATCGTCTTGAAGAAATCTGCAAATTTGACGGCCTTATAATAGCGCTTGGAAGCATGGCCAAAATCAAAAGACAGATTATAAATCGAAGATTTTTCAAAAGCCTTATCAATACTCCGAAAGTCTTTGTTGCTTTCGAGATAGAGGGAATGGTCAATGTTGTCTACGATAATGAGCCGGGAATCAAAGAAGCGGTTGATTATCTTGTGAATGTATGTGGTCTGACCAAGTTCGGCATGCTCGGAGGAAGAGAAGACAATCTCGATTCAAACAGAAGAAAAGAAATTTACAAAAGATGTTTGGAAAACAACAGACTTAAATTTGACGAGAATTGCTACGAAGATACCGATATGTCAATCAATACACTGGCTGAAGCCGAAAGACTTTTAAACAGAAATCCGGATCTTGAAGCAATCTTTTGCGTCAACGATGCCGTTGCAAACGGTCTTTACGAGGCAATGAAAAAGAGAAGACTTGTCCCCGGAAAAGATATCAGAGTGTTTGGATTTGACAACACGCGAAAAGCGGGAGATATGATTCCCTCGCTTGCTACCATCGGAGCTGAAAATGTCACACTCGGGCAAAGAGCGCTTGAGTCCATTTTACAGATGATTAACGGCGAAAAAGTCGAATCCACATACATTCCCACAAGACTCTACGGCAGAGAATCATGTGATTATGAAATGTATGAATATACCACACTGGAAATGCTCAATGTGGATGCGCAGTTTATTAACAGGATGTTTGATGACTGCTTCTACAGATACAGATATGAGTCAGTTGATGAGAATTCCGTTGATTTAAGAAGACTCTTCTTTGAATTTACGAGCAAGATCTTGAATGCAATGAAAAACAGATACATGAGCAGAGAAGAATTCAGCGAGACGGAAGAATTAATCGATATCTTTTTTGACAAGGGAGCAATTAATTATACCGATGCCACTAAACTTTTGCAGAGCATGGAAAAACTTCAGGGCGCCATTAACAGCCTTCAGAGAAATCCGGCCACCTGCGCAAGCATCAATCGTCTGTTCGCCTGCATGAGAAACAGGGCAATTCTTGCTTTGTCAAAAAGAATGATTACCGAGAACGACGGCTTTTCGGCAGACAGAGTATCGCTTGAGAATTTCCTTACGGAATGTACGGACTTCAGTAAAAGCAGTAAGGATCTTATCGATTCACTTGTTAAAAAATTTGACAGACTCGGTCTTGAAGATGCGGCTTTCTTTATGTTTGAGACTCCTTCCGTTTATGAGAGCGAAAGTGCGTATTTATATCCCGATGAAGTTAGCCTTCGCTGTTATACCAAAGCCGGTGAACTTTATGTATTGCCGGAAGAAAGACAGAGATGCCCGATTGCGGATATATTTAAAAGGGATGAGATTAATTCAAAGAAAAGAGGATTTATTGCATTTCCCGTTACTTTTAAGGATTACATATACGGAATTCTTGTATGTGTTCTTACCAAGGATATTGCGGATAAGGGTGAATATATAGCAGGGCAGTTAGGAAGAACAATTTACATTTCCCACACGCAGGAATCCGAGAATACCGAAAGAGAGATGCTGACATATAACAGCATTGCCGAAAGTCTTGCTGCCAAATACGATATTATTTATCATGTCAATTCCGGAAACGGCGAATACAGCGAGTATAAGACGGATGAGAAAAACGGCAAGCTGATAGTAACCGAAAGAGGAGGCAATTTCTTTGACGATATAAGAAAAGAATCGGAATACCTTCTTTTCCCGGAGGATCGTTCAAGAGTTCTTGAGGTGTTAAACAGCAGCAGTCTTATCGAGATTCTGAACAATCGAAGAAAGTACAGCATAGATTACAGAAAAATAATCGACAATGAAGTTAAGAACACAAGGCTTACCGTCCTTTGGTCTTCCGACAAGGTTCATTTTGTAATCGGCGTGGAAAACATCGATGCCGAGATTAAGAAAGAGGAAGAACACGAGAGAGAACTTTCTTCGGAAAGAGAACTTGCAAGAAAAGACCAACTTACCGGAGTAAAGAACAAAAACGCTTACCGTGAATTTGAAGAGAATTTGCAAAAGAAGATGAATTCCAAAGCCAAGATTCTTCCCTTTGCCGTTGTGGTGTGCGATATTAACGATTTGAAAAAGATAAACGATACACTCGGACATGTTGCAGGCGATGAGCATATAAAGAAAGCCTGCAAGATGATTTGCGAAGTCTTTGCACACAGCCCGGTATACCGTGTCGGCGGAGACGAATTTGTTGCAGTTCTTTCGGGCGATGATTTTGTTAACAGAGAAAAACTTTTGAAAAAACTGCGTGGCAAGGTTTTAAAGAATGTCAACAAACCAAACGGTGTGGTTGTGGCTTCGGGCATATCCGATTACGAATCCATGAAAGACAAATCCCTTTCAGATGTATTCGAACGTGCGGATGCGAGAATGTACGAAAACAAGAATTTCCTCAAATATATTTGAGTTTGCGCGAAAAATCGATATAATGGAAAAGTAGGCAAAAAATAACAGCTTGAATCGAAAGGAGAATTCAAAATGGAACCCATTCAGAGCATTGATGCTGAAGACGATCAGTTTGCATATCGTTATGATACACAGCTTCTTATAGACAGAAGAGACAAGGATCTTGATGAAGATGAGATTTCGGATTATATTACATCTCATTTTGAAGGCAATTCACTTATTGCAGCAGGAGATGAGGATTTGGTCAAGATTCATTTTCATACCAACGAACCTTGGAAGATTCTTGAATATTGCAATACGGTCGGAGAGATTTATGACATTGTTGTAGAAGACATGATAAGACAATCCGATGGATTACAGGGTTAATCATTAATACAATAACACCGTTTTCGGACGGTGTTATTTTTATGTTGAAAATATTTCACATATGCATAAAAATGCGATAAAATAAAGGACGGTACAGATATAATCTTAGACAGGACATATGTGTCTAATAGCGTAAATACGGCATTTCTCGCTTTGTGTCGTGTTAATGCGCCGATGATTTTTCTATTCTGCAAAGGAAGGAGGTAAACCCGAATGGATCAAAAAAAGGTCGGTTCTTTTTTGAAAGAATTGAGAAAAGAAAAAGGTGTTACTCAGGAACAGCTTGCAGAAAAACTTAATGTATCGGGAAGAAGCGTTTCCAGGTGGGAGACAGGCAGCAATATGCCTGATATTTCTCTGCTTGTTGAAATAGCGGATTTCTACGATGTTGATGTAAGAGAAATTATTGAAGGCGAAAGGAAAAGCGAGATTATGGATAAAGAAGTCAGAGATGTTGCAAACAAGATGGCAGATTATGCCCAAAACGAAAAAGGCAGATTATTTAAAATAGTAAGATTAATAGGAATTATAGGTGTAATAGTACTTGCAATTTCTATCATATTTCAATGTACCAATTACAATCCCGAGCCGGATTTCGGCAATTTTGCTGCTGTGGTACTTTCAATTGTGGCTTTTGTGGCCATGATGATTTTAACCCTCTATGTTAACGGAATTATACAAAAGATTAAAAAGAACAAATTTGTGACCGTGAGTCTGATAGTCTTAATGTCTCTTCTTTCTCTGGTGATAGTGAGATTTGTGCTTACATTTTTAATACTCATGGGGGTTATGGCATTTGAGGTGCTTTCTCCCATAAAGAAAGGCACCGAATATGACAAAGCGGCAATGATTTCCGAATACAGTTCGGAAATGAATTCCGATTTTCTTTTGTTCCCGGATGATCTTTCAAAGTCCGTGGATGATGAATTTGCATATTCTGCCAAAACAGGATTATTCGACACAGACGGATATTTTATTTTAAAAGTTAAATATGACGAAGCGGATTATAATGACGAAGTTGACAGAATTGCAGGTACGTACAATGACGTAACCATAGGGGACGGTACGACATATACACAGTACGTTTATTACGATGATACTACATACAACTATCCTTCATACATTGCAATGGACGGATATGACGATGCTTACGAATATGCTCTTTTGGATGAGGAAAACAATACAATAATATATGTTTCGTTAAGTTATCCTGAGTATCAGAATTTATTAAAGTATAAAGATTATCTGAAAAAAGATAAAAAAGCGTACTACATAGACGGCAGTTCGCTTGAGGAATTCAGTATATATTCCCATTATGATCCCGCTATTGACGCATGGGTAAGCAATTAGAGATTATTGTGCTTTAATATGATACAATAAACAAAAGGTTTTGAATGTTTTTTGTTTTAAAAGAGGGTACAGAAATGATTCAGGATATATTTCCGAGTAAACTTTACAACGAATATAAGAATGTCGAAATGAGAAGGGAAGACAACCTTCTCATTTTCGATAAAGAAGGAAGAATTCTTCTTGGAAAAGTAAATGAAAAAATGCATTTTTTAAAGGGAGAGGATTGTAGTGGCGAAGATGTCGTATACCTCTTTTCGCTGGACGAAAAAAGATTTTTTCTTTTAAGAGGAATTTCAGATTTTAAGAAGGATGGATTTGAATATTATTCAGTGAGAGATGTCAGGGATAAATTCGATGGACCTGAAGTTTACGCTGCATTTACGGCTTATCATTTGTGGAAATGGTATTCGGATAATATATATTGCGGCAAATGTTCGCATGCTCTAAATATCGATGATAAGGAACGTGCGTTAAGATGTCCCAAATGCGGAAATGTTATTTATCCGAGGATTAATCCCGCGGTTATAGTAGGAGTCTTAAAGGACGATACAATTCTTATTACCAAATACAAAAGAGGCTACGGACACAGTGCTTTGGTAGCCGGATTTACTGAAATCGGAGAGACACTCGAAGAGACTGTAAAGAGAGAGGTTATGGAAGAAACGGGTGTCAGTGTAAAAAATATAAGATATTATAAATCACAGCCCTGGGGCATGGCGCAGGATATTCTTACGGGATTCTTTTGTGAGGCCGACGGCGACGGTACAATTCACATGGATGAGAATGAACTTAAATACGCCGAGTGGGTTAAAAGAGAAGATGTATTATTGCAACCCAACAATCTCAGCCTCACAAACGAAATGATGAAACTTTTTAAAGACAATTTGATTTAATCCGCAATTTCTTTGACGGTTTCATAGAAATCCTCTTTATATTCATCGTTAAGATTTATTTTGGAAAGCGTTTTTGAAACATGGTCCCAGCTGCCGTCTCCGATATATTCGCTTTTTCTTAAAAGCATTGCATATTCGGCGACAGATGCACAAAAGAGAAAATCATCGCTCGGATTATCTGTATAAGAACTCGAACCTATATTGTACTCAAGAAGCTTTGAAATAAACCCTTCAGGCTCTTTGTAACGAACGGAGAGTGTAAGCCATTCGTCCGATTCCAAGGCTTCTTTTGTAAGAGTTGAAGTCTGATATTTTAAACCGCTTTGCGTTTTGGAATTTTCATCTGCCGGCACGATTTCGTAGAGCACGGTAACACTGTGACCTGCGCCGATCTCGCCGGCGTCTTTTTTGTCATTTTCAAAATCTTCAATGCTCATTGCTCGGTTTTCGTAGCCTATAAGACGATATTCGGATACGAATGCAGGATTGAATTCGACCTGAAATTTAACATCCTTTGCTACCGTCACCATGGTTGCACAGAATTCGTCAACCAACACTTTTTGCGCTTCGTTTATTGAATCTATATAAGCGTAATTTCCGTTTCCTTTATCGGCAAGTGTTTCCATAATCGCGTCGGAATAATTATAGCCGCCGAATCCCAAAACCGATAAGTAGATACCCTTTTCTCTTTTTTTCTCAATTATTTCGGACATTTCGGATACACTGGTTTTTCCCACATTGAAATCACCGTCGGAGGCAAGGATGACTCTGTTGTTTCCGTTTCTGATGTAATATTTTTCCGCAAGAGCGTAAGCTTCTTCAATTCCGCCTTCGCCGAAGGTGGAGCCGCCCGCTTTAAGTGATTCCAGGGCTTCTTTTATTTTTTCTTTATTTGATCCTTTTTCGCCTTTTAATACAACTTCTGTTCCGCTTGCATAAGTTACGATGGATACACGGTCTTTTTTGCTTAAATTATCAAGCATTAATTCGAAAGACTGTACTGCCAAAGGAAGTCTGTCATAGGGAGCCATTGAGCCGGACACATCGATAAGAAGAACGATATTGGCATCGGGACTTTCGGAATAATCTGCTGCTTCGGTTTGTAATCCGAGACGCAAAAGTTTATGATCTTTATTCCAGGGACATTCCGATATTTCGGCATTTACTCCGAATGGTTCATCCTCTGCAGGACCTTCATAATCATAGGAAAAATAATTAATCATTTCCTCGGCACGAATACTTCCCTTTGGAATATTATTCTCGTTATAAAAGTTGTTTCGAAGCATTCGTCTTACATTTGAATAAGAGGCGGTATCGACATCGGCTGAGAAAGTCGAAAGAGGAGACACGCTTACATCTTTAAAGATATTTTCTTCAAAATCATTGTACTCTGCAGTGTTGTAATCTTCATCGAGATAATAGCAATCGGGAGAGAATGTAAAGCTGTTGGCTATTTTCACGGATGAAAATGACTGGGAGGATGAACTGGCACAGGCGGATGCGCTTGAAGAGGAAGCAGAGGAAGTCATACTGTAAGCGGGATAATACGGCTGTGCATTTTTTGGAGTACACGCAAAAAGGAGAGAAAGCGCGGTTGTGACGGTTATTATTTGAACGGTTTTTTTGTATTTGGAATTTTTCATCATTTTTTCACACACCTTTCTTTTGTTTTGTATATTATAAAAACAGGTAATGTTTGAATTCGTTACAAAATTTTTTTAAATATGTGAAATAAAAAGATGACAATGAATTTTATAATCAGAAATATATTTAAGTAAAGTGTCATAGGACTTACCCTTGTCGGTCTCTTCAGACTGCCCAAAGATTTTCTTTGGGCTTTTTTGAGGTTGATATATAATAAATATGTGGGATTTGATTAAATAAATGACGATTTGTCCAAATAAATGACGAATTGTCAAAAAAGTTTGGTCTTATTTGACATTGACGGGAAAAGTGAATAATAGTATCTTTATTACGATGATTGTTAAAACAATAACAAAGTGAATTGCCGAGGACGGCAAGAAGGGAGAAGTATGGATAGTAATATTATTGAAAAAGGCCCTATTACCGACGAATTAATTGAAAAAATGGACAAGTATTTCCGTGCGGCAAACTATTTGTCGGCAGGCCAGCTTTATCTTTTGGAAAATCCGCTTTTAAAGAAACCCCTCACCATGGATATGGTAAAAAAGAAAATTGTAGGTCACTGGGGAACCGTTCCCGGACAGAACTTTATTTTTACACATGCAAACCGTGTAATTAAAAGATATGACCTTGACATGATTCTTTTATCAGGTCCCGGACATGGCGGAAACTTCTTTATAGCTAACGATTATATAGATGGTTCTTACAGTGAGATTTATCCCAATATTTCACAGGACGAAGAAGGAATGCAGAAGCTCTTCAAGCAGTTCTCATTCCCCGGCGGCGTACCCAGCCACTGTGCACCCGAAACACCCGGTTCAATCCATGAAGGCGGCGAACTCGGATATTCAATCGCACATGCCTGCGGTGCGGTATTTGATAACCCCGATCTTATTGCAACTGTAGTTGTAGGTGACGGTGAGGCAGAAACAGGCCCTCTTGCGACATCATGGCAGTGCAACAAGTTCATCAACCCCGTTGGTGACGGTGCGGTTCTTCCCATCCTTCACCTAAACGGATACAAAATTGCCAACCCTACAATCTTCGGACGTCTTTCAAAAGAAGAATTAACCGATTTCTTCCACGGCAACGGCTGGGAACCTTATTTTGTTGAAGGTGACGATCCCAAGACAATGCATAAACTTATGGCAGAAGCTATGGATACTGTTATCGAAAAGATTCAGGCTATCCAGAAGAATGCCAGAGAAAATAATGATGCAACACGTCCCGTATGGCCCATGATCGTTCTTCGTACACCCAAGGGATGGACAGGTCCCAAGGTAGTAGACGGCAACCGTATCGAAGGCAACTTCCTTGCTCACCAGGTACCCATCATGATGGATAAGCCCGAGCATTTACAGATGCTTTCCGATTGGCTTCACAGCTACATGCCCGAAGAACTCTTTGATGAAGAAGGTCATGTACTTCCCGAGATCAAGGAACTTTGCCCTGTAGGCGATAAGAGACTCGGCATGAACCCTCATGCCAACGGCGGTAAGCTTTTAAGAGATTTAAGACTTCCCGACTTCAGAGAGTACGGATTTGATATTGAAAAGCATGGTGCAAAGGAAAGCCAGGATACAGCCAACCTTGCAGCATACATCAGAGATATATTCAAACTCAATGCAGAAGCGAAGAACTTCCGTATTTTCTCACCCGATGAGAACAACTCCAACCGTTTCACTTCTGTATTCGAAGTTGAAAACAGAGACTGGAATGCAGATCAGTCCGATATGGACGATCATTTGTCAAGATTCGGCCGTGTAATGGATTCAATGCTTTCCGAGCATATGTGCGAAGGATGGCTTGAAGGATACCTTCTTACAGGTCGTCACGGTTTCTTCAATACATACGAAGCATTCTCGAGAATCATCGATTCCATGGGTGCACAGCATGCTAAATGGCTCAAGGTTTGCAATCAGCTTCCCTGGAGAGAGAAGATTGCATCTCTTAACCTTCTTATGTGCTCAACAGTATGGCAGCAGGACCACAACGGATTTACACACCAGGATCCCGGTTTCATGGATCATATCGCCAACAAGAAGGCAGACGTTGTTCGTATCTACCTTCCCGCAGATACCAATACACTTCTTTCCACAATGGACCACTGCTTAAAGAGCCGTAACTACGTTAACGTTGTTATCGCATCCAAGCATCCCCGTCCTCAGTGGTTATCAATGCCCGAAGCAGTTAAGCATTGTACACAGGGTATCAGTATCTGGGATTGGGCTTCCAACGATCAGGGCAAGGAACCCGATATCGTATTTGCAAGTGCCGGTGAAACACCTACACTTGAAGCTCTTGCAGCAGTATCGATTTTAAGAAAAGAAATTCCCGACATTAAGATTCGTTTCATCAATGTTGTCGATCTTTTCAAACTCGTACCTCACAACGAGCATCCTCATGGATTAACAGATGCAGAATACGATATGCTCTTTACTACCAACAAGCCTGTAATCTTTAACTTCCATGGTTATGCAACACTTGTTCATGAACTTACATACCGTCGTCACAACAACAGACTTATGCATGTAAGAGGATACAAGGAAGAGGGTACAATCACCACAGCATTCGATGTACGTGTACAGAACGATATTGACCGTTTCCACCTTGTACAGGATGCACTTAAGTTCCTTCCTCAGTTGGGCAACACCGGTGCTTACCTCTATCAGAAGATGAGCGACAAGCTCGTAGAGCATAAGCAGTACATCCACGACTTCGGTGTAGATTTACCTGAAGTTGTTAACTGGAAATGGGAAGACATCAATTAATTGCAATGAAAAAATTTATTTCAATAATGTTTGCGTCACTTCTTGCACTTGCGGCCCTTACGGGCTGCAGTGCGGCAGGCGCAGGCGACAAAGATAAAATTCAAATAGTAACTACTTTTTTTCCTGAATACGACTGGACAGTCAACATTTTAGGAAGCAATCCCGGAGATGTTGAAGTGACCAACCTTTTGGAGAGCGGAGCAGACATACACAGCTATCAGCCAACCGCAAAAGATATTGTAAAAATATCTTCCGCGGATATTTTTATTTATGTCGGAGGAGAATCCGATGAGTGGGTTGAAGAGGTTATTGAACAGTCTCCAAACAAAGATTTGATTGCGATCAGTCTTCTTGATATTCTCGGAGATTCGGCCAAAGAGGAAGAAGTAATCGAAGGCATGGAAATCGAAGAGGAGGAAGAGGCAGAGGAAGAGACTGAATACGATGAACATGTATGGCTTTCCTTGAAAAATGCCAAATTGTTTGTAAAAGAAATTGAGTCGGCGATTGAACGTGCGGATTCGGTCAATGCAGATACATACAGAAGTAATGCAGAAGCTTATATCGAAAAACTCGATGAACTTGATAAAAAATATGAAACCGTTGTAAGCGAATCGAATCGAAATATCGTGCTTTTCGCGGACAGATTTCCTTTCAGATACATGATTGATGATTACGGCTTATCCTATTATGCGGCATTTGTCGGATGTTCATCCGAAACTCAGGCAAGCTTTCAGACCATTACTTTTCTTGCAAAGAAAACCGATGAGTATTCGCTTCCTGCAGTATTGACCATAGAAGGCGAGACGCATAACATCGCAGAAGCGGTTATCCAAAACACTTCATCCAAAGACCGGAAGATACTGGAAATGAATTCCATGCAATCCGTGACTGTGAAAAACGTAAATGACGGATATACATATCTTTCAATAATGGAAAAGAACCTTGAAGTTTTAAAAGAAGCGTTAAATTAAAAATAAATAATAAATGCGGTCGGTTTTACCGGCCGTTTTTTATTACAGCTTTATATGAGAATGTTGTGTATTTTTGATGATTTTCCTTTATAATACGGGAATCTTTTTGTCGAATACGATATGTTGACGAAGTGTACAAAAGGTGTTACGATTCAATCAGTTAGAGAAGCCTAACGAATAACCTGAAAGGAGAATAGCATTATGAACATATATACAACTACGACTCTGGGTTTGTTAATACCGTTTATAGGTACATCAGCCGGATCGGCTTGCGTGTTCTTTATGAAGGATAAATTAAAAGATAAAGTTCAAAGAGGACTGACCGGGTTTGCAAGCGGAGTAATGGTTGCCGCTTCAATATGGAGCCTGATTATACCTGCGATAGAGCAGTCATCGAATCTCGGGAAATTATCGTTTATTCCATCCGCGATAGGTTTTTCGCTTGGAATAGTTTTCCTTTTGATCCTTGATTCGGTCATCCCTCACCTTCATCTAAATACAGACAAAGCAGAGGGGCCGAAAAGCAAACTTCAAAGAACTACCATGATGGTACTTGCGGTTACGCTTCACAATCTGCCTGAAGGAATGGCAGTAGGTGTGGTTTATGCGGGATTGATTTCCGGCAGTGCATCCATTACAGCAGGAGGTGCACTCGCGCTGGCGATAGGTATTGCGATTCAAAACTTTCCGGAAGGCGCTATTATTTCAATGCCCCTTTGTGCAGAGGGAAAGAGCAAGGGAAAGGCTTTCCTAAGCGGAGTATTATCCGGTGCGGTTGAACCTGTAGGCGCGTTGTTAACGATACTTGCCGCATCATTTGTAGTGCCGGCAATGCCTTATCTTTTAAGTTTTGCGGCCGGTGCGATGATTTACGTGGTCGTTGAAGAACTGATCCCCGAGATGTCTTCGGGTGAACATTCCAATGTGGGCGTAATTATGTTTTCGATAGGATTTATCCTTATGATGACATTGGATGTGGCACTTGGATAATATAAAAATATATACATACAAAACCGATACGAAATCAGAATTATCATGTGACGTTTGACAAAACAATTCTTCTGAATTCTTCGTATCGGTTTTTTAATACCACAGACATGGATTTAGTTTGAATAATAGGCTGTTACATAGTAAAATGAAAAGGATAATGGGGGAATAAATGATGTTGTTTTTTACAGCCGATTTGCACTTTGGAGACAATGAGACCATAGAGCGCGAATCAAGACCTTTTGAAGACATTTCTGAATTTACCGAAGCAGTTATTGCAAACATTAACAAGGTTGCCTCTGGTGAAGATATTCTCTATGTTCTGGGCGATTGGATCAATTACAACAGCATAAATCATCCGGAATTGGAAGGGTGCAAAAAAATCTTTGAAATAAGCAAAAGAATGAATCCGAAAGTAATTCTTGTACTTGGCAATAATGAAGAGAGAATCGTTAGAGATAAATATGACGGTAATTTTCAAAAGATGCGAAGCGATTTGATTTCTCTTGGATTTGAGGATGTCCTTAAAGAAGGTGATATAGAGATTAACGGTGAGCCGATACATTTGATTCACTGTCCCGTTGATCGAAAAGAAGGCTGCATTAATCTTTTCGGACACACTCACAGAGGAACGGGATTATGGAAGCCTTTCGGGTTGAATGTCGGAATTGATTTGAATTTCTTCAGACCTTTTTCGGAAAAAGACATTATTTTCCTTTTGGAAACGAAACGTGAATGGTGGGACAAAGATGCGAATTGCATGTGCATGTAAGTCCTTGATGCCAAAATCCCTTTAATTCGCGAAAAAATACGATAAACATGTTGCTATTTTGTCATTGTTTAAATGTAAACAGGACAAAAATATGATATATTATAGTTAAATGAAAAACAGCGCAAATTTTCATATA
>Ga0129307_1001262_pt1 | contig 28663 bp, 32 predicted proteins | sample P1105metagenome_FD_94437 | JGI IMG/M metagenome (GOLD analysis project Ga0129307, IMG submission 94437) | Capybara group fecal microbial communities from Wisconsin, USA - P1105 metagenome | ecosystem: Host-associated > Mammals > Digestive system > Large intestine > Fecal | place: USA: Wisconsin...
GACATCCCCATCCAGCACTGCAACGACAAGATCCTCTCCGCCATGAACCGGCGCGGGGACAAGGCGTATCTGCTCGACCTGTTCCGCACCCTGCGCGAGCGCATTCCCGGACTCGTCCTGCGCACGAGCATCATCACGGGCCTGCCCTGCGAGGGCGAGGCGGAGTTCGAGGAGCTGTGCGACTTTCTGCGCGAGGTGAAGATCGAGCGCGCGGGCGTGTTCCCGTACTCGCCCGAGGAGGGCACGCGCGCCGCGCAGATGGATAACCGCGTCGACGAAGAGGAGGCGCGCCGCCGCGCGGAGCTGCTGGTGGACGTGCAGAGCCGCATCATGGACGAGTACAACGAAAGCCTGCTCGGCGAGACCGTCGAGGTGCTGTGCGAGGGCTTCGACCCCGCGTCCATGGGCTATATCGGGCGCAGCTACGCCGAGTCCGTCGACATCGACGGCAAGATCTACTTCTCGTCGGAGCGCGATCTGGAGGCGGGCGAGTTCGTCCGCGTCCGCATTACCGGCACAATGGACGGCGAGCTGACCGGCGAAGCCGCAGAGGAGGAATGAATCATGACGACTGCAAACAAGCTGACCATCCTGCGCATGGCGCTGATCCCCGTGTTCCTCGGCGTGCTGTACGCCGGGTTCCCCGCCTCGCGCTATGTGGCGCTGGTCGTTTTCATCGCCGCGAGCCTAACCGATTTCGCGGACGGCTACATCGCGCGCCACTACAACCAGATCACCGACTTCGGCAAGTTCATGGACCCGCTTGCGGACAAGGTGCTGGTCATGGCGGCGATGTGCTGGTTCGTCGAGTGCGGGCGGATGCCCGGCTGGGTGCTCGCCGTCGTGCTGCTGCGCGAGTTCGCGGTGTCCGGTATGCGCCTCGTCGCCGTCGAGCAGGGGCGTGTCATCGCCGCCGGCTGGTCGGGCAAGGTCAAGACCGCCGCGACCATGGTCTGCCTCATCTTAATGCTGCTGTTCCCCGCGCCGGGACCGGCTGACTCCGCGCCCGATTTCATCGCGCACATCAGCAACATCGTCATTGTCGTCACGACGCTCTACTCCGGCGCGGAGTATTTCATCAAAAACATCGACGTGTTCAAAAACGCCAAGTAAGGAGAAGCGATATGTATCTCTACAATTCCGCCAGCCACAAGAAGGAAGAATTCGTCCCCAACCATCCCGAGCTCGTCAAGATGTACACCTGCGGGCCGACCGTGTACCACTTCGCGCACATCGGCAACCTGCGCAGCTACATCATGGAGGACGTGCTGGAGAAGTACCTGCGCTACGTCGGCTATCCCGTCAAGCGCGTGATGAACATCACCGACGTGGGCCACCTCAGCAGCGACGCCGACACCGGCGAGGACAAGATGCTCAAGGGCGCGAAGCGCGAGCACAAGAGCGTCATGGAGATCGCGCAGTTCTACACCGACGCGTTCTTTGACGACTGCCGCAAGCTCAACATCAAGCGCCCCGACGTCGTCGAGCCCGCGACCAACTGCATCGACGAGTACATCAAGATCATCACCAAGCTGATCGACACGGGCTACGCCTACCTTTCCGGCGGCAACGTCTACTTCGACACCAGCAAGCTGTCGCGCTACTACATCTTCAACGACCACAACGAGGAGGACCTCGCCGTCGGCGTCCGCGAGGGCGTGGAGGAGGACACGAACAAGCGCAACAAGAACGACTTCGTGCTCTGGTTCACCAAGTCCAAGTTCGAGGATCAGGCGCTCAAATGGGATTCCCCGTGGGGCGTGGGCTATCCGGGCTGGCACATCGAGTGCTCCGGCATCTCCATGAAGCACCTCGGCGAGGAGCTCGACATCCACTGCGGCGGCGTGGACAATATGTTCCCGCATCACACGAACGAGATCGCCCAGAGTGAGAGCTATCTCGGCCACAAGTGGACGAAATACTGGGTGCACGTTGCCCACCTCAACACGGCGGACGGCAAGATGTCCAAGTCCAAGGGCGAGTTTCTGACCGTCTCCCTGCTGGAGGAGAAGGGCTACGACCCGATCGCCTACCGCTTCTTCTGCCTGCAGTCCCACTATCGCAAGAACCTCGTGTTCTCGTGGGAGAACCTCGACAACGCGCAGAAGGCGTTCGACAAGCTGCTCGCCAAGATCGCCGGTCTCAAGCCGGACGACGGCGCGGTGGACGAGGCGGCGGTCGCGGCGAACCGCGAGAAGTTCATCAAGCAGATGGACAACGACATCAACACGCCCAACGGCGTGACGGTGATCTACGACGTCCTCAAGGCGCAGACGAACGACGCCACCAAGCGCGCCATGCTGAACGATATCGACAGCGTGCTGAGCCTCGACCTGCTGAAGAAGGCGGACGCCCTGCGCGAGAAGAACGCCAGGGCCGCCGCCACCCGGAGCGCCGAGTTCATAGTCATCGCCGAGGACGGCGCGCCCGACGCGGCGATCGAAGCGCTGATCCGCGCCCGCGCCGACGCGAAGAAGGCGAAGAACTTCGCCGAGGCCGACCGCATCCGCGACGAGCTCAAGGCGCAGGGCGTCGAGCTGACCGACATCCCGAACGGCGCGAAGTGGAAGCGCGTGTAAGGGGAGGCTGCCATGAGAAAGATCCTGATCGTCGTCGATATGCAGAACGACTTCATCGACGGCGCGCTCGGCACGGCGGAGGCGGTCGAGATCGTGCCGCGCGTCGTGGAGAAGATCAGGCAATATGACCCGCGCGACGTCTATCTCACGCGGGACACGCACTACGAGAACTACCTCGACACGCAGGAGGGGCAGAAGCTGCCCGTGACGCACTGCGTCAAAGGCACGAACGGCTGGCAGCTCCGCGCCGAGGTCGCGGAGGCGGCGCAGGGCGCGACGGTCGTGGATAAGCCGACCTTCGGCTCGGCGGAGCTGGCGGGCAGGCTGATGGCGGAGCGCACGCAGAATGCGCTGGAGCTTGAGCTGGTGGGGCTTTGCACCGATATTTGCGTCGTGTCCAACGCGCTGCTGCTCAAGGCGGCGATGCCGGAGGTGCCCATCAGCGTGGACGCGTCCTGCTGCGCCGGCGTGACGCCGGAGAAGCACCGCGCCGCACTGGAGACCATGCGTTCCTGCCAGATCGACGTTGTCAATGGATAAAAAAGATCCCGAAAGCTTGGCTTTCGGGATCTTTTTTATACGGGGCTTTCCGCCCTGGTGTGCTCACAGGTCGCTTTGATCTTCTCCTGCAGGCTCTTGAAGTCGTCGAATGCCTCCGGGCGGCGGCGGGGGTCGCGGAGCAGCGCCGCCGGATGGTAGACCGCCATCATCTGCACGCCCGCCTTCTCGAACCACTGGCCGTGCTCCCGGGTGATCTTGAAATCCTCCTTGATGATCTTCATCGCCGCGATGCGACCGAGGCAGACGATGATCTTCGGGCGCATCAGCGCGGTCTGACGGCGCAGCCAGCCGATGCAGGCGTCCTGCTCCACGCCCAGCGGGTCGCGGTTCTGCGGCGGGCGGCACTTGACGATGTTGGCGATGTAGACGTCCTTGCGCTCCAGCCCGATGATGGCGAGCATATCGTCCAGCAGGTGCCCCGCGCGCCCGACGAACGGCTCGCCCTGCTCGTCCTCGCTCGCGCCGGGGCCTTCGCCGATGAACAGAACCTCCGCGTCGCGCCGTCCCACGCCGAAGACCACGTTCTTGCGCGTCTCGCACAGCGAGCATTCGCGGCAGTTTTTGCACTCCTTTTCCAGCACCTCCCAAGTGTCAGCCATGACCGTGCCCTCCCAGATGCTTCTCGATCCACGCCCAGATGTCGGCGTAGACCTTCTGATTTTCCGTTTCGTTCAAGATCTCGTGGCGCAGCCCCGGATAGAGCTGGAGCGTCACGTCCTTCACGCCGGCGTCCACAAAGCTGCGGTACGCCTTGGTCACGCCGGCGCCGAGGTCGCCCACGGGGTCCATCGCGCCGGAGACGAACAGCACCGGCGTGTCCATGTCCATCTTCCGCACGTTCGAGGGCTTGCAGATGAAGCTGATGCCGCCGAGCATATCGCGGAACAGCCCCACCGTCGCCTCTCCGCCGCAAAGCGGGTCGGCGATGTAGCGGTCCACGTTCTCGGGGTTGGCGCTGAGCCAGTCGAAGCGCGTGCGCTTCGGCTCGAAGGGCTTGTTGTACGCGCCGAAGGCGAGGTTGTCCACGGCGGCGCTATACTTGTCGAAGCCGGTCTTCCTGCCAATGACCGCCGCTGCCAGCCTGCCGCCCGCGACCATGAAGCCCGGCTGCTGGCCGGTGCCCATGACGATCGCCGCGTCCACCGTGCCGGGGTAGCGGATGAGATAGGTGCGCGCGAGGAACGAGCCCATCGAGTGCCCCATCAGGAAGTACGGCAGGGCGGGATATTTTCCACGCGTCATGGAGCGCAGGGCGAACATATCGTCCACCACGTGCGTCCAGCCGTCCTTTTCGCCGAACCACAGCGGCGCCGCGCCCTCGGCGACGCTCAGCCCGTGGCCGATGTGGTCGTTCGCCACAACGACGAAGCCCTTGGAGCAGAGGAACTCCGCGAACGGCGCGTAGCGCAGCGCGTATTCCGACACGCCGTGCGCGATCTGGAGCACGCCGGCGGGAGAGCCGTCGGGAGTCCACTCGACGGCGTGGATCTGCGTTTTGCCGTCGGAGGAAAGATAATAAAATTCCTTGCAATTTACCATAGTAAAAGCCAACTCCTTGTGCTATAATGCGTAACGAATATATCATACCATACCTTGCAGAGGATGAACAGGGGGCAAATGCGATGAGATCCTATGTTTTGGCGCTGGATCAGGGCACGACCAGCTCCCGCGCCATCGTGTTCGACCGGGCGGGGCGGATCGCGGCGAAGGCGCAGCGGGACTTCGCGCAGATCTATCCGAAGCCCGGCTGGGTCGAGCATGACCCGATGGAGATCTGGGAGACGCAGCGCGCCGTGGCGGCGCAGGCGCTGCGGGAGTCCGCTCTGGCGGGGGAGATCGCCGCGATCGGCATCACCAACCAGCGCGAGACCACCATCGTCTGGGACAAGGCGACGGGCAGGCCCATCCACAACGCCATCGTATGGCAGTGCCGCCGCACGGCGGAGATCTGCGACCGTCTGGTGCGCGAGCATCGGGGCGTGAACGAGCTGGTGGCGGAGAAGACGGGGCTGCTGATCGACGCCTATTTCTCCGGCACGAAGCTCAAGTGGCTGCTGGACAACGTGCCCGGCGCGCGCGAGCGCGCGGAGCGCGGCGAGCTGCTGTTCGGCACGGTCGAAACGTGGCTGATCTGGAACCTGACCGGCGGGCGCGCGCACGTCACCGACTATTCCAACGCCTCGCGCACGATGCTCTTCAACATCCACACGCTGACGTGGGACAAGGAGCTGTGCCGCCTGTTGAACATCCCGATGTGTATGCTGCCGAAGCCCGTCGGCAACTCCGAGGTCTACGGCGTGGTGGCGGAGGGCGTCGAGGGGCTTGAGGCACTGGCGGGAACGCCGGTGTGCGGCGCGGCGGGCGACCAGCAGGGCGCGCTGTTCGGGCAGGGCTGCTTCGAGCGCGGACAGGCGAAGAACACCTACGGCACCGGCTGCTTCACGCTGATGAACGTCGGCGAGAAGCCCGTGCGCTCCCGCGCGGGGCTGGTGACGAGCGTGGCGTGGAGCGTCGGCGGAAGGACGACCTATGCGCTGGAGGGCAGCGTGTTCAACGCGGGCAGCGCGATCCAGTGGCTGCGCGACGAGCTGCGCATGATCGACAGCGCGCCCGAGTGCGACCGGCTTGCCGAAAGCGTGTCCGACACCGGCGGCGTCTACCTCGTGCCGGCGTTCACGGGGCTGGGCGCGCCGTACTGGGATATGTACGCGCGCGGCTGCATCGTCGGCATGACCCGCGGCACCTCCCGCGCCCACATCGCACGCGCGGTGCTGGAGTCCATCGCCTTTCAGGTCACCGACCTGATGAACGCCATGCGGCAGGACGCGGGCTGCGAGATCGTTGTGCTGCGCGTGGACGGCGGCGCGAGCGTCAGCGACGCGATGATGCAGTTTCAGGCGGACCTGCTCCGCATCCCCGTGGACCGTCCCGCCATGGTGGAGACCACGGCGTTCGGCGCGGCGGCGCTGGCGGGGCTTGCCGCCGGCGTCTGGAAGGATCTGGACGAGGTGCGCGCCGCGCGCCGCAGCGAGCGCGTTTTTGCGCCGCAGCGCGAGCAGTACGAGTGCGAGGAGATCTATCGCGGCTGGAAGCGCGCGGTCAACTGCGCGCGCGGCTGGGTTGAAAAATAAAAACGATTCATATTTTGAAAGGAGTTACAGACTATGGCAAACTTAGAGGACCTCAAGCGTGCGGCGCAGAGCGCCGCATACACGGCGACGGAGAAGGCGCAGGTCGTGGCTGCGGCCGCCGGTGAGAAGGCGGGCGCGGTCAAGGAGGTCGCCAAGACCAACATCTCCCTCGTGACGGAGAAGCGGAATCTGGAGAAGAGCTATCAGGCGCTGGGCGAGTGGTTCGCGGCGCAGTGCGGCGACGACGCGCCGGAGGGCGCGGCGGATATGCTTGCGGCGATCCGCGAGTCGCAGGAGAAGCTCGAGCTGCTCAAGACGCTCAAGAGCGAGCAGGATATGAACGCCCGTGAGCTGCTGGACCGCGGCGTGGAGTTCATCTCGGAGAAGGCGGAGGCGCTTGTCGCGCTCGCCAAGAAGCCGCTGGAGGGCCGCAGCGCGCACGATCTGGTGAACGAGGGCGTCGAAAGCTTCGCCGAGAAGGCGGAGGAAGCCATTGAGAAAGCGGCGGAGCCCGCCGATATCGAAAGCGTCCACGAGCTGATCAACGAGGGCGTCGAGACGGCGGCGGAGCTGGTCGAGGGCAAGGAGAACGAGTAAAGCGGCAAAATGACGCAAAAATACCTCTTGCATTTCGGAGAAATCTGTGGTAACATACCCGTTGCGATTGAAAATGCGGGGAAATCCCCCACATGACGAGATAACGGAGGTAGTTTACTCATGTACATGGCAGTGGTTATCCTTCAGGTTCTGTGCGGTCTGTTCGTCATCGGCATCGTGCTGTTCCAGTCCGGCAAGTCCGCCGGTCTGTCCGGCGCCATCGGCGGTGTGGCGGACAGCTTCATGTCGAAGAACAAGTCCAAGTCCCTCGACGCGAAGCTCGCGCGCGCGACCAAGTGGGTCGGCGCGGTGTTCATCGTGCTGACGCTTGTGCTGAACATGCTGTGATCATCCAAGGGGAAGCGGGTCGAAAGGCCCGCTTCTTTTTTTCTTGCATTTGAAAAAGTCTTGTGCTATTGTTTCTTTGTTTAATAAGTAGGGAGGGGTCATTTTGACGGTCGAAACCATCACCGGAAAGCACAACGCGCTGTTCACGCACCTGCGCAAGCTCGCCTCCTCCCGCGCCTACCGCGACGAATGCGGCGAGTACCTCGGCGACGGGGTCAAGCTGCTGGACGAGGCGGTGAAGTGGAACGCGCCGCTGAAAACGGTGGTCGTGTCCGACGGCGTCGCGCTGCCGCCGCTGCCGGAGGGCGTGCGCGCCGTGCGCGTCAGCGGCGAGCTGATGCGCTCCGTCAGCCCCGCGGAAACGCCCCAGGGCGCGCTGTTCACCGCGTCGTTTGCGCGCGACGCCCTGCCGGAACGGCTGGACGGAGAACGCTACCTCGCGCTCGACGGGGTGCAGGACCCCGGGAACGTCGGCACGATCCTGCGCACGGCGGACGCGTTTGACTGCGCGGGCGTGTTCCTGGTCAACGCCTGCGCCGACCTGTACAATCCCAAGACCGTGCGCGCGACGATGGGGGCGATCTTCCGCCAGCGCGTGTGGAGCTGCACGGTGGAGGAGCTTGCCGCGCTGCTGCGCCGCAGCGGCATCCCGCTCTACGGCACGGCGCTGCGCGGCGACACCGTCCCGCTGGGCGGCGTCGACCTGCGGCGCGCCGCCGCTGCCATCGGCAGCGAGGGCAGGGGGCTGAGCGAGGCGATGCTCGCCGCCTGCGACAAGACGGTGCTGATCCCCATGAGCGCGCGCTGCGAATCGCTCAACGCGGCGACGGCGGCGGGCGTCGTCCTGTGGGAGATGTACCGCAACAACGGATAAGGAGGGCGCTATGGCGGGTACCAGATACTGGGTCTGGCTGAGCGAGCGCAGGATGGTTCCGCTGCGCATGAGGCTGCAGCTGCTGGAGCATTTCGGCTCGCCCGAGGACGTCTTTTTCGCGGAGGCGGACGATTATCTTCAGGTCGAGGGCATGACGCCCCGCATGGCGGCGGCGATGGATCAGAAGGACACCGACGAGGCGGACCGCATCCTCGGCGCCTGCGAGCGCATGGGCGTGCGCATCCTGACCCTGCAGGACGCGGATTATCCCATGCGCCTGCGCAACATCTTCGAGCCGCCGTGCCTGCTTTACGTCAAGGGCACGCTGCCGCTGTTCGACGAGGAGGCGGCGATCGCCATGGTGGGCACGCGCAAGGCGACGCCCTACGGGCTCGAGACCGCGGAGGAGCTGGCCTACGCCATGGCGAAGCAGGGGGCGCTGATCGTCTCCGGCGGCGCCTACGGCATCGACTCGGCGGCGCACCGCGGCGCGCTGCGCGCGGGAGCGAAGACCGTCGCGCTGCTCGGCTGCGGCATCGACGTGGTCTATCCGCCGGGCAACGCGCGGCTTTACCGCGACGTCGTCGCCTCCGGCGCGCTGATGACCGAGTACCCGCCCGGCGAGCAGGCGCTGGGATCGCACTTCCCCGTGCGCAACCGCATCATCAGCGGGCTGTGCCTTGCGACGGTCATCGTCGAGGCGCCCGAGGTGCGCAGCGGCGCGCTCATCACCGCGCAGACCGCGCTGGATCAGGGACGCGACGTGTTCGCCGTGCCCGGCCCGATCAACGCGCCCATGAGCCGCGGCTGCAACCGCCTGATCGCGGACGGCGCGGCGGCGCTGATCGCGGATACGTCGGACGTTCTGTGGGAGTACGAGGCGCGCTTCCCGCATAAACTGCACTGCGGCCGCGTCGAAATGCCGAACGCCGCCATCAGCGGGACGGAGATACCGGCCGCGGAAGCGAAAACCGCGCCGAAGAAGGAAACGCCCAAGGCGGAGGCCGAGCCGGAGCCGCGCAAGCTGCCGGCGGTGGACATACGCGAGGGCGTCACGGCGCTGACCGACGATCAGATCGCCGTGCTGAAGCGGCTCAAGGACGCCGATTGGGATCCGGACGATCTGATCGAGGAGCTGGAGCTGCCCGCGCGCCGGGTGCTCTCGGCGCTGACGATGCTCGAGATCGAGGGCTGCGTCGCCAAGAGCGGCGGACGGTTCTCTCTGAGCGCAGAATTGATAGAAGAGTAGGAGCATACAAGTATGGCGAAGAAGCATCTGGTCATCGTCGAGTCACCGGCGAAGGCAAAGACCATCGGCAAATATCTGGGCAAGGACTATACCGTCACGGCGAGCATGGGGCATCTGCGCGATCTCCCCAAGAGCAAGCTGGGCGTGGACATTGAAAACGATTTCGAGCCGGACTACAAGCCCATCAAGGGCAAGGAGACGCTCATCAAGGACCTGAAGAAGTCCGCCAAGGAAAGCGACGTCGTCTATCTCGCGACGGACCCGGACCGCGAGGGCGAGGCGATCTCGTGGCACCTCAAGGCGCTGCTCGACCTCGACGACGAGAAGGCGAAGCGCGTGACCTTCAACGAGATCACGAAGAAGGTCGTCAGCGAGAGCATCCGCGAGCCGCGCGCCATCGATCAGGACCTTGTGGACGCGCAGCAGGCGCGCCGCATCCTCGACCGCATCGTGGGCTATCAGCTCTCGCCGCTGCTGTGGAAGAAGGTGCGCCGCGGGCTGTCCGCCGGGCGCGTGCAGTCCGTCGCCATGCGCATGGTGGACGACCGCGAGAAGGAGATCGAGGCGTTCCAGCCCAAGGAGTACTGGACGTTGGAGGCCATGCTGCGGGACGACCCGAAGAACAAGCCCTTCTCCGCGCACTATTACGGCAAAAACGGCAAGAAGTTCGAGCCGGATTCGCGCGAGGCGGTGGATCGGATCATCGCGGACGTCAAGAGCGCGGTGTTCGCCGTCAAGTCCATCAAGCGCAGCGACAAGACGCGCTCCCCCTCGCCGCCGTTCACCACCTCCACCTTACAGCAGGAGGCGTCCCGCAAGCTGAACATGACGCCGCGCCGCACCATGGCGATCGCGCAGCAGCTCTATGAGGGCGTGGATATCGAGGGCGAGGGCACCGTCGGCCTCATCACCTATATGCGTACCGACTCGCTGCGCATCTCCGAGGAGGCGCTCGCCGCCGCCAAGGCGTTCATCATGGAGCGCTACGGCAAGAGCTACTATCCCAACACGACGCGCCGCTTCCGCGCCAAGGCGGGCGCGCAGGACGCGCACGAGGCGATCCGCCCGTCCGGCGTCGAGCTGACGCCGGAGCGCGTCAAGAGCAGCCTCACCGGCGAGCAGTACCGCCTCTACCGCCTGATCTGGAGCCGCTTCCTCGCCAGCCAGATGGCGAACGCCGTCTACGACAGCGTCAGCGTCGAGATCGAGGCGAACGGACACGAGTTCCGCGCCAGCGCCAGCGACCTCAAGTTCGCGGGCTACACCGCGCTCTATGAGGAGTCGCGCGACGAGGAGAAGGAGGAGAAGACCACCAGGCTCCCGCCGCTCGCCGAGGGGCAGGTCGTCACGCTTGACGGCGTCACGCCGGAGCAGCACTTCACCCAGCCGCCCACGCGCTACACCGACGCGACGCTCATCCGCGCGATGGAGCAGAACGGCATCGGCCGCCCCTCCACCTATGCGCCCACGGTCTCGACCATCCTCGACCGCGAGTATGTGGTCAAGGAGGGCAAGTACCTGCGCCCCACGCCGCTCGGCACGGTCGTCACGGGGCTGATGGAGGACAAGTTCCCCGACATCGTGGACACCGGGTTCACCGCCCGCATGGAGGAGACGCTCGACGCCGTCGAGGAGGGCAAGAAGGCGTGGAAGGACATCCTGCGCGAGTTCTACGGCGACTTCTCGGCGGAGCTGCAAAAGGCGGAGACCGAGCTGGAGGGCCGGCACCTCAAGGTGCCCGACGAGGTCAGCGAGGAGAAGTGCGACATCTGCGGGCGCAACATGGTCGTCAAATCCGGACGCTTCGGGCGATTCCTCGCCTGCCCGGGCTATCCCGAGTGCACCTTCACCAAGCCGCTGGTCATCGAGATGCCGGGGCGCTGCCCCAAGTGCGGCGGCAGGCTGATGAAGCGCACCGGCGTGAGTAAGAAGAACAACAAGCAGTACACCTATTACGCCTGCGAGTTTCGCGGCAGCCGCGACGAGAGCAAGGCGTGCGACTTCACCACCTTCGACGTGCCGGTGAAGGACGACTGCCCGGCCTGCGGACAGACGATGTTCAAGAAGTCCGGCAAGGGCTTCAAGCGCCCCTACTGCATCAACCCCGCGTGCGAGCGCTTCGTGCCGGAGGACAAGCGCGGCTACACCAGAAAAGCCGCCGCCGGAGAGAAGAAGGCGGAGGAGCCGGCCGAGGAGAAGCCGGCGGCAAAGAAGACCGCCGCGAAGAAGACCGCCGCAAAGAAAACGACGGCGAAGAAGACGGCGGCGAAGAAAACGACAGAGAAGAAAACCACCGCGAAGAAGTCCGCCAGGGCGAAGGCCGTGGACGTGAACGCGGACGATTTTGAAGGCTGAACGATGAACGAACAAGTAACTGTGATCGGCGCGGGCCTTGCCGGCAGCGAATGCGCCTGGCAGCTTGCGCGGCGCGGCGTCCGTGTGACGCTGTGCGAGATGAAGCCCCACAAGCGCACCCCCGCGCACCATACCGACGATTTCGCGGAGCTGGTCTGCTCCAACTCCCTGCGCTCCGACCAGCTGGAGAACGCCGTCGGCCTGCTCAAGGAGGAGATGCGCCGCCTCGGCTCGCTGATCCTCTCCTGCGCGGACGAGACGCGCGTGGAGGCGGGCGGCGCGCTGGCGGTGGACCGCCACGGCTTCGCGCGCCTCGTCACCGAGCGCCTGCGCAGCCATCCCAACGTCACCGTCGTGGACGGCGAGGTGACGGAGATCCCCGCCGAGGGCACCGTCGTCGTCGCCTCCGGGCCGCTGACCAGCGACGCGCTGGCGGACGCCATCGCCAAGAAGATCGGCGGCGACGACAACACCCTCCACTTCTTCGACGCCGCCGCGCCGCTCGTCACCTTCGAGAGCGTGGACATGGACAGCGCGTGGTTCGCCTCCCGCTACGACCGCGGGACGGCGGATTATGTCAACTGCCCGATGACCGAGGAGGAGTACCTCGCGTTCTGGGAGGCGCTGACCACGGCGGAGGAAGCGCCGGTGCACGGCTTCGAGGACAAGAACGTGTTCGAGGGCTGTATGCCCGTGGAGGTCATGGCGCGCCGCGGGCGCGAGACGCTGTGCTACGGCCCGCTCAAGCCGCGCGGCCTGAAGGACCCCAAAACGGGGAAGGAGCCCTACGCCGTGGTGCAGCTCCGCCGCGACAACAAGGACGGCAGCGTCTATAACCTTGTCGGCTTCCAGACGCATCTGCGCTTCCCGGAGCAGCGGCGCGTGTTCTCCATGATCCCCGCGCTCAAAAACGCGGAGTTCGTGCGCTACGGCGTCATGCACCGCAATACATACCTCGATTCGCCGCGTATGCTGGACCGTTACTACCGTCTCATCGCCGATCCGCGCATCTCGTTCGCGGGACAGATGACCGGCGTGGAGGGCTATGTCGAATCCGCGGCGTCCGGTATGCTGGTCGGCATCGAGCTGGCGCGGCGGCTGGAGGGCAGGGCGCCCGTCGATTTTCCGCAGGAGACCGCCATCGGCGCGCTGGGGCTGTACGTCAGCAACGGCAGCGTCACGGAGTTCCAGCCGATGAACATCAACTTCGGCATCATCCCGCCGCTGGGCTATCGCGTGCGGGGCAAGCGCAACAAGAACGCGGAGCTGAGCCGCCGCTCGCTGGAGATCATCAACGCATTGCGCGGCGAGGTCGTCAGCGACATCAAGGAGTAAGACCTCTCAGACCGCGCTTCGCGCAGCCGGCTCTCCTTTCGGGGGAGCCTATAAGGAGTGATTTTTTATGAGAATTGCCATCGACGCTATGGGCGGCGATTTCGCGCCGTCCGCGCCCGTGAAGGGCGCGCTGCTCGCGCGCGAGCTGTACACCGACGTGGAGCTGGTGCTCGTCGGACGCGAGGACGCGATCCGAAGCGCCCTGCGCGAGGCGGGGCGGGAGACCCTGCCGGAGGGCGTCACGATCCGCGGCGCGACGGAGGTCGTGGAGATCGCGGATGATCCCGCCACGGCGTTCAAGAAAAAGCCCGACTCGTCCCTGACCGTGGGACTCAACATGGTGAAAAACGGCGAGGCGGACGGCTTCGTTTCCGCCGGCAGCACCGGCGCGCTGCTCGCGGGCGCGACGCTGGTGGTCAAGCGCATCCGCGGACTGCGCCGCGCGGCGCTCGCGCCGACCATCCCGACCGCGACGGGGCGCGCCGTGCTGCTCGACTGCGGCGCGAACGCGGAGTGCACGGTGGAATACCTGCTGCAGTTCGCCTATCTCGGCAGCTACTACGCCTCCAAGGTGCTCGGCGTGGAGAATCCGCGCGTGGGTCTGCTGAACATCGGCGCGGAGGAGGAGAAGGGCGACGCGCTGCGCAAGGAGACCTGCCAGAAGCTCCGCGAGGCGGGCGAGCGCGGCGACCTGAACTTCACCGGAAACGTGGAGGCGAAGGAGGCGATGCTCGGCGCGTGCGACGTCATCGTCGCCGACGGCTTCTCCGGCAACATTATGCTCAAGAGCATCGAGGGCGCGGGCAAGATGCTCGGCGGAATGCTCAAGGACATGATGCTCAAGAACGCGGGCACGAAGGTCGCGGCGCTGCTGCTGCGCGGCGAGCTGAAGTCGTTCAAGCGCATGCTCGACCCCAACGAGGTCGGCGGAACGGCGCTGCTGGGCATCTCCAAGCCGGTCGTCAAGGCGCACGGCTCGTCCAATGACGTGGCGTTCTGCAACGCGGTGCGTCAGGCGATCGAGGTCGCGCGCAGCGGCATTGCGGACGATATCGCCCGCGATATCGACAAGATGCGCCTTGACAAAGCGTGACAGACGCGGACGGCGATTTTTGCAAAAAAGCATCTTGACACGGCATAGGGTGCGGTGTACCATACGCATATACCAACATATCTCAATGGAGGAGAGGCTATGACCCCCGAAGAAATTTTCAGCAAGATGCAGACGCTCATCGCCGAACAGTTTGCGATCGGCGAGGATGAGATCACGATGTCCAGCTCGTTTGTGGACGATATCGGCGCTGACTCCGTCGACCTGGTGGAGCTTGTGATGGCGATGGAAGAGGAGTTTGAACTCGATGAGATCGAAGAGGACGACCTGTCCCAACTGAAAACGGTCGGCGATTGCGTCCGGTATTTGAGCGGCAAGCTGAATTGAACGATGAAAAGACGCCCCGCGGTCCAGCGGGGCGTTATTCTGCGGAAAGGGTAGGAGAAGATCATGCAGGCATTGGAACAGGCGCTGGGATATCGCTTCCGCAACGTCGCGTTGCTGCGCGAGGCGCTGCGGCACAGCTCGTACGCCAACGAGCACCACGGCGAGGAAGCGACGAGCAACGAGCGTCTGGAGTTTTTGGGCGACAGCGTGCTTGGCTTCGTGACGGCGGAGTATCTGTTCGGCGAGCATCCTGACGCGCCGGAGGGAGAGTTGACGCGCATCCGTGCGCGGCTCGTGTGCGAGGGCAGCCTCTACGAGGCGGCGAAACGGATCTCGCTGGGCGAGCATCTTTGCCTCGGACGCGGCGAGGAGGCGGGCGGCGGGCGCGAACGCGCCTCGATCCTGGCGGACGCCACCGAGGCGGTCATCGCCGCGGTGTATCTCGACGGCGGCATCGCCGAGGCGAGCGCGCTGATCCACCGGCTGCTGCTCGACAAGGAGAACGAGGAGCGCGTCGTGGAGCGCCGCCGCGATTACAAGACCGCGCTGCAGGAGTTCGTGCAGCGCAGGCCCGACCAGACGCTGTGCTATCAGCTCGCGGGCGAGAGCGGCCCGGACCACGCCAAGATGTTTTCCGTCGCCGTACTGCTCAACGGCACGGTCGTCGGCGAGGGCAGCGGGCGCAGCAAGAAAGAGGCGGAGCAGATGTCCGCAAAGGACGCGCTCTCCCGGCTGGACGCGGGAGCGGAGAACGTCTGACAAAAATGACGAGAGGCGGGGCCGCGGCGCCCGCCTCTTTTTCACATTTTTTTTGAAAAAAGGGCTTGACCTTTCGGACGGGGCTGTGGTATAGTACGACTTACCTGTGAAAGAGGGCTTTCTTTTTATGCGCATTTTTCGCTTTTCATGCGTCGTGGAAAACACTCTTAAATCCAAACAGGGAGGCAGTCTAAAGAGGAGGTGCCGTTATGCGCGTTAAGATCACTCTGAGATGCAACGAGTGCAAGCAGAGAAACTACAACACGATCAAGAACAAGAAGAATACCCCTGACAAGCTGGAACTGAACAAATATTGTCCGTTCTGCAGGAAGCACACCGTTCACACCGAAACCAAGTAATCGAAAGGTCGAGAAGAATGGCTGAGGAAAAGAAGGAAAAGAAGGACCGCGGCAAGTGGTTCCGTGAAATGAAAAGCGAGCTCAAGAAGGTCGTATGGCCCGCGCCCAAGAAGACGGTCAAGGACACCGGCACCGTGCTGCTGTTCTCGCTCATCGTCGGCGCGTGCATCTGGATCTTCGACTATGCCGCCGTTTCGGCAGTCAAGCTGCTGATCGGTCTCGCGGGCTGAGAAAGGCAGAGTCATGGCTGAGAGCGCAAAATGGTATGTCGCACATACCTACTCCGGTTATGAGAACGCCGTCAAGACAGCGATCGAAAAGTTCGTCGCAAACCGCCACCTTGAGGATATGATCCTGGACATCCAGATCCCCATGGAGACTGTGACCGAGGTCACGGAGTCCGGCGAGATGAAACAGGTCGAACGCAAGGTCTTCCCGGGCTACGTGCTCGTGAAGATGATCATGACGGACAGCACCTGGCATCTGATCCGCAACATCCGCGGCGTGACCGGCTTTGTCGGTTCCGCCAACAACGCGATCCCCCTCACCGATGAGGAGGTCCAGGCTCTCGGCATGGAGAAGCACGAGATCGTCGTGCTCTACAAGGTCGGCGATCAGGTCAAGATCACCGACGGCCCCCTCGCCACGTTCATCGGAACGGTGGACGAGATCGACGCCGAGAAGAACAAGGTCTGCGTCGTCGTGTCCATGTTCGGGCGCGAAACGCCTGTCGAGCTGGAGCTTGACCAGGTGGAGGTCGTAGAACCGTAAACCCCGCATATATCGCTGACTGCGATAAGCCGGGAAAACCCCGGCAAAGTGGGAGAGACGCGAAAAGCCGCGCCTCGCTCGTTACCACATTTATAGAAGGAGGTGCCAGTTATGGCACAGAAAGTCACCGGTTACGTTAAGCTGCAAATCCCCGCGGGCAGAGCAACTCCCGCGCCCCCCGTCGGCCCCGCGCTCGGCCAGCACGGCGTCAACATCGCTGCCTTTACGAAGGAATTCAACGAGCGCACGAAGAATGACATGGGTCTCATCATCCCCGTCGTCATCACCGTGTACGCCGACCGTTCCTTCAGCTTCATCACCAAGACCCCTCCCGCCGCCGTTCTCATCAAGAAGGAATGCGGCATTGAGAAGGCGTCCGGCACGCCCAACAAGGAGAAGGTCGCCAAGATCTCCAAGGCTTCCATCCAGAAGATCGCCGAGCTGAAGATGCGCGATCTCAACGCGGCCAGCCTTGAGGCGGCGATGAGCATGATCGCGGGCACCGCGCGCTCCATGGGCGTCGTGGTGGAAGACTAAAGGAGGTAAGCAGCAATGTTTAGAGGTAAAAAGTATCAGGACGCTGCGAAGCAGATCGACAGAAGCGCCCAGTATGAGCCGGTTGAGGGCTTCGGCCTGATTTGCAAGACCGCCTCCGCCAAGTTCGACGAGACCGTCGAGCTGCACGTCAAGCTCGGTGTCGACTCCCGTCACGCCGACCAGCAGGTCCGCGGCGCCATCGTTCTCCCGAACGGCACCGGCAAGACCGCTCGCGTGCTCGTTTTCGCCAAGGGCGACAAGGCGGACGCCGCCCGCGCCGCCGGCGCTGATTACGTTGGCGAGATGGACCTCGTCGAGAAGATCCAGAAGGAAAACTGGTTCGATTTCGACGTTGTCATCGCTTCCCCCGACATGATGGGCGTTGTCGGCCGTCTCGGCCGCGTCCTCGGCCCCAAGGGCCTGATGCCGTCCCCCAAGGCCGGCACCGTCACCCCGGACGTCGCCAAGGCCGTCCAGGAGTCCAAGGCCGGTAAGGTCGAGTATCGTCTCGACAAGACCAACATCATCCACTGCCCGATCGGCAAGATCTCCTTCGGCCCGGAGAAGCTCACCGAGAACTTCAACGCGCTGATGGGCGCCATCATCAAGGCGAAGCCCGCCGCCGCCAAGGGCACCTATATCAAGTCCTGCGTCGCCGCGTCCACCATGGGCCCCGGCGTCAAGATGGCGACCGCGAAGATCTAAAAAAACTGATATTTGTGCTTGACAAAGCTGTCGGGTATAAATATAATAACGGAGCGTTCCAAAGACAGCAGGTGCGGTTATCCGCGTAAGTCCTGCCGAGGATAGCAAGTTACATTGCTTTGAACTGTCCTCATGTCTTGCGATATGGGGACAGTTTTTCTTTACGAACGCACCTCTGTCCCAGACGTATGGAGATACGTCACCAATTCCAATGGAGGTGAAACCAAGTATGCCTAACGCAAAAGTCCTGTCCGAGAAGCAGGCGATCGTGGAGGCCCTCAGCGAAAAGCTGAAGAACGCCGCGGCCGGCGTCATCGTCGATTACAAGGGCATCACCGTGGCTGAGGACACCGAGCTCCGCAAGAACTGCCGTGAGAACGACGTCGAGTATGCTGTCATCAAGAACACCATGCTCCGCCGCGCGTTCAACAACGTCGGCCTTGAGGCGCTGGACGACCAGCTCAACGGCACCACGTCCCTCGCCATCGCGAGCGATCCCGTGGCTCCCGCCCGCGTCCTCGCCGAGTTCGCCAAGAAGCTGAACGACAAGTTCGAGATCAAGGGCGGATTCATGGATGGCAAGGTCATCGACATGGCCACCATCAACTCCCTCGCTTCGATCCCGGCGCTGCCCGTTCTGCAGGCTCAGGTGCTCGGCACGATGCTCGCGCCCATCACGGGCCTGGCCGTCGTCCTGAAGCAGATCGCTGAGAAGCAGGGCGCTCCCGCCGAGGCTCCCGCTGAGGAAGCCGCTCCCGCCGCCGAGTAAGCGGCAACGAAAACCCATCCAACCAATCAAACAAAATTCTAATCAGGAGGAACTTTACCATGTCTGAGAAAGTGACTGCTATGATCGAAGAGATCAAGGCTCTGACCGTTCTGGAGCTCTCCGAGCTCGTCCACGCCCTTGAGGAAGAGTTCGGCGTTTCCGCCGCCGCGATGGCTGCTCCCGCTGCCGCCGCCGCTCCCGCTGCCGAGGAGAAGACCGAGTTCGACGTCGTCCTCGCCGGTTTCGACGCCGCTGCGAAGATCAAGGTCATCAAGGCCGTCCGCGAGCTGACCGGCCTGGGCCTCGCCGAGGCGAAGGCCTTCGTCGAGGGCACCCCCAAGACCCTGAAGGAAGCCGTCTCCAAGGACGAAGCCGAGGAGCTCAAGAAGAAGGTCGAAGAGGCCGGCGGCAAGGTCGAGATCAAGTAAGATCGCTTTTACGCAAGCACAAAAAAAGGGAACGCATTCGCTGCGTTCCCTTTTTTTGAGTCAAAGCCGGATGCGGAAAGCTGTGAAAGAGGTGTGAGGCGTGGAGAATTTCTGGAGAATGCTGGGCGTGCAGGGAACGCTGTTCGTCTATATGGCGGTCGGGTACGGCCTGCGGAAGCTGCACATGATAACGGATGAGGCGCGCAAGGGGCTCAGCGACCTGCTGCTCTATGTCCTGCTGCCGTGCATGATCTTCGCGTCCTTTCAGAACGGGCTGCCACTGGAGAAGCTGATCTCGGGCGGGCTGATGCTCGCCGTGTCGTGCTTCATCTGCCTCGTCGCGTGGGCGCTCGGCAAGCTGCTCTGGCGGCGGTACCCGCCGGAGCGCGCCGTGATCCTGCGCTACGGCACGCTGATCGCCAACGCCGGCTTCGCCGGCATGGCCGTGGTGCAGGGCGCCTACGGCGAGGAGGGCGTGCTGCTCGCGTCGCTGTTCATCATCGCCATCCGCGTGCTGATGTGGTCGGCGGGCGTCGCCATGTTCAGCACGGCGAAGAACGAACACGCCATGCGGGACGTCCTGCTCAACCCGGGCATATTGGCGACGGCGGCGGGATTGGTTTGGGGCCTGCTGTATCTGCCGACGCCCGCCTTCCTCGGCACCGCGATCACGCGGCTGGGCGACTGTACCGCGCCGCTGTCGCTGGTGATGGTGGGCGCGATTTTGGCGGACGTGGAGCTGCGCGGGGTGTTCGAGCGCGACGCGCTGCTGGCTTCCGCGGTGCGGCTGCTGCTGATGCCCGCGATCGTGGTGGCCATCATGAAGCCGCTCGGTTTTCCGGAGCTCCACATCGTGATCGCGGCGGTGCTGACGGGTATGCCGATCGGCTCCACCACGGCGATCCTTGCGCAGAAATACGGCGCGGACGCCCGCTTCGGCTCCCAGTGCGTCTTTGTCAGCACGGTCGGCAGCCTGTTCACCGTCCCGCTCCTGACGCTGCTCGTCCGGATGTGAGCCGCCCGGCCTGAAAAGAGAAAAACGCAGAACGCTTGCGGATCAAGCGTTCTGCGTTTTTTGCGTTCGCGTCAAAGCTCCGGCTCGTAAATGATCTTCCGTTTGCGCCGGGAGACGTACAGGCCGAGACCGGCGGCCAGTACCGCGCAGGATGCGGCGGCGACGTACGCCGGCGTGTGGTTCTTCCGGTCGATGAGCGGGTCGAGCTGCTCGCGCAGATCGTCGGCGAGGGCGCGCACCTCGGCGGGATCGGTCACGTCGCAAAGACCGTTGTCGTACAGCACGTCGAGGAACCACGCGTCGGTCCGCACCGCGGAAACGCTGAGATAGACGTCCACCGCGGCGGCGCGGTCCTCGCAGGAGCGCAGCCAGATATCCAGCGCGGGAAGCGCAGAGACCGCGTAGGAGATGTAGTAAAACGGCTGCTCGAACAGGTGCGAGATGTAGCACCAGAAGGGCTCGTACGCATACAGCTCGTCAAGCCCGTAGGCGTGACAGAGCGCCTCCTCCAGCGCGAACAGGCCGTCCGCCGTCATGCCGGGCGTGTCGTAGACCGTCTGCTCGAACTCGTCGTACAGGCAACCCTCCACCACGGAGGACAGCATCTCCGTCAGGGCGCAGAGTGCGACATAATCGCGCGCGTCCGCGCGGTCACCGGCAAGGATGTCCTGAAGGCAGGGAATGAACAGCAGCTCCAGCGCCTGCGACTGGATCTCGCTCACGTCGAAGTTCGAGTACTGGTAGAGCATGGGCGTGGGGTCGTGGTACGCGGCGTTGAAGTGCCCGAACTCGTGCACTGTTGTCTGGAACGCGGAAAAACGCGTGTCCACGTAGTTGAACAGGAACGGCGCGCGGTACGCGGGGAGGAGCGTGGTGAAGCCTGTGTCGAACATCGGCTCCCCGCCGATGCAGCTGAGCCCGTTCCGGCACAGGTAATCCATCGCCTCCGTCAGCTCGGGCGAAACGTCGCCCATGTGCGCGCGCAGCGTGTCGAGGATCTCCGTGCCCGCGGGAACGTCGTCGTCGTCCCACGGCGTTTCACGGCGGGCGAGCGCGCGCTTGCAGCGGACGTACAGCGGCGCGAGCCGCTGCTTGACGACGCGCTCCAGCTCCTGCATATCGCCGCTGTCGTACTCGCGCGAGAAGGACGCCATGTAGGCGTAATCCGCGTAACTGTCGTACCCCATGCGCCGCGCCGACTCCCGCCGCATATCGACAAGCTTGAGATAGATCGCGGCGGCCCTGTCCTCAAACGCGTCGTCATACGGCAGGCTGTAATACTCCTGCACAAGGGCGTACTCCGCGGACTGCGCCTCGAACGCCGTATCGTCCGACGCCTCGTATCCCCGGAACGCGTCCGCCTCGCCCTCCGGCATCCGCGCCGCAAGCGCGTCGGCGTTCTCACCGTCCAGAGCCTCGCCGAGCGCGGCACAGATGGCGTCGGCGGCGCGGGAAAAGTCGTCCTGCACCCGCAGGTTTTCCGCGGACAGGGCCTCGTCCGTCGGGTCGCGGTACATTCGGATGGCGGTAAGCTCGCGCTGCGTGTAGATCTCGTCGTAGAGCGAGACAAGCGCGTCGTATTCGCCGAGCGGGTCGGCGACGAAACGGGCGCAGAAACGGTCCACGGCGTCCGGGTCGGCGCCGCGGCAGGGCATATCCGCGAAGGGCACGTCCGGGTGGTCAAACGCCTCGTAATGCGCGCCGGCGCAGGGGGACGCCGCGAGGCAGAGCGCTGCCGCGAGGAGCAGCGAAAGCAATCGTTTCATGTTCATCATGGCGGCATTGTACCACAGCCGTCGACAGAACGCAACAAAACGCTGTCAATACTGCTAAAAAGCAGTTGAAAGATGCGGCTTCGTATGGTAAAATTACACCGATATGATAATATGAGGCGGAAAGGGGGCGTTTCCGATGGCGGCCAAGATCATCGCCGTGGCGGGCAAGGGCGGCGTCGGCAAGACGTCGATCTCCGCGGCGGCGCTGCGGGAGCTGGTGCGCCTGCATCCCGACGCGCGCATCCTCGCCATCGACGCAGACCCGGCGGTGGGCCTGTCCACGGCGCTGGGCGTCGAGGTGCGCGAGACGCTGGACGACATCCGCAAGAACCTCTCCGCCGGCGCAACCAAGACGCAGCCGGAGGAGCTGCTCGCCGAGGCGCGCTTCCGCCTGTTCGACTCCATGGTGGAGACGCGGGGCTTCGCCTTCCTCGCCATCGGGCGGCCGGAGACGGCGGGCTGCTACTGCGCGGTCAACGGCTATCTCAAGGAGGTCATCAGCCTGCTGGCGGGCGAGTTCGACTATGTGGTGATCGACGGCGAGGCGGGGATCGAGCAGATCAACCGCCGCGTGATGGAGAAGGTGACGCACCTGCTGCTCGTCACCGACCAGAGCCGCAAGGGCGTCCGCGTCATCGAGACGATCAAGCGCGTCGCGGACGAGCTGGTGATGTACGAGCGCTGCGGCGCCGTCGTCAACCGCGCGACGCGGCCGGAGCTGGCGACGGAGACGGAGCTGGCGGGCGTGCCGGTGCTCGCCGTGATCGGCGCGGACGCGCGGCAGACGCGCAACGACGTCGAGGGCAGGAGCGTGTTCGACCTGCCTGAGGATTCGCAAGTGATACAGGGCGCCCGAACGGCGCTCGAAGCATTTGGACTGTAAGAAAGGGGTGTACCGTTTGAAGGATCTCAAGCATCTGATCTACTTCGAGAACCTGCTTCAGGAGGCGAACAACGAGCTGGTGCAGCAGGCGCAGGCTGAGGGCAAGCTCGCCATCGGCTATACCTGCTACCACATTCCCGAGGTGCTGCTCAACCTGGGCGACTGCTTCTCCGTGCGCCTGCGCGCGCCGCGGACGGGGTCGATCGACATGGCGACGTACTATATGTCGAACTACACCTGCGAGTTTGCCCGCGCGCTGCTCGAGCGCGGCATCGAGGGCGGCTACAACTTCCTCGACGGGCTCGCCGGCGTGGACGCCTGCTCGATGATGAACCGCTTCTACGAGCATTTCGAGCTGCTGAAGCTCAACGAAAAGCCGAAGATGTTCGTCACCCATGTGGACGTGCCCTTCAAGGTGGAGGACTACACCGTCCGCCAGTTCGTCAAGCAGATGCGCCACCGCCTGCTCAACTACATGGAGGAGAACTACGGCGTGGACACCTCGGACGAGGCGATGCGCAAGGCGGTCGCCGAGCACAACGAGGTCTGCCGCATCATCAGCGAGATCGGCGCGCTGCGCGCGCTGGACAACGCGCCCGTCACGGGCTACGAGTTCCATGTGCTCAACCTCATCACCTACGTCTGCCCCAAGCGGCTGATCCTGCCCAAGCTGCGCGAGACGCTTGAGGAGATCCGCCGCCGCGAGGTGGACGAAAAGCCGTGGTACCGCGCGCGCGTCGCCATCGTCGGCAGCGAGATCGACGATCCGTCGCTGACGAAGATGATCGAGGACGCGGGCGCCTTCGTCGTGTCTGACCGCTATTGCTACGGCTCCACCCCCGGACGGGAGGAGATCGTGCTCAACGACAGCGACGACGTGCTGACGCAGATCTGCGCGCACTACATGAAGACCTCCGAATGCGCGCGCTACATCGCCGACGACAAGGTGCTCCAGCGCCGCGAGACAGCGGACGCGCTGGCGAAGCGTTTCCGCGCCGACGGCATCATCTACGAGCAGATGAAATTCTGCGACTACTGGGGCTTCGAGCGCGCGCTCGTCAGCCACATCATGAACGAGGAATACGGCTGGCCGGTGCTGTCCATCGACCGCCCGTACAACGCCCGCAGCTCCGGCCAGCTCCGCACGCGTTTCCAGGCGTTCGTCGAGTCGCTGGAGATCAAGCGCATCCATCAGAGAGAGGAGGCGGCAGGAAATGGCTAAGGCGAAGTTCCCCAACCCCGCGTTCTGGCGCTGCAAGGACCAGATCGACTGGAAGGCGCAGGGCGAGAACCTCAAGGAGGTCGGCGGCATCGTTGCCGATATGCTCCGCGAGGCCGACTGGAAGGCATTTGCCGCGCGGCAGGGGAAGAACCTGGCGCTGACCGGCAAGCGCATCGCGGAGGAGGCGAAGGAGTTCGCCGCCATGTCCAACGCCGAGCGCAAGGATGTGATCCTGCACGGCGAGAAGAAGCTCGGCAGGCTCTACCGCTCCGGCTGCATGGCGACCGTGCGCCGCGAATGGCGCGGCGTGGGCGACACCGCCTACGACTTCTGCGAGTGGGCGAAGATGTGGGGGATGTTCCTCACGACCTTCGGGCGCGACCTGCTGCCCTCGCTCAACGCGACGCTGTACTATCGCTGGATGGTGTCGTACTTCTGCGCGCACTCGTTCATGGACAAGAACACCATGGGCCAGCGCGGCACGGCGCTGCGCATGAGCCACCTGCTGATCTACGACATCTTCCGCTATGTGGCGGAGAACCTCGTCTTCCTCGCCAAGTGCGACGCGAAGAACGGCAACTCCGTCGAGCTGAACAAGAAGGTCGTGCTCTTCGACGAGATGACGATGGGGCAGATCATGGCGGGCTTCCCCGATCTGCTGGGCATCCCGTACCAGCTGCTGCCCGTGTTCCTTGTCTCCGAGGTCGACCAGCTCACCTGCGTGCCCTACATCGACGCCATCGAGAGCTTCGGCCTCCCGGCGGACACCTGCCCCGTGCCGTCGAGCGAGTGCGGCGCGATCGTCACCGACGCGCTGCCCCACATGGGCGCGTGCTTCATCTCCAGCTCCATGCCCTGCGACGGCTCCACCATGGCGTCGTCCTACATGGCGCGGCGCTTCCCGGATCTGCCCGTGTTCCACCTCGCCTTCCCCGTGCGCTACGAGTACGAGGAGACGGTCGAGGACGCGGCGGAGGACATCAAGCACTGCATCAAGTTCATCGAGGAGACCACCGGCGCGAAGTGGAACTGGGACGCGTACTTCACGCAGATGAAGCGCTTCAACATGGAGACGCAGTATGAGCTGCAAAAGTGGGAGGTCAACCAGACGGCGCACCCGCAGCTCATCGGCCCGTGCTACGAGTTGTTCCGCAAGTGGAACTACGAGATGGACGGCGGCGCCGACCCGCGCGTCGTCAAGACCTTCGAGAAGGTCAACAAGCTGATGCTCGAAGCCTACGAGCGGCGCGAGGAGGCGTGGCGCGGCAAGATGAAGTACCGCGCGATCGTCTGGTCCTGCCCGGCGCACTACTACGCGAACCTCTCCAACTGGATCGCCAACTGCTGGGGCGTGGACGTGCTGGTGGAGATGGAGAGCCTCAACTACACCCGCCCGCTCGAGACCGAGGACAAGGAGCTGGCGCTCCACGACCTCGCGCGGCTCTACGAGCGCATGGTCATGCGCCGCCACACGAACGGCGGCTACCACAACGTCGTCAACGAGCTGTGGCGCCAGTGCGAGATCTGGAAGGTGGACATGATCCTCATGTACCAGAACGTCGCCTGCAAGAACATGGCGACCCTGCAGGGCATCCTCGACGAGCAGGCGCGGCAGAAGAACTACAAGATGGTCTGGATCGAGCACGACCTGATGGACCCGCGCACCGTGTCCCGCCGCGCCATGCGCGACAAGATCAACGAGTTCATGTACACCGTCATGGGCGCGACGCCCGTGGACGAATCGCTCGTCGATTTTGAAGACGATGCGACCTGGTAAAAAATCGACAATATATTATGTTTTTGGGGGATAATACTATGAAATACTTTGGCGGATGCGACGTGGGTTCCACCTACACCAAGGCGGTCATTCTGGACGAGACCGGCAAGATGGTCGCCGACACCACAATGCGCAGCAAGATCAACTCCGAGGTCAGCGCCACGCTGGCGATGGAGGAGGTCTGCAAGCAGGCGGGGCTCAAGGACTCCAAGGAGCTCACCTACCTGATCGGTACGGGCTACGGGCGCAACAAGGTGCCGTTCGCCGACGAGAACATCTCTGAGATCTCCTGCCACGCCATGGGCGTCCACATCACTAACCCCGACGTCAAGGCGATCATCGACATCGGCGGACAGGACGTCAAGGGCATCAGCATCGACACCGACGGCACGGTGAAGAACTTCGCCATGAACGACAAGTGCGCCGCCGGCACGGGACGCTTCTACGAGGCGATGGCGCGCTCGTTTGAGATGACGCTGCCGGAGTTCTCCAAGCTCAGCATCGGCGCGAAGAACGTCATCCCCATCACGGCGCAGTGCACCGTGTTCGCCGAGTCCGAGGTCATCACCCTCGTCGGCGAGGGCAAGCCCATGGACGAGATCGCCGCGGGCATCCAGATGGCGGTGGCGAAGCGCTGCTTCGTCATGGCGAAGAAGGCGGGCGCGGTGGACAGCATCACCCTCACCGGCGGCTGCGCGAAGAACGACGGACTCAAGCAGGCGATCGAGCACGTCCTCAAGCTCAAGGTCGTCGAGCTGAAGACCGACCCGCAGCTCATGGGCGCGCTGGGCGCGGCGGAGTACGCGCGCCAGAAGGGCATGGCGAAGCAATAATTCGACAGAGGGAGGCTTTGTTATGAAGCTGTTTCTGAAGGTCCTGTGGAAGATCATGAAGATCCTGTTCGCCGTCGTGGCGGTGCTGTTCGTCGTGTATTTCTGGAACCTCGACCAGAAGCTCATGGGCTGGGTCTACACGCAGGTGCACCGCATCCACGACCGCAAGCAGGTGGACGTCAAGTTCTGACGCATGGAGCTGTATAACGGTATCATCACCGCGACGCGCGCGCTTCTGACGGGCGCGCCGCGCCGCTGGGACTACGATCCCGCCGCCGCGTGGCGCGACGCCGGGACGAGCGAGCTGGTCATGCAGCGCGACGCGGCGTATGAGCTGGGCGGCAGCGGCCGCCCCTCCGCGAACTTCACCTGCGTGACGAGCGACGAGAGCCTGGTCGGGCGGGACGAGATCCTGCTCTACGGCAAGGACCTCGGCGAGCTGCGCGGGGACGTGTCCTTCGCGCGCCTCGCCTTCCTGCTCAGCGACGATCTCGGCGGCGACGACGAGGCGGCGTATCAGGCGATCCGCGACATGGAGTTCGTCAAGTACCACGTCTTTCCCGAGGGCTACATGGTGCGCATCTCGTCGGAGAGCAACCGCGAGCAGGTGCGATTGAGCAAGGCCGCCGTCAAGCGGGGGATCAGCTTCCGCTCCGTCGGCGCGGCGTATATTCGGGGCTACCACAAGAACCCCCACGTCCGTCGGGTGCAGCTCGTGTTCCTGACGGACAGCGAGCTCGTCTCCGAGCTGGCGCAGACGGCGAAGAAGGTGGACGGCATCACGCGCACGCTGACCCACATTCTGGAGGGCATTCCCACCGACTGCGGCTCCTGCAATCTCAAACCGATCTGCGACGAGGTCGAGGGGATGCGGGAGATGCATTTCGGCATGAAAAACAAAAAACAGGGCTGAGAGAAAACGGCCGCCGGAGTGCTCCGGCGGCCGTTTCGGCTTGCTTTTTGCGCCGGAAAGGTGGTATACTGGCGGCACTGCGCGAAAGGGGGGGACGGGCGATGGACAAACAACGCCGCGCGGAGCTGCTTCTGGTGCTGGCGACGCTTTTCTGGAGCGTATCGTATTATTTTTCGGTCGTGTGCCTCGCCGAGCTGGACGTGCTGACGCTCAACGCGTTCCGCTTCCTCAGCGCGTTTGCGACCCTCGGGGCCATCTACTGCCGCCGCCTCCGCGGCCTCACGCGCGAAACGCTCCGGTGGGGCGCCGTCGTCGGCGTGGTGCTGGTGTGCGTCTACATCGGCGCGACCTACGGCGTCAAGTACACCTCCCTGTCCAACGCGGGCTTTATCAGCTGCCTCGCGGTCATCATCACGCCGCTGCTGGAGCTGCTGATCTACCGGAAAAAGCCGGAGCGCAAGGTGGCCGTCGCGCTGCTGCTGTGCACGATGGGGCTGGCGCTTCTGACGCTGGGCGGCGACTTCCGCTTCGCCGTCGGCGATGCGATCTGCCTCATCTGCTCGGCGTCCTACGCCGTGGATATCCTCATCACCGACCGCGCCGTTGCGAGGCCGGAGGTCGACCCCGTCGGCATGAGCGTCGTCGAGATCGGCGTGGCGGGCGGCGTTTTCCTGCTACTCGCGTTTCTGCTTGAGCAGCCGCGCCTGCCGCAGACGGCGGCGGTCTGGGGCGCGGCGCTGTTCCTTGGGCTGTTCTGCTCGGGCGTCGCGTTCGTGATCCAGACCACGCAGCAGAAGCACAGCTCGCCCGCGCGCGTCGCGCTGATCTTCACGCTGGAGCCGCTGTTCTCCGCGATCGTCGCGTTTTTCCTCGCGGGGGAGCGGCTGCATCCGCGCGCCTACCTCGGCGCGGCGATGATGCTGTTCAGCCTGGTGCTGGTGCAGATCGACTTTGAAAAGGAGACGCGCGATGACGACATTTGACAAGGTGTATGAGGCGGTGAAGCTGATCCCGCGCGGCAGCGTCGCCACCTACGGGCAGGTGGCGGAGGCGGTCGGCAACAGGCGCCTCGCCCGCGTGGTGGGCTACGCGCTGCACGTGAACCCGCAGCCGGGCGTGATCCCCTGCCACCGGGTCGTGATGAAGGACGGCTCGGTGTGCCGCGGCTTTGCCTTCGGCGGCGCGGGGCGTCAGGCGGAGCTGCTCAAGGGCGAGGGCGTGGCGTTCCTCGACGAGACGCACGTGGACATGGCGAACCATCGCGTCCGCGCGCTGCCGATGATCCCATAAAAAAACGAACGGCTGAAAGCCGTTCGTTTTTTATCGTGTGCGCCCGGCATGGGCGATAACTTGGTGGTGAAAGTCCACTACGGACTCGGTAGCAGGAACCGTTAGCCGAAGGCAAGGGTGTCCATCGTGAGGTGGAATCTGAAGGAAGCCGGATTGCGGA
>Ga0129307_1001263_pt1 | contig 28656 bp, 17 predicted proteins | sample P1105metagenome_FD_94437 | JGI IMG/M metagenome (GOLD analysis project Ga0129307, IMG submission 94437) | Capybara group fecal microbial communities from Wisconsin, USA - P1105 metagenome | ecosystem: Host-associated > Mammals > Digestive system > Large intestine > Fecal | place: USA: Wisconsin...
CCGCGCTACTATCCAGAAGGAGCTTGACCAGTCCATTGACCAGATCAATGACAATGCCAATGTTACCTTCAATGGCCAGTATCTGGTAGATGGTTCCCATAACCGCAAGGTTACCCAGACTACCACCCACATGACCAATCAGAGCTAGGCTACTGCTACCACCTCAACTGAGGCTTTGACAGCTCTGAAGGCTCGTAATGGTGACAGCCTGAACATTCACTCTACTGATACTGTTACCATCTCTTATGTAAGGGATGGCAAGACCTATACTTCTTCCATGACAGTAGGAAGCAAGGGACTCAATGAGGTAATAACCACATTGACCAGTGGTAAGATTTCCGTTAAGGAGGCTGCAACTTCCAAGATTGGTCTTGACAGCTCCACTAACCAGGTTTACACTGCTTCCGGTGAGAATGCAATTACTCTTACTGCTGATTCCAGCGGTATTGGCGGTCAGGTTGCCGGCTTCACCATGTACATTACTGACAACAAGGGTAATGTAAACAAGTCTGCTAATGCTTCTCTGGATGCATTTGATGAGACTATCCGTGCAGAGAACAAGTCTGCAGATAACTCCATCGTTCTCCAGATTGGCACCAAGGCTGCTCAGTCCATCAAGGTTGGTCTCACCGACATGAAGGCTACTGCTCTTGGCCTCCAGGGCAAGGATGGTTCTACCCTTTCCGTAGGCAATCAGAAGAAGGCTAACGCAGCCATCAACGTATTGGATGCAGCTATTCAGAAGGCTCTGGATCAGCAGACCACCATCGGTGCAGCTGAATCCCGTCTCGAGTACACTCAGGCTAACCTGACTACTGCAAGCGAGAACGTAACTAGTGCAGAGTCCGTAATCCGTGATGCTGATATGGCTAAGGAAATGACCAACTACACCAAGAACAATGTTCTGCTTCAGGCTGCACAGTCCATGCTGTCTCAGGCTAACCAGAGCAGCTCCAACGTACTCAGCTTACTCCAGTAATTTCTGTAGTATCATAGAGTCAAAAATTAAACACAACCATGAATTGGACCACTCTTCGGAGTGGTCCTTTTTTTGCTTTTCTACAGTAAAATAACTGCGTATAATATAAGGTAAGTAATATAAACGATAGGGGCGGAAGGGCATGAAAATTTCAGCGGTGTATATTGCCAAAAATGAGGGAAAAAATATAGCCAGTTCGCTGGAATCCATAAAGGATGCAGCGGGGGAGCTTATTTTGGTTGATACAGGTTCAACGGATAATACTGTTGAAATATTTAAATCCTTTGGGGGCACAGTGTTACATCAGAAGTGGCAGGATGATTTTTCGGCACCAAGAAATTTAGCTTTATCTAAGGCAACAGGGGATTGGATAATCATATTGGACGCTGATGAAAGTTTTTCAAAAGAAACATGTAACAATATAAAATCTCTGTTGCAGTCCAGCCCCAAGCAGATTAATGGCTTGCTGATCAATATGGTTAATCTTGATAAAGATACGGGAGAGGTTTTGGATGAATGTTATTCCTTGCGTATAGTAAGAAACCTCCCAAAACTTAATTACAAGGGTAGGATACATGAAAAGCTGTACATAGGGGAGCAAGACTTCTATGGGGTTCAGACAGTGATGAAGGATAAATTATCCATTAATCATACAGGTTACAGCTCCAGCAATTATGTGGAAAAAAACAAACGAAATCTTCGTATGATGAAAAAAGCCATAGAAGCAGGGGAACCAGAGGAAAAATATTATACATCCCTGTTTGAATCATATTTTAATTTAGGAGATACAGAAAACGCCCTGCACTATGCGTATCTTGATATTAATCGGGGCAGACAGGACACAGTTTATGCTGCACGCAGCTACCGTGGACTTTTGAAGCATTATGCCTCTGTAAATACCCAGGAAGGAAAAATGGAGCGGTTGCGTTTGGCGGGAAAGGCGGCAGAGGATTTTCCTGAGTTGCCAGATTTTCATGCGGAATACAGTGAGTGCCTTTATCAGGCAGGCCATATCCAACAGGCCAAGGAGGAGTTGGCACTGGCCATAAAATTATTTGAACATTATGATGGGGTGGAGCCCTGCCTATTGAGGGCTGAGATGGTACCTCTGATGAAACAGAGGCTGGAGCTAATGTCCAAGGAGGCAGCAAAGAGCCAAAATATTAAAATATCTGCCTGTGTCATAGTAAAAAATGAAGAAAAAAATATCCTGAAATGGTTGGAAAATGTGAAAAGTTTTGCAGATGAAATCATCATTAATGATACGGGTTCTGAAGATCTGACAAAAAATTTGATAGCTGATTTCAGCGAAAGAAATCCGGCTATACCAATGGTACTTATTGAATCCAACTGGCAGGATGATTTTTCCTATGCCAAAAATCAGTGCTTGACAGAGGCAACGGGAGAATGGTTGGCATTTACGGATGCTGATGAGTTATTCAGTCATCCGGAACAGGTACGGGAATATATAAAAGAATACGCCGATACTGATGTTCAGGCTGTTTTCGTGCCCATGGCCAATATTGATGTGGATGACAACAGGCGGGTAATAAATATATTTAATGCGTTGCGTATTTTCCGTAAGAATGATGGTATTAAATATGAAGGCAGAATACATGAAAATCTAACCTTAAATGGTCAGGAAATCACTAATTATCCAACCACGAATGCAGATGAAAGACTGTATATGGAGCATACAGGTTATTCTGCCGGAATAAATGCTTTGAAGGCAAAAAGAAATTTAAATCTGCTATTAAAGGATGTTGAAGAAGGACAAAATGTTCAGCGGCTGTATGGCTATATGGCGGAGTGTTATTATACCTTGGAAGACTATACCAAGGCCCTGGAAAATGCCCTTTTGGCAACCCAATCCGATTATCAGCCACTGGGACATGGGGGGGCTATGTATTGGTTGGCCTTAAATGCCATGGAAAAGCTGGAATATAATGTGGAGGAGCGTTTGGCAGTGGTGGAGGCAGGGATAAGACTGTTGCCGGAATTGCCTGATTTTTATGGGAGAAAGGCTATGCTGGAGGCGGAGAGGGGCAAATATCACGAGGCCAGCAAAATCTTTGCTTTAGCCCAGGAGAAGCTGCATCAGTACAAAGATATGGATATTCACGTTGAATCCAGTAACATCATGTCGGTGCTCCATGATTTTTATGCTGATTGGGGCCGGTGCCTGTATAAAACCGGACGCAGTGCCCAGGCTGTGGAAAAGTACAAGGAAGCACTACAAATAAATCCTTGGACGGAAAAAGCAATTTGCTATTGGGGAGATGTGTACCAGGGCAGATGTGACAAGGCTTTTCTCCAAGAGCTTAATGGGATATATGAGGGGCAGGACAATAGCCAGATGATATTGTCTGCTGTATTTGCAACAAATGGTTTTCCGGAGTTGGCAGAATATTTTGGTGGGGAAAATTGTAATAACCTGTTGAAAATAAAATCAATTGATGTGATTTACGACAAGTCCATGAAGGAAATTGCGGAGTTATTGCCATCCCTGTATGTATGTCTGCTGGAAAAATATCAGGAACAATATGTAAAATTATTGCCGGAAAATCTGCAGACCATAGTGCGTTATATTCACGGAAAACCTCTGGGAGATGGGGAGCAAATATCCCATGAGGCCTATATGAGTTTTATGAAGGAAGTAAAAGCCTTTGGTTCCCCGGAAACTATTGCCAAATATGTTGGCATAGAGTCTCACATAAAGAATGACCAGGAGGGAAAGGGAAATGGCCATTAAAATTTCTGCCTGTGTAATCGTGAAAAATGAAGAAAAAAACATGCCTCGTTGGCTGGAGTGTATGAAAAATGTTGCTGATGAAATAATAGTTGTAGATACGGGATCTACAGATAATACAGTTGTGCTGGCCCGTAATGCCGGGGCAAAATTATATCATTTCGAGTGGATAAAGGATTTTGCGGCGGCTAAAAATTATGCCCTTGATCAGGCAACCGGGGACTGGATATTGTTTTTGGATGCAGACGAAACCTTTACATCAGCAGCTCAAAAAGTTTTGCGGCAGGAGCTGGAACGGTATAATAAAGACAAGTCAGTGGCCTGCCTGCTTTGCCGTATGTTGGATATTGACACAGATGACGGGGATAGATTGTTTAATACCTCATTGTTGCCGCGAATTTTCCGTTGCAGCCCATATATAAGATATGCAGGCGCCATTCATGAGCAGCTGGAAAACAGTCAGGGCAACAAGCGCATGGTCTTTGCCAAAAAGCTGGAAATACTTCATACAGGCTACTCCAGCAGTATTATTCGGTCCAAAACTGAACGCAATCTGCCGATGCTGTTGCATGAGTTGGAGAATGCTACTACGGACAAGGAGCGTCGTAGACTATATCCTTATTTAATGGATGCATATAATACCTTTGGTGATTATGATAATGTGCTTTATTATGGTCAGAAATGTATAGATAATGGTTATAGTATGGTTGGGGATCCAGCCCATTTTTATGAAACTATTGCTATGACCATGTATAATGTGGGGAAGCCAGTGGAGGAGATTCTGGCTAAGCTGGACGAGGCTGAGGGAAAATTTCCCGAGGAGCCGTTTTTTCCTTTCTTAAGAGGTATGGTGCTGGAAAAAGAGGGGGATGATACAGGTGCAGAACATGCTGTATTAAAGGGGCTGGAATTAAGAAAACCTCTCGAAAAACAAATAGAAATGGGTGTTGGGGCATCAGATACTTCAAGAGGATTTCTTCCTTATGCCTATGAACGCCTTGGTAATATTTATTCCCGTCGGGAAGATACAAAAAAAGCAGCGGAAAATTATTATCTTTCCTTAAAGCACCACAAATATTTGAGTGGCGCCCTACGGGGGCTATATAATACTCTTTCTGATGCTGATGATGTAGAAATTATAGAGCTGCTGAATACCATCTACAATCGGGAAAAGGATGGCAGATTTATTTTGCGCAGCTTAAAAGGGTATGGCAGAGCCAAGGTTATGGCATATTATGGGAAAAATGTAACTGGTTTTGAATCCGGGTATGCCTATATGGCTCAGGGCCGTTATGACAGTGGAGCCGTGAAATTGGGACAATATTATAAAGAGCTCATTCAGTTGGCCACTTTTAGCGCATATAATTCCACCAATTCCATAAAGGATGGATTTTTGGATACCTTGGTATCAAAAGGATATAGGGAAAATCTTTTGGGGAGTAAAAAAGGTGAGGCTGATATTTTACATCGTCTCAACAATTATAGGTTAAGAAATAAGTTAGACAGCATAAGCTTTCCGGCCGAAAGTGTGCCACTGGTAAGCATTATGATTCCCACATATAACAGGCCTGAATTGTTTGAGCGCACTTTAATGAGTGCCATAAATCAGACCTACCCTAATGTGGAAATATTGGTAAATGATAACAGTACCAATGATGATACTCAGATATTGATGGAAAAATATGTTGGAATAGCCAACCTTAAATATTTTCGCAATAAAGAGGCAAAAAACAAGGCTGAAAATTTTGCCCCATTTGAGCAGCAGGCCCAGGGGCAGTATTTGCAGTGGTGTATGGATGATGACTTGCTGGTGGCAGATAAGCTGGGCAAGATGGTGCCGATACTTCGGGACAATGCCAAAATAACTTTGGTGTCATCAGTTCGGGGAATTATTGATGAAAATGATGAATTGCTGGATTCACCGTTAAAAAAAGATCTGCCAATTCCAGAATGGGAATATTATGGACTTTTTTATGGGGAAGACATGGCCCGGCAGATGCTAATGTCAACCCAAAACCTTATTGGGGAACCATCAGCAGCCTTATTTAGGCGCAGTGATCTTATCCATCATTATTGGCAGGCAGAGGCTAAAGGCTATAAAACCATTTCTGATGTTGCCATGTGGTGTGAGCTGTTGGAGAAGGGACATTGTGTGATATTTAAGGACTCCCTTAGCTATTATCGGCGACATGGTCAGCAGGAAGGACAGAGGGCAGAAATAATTTTGTTGAGCCGTCTGGAATGGATGCAGCTAATAACGGAATACTATGAGAAAAAGGTATTTTTAAAAGCTGCCGGTGAATATAGAGAAGCATTGATGAGTCTCTATAATGAGTATGAAAAAAAATTGAGTAAGAACATCTATGTACAACAGGCTGAGAATTATTCTGCCTACAGGGACGCAATGGAATTGATAACAAAATTAGTATAACTATGAAAGAATTGGTGCAGCAAAGGGGAACTGGAAACCATGAAAATTTCGGCGGTTTATATTGCAAAAAATGAGGAGGAAAATATAGCCCGTTCACTGGAATCCATAAAGGATGCAGCAGATGAACTTATTTTGGTTGATACGGGCTCCACGGATAATACTGTGGAGATTTTTCAGTCCTATGGGGGAACAGTATATTTTTTGCCTTGGGCTGATGATTTTTCAGCTCCCCGCAATCTTGCACTTTCCAAAGCCACAGGGGACTGGATAATCATACTTGATGCTGATGAAAGCTTCACTCCTGATACCCGTCACAACATCAGGGCTGTTTTGGACTCTTGTGATCCAGATACCAATGGATTGTTGATTCACATGACAAATTTTGATAAGGATACCGGGAAAATTTTGGATGAATTTTACACCCGGCGTATTATCCGTAATATACCGGGGGTAAACTATAAGGGACGGATTCATGAGCGGCTGTATATAGGTGATGAAGGCTTTGTCGATAATATGCAGCGAATCAGCAAGGACCTGTTGTCCATTGATCATACCGGCTATACTGTCAGCATTTCCGTGGCTAAAAGTGAACGCAATCTCCGTCTCATGGAACGGGCCATAGCTGAGGGAGAGCCGGAAGCCAGATATTATACCAGCCTTTATGAATCCTACAATGCGGTGGGAGATACAGAAAGGGCATTGCATTACGCTAGACTGGATGTGGCCCGGGGCCGCCAGCCTATTAATTATGCCAGCAGAAGCTACAGAGGATTGTTAAAACATTATTCCAAGATTAACACCCGGGAAGGGAAGCTGGAAAGATTGCAACTGGCCAGACAGGCCACTCAAGACTATCCTGAATTGCCGGATTTTCACGCCGAGTACAGTGAGGTCCTGTTTCAGCTTGGGTGTTATGGAAAGGCCCGTGATGAGATGGAGCTGGCCCTGTCATTATTTGATAATTATGATGGGATTGAGCCTTGCCTGTTGACGGATAGTATGTTGCCGATTATGAAAAAGCGTCAAGGGGAAATGGCAACATTGGCAGATAAAAATCCAGTGGGCGAAGGTTTTATTACCATGCCACAGGGGGAGTCGATGCTGGAGAAAATATACCGCTTCATGGATAAGGGGAATTATTCTGAGGCAGATATTTTAGTAAAAAAATTGATTTTGGTGTCAGACTTAAAGGATTGGTCACGACTTCTTTCACGCAGTTTGGAAATGGGACTGGTCATTGCCATAGAAACCAATAATCTTTCAGCGGCTGGAACCTTGACGAAGCAATTGGAAAAACAGCCATCAACTGCCTATGGCTTGTTTTTGCAGGCAAGACTTCTTAAAGCACAGGGGAAAAACCGTGAGGCTCTCGCCAAGGGGCGGGAAGCACTGGCTTTTGCTGATACTCATCGTGAGAGCACTTCAAAGGCTATTTATGAAAAAATCTGCAACCTTTTGGGGCAAATTCTCGGAAGGTATGGTGAATATGAGAAGGCTCTGGAGTATTACCGCCAGTCAGTTGATGCGGCAGACTCCTTGGAGCTCAAAGCATTGGAATACAGCAATTATCTCTTTAATCTTCATTTCGTGCATAATACCCCGGATAATTATTTTAAGGCTCATATTGGCTACAATGAGCTGTTTAAGGGAATTTCCCAATATGACCATAGGGAGAAGTATCGGCTGGAGGCAATTGGAAGAAAGCCTTTGGGCAAGATTCGCATTGGCTATATTTCACCGGATTTAAGATATCATGTGGTACTGCGGTTTTCCTGGGCTATGCTGGCAAATTATGATAAGGAGCATTTTGAGGTTTATTGCTACCATAATAATCCCAATGAGGATAATTACAGCGAAAAAATAAAGAACATGACTGACAACTGGCGCAATATAAGTGGCATGAGTGCCAAGGCTGCGGCAGAGGTTATTTATAAAGACAGAATAGATATATTGGTTGATTTGGCGGGACATACCCAGGGGAATTGTCTGCCTGTTATGGCCTATAAACCGGCACCGGTTCAGGTAAGCGGCATTGGATATTTTGCCACCACGGGATTAAAAACGGTGGATTATTTCTTGTCAGATAAGGCGTTGGCATCGGATACACAATATTTTTGCGAGGATATTATTTCTTTGGAGCACTCCCATTTTTGCTACACATCCCTTTATGATGCACCGCCAACAAGGGAAGCACCTTGTATCAAAAATGGTTACATCACATTTGGAAGCTTTAATCATATCAAAAAGATTACTGATGAAGTGTTGGAGCTGTGGGTGAATATTATAAAGGCAGTTCCAAACGCTCATTTGCTGTTAAAAGGTGAGGTTTTTGATGATGAATATGGCTATGAACTATTTGTAAACAGGCTTGGCAAGCTGGGCGTAGATATTAATTCTGCAGAATGGGGGGGACGCATAGTACTTAGGGGATTTTCCAAGGACTATTTGGGGGAATATCTGGATATGGATATTGCCTTGGATACCTTCCCATACCCTGGGGGGGGGACAACCTGTGATGCCCTTTATATGGGGATACCAGTAATTTCCTTGGCTGGAAACAGCCATGGAGAGCGTTTTGGCAAGAGCCTTTTGGAGAATATAGGCCTTTCGGAATTTGTGGTATATAACAAACAAGCTTATTTTGATTTGGCTGTGGCCTTGGCTGGGGATAAGGAAATAATCAACAATCTCCATATCGGACTGCGGCACATGATGGAAAATTCTCCATTAATGGACCCCAAGCTTTATATGGGTGAGCTGGAGGCTGCCTATGGGAAAATATGGCAAAGGTTTATAGATGACCTTACTCCTATGGAGACACCATCTTCAAAGGAAGCCCTGAATTATAGTTTTGAATGTTATAAAGAAAAGGACTACGAAAGGGCAGAAGCTTGGTGCCGTAATGCTATAAAGCATGATGATGAAAAAAAGTATTCTATAGAAGCTACCAGTCTACTCAGTGATATTTTGCAAGAAAAGCTGGATTATGTGGGTGCCATGGAGGAAAGCAGGCATGCCCTGGAGTTGCTGGCCCAGGAGGCTGACAAGGGGACCAAGGAATTTCAGCAACGGCTGTGGACCAATTATGCCTCCAGAATTTATAAACTGGGCTTTGTGGAGGATGCGGTGGAGGCCTATGAACGGGCGGCCAACTTTGTGGATAATATTTATGGCAAGTTAAATTTAAAGGGTTCAGCACTTTTGGCTTTTTTGTGCCGTTGTGAAGATGGGGAAACAGTTAGGAAAAAACTGCAGGATATAGAAAGACTTATGGGGGGACTAGGTGATTCCAGGAGAGATATGTTGCCTCATGGAGGTAAGGGAAATATAATCCACCTTGCCTATATATCTCCGGATTTTCGTCAGCATGTAATGTTTTCCTTTTATTACACCATGCTCCACGGTTACGACAGGGACAAATTTAAAGTCACCTGTATAAGTCTTACAGATAAGCCTGATGGTTTTACGGAGCATTTAAAGACATTGGTTGATAATTGGATAGATGCCCCTGACACCTCATGGCCTAAACTGTCCAAACAGCTTAAAAAGGAAAAGATAGATATACTAGTGGATTTGGCTGGCCACAGCGCAAATAATGGTTTGGCCGTATTATACGAAGGCGTGGCCAAGGTGCAGATTTCCGGACTGGGCTGGATGGAAAGCACAGGACTTGGATGTACGGATTATCTTATTACAGATAAATTTATTGATCCGGATAGTGCCAATATAACAGAAAAGCCATTATATCTTACATCACAGTTCTGCTATACAGGGCGTAATGATGTGCCAACACCTGAAGGGGCACCATGTAAAAAAAAGGGATATGTCACCTTTGGAGTATTTAATCATTATCACAAGATAACGGATAAAATGCTGTTGGCATGGAAGGAGATAATGGAAAGGGTGCCTGATTCCAGATTGCTTATAAAGTGTCAGCTTTTGGTAAGTGAATCAGCATGTGATTTGGTATGGAAACGGCTGGATAAGGCTGGGCTGGACTTGGAGCGTATTACTTTGGAGCCTGCTACCAATACCTATATGAACCGTTATCTTGATGTGGATATTGCCCTTGATACATATCCATATCCCGGGGGTGGTACCACCTGTGATGCCCTTTATATGGGGGTTCCAGTGGTTAGCCTTTATGGAAATAGACGAGGCTCCCGCTTCGGGCTGAGTATTTTGAATAATACAGGCTTAGGTGAGTTGGCTGTTTCCAATATAAATGACTATATTGAAAGAGCTGTGGCTCTTGCCATGGATGAGGAGCTTCTTGATGTGCTTCATAAGTCATTGCGAAAAATGATGACATCTGCTCCTGTTATGGACGGAAAAAAATATATGGCAGAATTGGAAGATGCATATATCTCCATTCTTGCAGGAAAATAAAGATTTTAGTAGAAATGTATATGGTGACTAGGATAAATGCCTTCCCCTCTGGGGAAGCACCCTTCGGGTACTAGGCTTCGCCGTCGGTGTCTGAAGGGCGGATGAGGTATTTAAAAAGGAGGCAGGTTTCATGGGGAGTTTTAAACATAAAATCAATAATAACAAAAAGAAGAAGCAGGAAAATGTAAAGGTGAATGAGCTGGTGCAGCTAAAGAAGAAAATGAAGGAACAGTACGAGGCGGGGGAATATGTTGAGGCCATGGATACCATGGCAGAAATTGCCCAGCGCAAGAAAATGGACCCGGAAGTAATGTATATGGGTGCCAGCTGTTATTTTATGACGGGAGATTATGAACGCGCTGCCAAATGGGTAAATAATACTCTCAGCTATGATCCACAAAATGTACCAGCCAAGCTGTTGCTGGCAAGACTTTGCTTTGTGGAAGACAAGGCTGAAAATGGTTTTGCTATATTGGATTTGTTGGTGGAAAAAAATTCCGGAGCCATGGGAGAAGAAGAAAAGAAAACTCTGCTGGAAATGTTAGGATATTGCAAGGGCAATATGCCGGATTTGATGGAGAAACATCCATTATTACTGAAGTATCATGAGGATAATTGTGTAGGGGCATCCCCAACTTGTACTGCACCAAAGGATGAGGGCAGGAGCAAGGCTCAGGCGGCAGTTGACAGGTTGAAGTCACTGCTCAATAAGAGCAAGGGCAACAAGGATCCTCAGCAATCCATGGAAAAGGTGACTGAAGCTCCAGCAGCACCAGTAACGGTGGCTGCCAGCAATACAATTGATGTAAATGATAGCGCAGCTTCTGTCGTACAAATTGTTGACAAGGTAATGGCCAGTGATATTTCTCTTAGAGACAAGGTTAAGAGTCTCAATAATTTTGCTTCAGGACTTTATCTTAATGACGATTATGATGGAGCCCTCAAGCTTTTGCAGAAAGCTTTGGAAATAGACTCTCATGACCCATTTGTGCTCAGAAATATTGCTTATGTATGCCTTGCTATGAAGGAAAAGGACAAGGCCTTGGAGTATGCTTCCAAGCTGCCAATGACTGATTTCGCACTTATTAAGGCAATAAAAGGACATTGCCATGGATGATGGTAAAAAAATATTAATTTATACAACTGAATTAGGGCATCCCTCCATGAAGCGTATAACAAATGACATTGTACAAGGTTTTGCTCAGCTGGGGCTTGAACTGGTATTGGCAGATCTAAATGATCTCGATACCATGTCGGGGGCACGGCATATGCTTTTAAATGGACAGATTCATTTTAGTGTAGGGGTTAATAACTCTGGAAAATATATGGTGGACAATGATGGTCATTGCATTTACGAGTATATAGATACACCATTTGTATCTATTATGCTGGATGCACCATATAATGTGGCCACTGGGGATATCGGCTTCCCGTGTAAAAATCACTATGTATGTGTATTGGATAAGACCCATTTGAAGGCTTTAAAGCTGTGCTATCCTCACAAGCAGTTCGCTGGGAGTATGCTTTTGCCTTTTGGAGGGAGCAGCAGTAAATATGAGGAAGAAATATTTAGCTCCGAGAGACCGCTGGATGTGGTGTATAGTGCGGGGATATATAAGGGAGGGCGTTTTGAGCCCAATTGGCATAAATATGAAAAAAATCCATATATAGTAGCCTTGCTTGATGATGTGGCAGATTATATGCTGGCCAATCCTGTAAGTACCTTGACGGCAATACAAAATGTACTGGAGTCCAGAGGACTATATGGTGAGGATTATTTACAAAAAATGACACCTCATCTTTTCAGCTTGTTCCACTTTGTGAAGCATCGGCGTCGTTATAAAGCCTTGGAGTTCCTGACAAAAGAGGATATTCCTGTGGAAGTGTATGGCGAAGGGTGGGAAAATGTTCCTTTTGCCAATAAACTTAATCTTCATGGTAAGGTGGACTATGAGGAAGTTTTGGAAGCCTTTTCAAAAGCCAAGGTGGTTTTCCAGGATCAGGCGGAATATAATAATGGAGGCCATGATCGGGTGTTTACGGCCATGTTGCATGGTGCAGTGGTTGTCAGTGAATACAGCAGCTATTTAGCAGAGAAGTTTGAGGAAAATAAAGATATTTTCCTTTTTGACTGGAAGAATACCGTTAGTCAACTGCAGATAATAAAAGAGCTGCTTAATAATGAATCCTTGAGGCTCTCCACCGCCATTAGTGCTTATGGTAAGGCTGGTGCTCAGCATCGCTGGGTGAATAGGGCAGCAAGAATTATGGAAATGATGTCATTATAAAATGAAAACGATATGGATAAAAATATAGATAATATAAAGAAAACATTACGAATGTTAAAGGAATTGCCCTTTTATATAAGTGCTTCCTGCCCATATACTCATGATATGGTAAGGGAAGTTACTGATGATGCCATAAATGCCTGTGTGAGTTTAGCCATGGCACAAGGGGTGCATTCTGACTCGTTGAGTACAAACAGCGATGAATTAAATCGTTATTTTTTGGATTCTTTGTACTTTTTACAGCAATGCAAATTTCGTGAGGCATTACGCAGTTTATTGATTTATGCCAGTTATGGGGAGTCTCTTTTTCATTCATTTCCTCACCTATTTTATTATCGTGGACTGGCATACTACGGGCTACATGAGTATGAAAAAGCCAAAGATGATTTGGAGAACTATTTACAAATGAATTCCAATGATGAAATAGGTTATTTTCATCTTGGTAATGTGTATTTAAGGCTGAATAAAATACAGTGTGCTTTGGATGCCTATACAGAGGCTTTAAAAAATCGCAGCAATTTCGCTGAGATACTATTTAATGCTGAGATTATTAATGAGAAAATCGCTGTTCAGGATGATTGCTCATATAATGTGAACTGGCCTATTATAGATAGTCCTTTGGCTGCTACTTTAAAAATTGATGATTCTACCAATATTTGGGAGATTCCTATATTTATTAATAACTTTAATCGTTTGGGCTGCCTGCAAAAATTAGTGGACTGGTTATTGGAGGCTGGTTATCGACGTATATATATTCTTGACAATGCGTCAACATATGAACCGTTGTTGGCATATTATGACATGTTGCGAGCAAAGGAATCCAATATTAAGGTTGTGTTGCTCGACAAGAATATAGGTCACAAAGCCTTGTGGGACAGTGGAGTATTGGAAGAACTACATATAGAGACACCATATGTTTATACAGATTCAGATGTGGTACCGTCAGAGCGGTGTCCTAAAGATTTTCTCCTCCATTTATTGGATATTTTGAGGAAATATTCATTTCTGAAAAAAGTTGGCCTTGGTCTGATTACAGACGATATAACCTATTTTGATTCAGATAGGATTCGGGAATGGGAAAAACAGTTTTATTTGCATGAGATGGAAGACAGTGTATATTTTGGTGGTGTGGATACTACGTTTGCACTCTATAGAAACTATCGCCACTATAATGTACATATATCTGCCCGTACTACTGGCAAATATATGGCACGGCATTTACCGTGGTATTATGATTATCAAAATTTGCCAGAAGATGAGAGATACTACGCAGAACATGCCAATAACTCATCGACTCTTATTGCGGGAGGAAGGAAACGTGGAATCTTGTAGGGGGATTACATTGCAATCAGAGCATACAAAGGTTTTGTTAAGTTTATTGGAACCAACTGAAAAAAATATCAAGGTAATGATAATAAATAGTGTTGAGTATATCTTTGCAGTTCACCAAGTTATGCCTAACGCTGATATTACTGCAGTGATAAATGGTGAAGACACTGTAGACCGAAGCAGGTATGAAGATCTGAGGATACATTGGATTAATAAAATTAATTTAGGTAATAGTCTTCCAGTTCAGCCGGATAGTTTTGATGTAATTATAGGTGAGAATCTGTTTTTTAGATCCTGTAAACCTCTAAGGACGGCAGCATTATTATCTACCTATTTGTCAGAAACGGGTTATCTTGTTGTTTCTTTTGCTAATTCTCTTTATTGGCATGTTGTTGATGAAGCTATGCGTGGGAATATTTCCCATTGTATTGAAACCGTTTTTACTGATGATTATATTTCAGATATGCTTCATGAAGTAAAGTTTCAGGATGTTAGTTTTACCCCTTTGCCAGAATGTACTGATGAGGGGAATGCAAATATTGAAAAAATAATTTCCAGTGGCATTGATATTGCGCCTGATGTATTGGCTGTAAAAACATGGTTTGCTAAGGCATTGAAGTTTACATCTGATGTGATGGAATTTAAGCGTCGTTATAGTAAAAACGTACGTTGGAAATTGGTGACCAGACTTCTTAGGGTGGAGAATGGCATTGATGTTATTGATAACACCATTGAAATATTGCAGCTGGCAGATAAGGAAAAAATACGTACATCAGATATTGTAATTTATATCTTTAATCACATTAGTAATGTAGGCCTGTTCATAAGTAATTTTGTTCTTGGCTTCTATAGTGTAGGCCGGATAAAGCTGGTCAGAGATTTGCTCGGGGCAATGGAAAGGATTTATCATGATCATCCTGCACATGAAACCGTGCTTGAATGGAAACAATGTATTGATAATTTAGATGAATATCCGGAGGAACTGCTGCCAACTACGCAAAAAAAACTGTTTGATGTCAATGATGCATATAATGTATCACCTGAAAATAAAGTTGCGTTTATTACCTGTGTTAATGATGAGGAATGGTACCGAGAGACGCAGCTTTATATAAATAATTTGAATGTTCCTTATGGTATGGCGATAGAATTGGTACCTGTTCGGGGGGCTAGGTCTATCTGTCAGGGATATAATCTGGGAATGAAGCAGACTGATGCCAAGTATAAAGTATATTTACACCAAGACTTGTTGATTTTGAACAGGGATATCATTAGTGATATTGTGAAAATTTTTAAAGATAAAACCATTGGCGCAATCGGTGTTGTTGGTGCACAACAATTACCTCCCGATGGTGTATGGTGGAATACTACCTCTCAATCGGTTGGGAGGGTATTACATATTATGGATCCTGAGAGTGAATGTAAATTTAAGTATCCTGACTTTGCTGGTAGTTGCCAGGATGTGGAGGCACTTGATGGAGTAATGATAGCAACCCAAGTGGATATTCCTTGGCGGGAAGATTTGTTTACTGGCTGGCATTTTTATGATATCTCCCAGTGTAAGGAAATGCAGAGGCACGGATATAGGGTAGTAGTGCCCCTGCAAAAAGATTTTTGGTGTATTCATTGTTCAGCACCTAAAATTCTGGATGACTCGTACGAGAAATATAAGCAGGTATTTGTAGAAGAATATATGGGATTGAGGGATTCTTAATGGAATCTAAAACAAGCATAGTAATATTGAATTACAATACAATAGATTATATACAGGCTTGTGTTGAAAGTATCAGAGCTTTTACGGAGGAAGGGCGCTATGAAATAATCATAGTGGATAATGGGTCCGAGGACGGTTCTGTTGAGTGGTTAAAGGCACAGGATGACCTAAAATGTATCTTTAACAAAGATAATTTGGGCTTTCCCAAGGGCTGCAATCAGGGAATGGCTATTGCCACCGGTACTGAGATAATGCTGTTAAACAGCGATGTTATCGTAACTCCTCGTTGGCATGAACAGATGATAAAAGCTCTATACAGCAGTGATGATATTGGGGCGGTAAGCTGCATGGCCAATGCCTGCTCCAATGGCCAGCAGATAGATGTACCATATAAAACTATAGATATAGACACATTGCTGGATTTTGCCGAAAAATACAATCATAGTAATCCTTCCCTATGGACTATGCATTTTACCCTGGTGGGATATTGCTTTATGTTCAGGAGAAGTATTTATGAGAAAATCGGTGGTATGGATGAATATTTCTCGCCGGGAAATTATGAGGATGATGACTATTCATTCCGAATAATGAAGGAAGGCTATAAGCTTATTCTTTGCAAGGATACCTTCATTCACCACTATGGAAGTGGTTCCTTTGTCAAGGAGCTTACGCCGGAGGAAGCAAGAGAGCATGTTGAAAAATATAATGCTCTTTTGAGGAGAAATTCTGCCTATTTTCAGGAAAAATGGCATTTGCAGGATGGGCATTACAAAGATCTATCTAATGAATTATTTGAATTGGAAGATTATATTGGAAAAAATCAGCAGAACAATTGCCGCGTGCTGATAGCCGCAAGAAACCGGCTTGCATATATATGTGATATGCTGGCTATTAATAAGGGCGTAGAAGTTGATTATCTTACGGATAGTAAATTGGATTATGAGTTAATGCATCATCATAGCAATATTATATTATGTGATGATTTGGCTAAAGGAGCAGTACAACTAAACGCTAGTTATGACGGCGTGTTAATTGCTGCCAGCATAACAGCTTATTCAGGCATATCTGAGTTGAGAAAAACACTTGCCAGTCATTGCAAGGGCTTGTTTATAGAGGAAAAGTGACATTGAAAGAGGTTTTATGATGCATAAGTACCCCATATTCTATTTTTCTGTCAGAAAAGACGAGATAGAGCCAGAGCAAATAAATCGTCTTGTTTATTTTGAGAAAGCCGCCGGGGATGTGAAATTTGCAGCTGGCAATGATGGACTGAAATATGATTTTAACGCTGGAGTCCGTGTTGAGGTTCCGGCTGGTAATTGGCATATAAAAATTTCAGACTTTGATACAGGTATGGTGGGCTTTGACGGTGATATATCCGAGCAAGTGCTAATCTCCTTGGAAAAATATTATGTTCATTGGTATATAGAGGCCTGGCATAATGGGGAAAAGGTTTTTGAGCATTTATTGGATTTGCATTGGAAGAAAATATCTATTTTTATGGCAAATGGTATTTTAGGGGATACGGTATCCGTATTGCCCTATGTACTGGCCTTAAAAAAAGAATATGATGCGGATGTGAGCATTATGCCCCCAACAGCTTTTGAAGATATTTGCCGGCAATATATGCCAGAGGTTCTTGTTTTAAAGAACGAAATTCCTGCAGATTGTTACGCTTCCTATTGCTTGGCTGTCTTTGATTTGCCCCCATATCTCATACCTGATGATTCCCGTCACTGGCCACCATATAAATCGGCTCAGGTGATTTTGGGGCTTAAGGAGAAGGCATCGGAGATTCATTATTATCCAACGGCCCCTCGTCAGATAAAGGACAGATATGTGTGTATTGCAGTGCAGGCATCAGGGCTAATGAAACGGTGGCTGTATCCTGATGGCTGGGATATTGTGGTGGAATATTTAAAGAGCCTTGGCTATCGGGTACTGTGTATTGATGGCAGCAGCAAGGTTATAGAAAATGGCTATGAAATTAACATGCCAGCGGGAGCAGAAGACTTCACCGGTATGCGGCCTTTAATGGAGAGAATAAATCTACTGGCCTATGCGGACTTTTTCATTGGTCTTGGCAGCGGCCTATCCTGGCTAGCTAATGCCTGCGGAATACCAGTGGTACTTATCAGCGGTTTTAGCCTTCCTATGGGGGAATTTGAGACACCATATCGGGTGACCAATCAGCTGGTGTGTCATGGGTGTTATAACGATATAAGGGTTAATTGGAAGGATGATTGTCCATATCATAAAGGTACAGAGAGAGAATTTGAATGTGGTAAATCCATAACGCCATTACAGGTGGTACAGGCTGTGGAACGACTTATAAGGGATAGGAGTATCGCCATAATGGGATAATTGGCATGGTGTTAGAATTATAAAAGAGATATTGAATGAGGTTTTTATGATGCATAAGTATCCCATTTTCTATTTTTCTATACGAAAAGACGAGATAGAACCAGGGCAAATTAATCGTTTGCTTAGTTTCGAAAATAATGCTGGCAGTGTAAAATTGCAAGCGGGCGTTGGTGAACTAAAATTTGATTTTAATGCGGGAGTTCGGGTGGAGGTTCCTACCGGAAATTGGCATATAAAAATTTCAGACTTTGATACAGGTATGGTGGGCTTTGATGATGATATATCTGAGCAAGTGCTGATTTCTATGGAAAAATATTATGTTCATTGGTATATAGAGGCATGGCATAATGACGAGAAGGTGTTTGAACACCTATTGGATCTAAATGGTCAGAAGTTATCCATTTTCATGGTTGAGGGGGTTTTGGGGGATACCATATCTGTATTGCCATATGTGCTGGCCCTAAAAAAGGAATACAAAGCAGATGTGAGCATTAATCCGCCGGCTCCATTTGAAGATATTTGCCGGCAATATATGCCAGATATTCCTATAGTGAAAGATGGCATTGCTGAGGATTGCTATGCTTCCTATTGTTTGGCTGTCTTCGATTTGCCGCCTTATCTCATACCTGATGATTCCCGCCATTGGGCACCATATAAATCAGCGCAGGTAATATTGGGGTTGCATGAAAAGGCACCGGAGATTCTTTATTATCCAACAGCACCTCGTCAGATAAAGGAAAAATATGTGTGTATTGCAGTGCAGGCATCAGGAATAATGAAGCGGTGGCTGTATCCTGATGGCTGGGATATTGTGGTGGAATATTTAAAGAGCCTTGGATATCGGGTACTGTGCATTGATGGCAGTGACCGAGTGGTGGAGAATGGTTATGAGATAGTTAAACCAGCAGGGGCAGAGGACTTCACTGGCATGAGGCCATTAATAGAGAGAATAAATATTTTGGTCTATGCAGATTTTTTTATAGGAGTGAGCAGCGGCCTATCATGGTTGGCTAATGCCTGTGGTATACCAGTGGTGGTTGTTAGCGGTGTTACCCTGCCAGTGGCTGAATTTGAGACACCATATAGGGTGACCAATCAGCTGGTGTGTCATGGTTGCTATAATGACATAAGGGTAAACTGGAAGGACATTTGCCCATATCATAGAGGGACAGAAAGAGAATTTGAGTGTGCTAAATCCATAACACCATTACAGGTGGTACAGGCCGTAGATAAACTTCTTGAGGATAAGGGGTTATGAAAAATGTTTCATGTAGCTATATTGGGGACAAATGAAATTAGTAAATTTATAAAACAGATTATAGATGGACCGTATAAAAAAATGCTGAATAATCATGGGCTGGAGCCTCTGAGTACGGCAGCTTTTATAAAGACCTCCGATGTCGAGGATGAGATTATCGATGGTGTTTCGGCCATTACCATAAAACAGTTTCTCAGTTTTTACAAAATGGGAATGATTCAGGCTGTGGTTTTTCCACGGGAAGTATATAGGAATGTTAATTGGTTTTTGACAGATATGTTAGAGACCGGTGTGAATATGGAGGATATTTATATTACGGATAGGCTTCGTGACGGGGATTATAATGCGGATAATGTAATATCTTTTATGAAGCCATATACCAGTGCACCGTATTTGCCATATTTGGAATTCCATGTGGCTGACCATTGCAATCTTAATTGTGCTGCCTGTGAGCACTATTCTGGTTTGGTCCATGAAGAGAAATTCCCCGTATATAGCCAATTTGAAAAAGAATTATTGCAGTTAACGCATTTTATATCGGATATTGGTGTAATAAGAATTCTGGGTGGCGAACCACTTTTAAATCCCGAAATAATAAAATATTTTGTGCTGACAAGAAGGTTGTACCCTGATGCAACGATAGTCTTAGTCACCAATGCCCTGCTTCTCAGGAATATGTCGGATGAGTTCTATGCCTCTGTTCGTGAGAACAGCATATTAATACATATTTCCTATTATTTGCCGCTGGAAAAACAAATGGATAAGATAGAAGCATTTTTGCAATCCAAGGGGGTTATGTGGCAAATATCACCATTGATGAAGACATTTACCATGAAGCAAACCTTGGTAAAGCAGCCTGATGCTCAGCGGCAATACTATAATTGCTACCAGGCCCATTGCCATAATCTGTATGAAGGAAAATTGGCGGCTTGCTTCCTGCCATTTACCACAAAATATTTTAACAAGGAATTCAATAAACAATTACCGGAGGATGGGGCAATAGATTTGTTTGAGTCAGGCCTCACAACGGAGGAAGTAAAAACGAGGTTGCTTACAGCCTTTGAGCGATGCTGTTATTGTACCAGTCCAAAGGAGATTCCTTGGGAACAGATACATACCCCAAGCGTGCTTGAGGATTGGGTGAGAGAATAAGGATAGGGTGTGCTAAGCGATGATGGAGCGGGAAGCTTGTGTAAATTTGGCAGAGCAATATCTGGAAAAAACTGATTTTTCAGAGTGGAATTGGCGAACCATGGTGGAAGTATTTGAGCCGATGTTTCAAATGCATGGTTTTCGCGAAGAACCTACCGATTATCAACAACATATTTTATTGATAAGACTTGATGCAATGGGGGATATGGTGCTGTCAACCGGCTTTGTTCGTGAGGTTCGTCGCAATAATCCCATGGCATATATAACTTTGGTGGTAAGTCCGGTAATTTATCCCTTAGTGTATAAATGTCCATATGTTAATGAAGTTTTTGTAATTGATGCGAAATTATTTGATGATGGTGATAAAAAAGAATTTTTTACTGAACTTTTACACCTTTGTGCAGAAAAATTATGGACAGAAAGGTATGACATAAGCATTTGCCCACAATGGGGTGACGATAAGACAGTTTCCAACCTGGTAGCTTATATGAGTGGTGCATTGCGACGAGTGGGATTTAGCGTCAATTTTGCCAGCGTATATGGTTATAAATTTTTTGATAATAGTTTTGAAAATAGTGTAATGACGGATTCTTATATTATTCCCGCAGAGATTACCCATGAGGCAGAGCGAACATTATATCTGTTGGAGCTGCTAGGCTGGAAGATAGATAATAAAAAAATGGAAATATGGTATGGCAAATATGAAAAAATGGTAGCCAGAAATCTTTTGTCCACTGTAATACAGTCAAGTCGCAAGGTGATTGCTGTTGGTTTGGGTGCAGGCTGGGTAAATCGTAAATATCCAGTAAAACAGTATGCTGAGGCATGTAATATGCTGAGTAAAAAGTATGATGTTTATTTTGTAATACTGGGTGGAAAAGGTGAGCAACAGGATGCGTTAGAGTTGCAATCCTTATTGCCTGAAGGTACATCTTGTAATCTTGCAGGGAAAACATCTATATTGGAAACAGCAGCTGTGTTGTCTATGTCAAATCTGTACATGGGGAATGCTACCGGTGTCATGCATATGGCTGCTGCTGTGGGCATACCAGTTGTAATGGTATCCCGCGAAAAATATGATTATGATGAAAAGCTTGCGGGGGCATTAAGTGAAAATGAAAGATTTGCTCCGTGGGATACGAATTATGTAATTTGTTATCCTGATGAGAGATTAGATGAATGCAAAAACTGGATGGGGTATGGTGGTTGCAAAGCACCATACAGGCACTGTATTTGTTCCATAAAGCCAACGGAGCTTGTGCAGGCGGCAGAAGAGTTGCTATTTTAGAAATTGATAATTGGGGGTAACGCTTCAAATGGCGATAAAGCAACGAGTATTGATGAAGCTGAATACTGTTGAAGGTTATGTGCTCTGTGCCATGGAAAATGGAGACAGGGGTATTTGGAATGATATTTACTGTGATTTGACTGAAACCCTGGAACTGTGCAAGGGTGGTTTGCCTGAAAACAGGTATGCTACATATGGGGAGTTTTATGATGCTTTAATTTTTGCAATCAAAGAAATTATAGACAGAGAATCCGTGCAGAATGAGGTCGTTCAACTGTGCAACGATTTATTGCAATATATCATTGCAGAAACGAAAAAAGAACTATACTTCAAAAAAGAAATCTTTTTTTTGCCATATAAGGCATCTATGTGGGATTGTCTGGAAAGCGTGTGGCAGGCGGCAGTAGCTGATAAAGAGCATTGTAATGTCTATGTAGTGCCTATTCCTTATTGTGATCGCAATAAGGATGGCTCTCCCGGAACATGGTATTGCGAAGCAGATCAATTTCCAGAATATGTGCCTGTTCTCGATTGGCATGATTATCAGTTGGATAGGCTTAAAGAACTTAATCCGGATGCCATCTTTATTCATAATCCCTATGACGATGATAATTATGTCACCTCTGTAGAGGGACATTATTATTCTCGGGAGCTTAAACACGCAACGAAGCATCTCTATTATATTCCTTATTACACCACTAGTGGTGGGATGGCAGAGGGGCAGTCCATGTTGCCGGCCTATGAACATGTGGAAGCCATTTTTGTTCAGGCAGAAAGCTTGGTTGGATATTTTGATGCATCAATCCGACATAAGGTTTATCCTCTTGGTTCCCCAAAATTTGATAAGGTTATTCATATGTGCCAAAAACCTCCGGCATTGCCAGAGGGATGGGCAGAAAAAATGGCTGGTAAAAAGGTCTATTTTTACAATACCAGCATCGGAGGAATGCTGGCTGATATAGAAGCCTTTTTACAGAAAATGGCCTATGTGTTTAATACCTTTGCTGCTCGTAGGGATACTTGTTTACTGTGGCGGCCTCATCCACTGATGTTGACAACATTAAAAACATTTCACCCGGGGGCAATACCAGCTTATGAAACCTTGAAGGAGTTTTTTATAAGCCACAATCTGGGAATTTATGATGAAACACCATCGATAGAAAATGCTATTGCCTGCTCCGATGCGTATATTGGTGACACGTCTACCAGTGTAACCTCTCTTTTTGGTGTGGCAGGGAAGCCAATTTTTGCATTGGATAATCAAATTCATGAGTTGCCGGGGCCTAATGATTGGTTGGGGAAGGCCTTTCAGTGGTTTGCTGATGATACTGGGGATTGGCTTATTACCTGGAATAATTGTCTGCTTCATGCGCCAAATCATGATCATAATTATGAGTTCTATTGCAGGCTTCACGAGGATCAGGACGGAAGCTATTATAACAGAGTTATTCCCAAGGGGGATAAGCTATATATATGCCCGGGAAACACTCAAAATGTTTTAGTTGTAAGAAATAAACAAATTGTGAAAACCATACCTTTGCGTCCGGAAGAAAGTCAACCAGGGCTTTTTGCCTGGTCTTATGTAATTGGAGATATGATTTTTATGATTCCTGTCAGATATCCGGCAATTGTATGTTTGGATACCAGAGATGACAGTGTTTCTTACATCGAAAATACAAGAGGAGTTACCAGTATGCTGTACCATGATGATTGGTTGGTAGGCGGTTCATGCATATTTGAAGATAAGCTGTATGTATCGGCCGTTGGCAATGCCCAGCAATTAATCATTACTCCGGAACCCCTTTCAGTTGAGATTCGTGATATTGAGCCAGCTCATCGGGGGGGATTTAATGTTTTGGTACCAGATGGAGACTTTATCTGGATGTATGCTGTTCAAGGGCAGGAAATATGGAAATGGAAGCCGAAGGATAATACTATAAAGAAGTATGCTGGATTTCCTGAGGGGTTCATCTGCCATCATCCAGGGCGACATTTTGAGTGTGATTTGCTGCCATTAGGTACTACAGCAGTAACTGAAGACTATCTTTATATTGTGCCAACATGGGGCAATCAATTTTTAAAATTAAATAAGAAAACTGGTGAAATATCCAAATGGGATGTGCCATTTAAGGCTAGCACCAAGGCAGCTAATGGGTATTTGTACACTTGGGGAATTGGTGGATTTATTTGGTCAGCCTCTAAGGTGGCATCGCAACAAATTAAGTTCATTTATCTGCCTACCAGAAAAATATATAATGTAGACATAGAAAAAAATATTTGGGAAGAAGCTCCAGTATATGCTGATGAGGAATGTAAATCACAGATGGAAATAGGCTTTGACCGCATGTCTAAGTGGTTTTTATATGGGTGTAATGAAAATGCTTTTAACACTTTGCCGGACTTTATTAATGGTACTATTCATGGCAAAGCTTTCAGCCGTGAAGAACAGCTATTGTCCTTTGCTGATATAGCAGCCAATAATGATGGCACAGCAGGGGAAAAAATATATGAATTTGTCGTGGAGCGTATGGCCACTACATAGAGAAATGAGTTGATAACATGGTTAAGGTAATAACATATGGTACGTATGATTTGTTTCATGAGGGGCATTATCGCTTACTGGAAAGAGCCAAGGCTTTAGGGGACTATCTGATTGTTGGCGTCACCACGGAAAGCTTTGATGAAGCAAGGGGAAAGCTCAATGTGGTGGATTCGCTGATGACCCGCATTGAGAATGTCAAGAAAACCGGCTTCGCAGATGAGGTAATCGTGGAAGATCATGTGGGGCAAAAGGTTGAGGATATTCAAAAGTATGATGTGGATATTTTCGTTTTGGGCTCAGACTGGACCGGTAAGTTCGATTATCTAAAGGATTTTTGCGAGGTGCGCTATTTGGAGCGGACCAAGGGAGTTTCCAGCACCATGAAGCGAATATCCAATAATAAGATAATTCGTATGGGCCTTATAGGTAGTGGGCGAATTGCCCGTCGTTTTATTCCCGAGGCAAAATATGTAAGTGGTATGGAATTTGCGGGGGTCTTTAATCCGCATATAGAGAGTGCAAAGAAATTTGCCGAGGAAATGGACTGCGATTTTTATACGGATAATGAAGAAGAATTCTATGAGCATGTGGATGCTGTGGACGTTTGTGTGCCCCATCAGTTTCATTATCAATATACCAAGAATGCCCTTTTGCACGGCAAGCATGTTTTGTGTGAAAAGCCTATAACCCTAAATAAGGCTGAGGCGGAGGAGCTTTTTAAAATTGCCGAGGAAAAGGGTCTTATCCTTATGGAGGCGTTGAAAACAGCCTATACACCTGGCTTTATTCGCCTTCTGTCCATGATACAAAGCGGCGTTATAGGTGAAATAAGAGATGTGGAGGCCGCTTTTACACGTATATTACCTACTTGGGACACCAGAGAGCTCAACGATCCGGTAAACGGTGGCAGCTTTACTGAATTTGGCAGTTATTCTTTGTTGCCGATTATTAAGCTGTTAGGAAAGGATTATAAGTCTGTTCGTTTCCAGTGTTTTAAGGCAGCAAATGGCGTTGACCTTTATGCCAAGGTGTATTTTGATTATGGGCACAGTGTGGCAACAGCCAAGACCGGAGCCAAGGTTAAATCTGATGGACATTTGCTGATTTCTGGAACCAGAGGGTATATATTTGTTCCGGCCCCTTGGTGGAAGACCACGGAATTTGAAATCTGCTATGAGGACTTTAATCAGAACGAGAAATTTTTTACCAAATATTTGGGGGACGGGCTGCGTTATGAGCTAAGTGATTTTGTTTCCACAATAAACGGCCATCCAAAGGGAGGCTTTAAGCTGACCAGAGCAGAGTCCATAGCAATAGCTGATGTTATGGAAAAATTCCTGGCATGGCGATCATCCACACCAATTGAGGAGGGCGTAGTAATTGGCTAAAACAAAAATATTTGCTCATCGTGGTGCTTCCGGATGGGATACAAAATATGCTCCGGAAAATACTATGCCAGCCTTTGAAAAGGCGATAGAGATGGGGGCTGACGGAATAGAGCTGGATGTGCAGCTAACCAAGGATGGGGAAATAGTCATCTGTCACGATGAAAAAATAGATCGCACCAGTAACGGTACAGGGTGGCTGAAGGATTATACTTTGGCAGAGCTGCAGGAGCTTTCCTTTTCTAAGCCTCATCCAGAGTATGGTGATATAAAAATCCCCACTTTGCGCGAATTCATGGAATTTATGGCCCCTACGGGTAAGGAACTGAATATAGAATTAAAGACTGGTGTCATTTTTTATGAGGGCTTGGAGGAGAAGACTGCCGCCATGGTTAAGGAATTTGGCATGGAGGAGCGTGTCATCTACTCATCCTTTAATCACTATAGCCTTAGAGTGCTGAAGCAGGCGGTTTCAAACGCCCGTATTGGTCTTCTTATGGGAGAGAACTTTGTGGATGTTCCTGGCTATACAACCATGATGGAGGCGGAAGCAGTTCATCCTTACTACAATCACATTGATAAGGAATACATAGACGTGTGCCATGCCAATGGCATAAAGGTTAATATTTGGACCGTGGACCCACTGGTGGATCTGAAACGCTTCTGTGAATATGGGGTGGATATAATCATCACCGACTGCCCGGATAATGGGAGAAAAATTGCTGATGGTGAGATGGTGGTTAAGTAAATTTGTGTGTAAGTTAATATTATTATTTCTGCTGCACGAGGTGCGGCAGTTTTTTTGCTCCAAATTTGGTGCAGTTGGGAAGAATTATCTTGTTTTTGCAGGATTACGCTGGTGGATGATAGAATTTTTCATGAAAAACACAAAAATTGTAGATTTCTACATTTTTATTGAATTATTGTAGGATATAATGATAAAATGTAATCAGCAAAATTGTAGAATTCTACATTTTAGGAGATTGTATGATAAAGAGAGACAAATATCTAAATCAACTAATTAATTCACAAAATAACGGCTTCCCAAAGGTAATAACTGGTATAAGGCGTTGCGGAAAATCATTTCTTTTAAAAGAAATATTTAGGGAATACCTTCTATCTAAAAATGTGCCTGAAAACAGAATAATTATATTAGAACTTGATGACGACCGAAATGCCAGATATCGTGATCCTTTGGAGTTAGGAACGTTTATTAGGACAAAGTGTGCCGATGGGGAGATTTATTATGTCTTCATAGATGAAATACAGAAAGTATATTCAATTGTTAATCCTAATCTTACTGGTGGCGAGCGTGTCCTTGCTAGTGCGAAGGATACGGAAACTATTTCATTCGTTGATGTGGTATTAGGCCTTTCACGGGAAAAGAATATTGACCTTTATGTGACAGGCTCCAATTCAAAGATGTTGTCCTCTGATATTGTCACCGAGTTTAGAGATAAGGCCACTAATATAAACTTGTCACCTTTATCTTTTGAGGAATATCATGGCTACATAGGAGATTCGCCAACAGATTCAATATATACTTACATGCAGTTTGGCGGTATGCCGTTGGCTGTCTTGAAGGCAGAAGATGAACGAAAAGAATACTTAAAGAATTTGTTTTTTACAACATATTTCAGCGATATTGTTGAGAGAAACAAGCTGAATAAGGGAGAGGCCTTGGATGAATTGTGCAATATTATAAGTTCATCCACAGGTTCGTTGTTAAATGCTGAAAAAATTGCCAATACATTTGCCAGTGTTAGGCATGAAAAAATAGATAAGACTACAGTAGAAAAATATATAGGCTATTTCAAAGATGCATTTTTGATAAGAGAAGCAAAAAGATATGATTTGAAGGGAAGAAAAGAGATCGGAGCCTTAAGAAAGTATTATTTTTGTGACACTGGCCTGCGTAATGCCAGGCTAAACTTTGCATTTCCAGATGAAGGACAGATGCTTGAGAACATTGTTTACAATGAACTATGTTACCATGGTTATTCTGTAAATGTAGGGGCGTTTGATACCGTAGAAAAAGATGCAAATCATAAATCTATAAGGAAGAACAATGAAGTGGACTTCTATGCCACCAAGGGGCGCAGGGCATATTACATTCAAGTTACTGCTGATATTTCTAATGCGGATACCAGAGACAGGGAAATAAGGCCATATTTAAAATTGAATGATCAGATTAAGAAGGTCTTGGTTATAAATAAGCCGATTAGCGAAACATACGATGAGAATGGATTTACTATAATAGGTATTGCAGATTTTTTACTTAGATTTATAAAATGATACGTTTCATGGTTTAATAAAAGAATAGTTTTAATTCTGCTGTACGAAAGTGCAGCAGTTTTCTTTTGCCCTAATTTGGCGCAGTTGGAAAAGAAATATCTTGTTTTTGCAGGATTACGCTGGTGGATGATAGAATTGTATAAAGAAAGACATTTGTATCTTTATCTCAAGGCTGAGCCTTTCGAAAATATAAAATGAAGTAGCGTGTTGCCTGCCATTGGAGGATGTTATGTTTGATCCAAATGATATACACGATTTACAGTTTTCAACGGAAAAACAAATAGTTGACAGAAAATCGGCAAGAATATCTGCTAGAGATTTTGCTGTCCCTGTTGTGGCTATGGCTAATGCTGACGGTGGGTATCTAGTTGTAGGTATTGAAGATGATGGAACCATAACTGGTATTGATGAATATGAGAACAATATCAATGAATTACTTAGAGTACCATTTGATTATTGCATACCATCTGTGATGGTGGATAATAAAACCATAGAG
>Ga0129307_1001264_pt1 | contig 28648 bp, 24 predicted proteins | sample P1105metagenome_FD_94437 | JGI IMG/M metagenome (GOLD analysis project Ga0129307, IMG submission 94437) | Capybara group fecal microbial communities from Wisconsin, USA - P1105 metagenome | ecosystem: Host-associated > Mammals > Digestive system > Large intestine > Fecal | place: USA: Wisconsin...
AGAATATTTATCTAGTGGAAGGTACTGTGCATCTGGAACTAAGACAGAATTACAAGTATCAAAAAGTTGTGCAGATATAGATATAACAAAACCAACAGTAGATGGAACATTACAAGGTAATATTTTACATCTAACATTAATCGATAATGAATCTGGAATAGCTAGTTATTGTGTAGCAACATCAGATAGTACAAATGGATGTAGTTGGATAAATACAACAAATAGCAATGTAGAACATCCACTTTCTGTATCTGGAACATACTATGTATTTGCAAAAGATAAAAAAGATAATATATCTATAGGAAAAGAGTTTATTACAGGTGACATTGAAAAACCTTTAGTAGTAGCTACTTTAGATGGGAAGATAATAGATATAGAAGTATCAGATAATGCATCAGTAGTAGGATACTGTGTAGTAAGTACAAATGACTCATCAAGTTGTACATGGAATACAATAAGTGAAAATAGTTTTGGTCATACACTAAGTGAAGCAGGAACATATTATGTATTTGCTAAAGATTCATCAGGTAATATTTCAGATGGAGTAGAAATAATAGCTCCTCAAACTAATTTCTGTGCATATGAAGCGGGACAAGTTTGGGAAAACTTTACAGCCGGTCAAATAAATGCATGGGAAGTACCTTGCACTGGCTTATATCAATTAGAAGTATGGGGAGCACAAGGTGGCGGAAATGGAATGTATAGTAGAAGTTCATCAGGTGGAACTGGTGCATACGCTATGGGATATATCGTACTTGATATGGATACGCCGTTATATATAATTGTTGGCGGTGCCGGCGGTGGATCATCATATAGCTCTGGCGGTGCTGGTGGATATAATGGTGGCGGAAATGGAACGAGTTATTCTAATAATGGTAACTATGATTACGGTAGTAGTTCTGGTGGCGGTGGTGCCACACATATCTCGTTTGAAAATACATTAATCAAAAATACACAAAATTTTGAAAATATATTAATAGTTGCAGGTGGTGGCGGTGGTGCCAATGGCTATCGTTCGGGAACAGATGACACATCTACAGGTGGCTTATCTACTATTTCAAGTAATGGTACAAGAAGTGGTACTAATGGTGCTACTAGAGCTGGTGGCGGTGGCGGTGGTTACTATGGTGGTAATCAACGTTATGCTGGAACTAACTATATAGATGGAGTTCCTGAAATAACATATAAAGGAACAGTTTATTCGCCATCAACAAGTCAAGGCGCTAATGGTGGTAATGGCAAAGCTAAAATAACATTAATTGCATATTAAGATAGGGAAACCTATCTTTTTTTTCTTTCCAAATGTGATATAATTAATATGGTGATAAAATGAAGAGAATGAAAATCGGTATATTTATGGATGATTTTTATCCATCTATTAATGGAGTTATTCAAGTTATAGATAACTACGCTAAAAGGTTAGCTAAAGTTGCTGACGTAGTAATAGTAGTACCAGAAATAAAAAAAGGATATGTTGATAATCAGCCTTATAAAGTAATACGTATTAAATCACATAGGCTACATATTTTAGATTATCATTTAGCCAAATTAAAACTAAACAAGAAAGAAGAAAAAATGCTTCTTGATGAAAAATTTGATATTATTCATATACATTCACCTTTTATGATGGGTATACACGGCATTAGAATAGGTAAGAAATTAAATATTCCAGTTATAGCTACTATGCATACACAATTTCAAATAGAGTTCAAAAGATATTCTAAATCAGACTTTATAACTAAGAAATTAATAAATCATATTATGAGAACATTTAATAAATGTTATAAGTGTTATGCGGTTAATGAAGGAATATCAGATCTATACTATTCTTTTGGAGCAAAAGAAAAACCGGAAGTTCTTTTGAATGGTACTGATTTAAAATTGGTATCAAATGTATCTGAGATAAATAAAAAATATGGGTTTAATAAAGATGATATAGTATTACTTTTCTTGGGAAGAGTAAACTTACTTAAAAACATATTGTTTATAGTAGATGTAGCTAAATCTTTAAAAGATAAAGGATTTAAATTTAAACTTATGTTTGTTGGCACTTTAGAAGATGGTGAAGTATTAATTAAAAAAATAAATGATTTAGGCCTAACTGATGATGTTATTATAACTGGTAAAGTAATGGATAGAGAACTAATTTCTAAAATATATAACAGAGCAAATCTATTTATATTTCCAAGTTTATATGATGCTTCAAGTCTAGTACAAATAGAAGCAGCCTCTCAAAAAACACCTACAATATTTATAGAAGATGCGATTACCGCGTGTAATGTTTTAAATGATGTAAATGGGTTTAAGGCTCCTAATGATCCAGATTTATTTTCGGATAAAATAATAGAAATTTTTAAAGATAAAGAGTTATATAAAAAAGTATCTTTAGGTGCCTATAAAGATTTATATAGACATTGGGATGATATAGTTAAAGATGTATATAAACTTTATAAAAAGATAATTAAAGAATACAACAAATAGTTGTATTTTTTTAGTAAATAAAAAATTATCAATTTACTATATAAATCAAATGTGATATTATTAATAATAGAGGATGGTAGTTATGAAAAAGGGATTTACATTAATTGAATTACTTGCGGTAATAGTAATACTTGCTATTATTGCTTTAATAGTTACACCAGTAATATCTAAAGTTATTAATGGTGCCAAACAAAGAACTGCGGTAGTAGGTTCACAAAATTATGTTGATAGCGTTAATAAAACATACGCATTATCTATGTTAGATAGTAGATATGATTATCTAAAAGATAAGGATATATTAGAAACAGGTTTTGATGATAATGAATTAAATGAAATAGAAGTATCAGGTAAGAAACCTACATATATTAAAATAGAATATGATAAAACTAAGAATGTAGTTAAAGAAGGAAAATTCTGTATTGATGGAGTAAGTGTAGACTATATTAATGGAGTAGCAAATAAATCAGAAAATGATTATTGTAATAAAAAGGTAGAACCAGGACTATACGATAAAGATAATAACTTAATAGTTACTTGGGATAGCCTAGTAAATGATTATGGTATGGATTTGAACTGGGTAACTAAAGACACTACAAAATACTTCGAGGATGATAATGGATGGTATTATAAAGATGCCAGTTATAATAAAGTATACGTTCAATTAAGTGAAATAACTTCGAGTAGTCCAAATATAATATTTGCGAAGAATAATTTCGCCGGAATGTCTAAGTTGATAATATCTGGTAGTGTTGGAGAAATACCAGAAGAATCATTCTATAATTTTAGTCATGCAATCGATATCGTTTTTCCCAAGGGTATAACTAAGATAGGTGTTAATTCTTTTTACCATTCAAATATTACTGGTGTAACATTCGGACCCGATGTTAATGAAATTTGTTCATCTGCTTTTGACGAAACAGCTAATTTAAAATCTATGATTATTCCAGACAATGTTGTATACTTTTCAAGCAATGATGATTGGAACTGGGGCGGATTAAATGGATCTGGTGTAGAAACTATTAAAATAAGTAGGAACATGACCAATATACCAAATAGTTTTTGTCAAGGTTGTAATAATTTAAAATCAATTGATATTCCTTCTAACATAAAAATTATTAATAGGAATGCATTTTATACTGATAGAAAACTTAGTTCTGTTACTTTCCATGAAGGGTTAGAAAAAATAGATGAATGGGCATTTTCTTATGATGATATTTTGAAAAACGTAGTATTGCCAAATTCATTAACTGAATTAGGGGATCACGCATTTTATGATTCTGGCATTGAAAGTGTTGCATTTGGTACTGGTTTGATAGAAATACCACATAATGCATTTAGATTAAATAAAATTAAAAGTGTAATATTACCATCCAATATAAAAAGAATTGGTGATGGTGCATTTGAACAAAATCCAATTCAAACGCTTGCTTTAGGTAACGTTGAAGAAATTGGCGATTATGCATTTGCCCATGATTATGAAAATGTTGCTGCTTTAAAAAGTGTGGTGGTACCAGCTAGTGTTAAGAAAATTGGTGTTGGATTTATCCAGGCATCAAATGTTTTAGAAAATGTTACGTTTGAAAATCCTAGTCATTGGACTAAAAGTGAGTTCGGTAAATTACCTTCTGGTGGATATGGATACACGGAAAAATGTATCGAGGTAGATGTTAGTACAAGCGAAAAGGTATTGGCTTATATGGCTTCAAATGATGGTAAGCTTCCTTATTTAACGCACTGGAACAGTTTATCTGAATGTCAGTAAAAGATAATGAAAATTATCTTTTTCTTTTTTTCTTGAATTCCTACCAAATTGGTAGTATAATGAATGTGGTGATTTTATGAAAATGTCTACTAAAGGAAGATATGGTCTTATTATTATGATTAATTTAGCTAAAAGTGATAATGCATTATCAATTCATGATATATCTATAAAAGAAAATATTTCAGAAAAATATTTAGAAAAGATAATGTCTATTTTATCTAAAGCTAAACTAGTTAGTTCTATTCATGGTAAGAATGGTGGCTATAAATTAAATAAGAAGCCTTCTGAATATACTGTTGGTGAAATACTTAGAGTATTAGAAGGGAATATGGCTCCTGCGCCATGTATTAAGGATAGCTCATGTGATAAAGTATCAACTTGTGAGATGTATTCTTTTTGGAATGGTTTATATGATAATATGAATAACTACGTAGATAATAAAACACTAAAAGATTTATTATAGGAGGACTTATGTTAAAAATACATAATTTACATACAAAAGCCCAAGATGATGGTACACCAATTCTAAAAGGGTTAGATCTAAATATAGGTAAGGGTGAGATACATGTTATTATGGGACCTAATGGTTCTGGTAAATCAACACTTGCTAATACGATATTCGCGAATCCTAGATATATAATTACAGACGGTACTATTTCATTTGAGGGTGAAAATATAAATGATTTAGATACACCTAAAAGAGCTAAATTAGGGATGTTTATGTCTTTTCAAACTCCAGTAGAATTACCTGGTATAACAGTTGCTAATTTTTTAAAAACAGCTAAAACTAATATTACAGGTGAAAAAGTTAATTTATATAGCTTTGCAAAAGAGACTAGTGAGTTAATGGAAAAACTAAATATAAGTAAAGATGCTTTGGAAAGAGATTTGAATGTAGGATTTTCAGGTGGAGAAAAAAAGAAAATGGAAATGCTCCAACTACTTACATTAAATCCTAAATTAGCTATTTTAGATGAAACTGATTCTGGATTAGATGTAGACGCTATTAAAATAGTAAGAGATGGCATTAAAATGTATAAAAATAGTGATAATGCTGTTTTGATAATTACTCATTCAACTAAAATATTAGAAGATTTAGGAGACTATTATGTTCATGTTTTAGTTAATGGAAAGATTGTTAAATCTGGTGATAGTTCTTTAGCTTTAGAAATAGATAAATTTGGATATAAAGATTATTTAAGTTAATATGGCTAAAACACAAGTTTCTATAGATACTAATATCTATAATATTAAAGCTAAAGATGAAAGTATATTAAAAACATATGGTTTAACTGAGAAGGTAGTTAAAGAAATATCTAAGCTAAAGGATGAACCTTCTTGGATATTAGATATAAGATTAAAAGCTTTAAAACTATTTTATGAGATGGATAATCCTACATGGGGTCCAGATCTAAAGTTACTTGATATTGAGCGTATTGCTACTTATGTTAAACCAAATTCTAATATGGAAAGAAATTGGGAGGATATTCCAACTGAAATTAAAACTACTTTTGATAGACTTGGTATACCAGAAGCTGAAAAGAAAAGCTTATCTGGTGTAGGAGCTCAATTTGATTCTGAAATGGTATATCATAACTTAGAAGAAGAACTAAGTAAAAAAGGAGTAATCTATACTAATTTTGATGAAGCAATTCATAAATATCCAGAATTGTTTAAAAAATATTTTATGAAAGCTGTTCCGATTAACGATCATAAATATATCGCTTTGCATTATGCACTTTTCTCAGGCGGATCATTTATCTATATTCCAAAAGGCGTGAAGCTAGATATGCCTTTGCAATCTTATTTTAGATTAAACGCGCCTGGTGCTGGTCAATTTGAACATACCCTAATTATAGTAGAAGATGATGCGTCACTAGAATTTATTGAAGGTTGTTCTGCACCCGGATATAATGAACTTAATTTGCATGCTGGATGTGTTGAATTATTCGTAGGAGAAAATGCTTACTTAAGATTTTCTACTATTGAAAACTGGTCTAGAAATATGCTTAACTTAAATACTAAAAAATGTATAGTATCTAAAGGCGGCAAGATAGAATGGATTACAGGTAGTTTTGGTTCTAAAATATCTATGTTATATCCTTTATCTATATTAAATGGTGAAGGAGCTACTTGTGAATATACAGGTATATCATTCGCTGGTAATGGGCAAAATCTAGATACAGGTCTAAAAGTTATTTTAAATGCCCCTAAGACTAATTTATTTGTAAACTCTAAATCTATTTCTAAAGATGGAGGTATTTGTACATTTAGATCTAATGTAGATGTAAAACCAAATGCTTCTAAAGCTAATTTAGCTTTATCATGCGAATCTTTAATGCTAGATAGTATATCTAGATCAGATACTATTCCATTTAATGATATAAGATGTGATGATATAACATTTTCACATGAAGCTACTATAGGTAAAATTTCTGATGATATGATTTTTTATCTTATGAGTAGAGGATTAGATGAAGAAGAGGCAAAAGCATTAATTGTAAGAGGATTTGCAGAACCAATATCTAAAAGTTTTCCAATTGAATATGCAGTTGAGATGAATAGATTAATTAATTTAGAATTAGAAGGGACGATAGGATAATGGAATATATTTTAAATAAAAGTATAACTCGTACTACTGAACATTCTAAAATAAATGATATCCATCTTGACTTAGATATTCCTTCTATTAATGGATTTAAAAATTTTAAAGTTAGTGGTGTAGATTATAAGGAATATGATTCTAATTCTTTTGAAAGTAGGATAGGTCTATCATTTGACAAATCTCATAATATTGATATAGAAGTTATAAAAGATAATAATATCTTAATTTCCTATGATATAGATGATATATTAGTAGATAATGTTAATATTAAAGTATTAGATAATATTAATACTAATATAACTATTAAATATACATCATTAAAAGATATATATCATATATCTAAAGTAAATATTGAATTAGGTAAGAATTCTAAGGTAGTACTTAATTATGTAAGTTTAATAAGTAAAAATTCTAAAAGTTTTATAGCTTTAGAAAATAGTTTATTAGATAATTCTAATTTAGAAACTAACTTAATTGATTTAGGTGGTAATATTAAGGTTAATAATTACTATTCTAACCTTACAGGTGAGAAAGCTATATCAACATTTAATAATATCTATATTGTTTCAGATAACGATATTATAGATATGAATTATTATACTAGTATATTAAAACCTAAAGCAGAAGGATATATTAATGTATCTGGTATTTTAAAAGATAAATCTCATAAATCATTTAAAGGAACAATTGATTTTGTTAAAGGTTCTACTAAATCTATTGGTAAAGAATTAGAACGTGTTACATTACTTTCTGAAGATAGTATTAGTAAAAGTATGCCTATACTTTTATGTGGTGAAGAAGATGTTGTTGGTGCTCATGGGGTATCTACAGGTAAAATAGATAAAGAAAAACTATTTTATATGATGAGTAGGGGAATGAGTAAAAAAGAAGCAGAAAAGCTAATTATTAAATCAGAAGCAAATATAGCCTTAAAAAATATAGATGAAGATTTATATAATGAGGTAATAAATAAAATAGATTTATATATATAAAAAGTTTTCTATATGAAAACTTTTTTATTAATATTATGGTTAAATCAAATTGATTTATAAATATATTTATGTTAGACTTATATTAGTTTTAGAATAGAGGTTTTTTATGAAAAGTATATTTTTAATTATAAAAGGTTTTTTTATGGGACTTGCTAATTTAATACCTGGTGTTTCTGGTGGTACTATAGCAATTACTCTAGGTATATATGATAAGTTGATATCTTGTATAAGTCATTTTTTTACTAATATAAAGGAAAATATTAAATTTATTATACCTATAGTAATAGGAATAGCCTTATCAATATTAACGTTATCTAAAGTAATTAGTTTTTGTCTAGATAAATATTTATTTCCTACAATTATGTTTTTCATAGGATCTATTATAGGTGGTATTCCTATGCTTTATAAAAAAATAAGTAAACATAAAACTAATATTATTGATTTATTAATATTAATATTATCAATTGTATTTGTTATATCAGTTACTTTTATAGTAGGTGATAATATAGTTTCACTTCAATCTTTATCTTTATTTGGATATATTAAACTATTATTAGTAGGTGTAATTGCCTCAGCTACGATGGTAATACCTGGTATATCAGGATCTGCTGTATTAATGACTTTAGGTTATTATGAACCAATAATTAATATATTAAAAGATTTAACTAACTTCAGTAATTTAGGATATAACTTAAGCATACTAATTCCTTTTGGAATAGGTGTTTTAATGGGTATTATATTAATAGCTAAATTAATAGAATATTTATTTAAAAAATATGAGGTTAAAACTTACTATGCGATTATAGGATTTGTAATATCTTCAGTAATATCTATTATTATGCAGAATTTTATAATGAATGGGTTAGTTAAATTAAACTTAATAGAAACTATTATAGGGGTAATATTATTTGTTGTTGGCTATTTAATCGCGTATAAACTTGGTGACAAGTAATTTATAAATTTAAGGCATATTATTTATTAATATGTTTTTTTATGTTATAATTTGATTGGTGATATTATGAAAAAAATAATAGTAATTTTAATTACATCACTTCTATTTGTTGGTGGAGTATCCGCTAAGAAAAATATTGTTAAGACATGTCATTATCAAAATAGGTATGAAATGCCATTAGCAAATTTAAATGCTGATGTAAATATTTACGATGACAATAGCTATAAGGTGGTTATATATGTATATAATCACCAGCAAGTAAAATCAAGCATTAGTTCAGAATCTGGTAAAGACTTTGACCCTATAACTCCTTCTAGGTTACAGGAAGGAAAATGTCCTAATTATTTATATGTTAAATTTACTAATACTGGAGTTACTCCATATTTAGTGGATACATTAGGACCAAGTTCATGTAATGATAAATGTATTTACGCTGAAACATCCGATAATTCACTTTCTCAGGCTGAGATAGATGAAGGGAATAAATTAATTGATAATGCAATAATAACTCTTAAAGAGGCTATTACATATTATAATAATTTTGATATAACATCATCTGAATGCTATAAACCAACTACAAATGCTGGTTATGAGGCATGCTCCTTATCAAGAGGTATCGAGAGCATAGAAAAACATCATTTTACTAGAACAGGTAATGTTAAAAAAGTTGAATCAATGGAAGCTGCAAATGAATATTGGAAAGATAATCAAAAGATTAAAGAATTAAAAGAAATAAATACGAATTTTGAATCAGCTTATGATTTGTTACATGCAAAACTTGAAAAAGCTGAAGCTGAGGAACATCTAAAATATTGGTCAGAAGTTAATGCTGCTACAGGTACTGATCAGTATGCTTCATATATAAAAAAGGCACAGGAAGCATTAAAACAAAAAGAAGATAGATTAAATGCATTATATAAATTAGAACAAGATAAAGAAGGAAACAGTATTGATGAGAAAAATTGTGAAGGGTTAATAGGTCCAAACACATTAGAATTTTTAAGAATACTTAGAAATATCATTATGATAGCAGGACCTATATTAGCTGTTATTCTAGGCACATATGATATGATACAAGCAATGGCATCAGGAGAAGATGACGCGAAGAAAAAAGGATTAAAAAGATTAAAGGGAAGATTAATTGCCGCCGTGTTATTATTACTTGCCCCATATATAATATTCTTATTAGTACAAATATCTCCTGCAGTAGGAAAAGATTGTATTAATCAAGTAAGTTATATAGTAAGTGATGCAATAAATATATTAAAATAAGGAAGTTAGAAATAACTTCTTTTTATTTTTTTAAAAATTTTATCAAAAAGTGTTTAATTTGGTAAAATTTATGATACAATGATATTGGTGATAGCATATGAATATGGTAACTATAGACGGAAAAGAATATGAAGTATTAGGTAATGTTAATACTGGTAAAAGAGAATATGTATTTGTTTTAAATAACGATAAAGTTGAATACTATAAAAAGACTAGTGAAGGCTATGTTAAACCAAGTAGTGATTTAACTTTAGAAGGATATGCAGGTAAACCAATTAGTGAACTTAATGAAAATATTGTTATTTCTCATATGTTAGAATTAATGAAAGACGAGTATGAAGGATAAAAAGGGTTTATCAGAAAGAGGGTACGAAGTATGAATGACATTACAAAGAAAAGCTACAAAGAACTTTGTGGTACTTTAGAAAACACTTTTAGAAGTGATAGCTATATGGCAATAGCTGCAAATGCAAAAGGTGAAGCAGCTAAAAAAATCATTATGAAAGATGATGGTGCTATTGATATATCAGAAGCATCAAAAACATATAGTGAAATAGTTAAAAATGAATTAATTCCATTTTTAAATACAATATCTTTACCTAAAAAAGAAATGGATATTATAGATATACAAGAAGTATCTGATGTTGAGGCTGGACATACATTATTTGGTATGGCTCCTATAACTCCTGAAAAACCAACTCCAGTAGTTTCTGAAGCTACTCCAGAAGTTACTCCTGAAGTTTTAGAATTTAAAGCTCCTGAAGTAGAAAAAGAAGAAGTAAAAGAAGCAGCTGATCAAGTCATGAGTATTAACTATGATATAGAAAATACGACAATGATTCCTGACATTTCAACTACTCCAATTTATAAAAATGAGGAAGAAGATTTGCCAGAAGTTGCTACAATAGAAAATGCAAAAGTAAAACAACTTGGTAAAAAAGCAGCTTATGTCGACACTGTTATTTTGTGTTTAATTGCACAATTAAGTATATTTGGATTATTAATTTTAGTGCTTTTAATTATGAAATAATATGGTGGTGATTATATGGACTGTTTAATTTTAAATGACGAAAAATATCATAAATTAAAAAAATTAGTAATTGGTAGATATGAGTATCTATTGCTTATAAAAGATAATAATCTATTTTATGTAATAGAAGAAGATGAAACTTATAGGCTACCCAATCCTGATTTAACACTTAAGGGTAATGTAAATGCTCCATTATCCAATTTAAACAGCCGTATAATTATGGAACATATTAAAAATGTCATTGAAAAAGACATTCAAGTAGGGCTTATATCTGATACAGAAAGTCTAATGGATGTTTTAGCTAAAATACAAGATATATTAGATTCAAATGAAATTTTATCATTGATAAAAGGAAATATTAATGAATTATATCATTTTGATGATGAAGTTAAAAAACTTAAAGATACATTTGATGAATTACATAATGAAAAAACTGGCTTAGTACCTAATAAAGTAATAAATAAAAAACCAAAGAAATTAAAATTAGATGACGCGGCTAACATAGATGGTGTGATGATTGCTATGATTGTTAATATCGGAATACTATTATTTTTAATTCTTATGTTAAATATTTTGAAATAGTATTGATTTTAATTTAAATTGGAGTATAATTAAATATGTAGAAGAGTAGTCTACAAAAAACCAATGGTAACTATTCGTTATCATAACCACATTGTGAGAACTTTATAGTTCTCTTTTTTGTTGTAAAAGCCTAAATTTGTGATATAATTAATATAGGTGATAGTATGAACGATATGGAAAACGTAAATGAAGCTTATTTAATGGTAAATGATGCGAATATTCTTTTTAGAAATCTGACGTCAGAAGAAATTGATAAAGTAAAAAAAATAGCATCTGCTAATCCAGAAAAATATACTTTTAATTTAATCGAACCAATTAAACAAGTTTTATCTGAAAGAGAAGATGTTAAATATTTTTTAGAAGATGAACTTCAGAAAAAAGGGCCAGCTAATGATCAGGAAATGTTTAATAAAATATATTATGAATCAAGAGATTCCGCGATATTTAGATCAATATTTAAAGAAGAAAAGAAAACTAATATAGTTAATTTTGAATCAGCTAAGCAAAGAGTTAAAGTTAGTAAACCAACTAAACCATCAAGACTTGATAAAGCAGGATTTTCAGATGTACTTATGTTATGCTTAGGAGCTCAAATGGCAATCCTATGTTTATTAATAGGAATATTATCGGTATTGAAATAGAACCTTAGGTTCTTTTTCTTTATGCCTAAACACTTGATTTTAATAATAAAAATTTGTTATAATTATTAAGGTGAGATTATGGCAAAATATGATGAGAATTCAATAAAAATATTAGAGGGTTTAGAAGCCGTAAGAAAAAGACCTGGTATGTATATAGGTTCTACTGATAAACGAGGACTTCATCATTTAGTATGGGAAATTTTAGATAATAGTATTGATGAAGTTATTAATGGTTTTGGTAAGAAAATTAAAATCATCTTACACAAAGATGATTCTATTACAGTAGAAGATGAAGGACGTGGTGTTCCAACAGGAATGCATTCATCTGGTAAATCAGCTGTTGAAGTTATTTATACAGTATTACACGCTGGTGGTAAATTTGAAGCAGACGGATATAAAGTATCTGGAGGACTTCATGGTGTCGGTGCTTCTGTCGTTAATGCTTTATCTAGCTGGATGGAAGTAACATCTAGACATGATGGATATGAATACTATATTAAGTTTAGTGATGGTGGTAAAGTAGAAGTTCCATTAAAACAAATGGCTAAAACTTCTAAGACAGGAACTAAAGTAAGATTTAAACCAAATCCTGAACTTTTTTCAACTACTAAATTTTCATATACTACAATATGCGAAAGAGTGCAAGAGGATGCATTTTTAATAAATGATCTTACAGTAGAAGTAATTGATGAGGAAACGGAAAAGTGTGAAGTATTCCATTATGAAAATGGTATTAAAGCATTTGTAGAATATTTAAATGAAGATAAAACTCCAATTCATGATGTAGTACATTTTAAAGGTAAGAAAGATTCTATGAATATAGAAGTAGCTTTCCAATATTCGACTAATTATAATGAAAATGTCGTATCATTTGTTAATAATGTTAAAACAAGTGATGGTGGTACTCATGAAGTAGGATTTAAAACAGCTTTAACAAAAGTATACAATGACTACGCGAAGAAAAATGGATTTTTAAAAGCTAAGGATAGTAACTTAGAAGGTAATGATACAAGAGAAGGTTTAACTGCAATTATATCTTTACAAATACCAGAAAGACTTTTAGAGTTTGAAGGACAAACTAAAGGTAAATTAGGTACTCCAGAAGCTCGTCCTGCAACAGAAGCAGTTGTATCAGAAAACCTACAATTCTTCTTAGAAGAAAATGCGACTATAGCCAAAACAATAATGGATAAAATGCTTAAAAGTAAACTTGCTAGGGAAGCAGCTAGAAAAGCCAGAGATGAAGCTAGAAATGGTAAGACAAAAGGCAAAGTAGAAAAAAATTTATCTGGTAAACTTGCTCCCGCATCTACTAAAGATCCTAAGAAAAATGAACTGTTCTTAGTCGAGGGTGATTCAGCTGGTGGATCTGCTAAAAACGGACGTGATAGAACTTTCCAAGCAATATTACCACTAAGAGGAAAGGTTTTGAATACAGAAAAAGTAAACCCTTCAGAAATTTATAAAAATGAAGAAATTAATACAATGATTTATACTATAGGAGCAGGAGTAGGATCTGATTTTGAAATTAAAGATTCTAATTATGATAAAGTAATAATAATGACCGATGCTGATGATGATGGGGCACATATTCAAATACTTTTAATAACATTCTTCTATAGATATATGAAACCTTTAATTGAAGCAGGACACTTATATATAGCAAATCCTCCACTATATAAACTTGCTAATTCAAAAGAAACATATTATGCATGGACTGATGAGGAAAGAATTAATATATCAAAAGAACATAAAGGATTAGAAACTCAAAGATATAAAGGACTTGGTGAAATGAACGCAGAACAACTTTGGGAAACTACAATGAATCCTGAAACTAGAAGTTTAATTAAAGTAAATATAACAGATGCTGCACTAGCAGAAAAACGTGTATCTGTACTTATGGGTGATAATGTTGAGCCTAGAAAAGAATGGATAGAAGAAAATGTAGTATTTACAATGGAGGATAATTATAAAATATAATGTATAAGAAATATATTAAAAGAATATTAGATATAGTTTTTTCTATTTTAATTATGATTTTGTTATTACCTTTATTTATCATAGTAGGAATAATATGTTTAATTATAACAGGTAAAATAATATATAGACAAAAAAGAGATGGATTAAATAAAGAAAGTTATGTTATATATAAGTTTAGTTCAATAAAACCTAATGGTAAATATTCAAAAATCTTAAATATCGTTAGAAGTTTTGGATTAGATGAATTACCACAACTTATCAATGTCTTGAAAGGGGATATGTCTATAATAGGACCTCGTCCTTTTATAACAGGTGAGAAACTACCTATTATGCCTAAAGATGATGCATATACTGTAAGACCTGGAATGATTTCTCTAGCAACCGCGAATGGAAGAAGATATATATCGCATAAGAAAAGACTTGAATATGATAAAGAATATATTAAAAAAGTAAGTTTTAAACTTGATTTATACATATTCTTTAAAACAATAGGGGTATTATTTAAACAAAACATAAAAGGCGATTGTGATGGACAAAAAATATAATTAAATAAACACCTTTTAAGGTGTTTTCGTTTTGACAAATTATTATAATTACTATATAATGATCGTTAATTAAAGGGGGCATTTTTATGAAACCAGTAATTGGTATAATATCAAGACCGATTAAAGATGAATTAGATAGGTCTACTAACTTAGTTTTTGATAAATGTAGAACTGCAATTATAAGAAATGGTGGTATTCCAATGGGAATCATGCCAACTAGTGATATTGATTACTATAATACATTAACTAAAGATATTAAAGAAATGACAGAAGAAGAAAAAGAAGATATAATAGTTCAAATAAATAGATGTGATGGTATATTATTACAAGGTGGAGCAAGATGGTTTAATTATGATAAATTTATTTCTAACTACTGTATTGAAAATAATATTCCCGCATTACATATGTGTATGAGTATGCAACTTTTAGGTAATATGGATTTAGCTAAAAAAGTAGATAAAGTAAATTTAGTAAAAGTTGAAGGACATAAAAGTGAAGAAGATTATGTACATAGTGTTATTATTGATAATTCATCATTACTTTATGAAATTATAGGTAAAACTAAAATTATGGTAAATAGTAGACATAATTATGCTTTACCTGATACTAATGAACTTATGGTATCCGCAAGAGGCGAAGATGGTACTATAGAAGCTATTGAAAGAAAAGATAAAGATTTTATTTTAGGGGTACAATGGCATCCTGAAATTATGTGTGCTTACGATGAAGATCAAGCTAAGATATTAAAATTTTTTATAAATAAATCTAGAAGATAGTTTGAATTGTTTTTAAAAATAGTATATAATGTATATAGATGCATTTAATGCATACAATAAAAAAAGGAACACTTAATATTTCCATGTTGGGTGTTGCCTTGTTTAATGGTAATCGCCTGTCACAGATGTGTCAGGCGATGTTTTCTTATATCATTACTACAAAAAGCAATATAATAAGAAGAATGATAATAATGAATAGAGTAAAGATTACTAAATCTTTCTTAGTCATTATACCACCTCCTTTCGTATGAAAGAAGGCATCGCCCAACTATTAAATGTTCCAAAATAATTATATCAAAAATATGTTCGTGTAGCAATCAATATTGAATTGTTTTTAAAAATAGTATATAATGTATATAGATGCATTTAATGCATACAATAAAAAAGGAGCTACTTGACTTTGCTCGTTAGGTACCTGCCTTAATTAGGGATTACCTAATCGTTTATGCGATTAGGTACTTTTTTATATCGATAATAATATTACAATTATTAATAATATAATGATAATTAATTTTAGAAAAGATAGCTCTTTCTTCATAATATCAAGCCTCCTTTCATATGAAAGAAGGCAAGTACCTAACAGTCTATAACTCCTAGAATAATTATATCAAAAATATGTTCGTATAACAATATGAGATTGATAAAAAGTTGATTTTAATATTAACTTTTTTTATATTGTAAATATTGGTTTTTTCTTGTTTTTCAATATTAAAATATGTTATAATTAGTATGTTGAAACTACTAGAGGTGAGTTATGGAAGATATCGTAAAAAAAATAGAAGAATATGCTCTAGAAGATATCATGGGTGATAGATTTGCAAGATATGCTAAAGCAATCATTCAAGATAGAGCTATTCCAGATGTTAGAGATGGACTAAAACCAGTACAAAGAAGAATTTTATATGGTATGTATAAGGATCATAATACATATGATAAACCAACAAGAAAATCTGCTAAAACAGTAGGATATATTATGGGTAATTTCCATCCACATGGCGATTCATCTATATATGATGCGATGGTAAGAATGAGCCAGTGGTGGAAAGGAACGCCTTATGTAGAAATGCAAGGTAATAATGGTTCAATGGATGGTGATGGAGCAGCTGCTATGCGTTATACAGAAGCAAGGCTTGCTAAAATATCTAATGAACTTTTAAAAGAAATAGATAAAGATACAGTTGAGTGGGCACCAAACTTTGATGATACTGAAATGGAACCTACTGTACTTCCTGCTAAATATCCTAACTTACTTGTAAATGGAGCTAATGGTATATCTGCAGGATACGCAACTAATATTCCTCCTCATAATTTAGGAGAGGTAATAGACGCGACTATAAAAAGAATTGAAAGTCCAAATTGTAGATTAGAAACTATTTTAGATATAGTTAAAGGTCCTGATTTTCCAACTGGAGGTATTTGCTGTGGTAAACAAGGTATAGTAGATGCATTTACTAAAGGAAAAGGTAGAGTAATTGTAAAAGCTAAAGCTGAATTTCAAACTATTAAAGGAAAAGATCAAATACTAATTACTGAAATACCATATGATGTTAATAAGGCTATGCTAGTAAATAAAATCGATTCAATTAGAATTGACAAAAAAATAGAAGGTATAGCTGAAGTAAGAGATGAATCAGATAGGCAGAATCCTGTTAGAATTGTAATAGATCTTAAAAAAGATGCAAATAAAGAATTAATATTAAATTATTTATATAAAAATAGTGACTTACAAATATCTTATAATTATAATATAGTAGCTATAGTAGATAAAAGACCTATGACTTTAGGAATTTTACCTATTTTAGATGCATATATTAATTTCCAAAAAGAAGTCATTTTAAGAAGAACAAAGTTTGATTTAAAAACATATGAAAAAAGACTTCATATTGTAGATGGTTTCCTCAAGATGATATCTATATTAGATGAAGTTATTAAAACTATCAGGGCATCTAAAAACAAGAGTGATGCGAAAGTAAATTTAATTGATAAGTTTGGTTTTTCAGAAGAACAAGCAGAGGCTATCGTAGTATTACAACTTTATAGATTAACTAATACAGATGTAGTTGCTCTAGAAGAAGAACAAGCATCCTTAAAAAAATATATTGCAGCTTTAAACATCATTTTAAATGATGAAGATAAGCTAAGAGATGTCATGAAACATGAACTTAAAAAGATAAAAGAAGAATATGCTACTCCTAGAAAAACAGAAATTAAAGATGAAGTAGAAGATATAAAAATAGATATAACTGAGACTATTCCAAAAGAAGATGTAATAGTAGCTGTTACTAAAGAAGGATATGTTAAAAGAGTATCAAAAAGAAGTTACAATAAAGATGAAGATACTTTGGTTAAAGAAGGAGATTATCTATTAGGATTATATGAACTTAATACATTAGATACAGTATTAATATTTACTAATTTAGGTAATTATCTATATGTACCAGTATATGAAATGCCTGATTTAAAATGGAAAGAATTAGGTAAACATATATCTAATATAATTAAGTTAAGTCCTAATGAGAATATTATTAAAACATTCCCAGTAAAAGACTTTAATCAAGATTTAGATATAACTTTATTTACTAAAGGTGGTATGATTAAACGTACTAAATTATCTGATTACAAAGCCTCACGTTATACAAAACCTATTAACTGTATGAAGTTAAAAGCAGATGATGAAGTAATATCTGTTGAAACAGTTAATGGTAGTTATGTATTTATCTCTACATATGTAGGATATGGACTTAAATATAGTATTGAAGAAGTACCTGTTGTAGGACTTACTGCTTCTGGTGTTAAATCAATAACATTAAAAGATGATTATGTTGTATCTGGTCATGTACTTTCAGATAACTTAGAATATTTAACTATCATAACTTCTAAGGATACTGTAAAAAGAGTTAAATTATCCGAGTTTGAACTTAGTACAAGAGCTAGACGTGGTCTAGTAATGATTAGAGACGTAAAAACAAATCCATATAGAATTATAAAAACATTTATAGTTTCAAATAAGTCATTCTTAGGTATTAAAACATCTAGTGAAATAAAAACAATTAAAGTTACTGAAGCACCTATATTAGATAGATATTCTACTGGTAGTAATATAGGAATTAAAAAAATTATCGATGCATTTAAACTTGCTAATATGGAAGAAGAAGCATCAGATGAACCAGAAAAAATAGATTTAAAAACTATAGATGAAAGAATAATGACTATAGATGATTTTCTAGATAATATAAAATAGAGAATATGTGAAAACATATTTTCTTTTTGGTGTGAAATTTTTTAAACAAAAAAACTAAAGATAGTTTCACATTTTTTATTATTGTAATAAAATGGTTTATTTGTTAAAATATATAAAGAGAAGTGATTAATATGATAAAAGAAATAGAAAAAATTATAAATTTAATATTGAAAGATGAAGATGTTGAAATTAAAGTATCTGTATCATCAAGACCAGATCTATGTGATTTCCAATCTAATGATGTATTTAAATTAGCTAAGATAAAAGGAGTTGCGCCTGCTATATTAGGTGAAGAGTTAGTATCTAAAATAAACGAATATGAATCTTTTTCTAAATACTTTAAAGAAGTTACTTTTGTTATGCCTGGATTTATTAATATAACTGTTTCAGATAGTTTTATAAATGAACAAATAAGACTTATGGAAAATGATAATTTTAATATTCCTAAGTCTAGCTTAACATATGTAATAGATTATGGTGGACCTAACGTTGCTAAACCATTACATGTAGGACATTTAAGATCTGCGGTTATAGGTGAAGCTATAAAAAGAATTATAAAATTTAAAGGTAATAAAGTAATATCAGATGTACATCTAGGTGATTATGGATTACAAATAGGTGAAGTTATCTACGCTATAAAAAAAGATGGTGTTAAAGATTCTGATATCACTTTAGATTATTTAAATAAAACATATCCTTATATGAGTGGATTATGCAAAGAAGATGATGAGATTAAAAAAGCATGCGAAGAAATTACTAAGGAAATGCAAGAAGGAAATCCTGAATATAATAGATTATGTGATATTATAACTAAAGTATCAGTTAGTGATATAAAATATATTTATGATCTTTTAGATGTATCATTTGACTTATGGGAATCAGAAAGAAGCGCGTATAAATATATTCCAGAATTAGAAGATTTAGTAACTTCTAAGAATTTATTATATAAATCAGAGGGAGCTTTAGTAATCGACGTTAAAGATACTACTGATACTAAAGAAATACCTCCTATGATATTTAAAAAGAGTAATGGAGCATATTTATATGGAACTACTGATATGGCAACTATCTATGATCGTGAAAATAAATATAACCCAGATGAGATAGTATATGTTACGGATGATAGACAAGGCATGCATTTTACTCAAGTATTCAGGGCTAGTTTAAAAGCAGGTATTACTGATGCTAAACTAACGCATTTAGGATATGGTACAGTAAATGGTGTAGATGGTAAACCTTATAAAACTAGAAAAGGTGATGCCCCATCTCTTAAAGATATGTTAGAAGAAACAAAAGAAATATTTAAAACTAAAAAAGAAGGTAATGACCTTCTTAGTGAAAATGATTTAAATATTATTACAAACGCAATTATTAAATTTGCAGATTTATCTAATGATATGGCATCAGACTATATTTTTGATATAGATAAATTTTCAAATGTAGTTGGGAAGACTGGACCATATATTTTATATACTTATTTAAGATTTAATAAAATATTAAAAGAAGAAGGAATATCTAATACATTATCAGATAATATTTATAATGAAGTTGATAGACAACTTAGAATGAGCATATTAAATCTAGATTATAGTTATAATATGGCATATACTTTATATAAACCACATTTCATCGCGGATTATTTATATAATTTATCTACTATGCTTAATAACTTCTATCAATCAAATCATATTAAAACAGCAGATATAAATACTAAAAATGATTGGTTATATATAATTTCTTTATCAACTAGAATAATTGAAAAGATGTTAGACTTACTTGGAATATCTATACCTTCTAAGATGTAGTCTACATCTTTTTGATTCCATAAATTTCATTTTTAGAATCATAGAAAAATTCATTATGTATAGGGTTATATGTATAATAAATAAATGGTATATACATAATTAAAGTTAAGGTAATTCCTATATACTTATTTAGTATATTTCTACCTAATAATATTTTATAACTAATATAAGAAGTAATTATAAAACTTATAAATAATATTATAAATGTTATAATCATTGATTCATTTAAAATTATACGTATAGGCAAATACATAATTAAGAATATAAATATATTTAATAATCCTGATAAAAATGGATTTATACAAATATTATTTACTTTGATATTTTTAAATTTTATATAAATATATTCTATTAGACTGAATAATAAATATGTTGTATATATCATTTTCATATGTTCAAATATAGATTCATTGACAGGAGCAAAAAAACTGGTTATAATATTCGTGAACCATGTATATAAAAAGTGTATTGGAAAGCTAAGTAAAAATAAAATTATAGGACTTATAATTTTCCATTTTTTGAGCATAATAATCACCTATATATTATTATGTTTAAATTAACTATTTTTATACATAAAAGGGGTCTTTTTATGAACTTACTTACACAGGAACAATTAAGTAATATAAGAAGCAGTGTAGATATAGTAGATGTTATATCAAAATATATGCCACTTCAACATAAAGGATCAAACTATTGGGGAGTTTGTCCTTTTCATAGTGATACTAATCCAAGTTTATGTGTATCACCTGATAAACAAATCTATACATGCTTTGTATGTCATAAAACTGGTAATGCTTATAATTTTATAATGGATTATGAGAATGTAAGTTTCATGGAAGCAGTTAAAAAAGTAGCTAGTATGGCTAATATTGATGTAGATATTAAACTTCCTTTGAAAAAAGATAGTAATAGTATTTTATATAAAATATATGAAGATTCAGCTAAAATATATCAAAATAATATAAATAATAGTTTAGCACTTGACGCGAAAAAATATTTATTAGATAGAAAAATAGATGATAAAATTATTAAGGAATTTGGTATAGGATTATCCTTATCAAATAGTAATATTATATTAAACAGTTTATCAAAAAAATATGATATGAAAGACTTATTAGAATCTGGCCTTATTTTAAAAGGTAGTAGTGGGATGTATGATATTTATCAAAATAGAATTATGTTTCCATTATGGGACTTAGAAGGTAGAATAGTAGGTTATAGTGGTAGAATTTATCATGGTGAAGACTCATCTAAGTATATAAATAGTAAGGAATCTAAAATATTTAAAAAAGGTGAACTATTATATAATTATCACCGTTCTAAAGAAGAGGCGAGAAAATTAGATACTATTATTGTTATGGAAGGCTTTATGGATGTTATTGCCGCGTATGAAGTAGGAGTTTTAAATACTGTTGCTATGATGGGTACGGCAGTTACTAAAATACAGGCTAATCTAATTAAGAGAATGGCAAGTAATATAATACTTTTATTTGATGGTGATGATGCTGGAGCTAAAGCAACACTAAGAAGTATAGATGAATTTTTAAAACTTGGTGTAACACCTAAAGTAGTAAGACTTCCTGAAAATCTAGATCCAGATGAATATATAAAAAAATATGGTAAAGAATCATTTATAGAGAAATTAGATAATCCTATTAATATTATGGATTTTAAATTAAATTATTTAAAAAAAGGTAAAAATTTATCTAGTGATATTGATAAGGCAAATTATGTAAATGACATATTAAAAGAATTAGAACAAGTTAAAGATGATGTACTAATAGAACTAACACTTAAAAAATTAAGTATTGAGTCAGGACTTGATATAGAATTTTTAAGATCTAAGATTCAAAAAGTGGAAGAGGTTTTAAAAGAAGAACCTAAAAAAGTTATTAAAGTAAATAAATATGAGCAAGCTGAAAAAGAGTTAATATACTATATGTTAAGAAGTGTAGACGCGATAAATGTGTATAATGATTATGTTACTAATATACGTGAAAAGAAATATCGTTTTTTAGCTAGAAATATATTACAATTTTATAAAGAATTTGGTAAAATAGATGTCGCGGCTTTCATAGATACTATTCAAGATAACAAAGAGGCTTTAGAAGTAGTAGGAGAAATTTCTGCAATGGATTTAAAAGCAGATATTACTAAAGAAGATTTGAAAGATTATGCCAAGGTTATTCAAGAAGGTAACTATCTAGACGCGGTAGAAAAATTAAAAGAAGAATTATCTAAGGCAGATAGTTTAGAAGAAAAGGTTAAACTATCAGAAGAGATAAGAAAACTTAGGGTTAGGAGAATGAAAGATGTTGAATGAAATCAAAAGTTTTGAAGAAAGAAAAAAAGAATTAGTCAAAAAAGGTAAAGAAAAAGGATATATTACATATGAGGAATTAGCCGCTTCATTAAAAGGACTAGATCTAGATTCTGATGCTTTAGATGATTTATATAATACATTTAATGAAAATAATATTGCCATAGTATCTGAAGAAGAAGAGGGTACTAATGGTGGTACTGATTTAGTAGATAAAATTATTTTAGATGATGATGCGTTAACTAAAGATTTAACAATTAACGATCCAGTTAGAATGTATTTAAAAGAAATTGGTCAAATTAAGTTATTAACTTTAGAAGAAGAGTCTAAGCTTGCAGATAGAGTAGCTGAAGGAGACGAAGAAGCTAAATCAATTCTTGCAGAAGCTAACCTTCGTTTAGTTGTATCAATCGCGAAAAGATATGTAGGACGTGGTATGCTTTTCTTAGATTTAATCCAAGAAGGTAATATTGGCCTTATGAAAGCAGTAGAAAAATTTGATGTATCAAAAGGATATAAATTTTCTACTTATGCAACTTGGTGGATCAGACAAGCTATCACAAGAGCTATAGCAGACCAAGCAAGAACAATTCGTGTTCCTGTTCATATGGTTGAAACAATAAATAAACTTGCTAGAGTTCAAAGACAATTAACTCTAGAACTTAATAGAGAACCATCTGAAGAAGAACTTGCTAAAAAAATGGGTATGTCAGTAGATAAGATTCATGAAATATATAAAATTAGTCAAGAACCAGTTAGTTTAGAAACTCCAATTGGAGAAGAAGATGATTCACATTTAGGTGACTTTGTTCCAGATGAACATAATATGTCTCCAGAAGAATTCGCGACTAATGAAATGCTTAAAGATGAAATTGCTGATGTATTACTTACTTTAACTGAAAGAGAAGAAAAAGTAATTAGACTTCGTTTTGGTTTGGAAGATGGTAAATCTAGAACATTAGAAGAAGTAGGTCAAATGTTTGGTGTTACAAGAGAAAGAATAAGACAAATTGAGGCTAAAGCATTAAGAAAACTAAGACATCCTTCTCGTTCTAGAAAATTAAAAGATTATATGGAGAACTAATGAGCAAAAGATTAGATAGTTTAGCTAGTTTAGTTGATACTATAAATGTATTTGATGTAGGCTGCGATCACGGCCTACTTTCTATTATGTTATCTAAAAACCATAATGTTATTGCTTCTGATATAACATCTTCATCAGTTGAAATTGCGTCTAAAAATATTAAGGAAGCCAAAGCTTCTGTTAAAGTCATTCAAAGTGATGGATTAGATAAACTAGATATTTCAAAGGATTCTACTATAATACTTGCAGGTATGGGTTGTTATACTATTTTAAAAATACTTAAAAAAAATACATCAAAATTATCAGATACACTAATTATTCAAGCTAATAATAACTTAGATATATTAAGATATGAATTAGTTAAATTAGGATATTTTATAGATAAAGAAATTAATTTATATGAAAAAAGATGGTATACAATTATAAGATTTAAAAAAGGATATAAAAAATACAAGAAAATAGATTACATTATTGGTATTAATAAGGATAAAAAATATTTGGAATTTTTAGATAAAGTATACACTAAAATGTATGATGATATTCCAAATAAATTTATATTTAAAAAAATTAAAGTATATTTAATAATTAAGAAAATTAGAAAGTACATATAGTGTACTTTTTTTTGTAAAATGATAACGCTTTTTATTGAATATATCATATAATTATGTTATAATTAAATAGAGGATGATAGTATGAAAAAAGGATTTACATTAATAGAGTTACTTGCTGTAATAGTAATACTTGCTATTATAGCTTTAATAGTTACACCAACAATATCTAAAGTTATTAATGGTGCTAAGAAAAGTGCAGCGGAGCAATCTATGCGTGGATATGTTAAGGCGGTTGATACAACTAATCAAGCTAGCATATTAAATGAAAGCGTGGCTCAGTTAAGCTCAAACACTACAAGATATGGAGTTGATATTTCTACATTAGATGTATCTGCTAGTGGTAAAGTTCCTACATCTGGATATGTAGATATTAAGAATAATAGTGTTGTACATGCTTCTTTATGTAGTGATAATTATAGATTAGATTTTATTGATAATGAGGTTAAATTAACCGAAGTTCCTAGCTGTAAGAAAGAAGTATACTATATATCTTATGATATGAAACCAGCAGGTGTTTCACATACTAGGGAATTACTTAGTGAACCAGATTCTTCTTGGGTAAATTATTTAGAAACAACATATTATGGTGGTAAGATGACTTTTGGTATATTACATAGTAGATTAAATGGTAAAGAAGTTACTATAGATTTTCGTAATATAAATTCATTAAATGATTTAATAAAAGATAGTGATAATGGAATACTTACCGCAAATTTATGTGGACCACAGGCGGAAAGTTATTTATCAAATATTGAAAGTCAATATCCTGGTACTATTGCGAGTGGTATAAAATGTAATAAAGTATTTAGTGATTATTATAGTGGTATATCTTATGTAGATACTGTTAAGAATAGTGATAATCCTGATAAGTTTACTGCAAAAGAAACAAAAGTATATACACTTGCGGAATATAAGAAAAGTGATAATAAAATAATTTCATATTGTGAACTTGCAACTGATTATTATAGTGAAGCTGATATTAGAAGTGATATGTTAGAATATATTAATATGAGTGCAGCTGATGTTAAAGCTTTACCTAAAGCAACTTTAAAGAACATTTTAAAATATTTTAAAGGATATACAGACTCACAATTAAATTCTATTTCAGATGCAAACTGGAATGCTTATGTTAATTATGTAGCAACATTCTTAAATGACTATAAAGTAGGTATGAAGGTAGGCTACACACATACTTTTGGATGTAATTATACAAAATAAAATACAATTTAGATTGTATTTTTTTTGTAAATATTTTAAATTTTAATTAATAATTAATTGAAATGATTATAAAAAATATGCTATATTTATTTAGGTGATAGTATGAATAAAGGATTTACATTAATAGAGGTAATTGCTGTAATAATAGTGCTTTCTGTTGTATCACTTATAGTAATACCTTCTGCTTCAAAAACAATTAAAAACGCAAGGCAAAAAACAGTGTTAGTAGATGCTAAAAACTACGTTGATAGCGTTAAAAAAACATATGATATGGCAGTTTTAGATGATAATCTAGATATTACTAATGGTAAAAGTATATTAGAAACTGGTTTTGATGATGAAGAATTATCTAAAATAGCTATTTCAGGTAAGAAACCTACATATGTAAAAATAGAATATGATAAGACTAAAAATACATTAAAAGAAGGAAAATTCTGTATTGAGGGAGTTAGTATTCTATATACAAATGGTGAAGTTACATTATCATCAGAAGATTATTGTAATAAAAAAATAATCGCGGGGTTATATGACGCTGATAATAAATTATTAGTTACTTGGGATGAACTTATTAATGACTATGGTATGAATATGACTGATAATAGTTACAATTTTAAAAGGACTAATATTCCTGTTGTTGATGGAGATATACTTAATGATCAAGATTCAAGTTTTAATTCTAGGTATTATACGTCTGAAAGATATGTTTCTTCTTGGGTGAAAGTTGAAAATGGTAATGAATATATGGCGTCATTAGAAGAGATAACTTCTTCTAAACCTGCAATTGTTTTAGCTAAAAATTTTAATAATGCTAAAAGATTAGTTATAGATGAATCTGTTACTGAAATACCAGATAATGCATTCCAATATTTGGAAAATGAGGTTGAAGTAATTATACCTTCTGGAATTACTAAAATAGGAGATTATGCATTTGCAGATTCTAATATAGTAGGTATTGTTATTGGGAATGATGTTACTACTATAGGTTCTCATGCCTTTTCTAAAACAGTATATATGAAAGATGTTTTAGTTCCTTCTAATGTAGCTAGTATAGGATCATATGCATTCGCAGAATCAAAATTGGAAAGAATAACTTTCCTTGATGGAATAACGTCAATTGGTGAATATGCTTTTACTAAAGATTATAAGTTAAAGGATATAAAAATTCCTAATAGTTTAACAAATTTAGAAAGTTATGCATTTTATGATTCTGGATTAGAATCAGTTACATTTGGAACTGGTCTTCGTGATATAAATAAAAGTACTTTTGAAAACTCTAAGCTTAAAAGTATATCACTTCCTTCTAATATAAAAAATATATATGAATCTGCTTTTTCTAGGACATCTATATCAGAGGTTAATTTAGGCAGTGTGGAATTTATTGATAATCTTGCATTCGCATCATGTAATAATTTAACTTCCATAGTAATTCCTTCTACAGTTCAAAAGATAGGACCTCTTTTTGTTAACAAACCTTCTTTAACATTTGAAGAAATTAATTATTGGACTTCTGAAGGAAAATGTCAAGCTATTGATTTTTCTGATCCTAGTAAAAACGCGGATAAAGTCTTACTTGCAAGTGGTCTTAATCCAGGAAAATATATAATACATTATTCTGACATGAGTGCATGTCACTAAAAAGAGTTTATAACTCTTTTTTTGATTGATAAAAAATAACTTATGTTATATAATAAACTTAGAATAGGTGATAGAATGAAAAGGATAGAAAAGAAAAAAAGGGAAAATAAAGCGTTTACTTTAATAGAATTACTCGCGGTTATTATTATACTTTCAATAATATCTTTAATAGTAGGTGTAGTAATTGGTAATGTTATTGATAATGCTAGAAAAGAAACTTATAAAGAATCAGTAAGAGGAATGATAAGAGCAGCTGAAAATTATATTGGTGAATATCCATTAAAACATGGTAAGCCATTAAGATATCCGACTGAATTTATATGTGACGGGAATACTTGTTCAAATGAGGAAGATGTACTAACTTTTACTAATGAAGTTCCTAAAAGTGGTAAGATTGTAATTTTAAGTGCAAGTTTAGTTAAAGCAAGTTATATATCTAATGATAAGTTTTGTGTAACAGGTCCAAAAGAAAATTTACAAATAGCTAAAAGTTGTGCAGATATAGATGATACTATACCTAGAATAGCAGGAGTACAAGAGGGAAATATTTTACATCTAACATTAATAGATAATGAATCTGGAATAGATGCATATTGTGTTAATACAGTAAATGATTCTACGAATTGTAATTGGGTAAGTACAACCAATAGTAGTGTAGACCATGAACTTAGTCTATCTGGTACATATTATGCATTCGCACGTGATAAGAAAAACAATATATCTGAATCAATAGAATTTGTAACTGGTGATATTGAAAAACCTATCGTTACTGCAACTATAGATGGTAAAGTAATATCTATATCACTTTCTGATAATGCCTCTGTTGCAAACTGGTGTATAGTAAATACTAATAGCTATGCAGAATGTAATTGGCAAATACCTGAAAGTAATACTTTTAGTCATGTATTAAGTGAAGCAGGAACATATTATATATTTGCAAAAGATACAGCAGGTAATATATCAGATAGTGTTAATGTAGAAGCTTTAACTACAGCATTTTGTGCATATGAAATAGGACATGAGTGGGATTTTGCTTATACAGGCGGAATACAAGAATTTGAAGTTCCATGTCAAGGGTTATATCAATTAGAAGTATGGGGATCCAAGGGTAATACA